>Ga0214472_10004434_pt1 | contig 14811 bp, 27 predicted proteins | sample RVTome_6_FD_207662 | JGI IMG/M metagenome (GOLD analysis project Ga0214472, IMG submission 207662) | Soil microbial communities from uranium-contaminated site in the Upper Colorado River Basin, Wyoming, United States - RVT140D175 | ecosystem: Environmental > Terrestrial > Soil > Contaminated >...
GGAACTCTCTCACATCAAGCTCTTCGTCTCTGCTATAGCTCCCGCGATGCTTCCCTGCCGGGTCAAGCAGCGCTGTGAGGTCCAGGGACGTGGTCATCTTTAGCACGGGACGTTCTTCCCAATCCTTCTTGTAGTCCTCATCATCGGGTGGCTCGGTGAGGTCCCATTGGGTGATATTCACCGATCCGCCGCTCGCCTCGACCTCAATGCCGTGCTCCGGGTTGCGCCTGCTGGGTCCGAAGGCCCTGTGGGTAAAGGATATCTCATCGAGAAAGTCGCGCAGCTTCTCCCTTGCCGATCTCTCAGGGTCGTCTGGCGACCAACGCTTCCTCCAAGTCACCATATCAGCGCCGGTACCTCCGGCCGTCCAAGGAGAGATCCGAGATGAAGTCCTCCAGGTCGTCCCTGGGGATCTCCCCTTCCGGCCTCCTGCGCTTCTTCCAGATACTCATGACTTCCGGTAAGGCGTCCCATCCTCCAAGTACTCGTAGCGATCTTCTTCCTGAAGACGCTCCTCAATTCCCTCGTCGCTCCCCGCGTACAGGATCGTATCGCTTCCCTGCCTGTAGAGATCTGCCGCTACCTCTCTGATGTGACCTTCCAGGTGCTCGATAAAATCATTGACCACCTTCTCCAGAGGCTCCTTCCATCCCCACCGTTTACGCGGCTTTCGTGGCTTCTCCGGCAACGTCTCACCTGTAGGACCATAGTAATCCCATTCCACGCGCATAAACGGGCTGTGGTCCCTGAGGATCTTGACGCTGAGGTCCACCTCGTCGCTCTCCAGGAGATGCTTGAATTGCTTGAGCTTGTTCTTCTCGATATACTCTCGCCAATCTAAAGAGCCAGCGAAGCCGACGCCATCACCCTGCACAAAACCGATGGCAGCCATCACATCCTCGTGAGGAAAGCCAAGCTCTTCCAATTGCTGCTTGAAGTCTTCGACAAGGTCTTCATGGTCGGAATCGGACCAATACTTCCCAGAATCGCGGAATTTTCCAATGGCCCTCTTTTTAGCTTCAGGAGAAAGCTCGTCGAATTGGTACGTGACGATCGTGTGCTTCCGCGGCATGGCTAAACGAAGCTCCCGTCTTCATCGAACTCGTAGTCATTAGCGGTGATGTTGTCGGCGATCACCTCGTCGCTGCTTTTGTACTCGATCTCCTCGTATCCCGCCTTCTCAAGTTTATGCGAGACGTCCTTCACGTGTCCTCGGATGTGCTCGGTAAGCTGGTGCGTGAGGCGCTCAAGCTTCGGTCGCCCGATCCGTTGCGGCCATCTCTTTCGACCTCCAACGCCCGGATCGTCATACGTATTGACGTAGCTGCTCACGACCATCGTGTTCCAGTGGTCGTACATGTGAAATGCCTGGCGCTTCTCGATCTCGATGACGATCTCGGCCTCGTCATTCGCAAGCGCGTCGATCAGGGGTAGATATTCGGAAGGAGTGGCGAGATTGTTCCTTGTGACGTAATCAGTGATGTCCACCTTGCCGTAGAAGGCCATGCCATCGCCTTGGCTGTAGTTCAGGCGCCAGCGGATATCGCCGCCCGGCAGTCCGAGCGTTTCAAGCTCTTCCTGGAAGTACTCTTCGAGCATCTTGGTGTCGTGCTCGTCCCAGTCCCATCCGCGGTTCTTGTACTGCTCGATCGCCCTCTCCTTGGCCTCCGCGGAGAGTTCCTCGAACTTGTAGATCAGACGTTCTTCTTTCCTGGGCATTTGCCAGCCTTAATACAGGTACTTCACGATCTCGTCCACGACCTGGCGGGCTTCATGGGGCTCCAGCCCGGCCCTTTGCGCTACGCCCTTGACCGTTTCACCGTAGTTTTCCCAAGCGAGTTTGTTTACGGCCTCCGCATCCTCGAAGGCGACGTCGATCCTATCAACCGCCTCGCCACGGCCACGCTTGTCCAAGGCGACATACGGGATGCTGGCGGTACCTTCGACCTCATCTTCCCTCATCCGCTCGCCCATGAACGACTTCACGATCGCGAAGATCTCCGAGTCGATGTACTGGTGAGGTGTCACCGCCTTGAGGATCTTCCTCGCCGCCTCCAGGCCCTCTTCGTTCAGAAGCTCGATCAGTCCCTTCGCAAACTCGCCGGGAACCGCACGCTCACTGACGAAGGGCTCGACGGCCCCATTGCCTTCGATCGTGACGATCTTGAAAAGGACGTCGGCCATCTCACTTCCGCTTGTATCCTTTCGGCCGGTCCTTGAAGCTCCTCTCCTCCGGCGTATGGTACGCGACACCCAGGAACTCGAAGAAGTCCTCCTCGTACGGAGATTGAAAGTACAGTTCTTCAAACTCAGGGCCTGCCCAGATACCGTACTGGTCCAATTTAAGGCCCCTGCGCTTGGCGATCGACCTCATCGCGATTTCGAAAACCGCGTCTCCCGTATACATGAAGATCATCGACCCTAGCTCGTCTGGGTGGTGGGCGACGTAAAGCTCGACCTTTACGCCGTCGATCTTCCCGCGCTGGATGCGTTCGCCTCCGTGGAATCCAAGCTCCCCAACGAAGGTCAGGAACTCCCCAAGATTCCCGGGAAGGACCACGAGTTCCATGTCGGCGACCTTCGGACGCTTCCGCCGGATCGACCCAACGATCATGCTGAACTCGACCACCGAACGGAGCGCACGGCAGATCTCCTTGGCCAGGCGCGTCGCCCTCTTCAGGGAGACCTTCCTGCCCTTCTTTTCCGCAACTCCGAGCATGTAGTCGTCCATGGCCTATAGTGCCTCGATCTTCTTTATGAGCTTGTCCAGCGTATAGCCCTTCCCCTCAAGCCACTTCGCTGCCTTCAGGCCAAAATCGGAGTACCTGTCCTGGAGGGCGATGATGTCCTTCCGGAGCAGCCTCGGGTCTTTTCCTGACACCTTCGTGATGCGCTCCCGCGAAGCCAGGTTGAGCAGCACGTCCAGGACCGCGATGGCATAGCCGTTGTGCCTGGCCGAGATGATCGGGTTCGTATCCTGCGTGCTGGCAAAGTGCCACCGCTCCGCCGTGCTCAGCATGTGGCGGATCGCGTTGTCCGTGACCAGTTGCTCGGCATCGTTCAGGTACATACGGAAGCGCCTACAGACGCTTGATCAACTCGTCGAGCGTGATTCCTTTCTTGGCCATTTTCTCCATGAGCCGGATCATCTGGCCTTCGAGCTTGTCCCGGAGGAAGTAGATCTCCTGCTTGAGCCCTTCCGGGTCTTCACCGGTAGCCGCCTGGACCTGGCCGTTCTTGGTAAGCTCCAGGAGGTTGGAGATGAGGACGTACGTGTAGCCGTTGTGGAGCGCGGCGACAAGCGGGTTCACGTCCTGCTTGGCCGCGTAGTGGTAGCGCTGAATCGCGCGCATGATGTGACGGATGCCGTCATCCGTGATCTGGCTTTCCGCATCACCCAGGTACATTAGTCCCACGCCCCCACATGAAGTCCGGCCACCTTCCGCCTGGCCACGCGCTTCTTCTCCTGCCTTGGCTGGTATGCCTCTCTGGGCACGAACTCGCGCAAAAGCCCCCGCTCCGCGCAGGCCGGTAGAAGCGCCGTCAGGCGCGTGCTGATCTCCAACGAGTCCTTGGTGCCTAGAAGCTTCGCGGCTTTGCGACGAAGCTTTTGGATGTCCTCCCCGAGCAACTCGCGGTCGCGACAACTGATGAAGGCTGCCTGCTCCAGGTCAAGGAGCGCCGCATCTCTAGCCTTTCCTTTGCGCATACGGCAAACCTGCTCCGCTTCCTCCTCCAACCGTGCAAGGATGGAGGTTGCCGCTCGAAGATTCTCCACCGAAAGCCACCACCAGGCCGCTACGTCGCATAGCTCCTCGAAGTGCGGAAGTACGCGGGGTTTCCCCATGCCTCACGTCCGGACGAGCATCACAGCCCAGTCGATCGTGCGGGCGGCGAGCAGATTGTTGTTCTTGGCGCGGGCTTTTGCTTGATCCGGGACGGCCGTTCTCTCGTAGAAGAGTTCGATACTGTCCGGCAGACCCAAGGGTCCGCCTTCCCCCCAACCAAGGCCAGCGACAGCCGGATTGGCCCAGTGGAGGAGTTGGATGCGCTCCTGTGGGTTCCGCGTAAATGTCGCAAGGTCCACCATGGCTCCGGGTGGGATGACTGTCGTCCCGCTTGCCGCCAATCTCAGAGCGGAGATCTCGTCCCGACCGGCGCGTGCCCAGAGCGCAGAAAGGTAGATGAACGCTTCATTGAGCCCAAGATTCACCGTGCCGTCGTTCGCCGTGATGTCTCCGGCCGTCAGCCTGTCTCGAAGGCTCTGCGAGAGCGCCAGATCGAGAAGGTTGTGAGGGTCCGTGTAGTTGTCCCCAGCGACAGGAACGACGAATCCGACATCTTCCAGAAAGATGTCCGCGATCGTGTTATTGATGAGCGTCAATGTGGCCATTACATCGTGACCTCCACAACGCCTGTCATATCAGTGAAGGCGGATGCTCCTGCTCCCAGCGTTCGTACCATGAATGCCGTAAGGATATCCCCGACCACGAAGGCTGCTGCGAGCGCGGCTGAATTGGCCCCAGTCGATCCGGACGGAAGCGGGATCAGAGCAACTTCAACGCCGTTGATTCGAATGCTCAGTTTGTAATCCTTAGTTGCGTCCGCAATGTTGACCTTGACCGAGCCGCCAGTGATGAACCCGGCGCGATATAGCCTGTAGCCGACCATCGTGTTCGCGATGCTTTCTAGCTGAAGTGTTCCGCCGCCGGGAACCGTTCCAAGGCGTCCGAATACGAAGGGTTGCCTGGAGATGCCGGGGCCTGGAACGCCTATAGGTCCGGTCGCGCCGGTCGGACCTATGGGGCCGGTCACCCCTATCCCCGTAGGGCCTGTAGGCCCCGTGGAGCCAGTCGGCCCGGTCGGTCCTGTAGGACCCGTAACCCCTTCAGGTCCAGGAATAGGGCTACCTAAAAAGTCTCCTTTCCTGGATACCATTCTTATACCTAGTCCAAGAACTCGACTCTCTGGTCTGCAAATTCGGCGCCAAAGACATGGACCTTGCGCCCTTCGATGACGCCGCCTTCCTGCTCCCACATGTTCCGGAACATCCGATGATCGAAGTTCACGGTCATGAGCGGACGTTTGCGCCTGCGGGTCTTGACCCACATGATGACGATCGTCCCGTGATCCTCCACGTGGGTCACTTTCCCGACGACGCCTTCATCTCGTTTCATGGTTCACTCTCTACCGGATCAAGTGCGCGCCGCTGAAGAAGCTGTTCAGGTATCCGATCCCGTTCGTCCTTCCTCCGGGGCCTGCGGTCGTTCTCCGGGCGCCCTTGGCAACCGCATGCGCAGGGAGTGCCGCGGGACCGACAGGTCCGGACGTGACGGAAGCCGGGGGAGCCTCACCCGCGGCGCTCATCATGGCGACCATGAGGGAGTTCTGCTGCCCCGGGGGAAGCGACAAGAACTGCGCGGGCGTCATGCCACGCTCGGCGAGATCCTCGGCGTACTCCTGCGCGAACTCCTGGACGGCTTCATTCCGCTCTTCCTGAGCTTCCTGGGCCGCTTCTATCTGCGCTTCGCGGGCGTCTTCAGCCGCATCGTCTTCGTCATCACCGCCCCCGGCGGGTGCGGCAGCCGGGGCCATAGGCCGCGCCACAGGCCGCACCGAAGGAGCGGGCGCCCTTGGCGTGAACATGGGCGTCGGCGTCGCCCCGCGCGCCGAAGTCATGAAGGCCCCGAGTTCGTCGTCTTCACCGGAGAATCCGCGCCCCAGGAGGCGCCCCATGGGAGTCACGGCGTAGCCGGACACCTCCCTCTGAAGCCCCTTGACGTCAGGTCTCGGGCCTGGGACGGCCGGAACGGAACCTGGAGGAGGTGCCGTGACGAACGGCGGAGGCGATTCGCCCGAAGCGCTGGTCAAGGCGATGATGATGGCATTCTGCTCCGGCTCTGGCTTTCTCAGAAACTCATCCTTCGAGATCCCGCGCTCGGAAAGATCCTCCGCATATTCGTTCGCGAACTCTTGGACGTACTCCGCACGCTCTGCCTTGGCCTCCGCCGCTGCTTCAGCGGCATCCTCGCCACCGGCAGCCGCTGCGCCGGGCGTACCTGGGGCGGGAGCAGCCCCACCTTCGTCCTCGTCGGCCTCCGCGCCAGCGGAAGGCGCGGGAGCCGCCCCACCGCCACCACCACCGCTCGGGCCTCCGCCGCCGCCACCTCCACCACTGGGGATGGCGCCTTCTTCCATGCCTTCCTCGGCGCCTTCCTCCTCCTCCTCGTCCTCCTCATCCTCCTCCTCTTCCTCGCCGGGAGCGAAGCCCTTCCCGCCGGGGACGCCCGCCCCCGTCGTCAGATCCTTCTTCTTCCGGAAGAAAAGGAAATAGGCGCCAGTCCCGAGGGCCAGAGCGCCGCCGCCGCTTATCGCGATCCAGGCCCAAGTGGGCAGGCCGCCCTTCTTGATCAGGGCCTTTTTCGGCTCTCCATTCCCGATGAATCTGCTCATAGCGCTCCTCGATCACTGATTCCCGTAAGCGACTTCGTACTCACCGGCGAAGTAGTCGGCTAAGTCCTCGCGCATGGGACGGAAATCACCCCGTTCGCGTGTGTCGATCGGGATGATGTACATGAGAAGGCCCTGCCAGGCGCATCCCGGTTCGTTCGGGAAGAAGCGCTCGCAGAACTTCTTGAAGGCCGAAAGCGGGATCGGCTCCTTCAGGATGTACTCGAAGCCGTCCTCGGTCCAGTCTCCAGGAGGAAAGCCCGTGGGGTCCTTCTTCTTCCAGGCGTTCGCCGTGTCCAGGCCGAGCGAGACCACCACGTCTGCGTAGAAGCCCTTCTTTATGTGCTCGGAAGCGACCGCTTCGGGCACCCTCATGAAGGGGATCGGTTCGAAGACCTCCAGAAGGATGATGTCGCCGTCCACCCCGACGACCCTTCCCGGATAGTTCGTGATGGACATCACGTTCTTCGGGTCGTCCTCGGTATACTCCAGCAGGATGCCGCGCTTGGGCTCGACCGTGAGGTCCCGCCAGTAGGCCCAGAGGCAGTTGATCCGGCCGTCCGTGTCCAGGCAGTTATCGAGCATCATCTGCTCGTAGAGCGCCTTCGCCTTGTCCGCTTCGAGATGGAGCCTTTTCACGTGATCTTCGAAGCCGACCGGCTTGTCGAGCTTGACGAAGAAGACCGCTCCGGGGCCGACGCCACCCTGCCGGACGATCGTGCCGAGGTAGTCCACGCCATGAAAGCCAAAAGTCACCTTCTTCCCGTTCGGGGTATACCCCTTCAGGGCTTCGATGACCTTCCTGATCCTGGCCTTTTCACTTGGCATAGAGTCTTCCGGCTTTAATTGTAAACAAATTCTCATTTTCAGGCAAAAGGAAATGAATCAGAAGATCCGCATCACGGTGCCAGTTCCGGCCAGAAATAGGTCTGGCCGGTCGCGCGTTCCAAGGTCCGTCGTTCTTCCTGGGCTATCATCACGAGAGCCTTCTGAAGGTAGTCCGGGAAATCTTCCGGATGGTCCAGGGCTCCAAGCTCGGCGAGTGCCCAAAGAAGGCCCCCCTCCATCTGATAGTTCACGCGCAAGAACGTTTCCGGACTGCTGGGATCGCCTTCTTCCTGGGCGTTCATGAATCCCGGGAAGTCGCCCATCCAGACTTCCGGCGCATAGTATCCGCGCCGATGGCCATCGCCACCCTCCCACATGATGATAGCGCCTTCCTCACCTTCGGGCGTGACGAAGTGGGTGTACTCGAACGTGCTGCCCCAGAAGTAGAAGTTGTCCAAGTTGCTGGTGTTATCGCTGCCGTATTCTTCGAGCCGCCACTTCTTCGATTTGATCCAGGCTTCCCGTTGTTCGAGCCAGGAGCTAGAAAGTTCCGCCTCTTTTTCATCAACGAAGCGCCGGTACTCCTGGGTCAACTCCGCGTCGAGCGAGAGGTGCTCAGGCGCAATCTTCTTTGAGTCGATCCAGACGTTGAGTTCCCCGTCCTCATAGATGTCCGCGCTCATCCATCCGTTATTGAGCGTGATGCTGTTCTTCCCGCGGTACGTCTCGCGTGTCCTGGCGGCGCCTGGGATGAGCGGCTTGCCTGGATACCAGCGCTTGCGTGGGCTGGGCTCCTTCTTGGCCACCTACGCCTCGGCCTTCTCTTTCTCGAACCACTCCAGAATCTCGCTGATGACGGCCTTGCCGTGCTCCTTCTTCGAAGCTTCCCAGTGCTTCTTCCACTTGGCGCGGTTGTTCCAGTCCATGTCCTCAAGGCCGTGCTGGAGCGCCTTGAGAGTATCGTGAACGAAGTCGTCCGAGATCCCTTGCAACTGGTCCCGGAGAAGGTCGATCGCCATCCCCTCCGTCATGTAATCCGATTTGACGAGCCATTTGACGAAGGCTTTCGCTTCCGGCACATCATCCCACGAGAGGACGATGTAGCGGTCGTAATAGTTTTGCTCGCGTTCGTACGACGCAGCTTCAACCAGTTTCTTGGCGATCCGGTTTGCTTCCGTCCCATGGATCTCCGAGAACTCGTCCCATTCTCCGCGGAGATGGCCGACGTAGCTCTCCTCCCTGGCGGCATCCATAGCATGCTCGATGTCCCGGTCGGTGGGCGTCCCTGCCTCTTCCCACATCCACTGGGCGGCATCCTGGAACATCATCCGGGTAGACTCAAGCTCCCCGTCCTTCATCGCCTGGGCGGCGCGGCCGAGATCCTCCTGGGTGACCACGCTCCAGCGTTTGCGGGACATGGGGCCGCGCGTAGGCTTGATCAACTCCTCCAGGTACTCGGTGATATCGTCCACCTTCAACTCGTGGGTGCTTTCACCGGCGAAATCGGCTACAAGTTCGCCGAACCGCTCCTCATAGCTCCAGGGCTTCCAGCCCTCTTCCTCGACGATGTTGACCTTGACGGACGGGAGCTTCTTCACCGCGCAAGCCTCTCCTCGTAGGGAGCGCGGGCTTCGTCCGCCTGAAGGAGGTACTGGACGGGTGGAGATGCCGAGAAATCAGTCTCGATCATGTAGTATTCTGGAAAATTATCCCTGACCAGGGAACGCGGCGGGTAGACGACCATGAGGACGACGTACTGGCCCAGCGAAAGGCCGAGCATTCCGGCCAGCCGGAAGACGCCGGAGACGTACTCCTCCCAGGGCTTCAAACCCTTGCAGCAGTTGACCAACTGAAGGATGACCGAGTTCTCGCTCTGACCTTCGTACCGGCCATAAGCAGAAACGGCCGTATAGTTCGGGAAGATCCTGTCGGCCTGCCCAAGAACCTCCCCGATCGCGATGTCACGCCTAAGGATGTCCGAGTGAAGGCCCACGTAGACGTGGACCATCCCGTCGTTTCGTCCTAGTTCTGAAAGGATTCCCTCGACGTAGTCAGAGAGCCTCATCGCACCGCCTCAACGCATTGAGACGGGCGATGGTGTACTCGGCGATCTCCGCGGTGCTGAGGTGTTCCAGGGCTTCCTTCTCCCACTCCTCCAGACCGCCGCCAAGCCTCGGGTCTGTCCCCGGGAAGAGGGCGTATGGAATCTTCCGGAGTCGATCCTTCTCCTCCTCGGAGAGGTTCTCCAGGCGCCTGAGAAGTCCGGTGAGGACATTCCGGCTCATGCGCGTATTTTAGCATCTGTTATCACTTGTGTCAACGTCCGTTCTTCTTCCCGACCGCGTCGATCACCGTGCTCGCCGGGAGATGAGCCTCCATGCCCTTCATGTAGTCGCCTTCCGTGAAGCGGACGTTGAAAAGCTCCTTCTCGCGGTCCAGGAAGACTTCGACCTTGTAGCTCATCGTCTTCTTTCCATCCTTATCGCGGAGGACGAGCGTCGCCGCGATCGGCTTTACCGCTTTCGCGAGATCTCCCGCCATCGTTTCCTTCTTCCTAGCTCACTCTGAGATCGAGATATTCTGCCAGCGCGTCGAGCGTCTTGGCCGCGTGGGCGACCTTCGACTTGAACTCCGGGTTGTCGATCTTCCCCTGGATCTCCGTGAAGAACTTGGCGACGGCCCGGAACTCCTTGACGCCTTCCTTGAAGCTCTCCTTGAACTCGGCGAGACCCTTGAGAGCCTGGGGAAGGTCCCCGTTGTTCCCGATCGCTTTCTCGATCGCCTCCAGGGTCTTCTCGACCTTGCTGAAGTCGCGCGTCTTGAACGCGGAGACGACCTCCTTGATATCAGCCATGACCTTCTTGGAATCCTCGAAGAACGGCTTGAGTTCCTTGGCCTGCGTCAGGATCGTTTTGAGATCCGCGATCATGGGCTTGAGTTCCTTCTCGGCCCAGTCCTTCGTCTGCTCCATGCTCTGCTGCATCTTGTAGGTCAGACGGAGACCTTCGATGCTTAGAAGCTTCATCGGCCAGACGAAGACCAGCGTGAAGATGCACGCCCAGACGGCCCCGCCCACGATGACGATCGCTCCGTTATTCGTGGTAAGGCGCTGAATCCCATCCGGCGAAATCACCTTCCAGATGATGAAGCTTTCCACCGCAATGAAGCCGACCGAGAAAATGCCGATGAGAGTGAGCACCTTCCGGACCGGAATGCTGGCCAGAAGCGCCGCGACCTTCTTGTCCTCGTCGCTCAAGAGACCAGGTTTGACTTCTTCGTTCATAAAAAGCTCTCCCCCTTCCACGACCACCCACAACTCGGAACCGGCTTCCAGTCCGGCTCCAGGCGACGCTTACGGCCTCTTCTTCCCAAAGATCTCCTGGCCGACCTTCTGGACCGGGGTCAAGCCGAGGCCGTTTCTGCCGCCGCAGCTTGGACACGTGCCAATGACGGCCGTCTTGACCATGTCCATCTCCTTGTGGGTCGCGATGCGGACCTCGTCGAACGTCTCCACGTACCTCAACGCACACTGGGACAGCACCTGCCGGACGAAGAACGCATCCTCTTCGAATTCTTTCGGCTTCGTGACCAGCCGCCACTCCCCGCTTTCCGGGTTGAAGTAGATCCGGACCTCGACGTAATACGTGAACTCCTCGCCGTCCTCCAGGCAGACGACGGTTGGAATCTGAGATGCCATGGGCTCTCTCCTCTTCTCTTCCAGGAACTACCGGACTGCTACCAGCCGCCCAGGGCTTCCAGCGGGGTCACGAGGCCCTGGCGCGCGAAACCCTTCACCTTGGAAGGGGCGAGCTTCTCCTTGGCCTGCGCACCGGACTGGACGGCCTGACCTTCGGCGCGAGCGCGAAGCCCGACCGCGCGGCCCTTGATCCGCGCCAGGTGCTCGGGAGAAAGGGCCTTGAAGACCTTGTCCTTCTTGTCCTCAGGGACCTCGTTCATCGCCTCGGCGAGAACCTCTTCGAGCTTCTCCTCGCGCTTCTTGGCGACCACCTGAGTGACCACGGCGCCGCCCGCGGCTCCCGCGATCGCAAGACCCACCGGAATCAGGAAAAACGGCATGATGCCCTCCTTTGTTCTCTAGGAAGCCCGTGTCTTGACACGACCCGACCGGTGCATCCGGTCTATGTAGGTCAGTATATCTTCCAGGTGCTCGACGCTCCGGTCTTTGATGCCGGTCCGGAACGTGGGAATCCAGATGTACCGGTGCCCCTGACCTTCCGCATCCGCGATCAGCTTGAAGTCCGGCTCGTTGTCGATCAGGATGTCCCCGCCGATCCTCCGGATGTCCTTGAAGTAGGCGTGCCTCCGGTCGCACGCGGGCTTCGTTTCGCGCGTGTAGACCTCCCTGAAGAAGGAGAAGAGCTTCGGGAAGGTGGCGCCCACCTCGCGAACCCATTCTTTGCTCGCCGCCGTCCAGAGGACGAGCGTGTGGCCTCGGCGCCGGAGTTCCCGGAGGAAGTTGTGGATGCCGGGGCGGGGCGAGACCATCGTCATTCCGCGCTCGTCGCGCGGATCGCCGATGCAAGTCCCGTCGAGGTCCAGAATTATCCGCATGCTACGCCTTCACCAGCAGCTTCTTGAGGATCAAACCGACCCCCAGCGACCCGAGCACGATCCCGGCCGGGACCGCGTAGGGCTTGATCGTATCCCAAATCTCCCCCACGGCTCCCATGACCGCTTCTCCATGGACGATCATCTGGTACCGCGCCGTGCCGAGTTCTCCACCGACGCTCGGGTAGCGCGCGGAGATCCGGGCACTCGTATCCGCCACGCGAGTCTTCGCGAGCGGATGGGACCTGAGATAAAGCTCGATCCCCTTGGGCTCCTTCCCGCCCTCCATCTTCTGGAACTTCTCCATGACGCCCACGATCCCGCGCGGGTCGTAGCCCGCCTTCACGGCGAGATCGACCCCCTGGTCATCCGATTCCGACTCGTGAGCCCTGGAGAAGCCGTTGACGAAGAGGCCGAAGGCGAGATCGGTGGCCTTACCGACGCTTTCCTTGTCCTTGTCCGAAAGACTCTTCCCGAGGAGCGACTTCCCAAGGTCCATGAGCAGGGAAGCCCCGAGACGCTCCTCGATCGACTTGTTGATGTGGCGCTTGTTGACGTGCCCGACTTCGTGCCCGAGGACCCCGGCAAGCTCTGCTTCGTTGTCCAAGGACGCAAGCAGCGCTTGGGTAATGTAGATGTTCCCGTTCCCGAGCGCGAAGGCGTTCACGACCTTGTCGTCCGCGAGCGCCGTGAACTTGTACTTGACGTTCTGCCGGTCGGCATTCACGGCCAGACGCTGCCCGACCCCATTCACGTACGTCTGAATCCGCGGAGACGAGTGCTTCCCCTTGAACTCCTTCTCCAGTTCGGGGGCCAACTGGTTTCCGGTCATGCTCGCGATCGGGTCCGAGATGAGGTCCGGAAGGATGTAGGCGAGTTCTCCGACGTACATAGCTCTATCTCAACTGTCCAAAGAAGGCTGAAGCCGCCTGACCGCGGGCGGTAACGACATCCCAGTCGATGTTCTCCAGCACCGCTTCGATGTAAGCCCACTTGTCGGTACCATAGTCGATCATGAAGGCATGTTCGTAGGAGTCGATCACGAGAACCGGGAGCGCTCCCGCTACGAATCCCTGATCGTGAGCCCTCATCGTGAAGTCGAAGCTGTGACCGTGCATGTCCAGGGCTCGAATCGCCCATCCGGTGGACGCAAACGCGAGCGCGCTGAAGTTTTCCTTCCAGTCCTCGTACCTCGCGTCGTCTCCGATGGCGTCGAAAGGGTCGCCCGCGCCGCCGGGCGTGAGGTTTTCGAAGTAAAGCTCGTGCAGGTGGATAGCGTTCCTTAGAAATCCTTCTTCAGCCACCCGGCGGCCATACTCGAACGGATCTCCGATCGTTCTGAGCTTCGAGAGTTGGCTCAGGCGGGAGATGTAGCCGAGGTAGAGATCGTAGTGCGCCGACAGAAGCGCCCTGGACAGCCCGGGAAGGCTGTCGTACGGAAGCTCGATCGGCTGCCACATATCAGTCGCGCCTGACCCTGTCCGGTTTGAAGAACATCCAGTCCACGAAATCGAGGTCGCTCTTGTTCTCCTTCTGGTAGTTCCGCCACGTGCGGATCGCCCACCAGGTTCCCAGGCCAACACCGCCCAGAATCACTCCCACGAGCACCTTCTTCTTCGTCGTCGGGTTCGGCGCCATGACGTCGGCCGCGTTCGTGAGGAACTTCGACATCTCCCCAAGCTCCATGCTCTTGAGGAGTCCCGCGGCTTTGACGAGATCGTTCATGGCTTACCTAGACACCGAAGCTGGACAGATTGAGGCCCTTGAGGAAGTGACCCACCCCGTCGAGCGCGCCGTCGATGCGCGCGTGAACCTCGGCTGCGGCGTTGTAGTTGAGCCGCTTGTAGCGGCCCTTCACCTGGATGAGGAGTTCGTCAAGGTTCTCCTCGTGCTCGGCGCGCTCGTCTTCAGGCCCCATGACCGCGAGGTACTTCTCCTTCGCGTAATCCTCGGCGATCTCGGCCAGGAAGTCCTTGAGCGGCGCGAGATTGGCGTCCGTGAAGCCCTTGACCGCTTCCTTGAGCGCGGAAAGGGTCGTATCTTTCAGCGCGTCCCACTGATTCGGCATGGTCTAGCCTCCCACCCTCTTCACGCCATCGTCCACAAATGCCCGCCATTCATCGGCGGTGCGGGTCCGGATCTTCTTCGTGTCGTCCTTGAGGGAAGAGGCGGCGACGTACGCCTTGTACTTGGGCAGGATCTCCTTCGTGTGCCGGTCCATGGCCTGGACGAAGGTTTTGTGGTCGCTGTTCTTCTTCCCGGAGGCGATCGCGGCTTGGCAGTCGTCGGCCGCCTTGAGCGCGGCGGCCTTCTTCGCGGCATCCGTCTTGAGCGCCGGGTCGTCCTCCACGAACCGCCGGTACTTGGGGAGCACCTGCTCGGCGTAGAGTTCCATCCCCTCGACGAATTCTTCGTGTTTGTACTTCTCGACGACGACGCAGGAGGTGGAATAGACGAGGAAAAGCACGAGAACAGAGTGCCCAAGAGCCCTTCGCATCATCTCCTCCGCCTAAAATGAACCCCTCTTCCAGGGTAGACCGACAGAGCCCCGCACAATCCTCTTCCAGACCTATGATACGGCATGGGTCAGGGCGTAGCAACGGTTTTGGCCACGAAAACCCGCCTAAAGGACGGTCTCCAGGACTGTCCTGGCCCTGTGGATCGAGAGGTGGCGCTCCAGGCAGGCCCGCTGACCGGCCTGCGCGATGCGTCTGGCCTCCTCCGGATGATCCAGGAGCGCCTGGAGCTTCTCCCGGAAGTCCTCTGGCCCCTGGAAAAACACCGCTTCCTGGCCGTCCACGAAGTCCGCGGGGATCTCGATCGGAAGCCTCTGCGAAAGCAGCGCGGCGCCAAAGTAGGGCACTTCCCAGTACCGGTAGGTGTCCCATCCGGCGCCCCGCACCGAGACCCCCACCAGGGATGCAGCCAGGCGCCGATTGTAGCTCTCCTTCGGGATCTGGCTTT
>Ga0214472_10004437_pt1 | contig 14807 bp, 11 predicted proteins | sample RVTome_6_FD_207662 | JGI IMG/M metagenome (GOLD analysis project Ga0214472, IMG submission 207662) | Soil microbial communities from uranium-contaminated site in the Upper Colorado River Basin, Wyoming, United States - RVT140D175 | ecosystem: Environmental > Terrestrial > Soil > Contaminated >...
TCATGCTCGCCGTGCTGCACGTCACCGACGTCTGGCAGCCCGACCTGGAGCACGAGGCGCAGGAGGTGTTCGGGACCACCAACCGCGAGCACCCCGGCGTCGACTTCCTGCTGGGCAGCAGCCAGCCCTTCTACGTAGGCGGGCGGGTCGAGGGCGTCGCCGAGCCGCACCACTACGACTTCAAGACCCTGCGCATGACGCCGCGTGAGCTCAGGGACCGCTTCGCCAAGCGGGGATGGCGTCGCATCGTCGCCTTCCAGACCCGCAACCCGATGCACCGCGCCCATCTCGAACTGACGGTGCGGGCGGCCAAGGAGTCCGAGGCCAACCTGCTCATCCATCCCGTGGTGGGTCTCACCAAGCCGGGCGACGTCGACCACTACACACGGGTCCGGGCCTACCAGGCGATCATGGACCGCTACCCGGCCAACACCGCCGAGCTGTCGCTGCTCAACCTGGCGATGCGGATGGGTGGCCCCCGCGAGGCGGTGTGGCACGCCATCATCCGCAAGAACCACGGCGTCACCCACTTCATCGTGGGCCGCGACCACGCCGGGCCCGGCTCCGACTCCACCGGCGAGCCCTTCTACGGGCCGTACGACGCCCAAGAGATGCTCGCCGCCCACGCCGAAGAGATCGGCATCGAGATGGTCCCGTTCAAGATGATGGAGTACCTCCCCGACACCGACGAGTACGCACCCGTCGACGACGTCCCCGAGGGGACCAGGACGGCCTCGATTTCGGGCACCGAGCTGCGCGACCGTCTCGCCGACGGGCGGGAAATCCCCGAGTGGTTCACCTTCCCCAAGGTGGTGGCGGAGCTGCGCAGGACCCACCCGCCCCGCAGCCGCCAGGGCTTCACGGTGTTCCTCACCGGGCTCAGCGGGTCGGGCAAGTCGACCGTCGCCAACGTGCTGCAGGTGAAGCTGCTCGAGATGGGGGGCCGGCCGGTGACCCTCCTCGACGGCGACCTGGTCCGCAAGAACCTGTCGTCCGAGCTGGGCTTCTCCAAGGAGCACCGCGACCTGAACATCCAGCGCATCGGGTACGTGGCGTCCGAGATCACCAAGAACGGCGGGATCGCCCTGTGCGCCCCGATCGCACCGTACGCCGGGGTCCGCAAGAAGGTGCGCGACATGATCGACCCGCTCGGCGGGTTCGTCCTGGTGTGGATCTCCACGCCACTCGAAGTGTGCGAGCAGCGCGACCGCAAGGGCCTGTATGCCAAGGCGAGGGCCGGGATCATCAAGGAGTTCACCGGCATCTCGGATCCCTACGAGGAGCCGGCCGACGCAGAGCTCGAGATCGACACGACCGACATCACCCCCGACGAGGCCGCCCAGCGCGTCATCCTCCACCTGGAGAAGGCGGGCTACATCGAGGCGCGGCGGGACTGAACTCTCAGCCCGGAGGGGGGGAGGGGGACGCTCCCGGTCTGTTCGTGTGAGGTGACGCCACCGCCACCGCGACCGCGACCGCGACGGTCCGGACGCGGTGCTCGCTGACCGCTGTGGCTGTCGCTGTGGCTGTGGCTGGGCTGTCCGAGGAAACCGGGACGCAAGAAGGCCCGCCCTCAGGGGCGGGCCTTCTCATGGGCATCGTGCGAGCCCTGCTACTTGTCGTCGTCCTCGTCCTCGTCCTCACGCATCTCGGAGACCTTCTCCTTGGCCTTGGAGTAGCCCTCCTTGGCGACCTCGGACGCCTTCTCGTAGCCGTCCTTGGCCATCTCGCCGGCCTTCTTGGCGACCTCGCCGGTCTTGTCGGCGGCCTTCTTGGCGAACGGCGAGATCCTGGTCCAGAAGGACTTCAAGCCTGCAGTGATCTTGTCGAGCAGGCTCTGCTGCTGCTCGCTCTTCTCCTCGGACATCTGTGGTTCCTTTCACCGGGTCACGGGGTGTGCACCCATGATGAGCGGTTCGACTCCACTACCGGAAAGTGGGTTTCAGGAGAGTCGGCAGTCCGCAGTCGGCAGTCCGCAGTCAGCAGTCCGCAGTCAGCAGTCCGCAGGCAGCAGGCAGCAGTCCGCAGGCAGCAGGCAGCAGGCAGACTGACGACGCGATGGCCCGCATCGTTTCGGCGTCCGTGACAGCCCGGTGCGGACCACGGATATCGGACTACGGATATCGCACTACGGACATCGCACTACGAAGAGGCGCCCTCCAGCCACTCCCCAACCTTCGACGCGACAGCAGAAGGCGTGAAGCCCCACTCCTCGGCGATGCGCTCCCAGGGGGCGCTGGCGCCGAAGTGGTCGACGCCGATGTTGAGGCCGTCGGAGCCGGTGATGCGCTCCCACCCGAAGGTGGCGGCGGCCTCGAGCGAGGCGATCGGGAGCCCGTCGCCGAGCACCGAGCGCCGGTAGGACTCGTCCTGTGCGAAGAACGCCTCCCAGCACGGGAGCGACACCACCCGCACCGAGGCGTCGATCATGTCGGCGGCCTCGAGCGCCACCCACACCTCCGAGCCCGTGGCCACGAGCACGGCGTCGTCGCCCTCCCGCATGACGTACCCGCCGCGGTGGGCCAGGCCCTCCTTGCCGGTGCGGTCGAGGACCGGGAGCGACTGGCGGGTGAGGACGAGGCAGGTCGGTCCGTCGCCCCTCTGCAGCGCCATCTCCCACGCCTCGGCGGTCTCGCCGGCGTCGGCGGGGCGAACCACCCACATGTTGGGCATGGCCCGCAGCGAGGCCAGGTGCTCGATCGGCTGGTGGGTGGGCCCGTCCTCGCCGAGGAAGATCGAGTCGTGGGTGTACACGAAGATGCTGGGGGCGTCCATGAGGGCGGCGAGCCGGGTGGCGGGCCGCATGTAGTCGTTGAACACCAGGAAGGTCGCCCCGTAGGGGCGCAGCCCGCCGTGGACCGCCATCCCGTTGACGGCGGCGCCCATGGCGTGCTCCCGCACCCCGAAGCGGAAGTTGCGCCCCACCCGGGTGTCCTGGAACTCCCCCGACGACTCGATGAGCGTGTTGGTCGACGGGGCGAGGTCGGCAGACCCGCCCAGCAGGCCGGGGACCTTGGCGGCGAGATCCTGGATGGCCTTGCCCGAGGCCTTGCGGGTCGCCACCTTCTCGCCCGGCCCGTACCCGAGCGGCGCCGCCTTCACGTTCACGGCCGGCGTCCACTGCACCGCCCAGCGCTCGCCGAGCGACGGGTCGGCGTCGAAGGCGTCGTCGCGGCGCCGCTCCCACGCCTGACGCGCCTCCGTCCCCTTCGCCATGGCCGAGCGGAAATGGTCGTACACCTCCTCGGGCACGAAGAACGGCGGGTGGTCCCACCCCATCGCCGCCTTGGTGGCAGCGATCTCCTCGGCGCCGAGCGGGTTGCCGTGCGACTCGGCGGTGTCCTGGGCGTGGGGCGCACCGTGGGCGATATGGGTGTGGCACACCACGAGCGACGGCCGATCCTCGACGCCCTTTGCGGCGGTGATGGCCTCATGGATCGCCTCCCGGTCGTGGCCGTCGATGTCGAGCACGTGCCATCCGAACGACTCGAATCGGCCGTTCACGTCCTCCGTGAACGTGATGTCGGTGTGGCCGCCGATCGAGATCTCGTTGTCGTCGTAGAGGTAGGTGATCCGCCCCAGGCCGAGGCGCCCGGCGAGCGAGGCCGCCTCCGACGAGATGCCCTCCATCAGGTCGCCGTCGCTCACGAAGGCGTAGGTGCGGTGGTCGATGAGATCCGCCCCGAAGGTGGCACGCAGGTGCTCCTCGGCGATCGCCATCCCGATCGCCGTCCCGAACCCCTGGCCGAGCGGCCCGGTTGTGGTCTCGATGCCGCGGTGCGGCTCGCGCTCGGGATGGCCCGGGGTCGGAGACCCGAACTGCCGGAAGTTCTGGATGTCCTCCATCGAGATGTCGAACCCGGCGAGGTGGAGCAACCCGTAGAGGAGCATCGAGCCGTGCCCGTTGGAGACCACGAAACGGTCGCGGTCGGGCCACTGGGGCGACGTGGGGTCGACGACGAGGTGGCGGGTCCACAGCACCACGGCGATGTCCGCCATCCCCATCGGCATCCCGGGATGGCCCGAGTTCGCCTTCTCCACGGCGTCCATGGCGAGGGTCCTGAGGGTGTCGACTGACAGTTGATCGAGGTTCACGAGAGCCTTGGGTCGCGGGATGGTGAGGCTAATGGGGTGCGAGACGGCAGAAGGCAGAAGGCAGAGGCTGCGATGCTGCCGACGCGTTCTGGCTATTCGCCATTCGCCGTTCGCCATTCGCCCTCCGCCGGCAACTCCGCCAACACCCCCGACGCGTATCGGTCCGTGCCGCCCGCCTGCAGCCACTCCTGCCACAGCGGGCCGTCGAGCAGCGGGTAGATCAACTCGTCGTCGGCAGGCCAGTCGACGAGCCGCTCGGTGGAGAAGCGCCACCACGCCGTGTGCCCGCCCAGCATGCGCTCCAGGCCGTCGAGCCATCCCCGGGTCGACTCGGCGAGGTGCGCCGCCGCCCACCCCGGCATGGTGCGGTGCGAGGTCCAGTTGATGCGGTCCCCGAGCAGCGACTCATCCACCTCGGGCTCCACCCCGAGGAAGCGCTGCACGTCCTCCACGAGACGCCCCGGGTGATGGGTGACGTCGTCGGTGAAGCCCACGAACACCCGGTCGGATCCGAACACTCCGCTCCAGCGCTCGAGGGCTGCGGCGTAGTCGGTCATGTCCCGCACGTTGTCGCTGTCGAGGAACCGCAGCACCTTCTCGCGGGGCACGTCCTCCCAGGTGCGCCCCTTGCCCTGGGCGCGGAAGTAGGCCATCGCCGACCAGATCCGCTCGACGGGGTGGCGCACCATCATGACGAGCCGCAGGTCGGGCAGCAGCGAGTGGATGTGGCGGATCTCGTCCCCGGAGAGCGGCAGATACGAGGGGGTGAGGTCGCCGGCCACCCGGTCGCCTGCCCCGTCGAACAGGCTCAGGTACCACGCGTCGGAGGGGCGGCGCAGGTAGAAGCGGGCCTCCCACCCGAGGCCGGACAGCCGGGCCTGGCCGAGGCGGCGGCGCATGCGGCGCCGCCACCGGATGTCCGCCCGGCTGTCACCCCGCAGCTTGCGCCACAGCGTCTGGCCGATCAGATCGTCGCGGTCGTCGAAGTAGTGGAACTCCTTGACCTCGGGGTGCAGCCAGATGCCGGGGTGGCGGGCCAGGTTGCGGTACAGCCACGTCGTGGCCGCCTTCTGCGCCCCGATGCCGAGGAAGTCGGGGCCGCGGCCGCTCATGAGACGCGGTGCAACGACCGGTCGGAGCGATTGAGCGACTCGGAACCGTCGGCGGTCACCGCGACGATGTCCTCGATCCGCATGCCGAACTCGCCGCGCACGTAGATCCCGGGCTCGATCGAGAACGTCATGCCCTCCTCCAGGGCGAGGTCGTTGCCCTCCACCAGGTAGGGGTGCTCGTGGACGTCGAGGCCGATGCCGTGACCGGTGCGGTGGACGAAGAACTCGCCCCACCCGGCGTCGTCGATGACGGCGCGCGTGGCGCGGTCCACCTGTTGGGCGGGGACGCCAGGGGCCGCCGTCTCCCGCCCCACCCGCTGCGCCTCGGCGAGCACGGCGAAGGCATCGGTCACACGATCGGAGGGCTCCCCGGCGACGAACGTGCGGGTGGTGTCGCTGTGGTATCCGCCGAGCGTGCCGCCGAAGTCGACCACCACGGTGTCGCCGGCTTGGATCACACGGTCACCCGGGGAGTGATGGGGACTGGCGGCGTTGGGCCCGGAGGCGACGATCGCTCCCCAGGCGACGTCGTGGCCCTCCTCGACGACCATCGCCTCGACCTGCCTCGCCACATCACGCTCGGTGCGGCCCGTGAAGCTGGCTCCGTCGAGACGGGCCACCACCCGGTCGGTGGCGTGGGCGGCGCAGCGCAGCAGGTCGATCTCCGCCGGCTCCTTGCGCATCCGCAGCTCGCGCATGAGCGGCGCCGCCGGTCGGAAGGCGGCGTCGACACTGCGCTGCAGGCCGAGGACGAACACCGACCAGGTCTGCTCGCCGACGGCGATGGCGTCGGAACCGGCGCACAGCCCGGCTGCGATGGCGATCGGGTCCTCCGTCTCGTCCCATGGACGCAACGCGAACACGTCGGGCCGTTCCACCACCCGCGGCGCCTCGAGGCGGGGCAACAGCAGCGTGGCCTCGCCGAGGCGGGGCAGCACCAGCATCGTCAGGCGCTCGCTCGGCTCGGCGTGATAGCCGGTCAGGTATGGGAGGTCGGATCCGACCGAGGCGAGCAGGGCATCGATGCCACGCTCCCCCATGAGGGTGCGCGCCCGTTCGCAACGGGTGGAGAAGTCGAACATGTGCGGGACGCTAGCCGGGGACGGGCCGGCTCCGTCCGCTCACCCTCCGACGTGATCCAGTCCGGCGGCACCGAACGCCACCGTGAAGCGGACGCACCAGATGACCACGCTGTCGTACCGGCCGACGTCCACCCCGGGCGGCACCTCGTAGTTCTGGTCCCCGACATTGCCCTTGAGGGTCCCGAGGTCGACGAAGTCCTCGTCGAAGTCGGTCGCCGGATCGGTGGCGCCTGCGGTCGACAGGTAGACGTGCAGGTCGGGGCCGTTGTCGGTGCGGAACCCCTCCAGCCGCAGGAAGGTCGAGGCGCCGTCCGAGATGATCAGCGCCGTGCCCTCGGTGGGGTGGCTGCGGTCCACGAATTCGCCACTGGCGAGCGTGACCGGGCCGTCCCCCGCAGTGGTGGTGGTCACCACCTCGTCCCCGTCGGTCGACCCTCCGGGCTCGTCGGGAGGCGTCGTGGCATCCCCGGCGGCCGTGGTCGTCGTGGTCCCGAACGGGCTGGCCTCGTCGACGCTCTCGTCGAAGAACAGGGTGTGGAAGCCGAACCAGAAGAAGAAGAGCCAGATCCCGATCGCGGCGAGCACCGTGCCCACCGGCACGACGATCTTCCAGTTGCGCTTCACCCAGGCCCACACGCCGCGCTCACTCCCTCTCGGCTTTCACCGTCAACGGACAGAAGCGGCGATGGAGTTCCTCAGGAGGCGGCGAGCGCCCCGGCAGCGTCCTTGGCGTGATACGACGACCGCACCAGCGGCCCGCTCTCCACGTGGGGGATCCCCCGCCCCTCGCCGAACGCCTTGTACTCGGCGAACTCGTCGGGGTGCACGTAGCGGTGCACGGGGCGATGCCGTGCCGTGGGGCGCAGGTACTGGCCGATGGTGACGATGTCCACGCCGATGGCCCGCATGTCGGCCAGGGTGGAGAGGATCTCCTCGCGGGTCTCGCCCATCCCCACGATGAGCCCCGACTTCACGGCGCCGCTCCCCTTGTTGGCCCGGGCCAGGAGGGCGAGTGAACGGCCGAAGGAGGCGGCGGTGCGCACGTCGCGCTGCAGCCGCAGCACGGTCTCGGTGTTGTGGTTGAGCACCTCGGGCTCCTCGGCGAGCACGGTGTCGAGCGCGGCCTGATCGCCCTTGAAGTCCGGGATGAGCACCTCCACCTCGCACCCCGGGAGCCGCTCCCGGATCGCCTTGATAGCCGAGGCGAACACCACCGCTCCCCCGTCCGCCAGGTCGTCGCGATTGACCGAGGTGAGGACGGCGTGCTCGAGCGCCAGTGACGCCACTGCGTCGGCGACGCGGCGCGGCTCGTCCCAGTCGACTTCGCCGGGACGCCCGGTGTTCACGTCGCAGAAGCCGCACGCCCTGGTGCAGACGTCGCCGAGCATCATGAAGGTGGCGGTGCCCTGCCCCCAGCACTCGTAGATGTTGGGGCACCCCGCCTCCTCGCACACCGTGTTGAGGCCGAGGTCCTTCACGAGGCCCTTGAGGTCGCGGTATCGCTCGCCCAGGTCGGCGCGCACCTTCATCCACGGCGGCTTCTCGGGCTCGCCGGGCAGGCGGCCCTTCACCATGATCGGGATGGTGGAGCGGCCCTCGGGGGTGAAGGTGCCGCAGGCGACCAGCTCGTCGATCTCGAACGGCGCCTGCCTGCGACCCGTCCCCCTCGTGAACGCGGCGCGCTGCTCGTCCACCTCGTCGTGGCCGAAGACGGCTGCGAACCGGGGGACGACGAGGTCGACGACCTCCTCGATGCTCACATCGCGGCCCAGGAGCTGCGAGATCGAGGTGACCGGGCGGTCGGTGATGCCGCACGGGTTGATGCGATGGAACCACTCGAGGTCGGTGGACACGTTGATGGCGAAGCCGTGCATCGTCACGCGGCGCGAGGTCTTCACCCCGATCGCCGCCACCTTGCCCTGGTCGGTCCAGACCCCGGTGTAGCCCGCCTCGGCCCAGGCGTGGATGCCGAGGTCGGCGAGGGCGCCGATCATCACCTCCTCGAGACGGCGGACGTGGCGCACCACGTCCGGCTTGATACCGAGGTGGACGATCGGGTACCCGACCAGCTGGCCGGGGCCGTGATAGGTGATGTCGCCGCCGCGATCGACGTCGAACACCTCGGCGCCAATGGCCTCGGCGGCCTCGCGGCCGATCACCAGGTTCGACCCGTCGCCGAAGCGGCCGATCGTGTAGGTGTGCGGGTGCTCGAGCAGGAGCAGGTAGTCGTCGGGGCTGCGGCCCCGGACGAGCCCGTCGTGCAGGGCGCGCTGCAGGTCCCACGCCTCCTGATAGGGAAGCCGGCCCAGCCAGCGGGCCCGGAGCAGGCTCACGCCAGCTCCTGCTCCCAATCCCACGTCTCGAGGTTCTGCTTGATGTGCTGCAGGAACAGCACGGCCGTCGAGCCGTCGAACGCACGGTGATCCCAGGTGAGCCCCAGGTAGCCGACGTGGTGGATGGCGATGGCGTCGTTGCCGTCCTTGTCGGTGATCACCACGGGGCGCTTCGCCACGGTGTCGGTGGAGAGGATCGCCACATTCGGGATGTTGATGATGGGCGCCGACATGAACGACCCGAACGGGCCCGGGTTGGTGATGGTGAAGGTGCTGCCCGACAGATCGTCGGGCTCCAGGCTCCCACCGCGCGCCTTCTCGGCGATGCGGCGCACCTCGCGGGCGATGCCGCGCATGCGCAGGCCGTCGGCGCCGGGCACCTTCATCACGACGAGGCCACCCTGGTCCAGGTCGACGGCAATGCCCAGGTTCACCGCCGAGTGCTGGATGCGCTGCCGCTTCTCGAGGAAGAACGACGAGTTGACCACCGGGTACTCGGCGAGGGCGTCGATGGTGGCCCGGGCGATGAACGGCAGGTAGGTCAGCGAGAAGCCCTCACGCTCCTTGAAGGCGGCCTTGTGCTTCTGACGCACACGCTCGACGTGCTCGAAGTCGACCTCGACCGACGTCCAGACGTGGGCGGCGGTCTGCTTCGCCCGGATCATGTTCTCGGCGATGCGCACCCGCATGCGATCGAGCTCGATGACCTCGTCGCCGCGACCCACCGCCGGGGCGGGCTGCTCCTGTGAGGGCGGGGCCGGTGCAGCCGCAGCCGCGGCGGGCTGGGCGGCAGGCTCGGGCTGCGGCGCCGGCTCGGGCTGTGCCGCCGCCGGCTGCGGGGCGTGCTCGGGCTGCGCCTGCGGGGCGGGCTGCGGCGTCGGTGCCGGCTCGGCGGCCGCCGGGGCGGCGGCGGCGCCCGAGTCGATGAGGGCCTCGACGTCGTGACGCGTGATGCGGCCGCCGCGACCGGTGCCGTTCACCTGCGAGAGGTCGATGCCGTGCTCGGACGCCAGCTTGCGGACCACGGGCGACAGCAGCCCCACGTCACCGACGGCGGCGACGGGACCGGCCTTGGCGGCGGCCTCGTCCATGAGGCTGTCGAGGCCCCGGCCCAGGCCACCCTTGCGGCCGTTGGACGGCTGCGGGGGCGGCTCCTGCGGCGGGGGCGGTGCGGCGGCGGGCGGTGCCTGCTGCGGCGCCTGTGCCTGCGGTGGCTCGGGCTGTGCCTGCTGGGGCTCGGGCTGCGCCTGCTGCGGCTCGGGCTGTGTCTGCGGGGGCTCGGGCTGCGCCTGCTGCGGCGCCTCGGGCTGCGACTGCGGGGGCTCGGGCTGCGCCTCGGCTGCCGGGGCGGGAGCGGAGCCCCCACCACCCTCGCCGGCCTCGCCGATGCGGGCCAGCTCGGTCCCGACCGCCACCGTCTCGCCCTCGGGTACGAGGATCTCGAGGATCGTCCCCGAAGCCGGGGACGGGACCTCGGTGTCGACCTTGTCGGTCGAGATCTCGAGGAGCACCTCGTCCTCGGAGATGGTGTCGCCGGGCTGCTTGGCCCACCGGAGGATCGTGCCCTCCGTGACCGTCTCGCCCAGCTGGGGCATGGTGACCGTGGTCGACATCGATCCTCCTGTCAGGTGGCGGCGAGGGCGCGGATGGCCTTCACCACGTCCTCGGCCTGGGGTACGAAAGCATCTTCGAGCGTTGCGACAAAGGGTATGTGGGTGTGGGGCGGAGTCACGCGCATCACCGGGGCGTCCAGGTCCCAGAAGGCGTCGGCGGCGACACGGGCCGCCACCTCGGACGAGACGCTGGAGAACGGCACGTCCTCCTGGACCACGACGAGGCGCGACGTCTTCGCCACCGAGGAGAACACAGCATCCCAGTCGATCGGTGAGACGGTCTGCAGGTCGATGATCTCCACCGACACGCCGTCCTCCTGCTGCAGGGTCTCCGCCGCCTCCGACGAGTGGGTGACCATGTTGCCCCAGGTGACGATGGTCACGTCGGTGCCCTCCCGTACGGTGCGCGCCTGGCCGAGCGGGATCTCGTAGTCACCCGCCGGCAGCGCCTCCTTCGAGGAGCGGTACAGCTTCTTGTGCTCCAGGAAGATGACCGGGTTGGGGTCGCGGATGGCGGCGAGCAGCAGGCCCTTCGCCGCCGTCGGCGTGCTCGGCACCACGACCTTGAGGCCGGGATGATGGGTCAGCAGCCCCTCGGGGCTGATCGAGTGGAAGGGGCCGGCCCGCACCCCGGCGCCACTCGGGCCGCGGATCGTGAGCTGGATGGGCTTGCCCGCCTTCCAGTGGTACTTGGCGGCCTCGGTGAAGATCTGGTCCATGGCCGGGTAGATGAAGTCGGTGTACTGCAGCTCGACGATGGGGATCTGGCCCTGGAGGGCGCTGCCGACCGCCGCTCCCACGATCGCCGACTCGGCGATCGGGGTGTCGATCACCCGCCATGGCCCGTACTTCTCGCTGAGGCCCTTGGTCACCTTGAAGGCGCCGCCGAAGGGGCCGACGTCCTCGCCCATGAGGTAGACCCGCTCGTCGCGGGCCATCTCCTCGTCGAGCGCCTGGCCGATGGCGTCGAGCATCGTGACCGGCTCGCCGGCGGGCGCTCCCGGTGCCGGCCCCCGCCCGGGACGCACCGCGAACAGGTCCTGCAGGGCGCGGACCGACGACGGGTCGGGGTCCTGCTGCTCCTGCGCCCACTCCATGGTCTTGCGGATGCGGTCCTCGATGCGCTCCTTGATCTCCTCGCGCCGCTGCTCGTCGAGGTACCCCTGCGAGCCGAGGAACTCCTCGAAGCGCGGCACCGGGTCCTTCTCCATCCACGCCTCGCGCTCGTCGGGCTTGACGTAGTCGGCCGGGTCGTGGCCGGCGTGCCCGAAGTGGCGGAAGGTGACGGCCTCGATGAGGGTCGGCCCCTCGCCGTTGCGCGCCCGCTCCACCGCCTCCCTGGCCGCCGAGTAGCACTCGAGGATGTCGTTGCCGTCGACCACGATGCCGGGGATCCCGTACCCGTCGGCGCGATGGGCGACGTAGGAGAGGTTGAACTCCCGCTCGTTGGGTGTCGAGTAGGCGTACTGGTTGTTCTGCACCGTGAACACGATCGGCAGGCCGAGGACGGCGCCCATGTTCACGGCTTCGTGCCAGGTGCCGGTGGCGGTGGCGCCCTCCCCGCAGTTGGCCATCGCCACCTGCGGCTCGCCCTTCTGGCGGAAGGCGAGGGCGGCGCCCATGGCGACCGGGTAACCGTCGGGCAACGGCGACACCACCATCAGCGTGCCCTTGTCGGGCACGCCGAAGTGGCTGTTGCCGTCGCGGCCCTTCGTGGGGGCGGCGGCCTTGCCGTAGAAGTTGAGGAGGGTCTCGTCGAGCGTCACGCCCTTGGTGAGCTGGCTCAGGAGATCGCGGTGGGTGCCCCCGTAGACGTCGCCGTCCTCGAGGGCGTAGGCGAAGCCGACCTGGGCGGCCTCCTGGCCGATCCCGGGATACACGGCGCCGCCGAGGCGGCCGCCGCGGTACATGTTGTGGAGGCGCGTCTCCAGGAGCCGCCCCGTCATCATCAGCTCGTACATCTCGAGCAGCTGTTCCCGGGTCAGGTCCTCTGCATGCCCTTTGGCCTCGATCACCACGACGGTCTCCTCAGTGCAGGCTGCGGCCGGCGGCGGCGAGCAGGGTCTCGCCCACCACCTCCGACAGGGTCGGGTGGGCGTGGATGAAGGCGGCAGCCTCGTCGGGCATCGCCTCCCAGCCCACGGCGAACATCAACTCGTGGATGAGCTCCCCCGCCTCGGGGCCGGCGACCGTGGCGCCCAGGATCGGGCCGCCCCGCTGGACCACGATCTTGGCCATCCCCTGGGTGTGGCCCTGGATGCTGGCGCGGGCCACGGCGGCGAAAGGGTGCTCGTAGGTCTCGACCTCGAGGCCCTGTTCGGTCGCCTGCGCCTCGGTGAGGCCGACCGACGCCACCTCGGGGTCGGTGTAGACGACGAGCGGGATGGCGCGGTAGTCGACCGGGCGGGGCTCCCCGGTGGCGATGAAGGTGACGGCGGCGATGCCCTCGGCGAACCCGGCATGTGCCAGCTGCGGCGTGCCGGCGACGATGTCGCCCACGGCGAACACACCGGCCTCGGCCGTCTGCATGGTGGTGAGGTCCACCGCGACGAACCCGCGCTCCACGACGGCGGCCGTGCCCTCGAGCCCGACCCCGTCCGTGACCGGGGCGCGGCCCACAGCGACGAGGACGACGTCGACTTCGACCTTGTCGCCGCCGGCAGGCACCACGACGGACGAGCCCGTGAGGTCGGGGGCATCGACGCCGACCCCGGTGGTGATCTTCACGCCCTTCTTGCGCAGCGCCCGGTCGAGGACCTTGGCGGCGGCCGGATCCATGCCGGGGAGGATCTGGTCGGCGACCTCGAAGAGGTGCACCTCGGTGCCGACGTCGGCGAGCAGCGAGGCGAACTCGGCACCGATCGCCCCGGCGCCGACGACGGCGACCCGATCCGGCTGCGACGGCCAGTCGAGCGCATGATCGGAGGTGACGATGCGGTCCCCGTCGATGTCGTACCCGGGGATGGTGCGCGGGGTGGAGCCGGTGGCCACGATGACGTTGCCGGCCTCGACCGTCTGGCTGGTGCCGTCGGAGCCGCTCACGGACACGACCCCGGGGCGCTCCAGGCGGCCGGTGCCCTCGAGGATGGTGACGCCTCGCTTCTTCAGGAGGCCGGCGAGACCGGTGTGGTGCTTGTGGACGATGCCGTTCTTGCGCTCCAGTGCCTTCGTCCAGTCGAGGCTCGGCTGCGAGGCCTCGACGCCGAACTCGGCGGCGCCCGCCACCGAGGAGAACACGGCGGCGGTCTGCAGCCATGTCTTGGCGGGGATGCAGCCGCGATGAAGGCACGTGCCACCGACCTCGTCGCGCTCCACGAGCGCGACCGACAGACCGAAGTTGTGGGCATACAGGGCGGCGGCGTAGCCGCCCGGTCCCCCTCCGATGATGGCGATGTCGTACACGCGCGCCTTTCGCGGGATCGGGACCCGAGACTAGTGATGACGCTGATCGCAAACAGGTCGAGGAGAAGGGGTCGGGAGCGCCCGACCTCGGCGGTGGCGGTGGCGGTGGCGAGAAATCGGGGACTCGGGGACTCGGGAACCCCGGGACTCGGGAACCAGGACGCCTCCACGGCTCCTCCACTCTGGCGGTGGCGGTGGCGGTGGCGGTGGCGGGAAATCAGGGACTCGGGGACTCCGGGACTCGGGAACCAGAACGCCTCCACGGCTGCTCGACTCTGGCCGTGGCGGTCGCGGTGGCGGTAGCGGTGGCGAGAACTGTGGCTGTGGCTGTCGCTGTCGCTGTGGCCGTGCTGTGACCATCGGCGACGGCGGCGGCAGCGGTGCCAGTACCGGTCGACTGGCTTCGGGCCTGGGATACCCTTCCCATCGATGCAGACCCGCTTCCTCATCCTCGCCTCGCTGGTCACCGCCCTCGTGATCCTGGCGGCGTCGCTGGTGTGGTTCCTGCTCGGCCTGTGACCGATCTGCGCACCTCCGATGGGCTCACCCTCGAGGCGCGCTGGGACTCCCCGGAGGGGCACCCCGCCGGTGTGGTCGTCTTCTGCCATCCCCACCCGCAGCAGGGCGGGACCATGAACGCCCCGCTCATGCGGGCCGTCACCGGTGTACTCGTCGACCGCGGCCTGAACGTGCTCCGCTTCAACTTCCGTGGCATCGGCGCCTCGGAAGGGCGGTACGACGGCGGGGTGGGTGAGGTCGACGACGTGGCGGCAGCGGTGGGAGCCGCCCGTTCGGCCCACCCGGCGCTGCCCTTCGGGATCGCCGGATGGTCGTTCGGAGCGGTCACGGCGCTGGGCTGGCAGGCCCGCGAGCAGGACACCTCGCCCTACGCCGGCATCGCCCCGCCCCGGCGCCTCAGCAGTGGCGAGGAGATCATCCCGCCCGAGCGCCTCGCTCCCGCCGACCGCCTCTTCGTGCTCGGCGACCGCGATCAGTTCACGACCCCCGAGGAGCTCGGCGAGTACGCCGACGCCGTCGGCGGCCGCCTCGAGGTGCTGGAGGGGAGCGATCATTTCTTCTACTTCCGGGAGGATCGCGTCGGCGGCCTTCTGGCCGATCATTTCCTGCGCGAGCGCTGACCCGGCAAGAACCGACCGCTACCGCTGACAG
>Ga0214472_10004439_pt1 | contig 14801 bp, 20 predicted proteins | sample RVTome_6_FD_207662 | JGI IMG/M metagenome (GOLD analysis project Ga0214472, IMG submission 207662) | Soil microbial communities from uranium-contaminated site in the Upper Colorado River Basin, Wyoming, United States - RVT140D175 | ecosystem: Environmental > Terrestrial > Soil > Contaminated >...
CGCAGCGCTGGATGATGCGGTCGGCAAGCGTCGACTTGCCGTGGTCGATGTGCGCGATGATGGAGAAGTTGCGGATGCGGCCTTGCGGCGTCATGAAAAAAAGGGTGCCGGCGGCACCCTTCGCGGTCTGGAACCGCCGCTATTCTAGCGCAAGCCGCGCGCGCAGGGCCTGCAGATCGAGCCGCGCGTGACAGATCTCGCGGCCCGCGCCGTCGGTCAGCACCGGCACTTTCCGGCCGTAGCGCTCGGCGAGCGCGGGGTCGGTGTCCACGTCGAGCTTGGCGAACTCGACCCCCAGGGCGCGCAGGGCTTCGGCCATCTCGTCGCAGAGATGGCAGTGCGCGCGCGCGTATAGGCGCAGAATCGGCTCAGCCCTTCTCGCCCAAGCCGGCGACGGAGACGAAGGCGGTGCTTTCGCCTCGGCGCACCTGTAACGTGATCACGGCGCTCTTGTCCAGCCCCGCGAGCAGCTTATTGAGCTGCTCGGTGCTCTTCAGGTCGGTGTGCTGGCCGTTGTGCACGAGCTTGAGCAGGATGTCGCCGCGGCGCAGCTCTGCGCGCGCGCTGGCGCGCACCTCGGTGACCACCAGGCCGTGGGCGAGCTTCAGCTCCCGCTTCTGCTCGGCGCTCAGCTCGCTCACCACCACTCCCAGGCGGTTCGCAGCCAGCGGCGCGGGCTTGGGCTCTCGCGGCACCTCGCGCGCCGCGACCCGCTCCTCGAGCAGCTCGCCCACCGCGATGCTGAGCACGCGCGGCGCGCCCTTGCGCCACACTTCGACCGGCACGCGGGTTCCCGGGCGCGTGCCGCCAACGATGCGCGGCAGGTCGCTGGAGGAGTCCACCTCCTTGCCGTCGAAGCGCGTGATGATGTCCGTCGCCTCGATGCCCGCCTTGTCCGCGGGACTGCCCTTCTCGACCGAATTGACCAGCGCGCCGCGCGGCTTGTGCAGGCCGAAGGACACTGCCAGGTCCTTGGTCACCTCCTGGATCACCACGCCGATACGGCCGCGGGAGACCCGGCCTTTCTCGCGCAACTGGCTCTGGATGTCGAGCGCCACGTCGATCGGGATGGCGAACGACAGTCCCATGAAGCCGCCGGTGCGGCTGTAGATCTGCGAATTGACGCCCACCACCTCGCCCTTCATGTTGAACAGCGGCCCCCCGGAATTGCCCGGATTGATGGCGACGTCGGTCTGGATGAAGGGTACGAAGTTCTCCTGCGGCAGCGAGCGGCCCTTGGCGCTGACGATGCCCGCGGTCACCGTGTTCTCGAAACCGAAAGGAGAGCCGATCGCCACCACCCATTCGCCCACCTTGAGGCGCGTGGGATCACCCACGCGCACCGCGGGCAGATCGCTGGCCTCGATCTTGATCAGCGCGACGTCGGTGCGCTTGTCGGCGCCGATCACCCGCGCCTTGAACTCGCGCTTGTCGGTGAGCCGCACGTCGATCTCGTCCGCGGCATCGATGACGTGCGCATTGGTGAGAATGTAGCCGTCGGCGCTGATGATGAATCCCGAGCCGAGCGATCGGCTCTCCGGCCGCGGCCCCGCGCCGGGCTGCCGCGGAATGAAGCGCCGGAAGAATTCCAGCATTTCTTCGTCCTCGATGTTCGGCATCTGCGGCGTGCTGGCGCGTCGCGGCGCCTGCGTGGTGCTGACGTTGACGACCGCGGCGCCGTACTCCTCGACCAGCCGCGTGAAGTCGGGAAGCTCCCGCACCTGGGCGCTGGCGATGGCGGCGAAGGTGCCGAACGCCAGCGCGGCGGCGGCTCTGATCAGGAACATGGACGGTCCTCTCGGGGTGTAGGCGACAACTGCTATTGCGGGCGGTATTCGACCGTATTGCCGATGCGCTGCACGCTCGCGGCAGGCGCCTCACCCACCACGGTGACGAGATGGTTCGCCACTTCCCGCGTGTAGACGTTTACCGCACCCATGCTGGAGATGCCGATGCGCGCGGCCTCGGCGCGGCCGGGCATCGGCTCGATGAATACGGAGACGGAGGCAAGGCCGTCCGAATACACCATCTGCGCGACCGGCCGGGCGTCGCGCAGCATGCGCCGGATCTCCACGATCTTGCGAAAGCCGGGCAGCTCCGCGCCCACGCTCCAGCCGGAGCGCGACAGATCCGCCGGCGCCACGCCGGCCTGCTCCACGCGCCAGCCTTGGCCCGTGCGCGGCGGCCGCAGACGCTCTCGCGGCACGTTGCCGATCTCGAGGTGCGTGAACGTGAACTGCTCCATCGTGTTGCCGTTGCGATCGAAGGTGCGCGCCTTGAGCAGCATACCGCTGCGCGCATCGGCCCACAGCTTGTAGCCGTAGCGCAGGTCGTCCTTGGGGGTCAGCACGATGGCCTGGCAGTCGAAGCCGGCGATGCGCCGCGTCTCCCCCATGGTGAACACGTAGTGCTCCGTCAGGCTGCCGAGCTGCTCGGGCAGAACGGCCGGAAACGCGCGCGAGTCGCTGCGTCGGTCGACCTTCACCGTGCGGCTCTCCGGCAGGTAGCAGCGGATTTCGTCGCGCGTGCGCAGGATTTCCCGCGGTGTGCCGTCCAGTACTTCCAGCTTTTCCGTGCCGCCGGCCGCCCCCGCCTGGCGCGCGATGCGCGAGGTCTCGGTGCGATCGCCCTGCTGATAGACGAATGTGCCGGTATACGAGAGCTTTTCCGTCGCCCGGTAGATCTTGCGCAGCCAGTCGAGCGCCTCGGGCGTGGTCTGCGCCTGCGCCCACCCGGCGACCGTGAAAAGCAACAGGGCGCCGAGGGTGCGGTTCACGGTTTGCCCTGGAGCGATTCGGCGGACACCGAGCGCACGTAAGGCGCCATGCCTTGCAGCGAATTGCGTGGCGAGAACACTTGATGCGCGATCAGGTAGTCGCGCGTGGCTGCGGTCACCGGCAAGCGCGCCGGCGCATTGGGCACGGTGCGCGTCGCCGCTACTTGCGCGGGCTCCGGCGCCCGCGCAACCGGCGCCAGCAGCGGCCCGGTTTTCTCCTGTGGGGCGAACGCCATCCAGCCGACGAGCGCCACGGCCGCCACGCTCGCCGCCAGCGCGGAGGGCATGAACCAGCGCGGGCGCTGCGGCCGCACCACGTCCGCCGGCAGCGGGCCGACCAGCGCCGGCTCTTCGGCAAGGCGGGCCACGACACGGCGCAGGCAGTCGTTCGTCAGCATGGCGCGCCCCTGCAGGGCGTCGCTGATCAGGTGATACGTGCGCCAGGCCTCGAACGCCTCGTCGTCCCTGCCCAGCGCCGACATCGGCCCGTTCAGCTCGTGCGCGTCGAGCTCGCCGTCCATCAATGCCGAGATCTTGGTTTTCATAGCGCTACCACCTCTGGTCCTTGCGCGTGCCGAGCAGGGGCCGCAGCCGTTCCGCAATCGCCTCGCGCGCCCTGAAGATCCGCGACCGTACCGTACCGATCGGACAGTCCATGATGCGCGCGATGTCCTCGTAGCTCATGCCCTCGATCTCGCGCAGCTGGATCGCGGTGCGCAGCTCCTCGGGCAGCTCGTCAATCGTCGCATTCACCGTCTGTGCAATCTCCGCGGACAGCAACAAGCTTTCCGGCGTGTTGATGTCGCGCAACTGCTCGCCATCCTCGAAACCTTCGGCGTCCTCCGCCCCCACCTCGGTGGAGGTCGGCGCCCGCCGCCCCAGCGCCATCAGGTAATTCTTGGCGGTGTTGATGCCAATGCGGTACAGCCACGTATAGAACGCGCTGTCGCCGCGAAACGCCGGAAGCGCCCGGTACGCCTTGATGAACGCCTCCTGCGTTACATCCTCCACTTCGGCCGGATCACGGATGAACCGCGCCAGCAGGCGGCCGAGCTTGCGCTGGTACTTCTCCACCAGCAGCTCGAACGCGCGCTTGTCGCCGCGCTGCGCACGCGCCACCAACTGGCGATCGACATCGCGCTCAGTCATGGCCGCGCCCGCCGCCCGCCGCTCCGGCCCGGGCAGCATACCTGTACCGCCCCCGGATGCAACGCCTACTTGCCAGAGACACGGCACACCGGAAATAGTTCGCCCGCATCCGAGGGATCCTCAGGCCGCGACCGGCACCCTGCCCCATAGCGCCCACAGCCGCAGGGACCGGAACGCCGCGGGCGGCAGCATGTCGCGTGCCACCACGATATTGCGTCTCGAACCGCCTTCCAGGGGCAGCGCCACCCACCATGGCCCGACATGGCGCCGCCGGCCCACGCGCGCCTCGAGCCGCCGCCCGTCGGCGAGCTCCAGCGTCGCGGCGCCGCTCTCGCCGAGCTCCAACGCACGGACCGAGCCGCGCGCACGCAACAGCGCCCGGTCACGCGCGGTCGCCGCGCCCAGGGCCAGAAACAAGAGCGCGAGGATCGCGCCCGCGTAGCCGGGCACGAGGGCCGCCAGACACGCCGCGCCAGCCCCGTGCACCAGTGCCAGCGCGCCCGCGAGCGCACGCGACGCACGCAGCTCGAGGCGCAGCGCCGCCATGCGCCTCAGACGCGCGCGAACACCAGCGTGCCGTTGGTGCCGCCAAAACCGAAGTTGTTCTTGACCGCGTTCTGGATCTTCAGGTCCCGGGCGGTGTTGGCGCAGTAGTCCAGGTCGCACTCCGGGTCCTGGTTGAAGATATTGATGGTGGGCGGCGAAATCTGCCTGTGCACGGCGAGGGCGGTGAACACCGACTCGACGCCACCGGCCCCGCCGAGCAGGTGGCCGGTCATGGACTTGGTGGAGTTGACGACGAGGTTGGGCGCATGGGCGCCGAACGCCATCTTCACCGCCTCGGTTTCGTTCCTGTCCCCCAGCGGCGTGGAGGTGCCGTGCGCGTTCAGGTACTGCACCTGGTCGGCCGCAATGCGCGCGTTGGCGAGCGCCGCCAGCATGCAGCGGCGCGGCCCGTCCAGGTTCGGCGCCGTGATGTGGAAAGCGTCGCCGCTCATGCCGAAGCCCGTCACCTCGCAGTAGATCCGGGCGCCGCGCGCCCGCGCGTGCTCAAATTCCTCCAGCACGAGCGCGCCGGCGCCCTCGCCGAGCACAAAGCCGTCGCGGTCCCGGTCCCAGGGACGGCTCGCCGTGGCCGGGTCGTCGTTGCGCGTCGACAGCGCCCGCGCGGCGGCGAAGCCCCCGACCCCGAGCGGCGAGATGGTCGCCTCGGCCCCGCCTGCGACCATCACGTCCGCGTCGCCGTACTCGATCAGGCGCGCCGCCTGCCCCACGGCGTGCAGCCCCGTGGTGCAGGCCGTGACCACCGCCAGGTTGGGTCCCTTCATGCCGTACAGGATCGACATGTGCCCGGAGATCATGTTGATGATCGAGGCCGGGACGAAGAACGGCGAGATGCGCCGCGGGCCGCGCTGCGTCAGCTCGGCATGCGTTTCCTCGATGCGCGGCAGGCCGCCGATGCCGGAGCCCATGTTCACGCCGATGCGCTCCGCGTTGGCTTCGGTCACCTCCAGGCCGCAGTCCTTCCAGGCCTGGATCGCCGCCGCCAGCCCGTAATGGATGAACACATCCATGTGGCGCGCTTCCTTCGGCGGCAGGTACGCCGACACGTCGAAGTCCCGCACCTCGCCCGCGATGCGGCAAGCGAAGGGCGCCGCGTCGAAGCGCGTGATGGGGCCGATGCCGGGTTTGCCGGCGACCAGATTCTCCCAGGCGACCTCTACGGTGTTGCCGACCGGACAGACGATACCGAGCCCGGTGACGGCGACTCTGCGGCGTGACACTTAGACTTAGCGCGCGGCGCTACGACTTGGAATGCGATTTCACGTAGTCGATGGCCTGCTGCACCGTGGTGATCTTTTCCGCTTCCTCGTCGGGAATCTCGGTCTCGAACTCCTCCTCCAAGGCCATCACCAGCTCCACGGTGTCCAGAGAGTCCGCGCCCAGGTCATCGACGAACGACGACTCATTCTTGATCTCCGACTCGTTTACCCCGAGTTGCTCGGCGATGATCTTCCTGACGCGTTGTTCGACGTTCTCCATGTTCTGCTCCTTCCCTAGTGGGGCCAAGCGGCGGCCCGGATTCTACCAAATTGGCGTCGTCGCCCTTACCCCATGTACATACCGCCGTTGACGTGCAGCACGCAACCCGTGATGTAGCCCGCCGCCGGCGACGCGAGGTAGGCGACGGCGGCGGCGATGTCCGCGGTCTCGCCGAGCCGGCCGAGCGGAATCTGGGCCAGCAGTGCGCTGCGCTGCGCTGCCGAGAGCGCGCGCGTCATGTCGGTGTCGATGAATCCGGGCGCGACGCAGTTCACCGTGATGCCACGGCTGCCGAGCTCGCGCGCGAGCGACTTGGTGAGGCCCACGACGCCGGCCTTGGCGGCCGCGTAATTCGCCTGACCCGCGTTGCCTGACGCGCCGACCACGGACGTGATGTTGACGATGCGCCCCCAGCGCGCCTTCATCATGCCGCGCATCACGGCGCGCGACAGCCGGAACACCGCCTTCAGGTTGGTATCGAGTACGTCATCCCACTCGGCGTCCTTCATGCGCAGCGCCAGATTGTCGCGCGTGATGCCGGCGTTGTTCACCAGGATCGCAACGTCGCCGTGCTCCTTCTGGATCTCCGCGATCAACGCATCGCCCTGCGCTGCGTCGCGTACGTTGAGCACCCGGCCTGCGCGCTTGGTGTGCGTCTGTGCCAACGCCTGTTCGATGCCGGCGGCGCCTTCCGGCGTGGTAGCTGTGCCCACGACAGTCGCGCCCTGGCGCGCGAGCTCCAGCGCGATCGCGCGCCCGATGCCGCGCGAGGCGCCGGTGACCAGCGCGAGCTTGCCCTGCAACAGGGTCACCCTCCTTTCACCGCCGCCAGCGCCTGCTCCAGCAACGCCCGGTCCGCCAGTGCAAAGCTCTGCAGCTCGGCCTCGATCCGCTTCACCATTCCCGCCAGCACCTTGCCGGGGCCGCATTCCAGCACGTGCGTCACGCCCTGCGCGCGCATCTGGCGCATCGTCTCCACCCAGCGCACCGGCGCCGCCGCCTGGCGCACGAGCGCATCCTTGATCGCTTCGGGCTGCGTCTCGACGCGCACGTCCACGTTGTTGATCAACTGGATCGCGGGCGCCGCCACGGCGACACCAGCCAGGTAGCCGCGCAGGCGTTCCGCCGCCGGCCGCATCAGGCTGGAATGAAACGGCGCGCTCACCGGCAGGGGCAGCGCGCGCTTTGCGCCTTTCGCCTTGCACAACTCCATCGCCCGCGCTACCGCTTCCCTGTGCCCGGCGATCACGATCTGCCCCGGCGCGTTGAAGTTGACCGCGTCCACCACCTGGCCTTGCGCAGCCTCCGCGCAGGCCGCGCGCACCGCTGCGTCGTCCAGGTTGAGGATGGCCGCCATAGCTCCCTGCCCCTCGGGGACGGCCTCCTGCATCGCCTGCGCCCGGAAGCGCACCAGCGGCAGGCACTGCACAAAATCGATCGACCCCGCCGCGACGAGGGCAGTGTACTCGCCCAGGCTGTGGCCCGCGACGAACTGGGGCGCGGCGCCGCCGAGCCCCCGCCACGCGCGGTACGCCGCGTAGCCGGCGGTGAGCATGGCGGGCTGCGTATTCACCGTAAGGTTCAGCGCCTCCCGCGGGCCCTCGTCGAGCAGCTTGAGAAACTCCGCGCCGAGCGCTTCGCCCGCCTGCCGGCGCACCTCGTCCACGCCGGGCAACCCGGCATAGGCGCGCAGCATGCCCACGACCTGCGAGCCCTGCCCGGGAAACACCATCGCCAGCTTCATGGCGTCACATTGTCGCGAGCGTCGCGCCCCAGGTGAAGCCGCCGCCCACGCCTAGCATCATCACGCGATGACCGGCGCGGATCTTGCCGGCGCGCACGTACTCGTCGAGTGCGAGCGGCACGGAGGCGGCGGAAGTATTGCCGTGATGGTCCACGGTCACCACCAGGCGCTCGAGCGGCAGGCCGAGCTTGCGCGCCGTGGCCTCGAGGATGCGCACGTTGGCCTGGTGAGGGATGAGCCAGTCGACATCCGCGAGCTGCATGCCGGCGGCGGCGACGGTCTCGCGCGCCACCTCGTCGAGCACCTTGACCGCGAACTTGAATACCTGGCCGCCCTGCATGCGGAGGTACGGCGAGCCGACGATGCGTCCGCCGCACACGTTTCCCGGCACCGACAGGATGTCGGCATGGCTGCCGTCGGCGCGCAGCACCGACGCATGCAAGCCGGGCTGCTCCGCGCGCGCCAGCACCACGGCGCCGGCGCCGTCGCCGAACAGCACGCACGTGCCCCGATCGTTCCAGTCGAGGATGCGCGAGAACACCTCGGCGCCGACCACCAGCGCGCACTTGTTCATGCCGACCCGGATGAAGTTGTCGGCCGTGGCAAGCGCGTAGACGAAGCCGCTGCACACCGCCTGCACGTCGAACGCCGGGCAGTTGCGGATGCCGAGCTTCGCCTGCAGCAGGCACGCCGTGCTCGGGAAGATGAAGTCGGGCGTCGAGGTGGCGACGATGATCAGGTCGATGTCCTCGGGCTTCAGGCTCGCCGCCTCCAGTGCGGCGCGGCTCGCCGCGAGCGCCAGGTCGCTGGAGGTCTGCGACTCGTCGGCGATGTGGCGCTGCACGATGCCGGTGCGTTCGCGTATCCACTGGTCGCTGGTGTCGAGGCGCGACGCGAACTCGGCGTTGCCGACCACGCGCGGCGGCAGATAGCTTCCCGTGCCGACGATGCGCGAGTAGATCACTCGGATGCCGCGCGCACCGCGGGCGCGGCGGGATGCAGTTGCGCCATGCGACGCGTGATGCGCTCGATGACGTCGTTGCGCACCTCTTCCACCGCGCGCTCCAGCGCCTTGCCGAAGGCGAACGCGTCGGCGGAGCCGTGGCTCTTGATGACGATGCCGCGCAGGCCGAGCAGGCTCGCGCCGTTGTAGCGGCCCGGGTCCATGCGCGCGCGCAGCGCCTTCAGCACCGGCCGGGCCATCAGGGCGGAAAGTTTGCGCCACGGCGTGCGCGTGAATTCCTGACGCAGGAAGCCGACGATCATGTTGGCGACGCCTTCGGACGCCTTGAGCACCGAATTGCCGACGAAGCCGTCGCACACCACCACGTCGGTGGTGCCCTTGTAAATGTCGTCGCCCTCCACGTTGCCGTGGAAATTGAGGCCGCTGTCGCGCAGCAGGTCCGCCGCCACCTTCACGGTCTCATTGCCCTTGATGTCCTCGACGCCGATATTGAGCAGTCCCACCGAGGGCCGCTCCCTGTGCTCGAGCGCGGCCACCAGCATGGCGCCCATCACGCCGAACTGCATCAGCTGCTCGGGCGTGCAGTCGACGTTGGCGCCGAGGTCGAGCACGTAGGTCCAGCCGGCGCGCATGTTGGGCAGGACCGTGGCGATCGCCGGCCGGTCGATGCCGGGCAGCGTCTTCAGTACGAAGCGCGAAATGGCCATCAGGGCGCCGGTGTTGCCCGCGCTGACGCAGGCGTGCGCGGCGCCGCTCTTTACCAGGTTGACCGCGACGCGCATTGAAGAGTCCTTCTTGTAGCGCAATGCCTGCGCCGCAGGCTCGCCCATGCTCACCAGCTCGGAGGCGTGCTGCACCCGCAGGCGCGGCCCGGCCGACGCGCCTTGCGCGCGCAACTCCGATTCCAGGGCATCGCGCGGGCCCACCAGAATGACGTCGACTCCCGCGTGCCGGCGCTGGAACTTCAGCGCGGCGGGAACCGTCACACGGGGTCCGTGATCTCCCCCCATGCAGTCGATGGCGACAGTGATATCCATCGAGCCTGCGGCGCGCGCCGCTCACCCGGGACGCGAGCGCCGTGCAGCCCTACTCGTCGCGCGACTTCGCGACTTTCTTGCCGCGGTAGTAGCCGCTCGGGCTGACGTGGTGGCGCAGATGCACCTCGCCCGTCGTCGGCTCGACCGCGAGCGGCGGCTTGGTGATGAAATCATGCGCGCGATGCATGCCGCGCCGCGACGGGGACTTCTTGTTCTGTTGCACAGCCATGTTCAGACTCCTCTCAATGTCGATTCCTGACGCGCAGCATGCCGCGCAGACCTGCGAACGGCGTGCGCCGCTCTGCCGGCGCCGCGCTACCCTGCGCCGAACAATTATCGTGCCGCGGCGCATATGGCAGCGCCAGCAGCAACTGGTCCTCCACCAGATCCCGCACTGCCATGTCCTTCGTGGCGACGATGCCGTCGGGCCCTTCCGTGGTGAGCGGCTGCGCGTCTAGCTCGCGCTGCGAGCGCGCCAGCCACAGCGTGACATCCTCGCGCAACTCCACGCCGACCGCCTCGAGACAGCGCTTGCAGGTCAGTCGCAGCCTGCCCACCACGTGCAGATCCAGGCTGTGGCGGCCGATCTCGTCGCACGCGCCCTGCAACTCGTACTCGACCGAGCCCGCTTCGTCATGCAGCAGCGCGCGCAGCCGCGGGAATTCCCCCGCAGCCCAGGCGCCGCGCATACTACTCCCGGCTCCCGCGAAGTCGAAGCCGTCGATCAAGGGAAACCGCGGCGGCTGCGGCATGAAGGGGCGGATGATATCATCGCCAAAAAAGACGTGTCAAAACAAAGTCATGCCTGACTCCCGCGCGTTGCTGCTGGCCTCGACGTCGCCTTACCGCAAGGAACTGTTGCAGCGGCTCGGGCTGCCGTTCGCCTGCGCCGATCCGCGGATCGCGGAGCACGTGCCTGCGGCCGAGGCGCCTGCCGATACGGCGCGGCGCCTCGCGACGGCGAAAGCGCGCGCCGTGGCGGCGCGCCACAGCGACGCGCTCGTCATCGGCGCCGACCAGGTTGCCTCCTGCGGCGCGCTGCGCCTGGACAAGCCGGGTGGGCACGCCAACGCGGTGCGCCAGCTGACGGCAGTGAGCGGCAAGTCGGTGCGCTTCGATACGGCCGTGGCACTGCTTGACGCGCGCAGCGGCGCGCTTCTGGAGCGCATCGTGCCGAGCCTGGTGCGCTTCCGCGAGCTGACGCCGGCGCAGATCGAGGACTACCTGCGCCGCGAGCAGCCCTACGATTGCGCCGGCAGCGCCAAGGCCGAAGGGCTCGGCATCGCTCTGATCGCCAGCATCGACAGCGACGATCCGACCGCGCTCATCGGCCTGCCGCTGATCGCGCTGAGCGAGCTGCTGGCGCGCGCCGGCATGCCGGTGCTGCGCGCGTGACGCCGGCGCTGTACCTCGTGCCCGCGGCGCTTGGCGGTGCGCCGGCGCGGGTCCTGCCCGCGCCGACGATCGAGACCGTGCGCGCGCTGCGCGACTTCGCCGTCGAGAACGCGAAGAGCGCGCGCGCGTTCCTCGCCGCGCTCGGCATGCCCTGCCCGCTGCGCGAGCTGGGCATCGTGGCGCTCGACGCGGATGGCGCTGCGCTGCTCGCGCCGCTGCGCGCCGGGCGTTCCCTGGGGGTGATTGCCGAGGCCGGGTGCCCGGGGGTGGCCGACCCGGGCCAGGCCCTGGCCGCTGCCGCGCACGCCGAGGGTTTTCGCGTGGTGCCGCTCGTCGGGCCGTCGTCGCCGCTGCTTGCCCTCATGGCGAGCGGCCTCGAAGGCCAGCGCTTCGCCTTCCGCGGCTACCTGCCGCGCGACACCGTCGGCCGCGCGCAGCGCATTCGCACTCTGGAGAAGGTATCCCGCGAAGCGCGGGAGACGCAGATCTTCATCGAGACGCCCTACCGCAACGACGTCCTGCTCGGCGCGCTGCTCGCCTGCTGCGCACCGGACACGCGCCTGTGCGTCGCCATCGACCTGACGCTGCCGGGCGAAGAGATCGCCACGCGCAGCATCGCGCAGTGGCGCCGGGCGCGCGCGGTCATCGGCCGGCGCCCGGCGGTGTTCCTGCTGCTCGCCTAGCGCGGCTGCCCGAGGCCGCGCAGCGCGAACTCGAGCACCGCGTTGGCCGCGCCGGCGCCCAGGCGCCGCGCGAATTTCTCCGCCAGGTTTTCCTTTTGCGTGAAATCGACGACCTTTTCCGCCTTCACCACCTCGCGCGCCACGTAGTCGAGGCTGCCGAACGCGTCCGCGAGGCCCAGCTCGACGCTCTTCTGCCCGGTCCAGACCAGCCCCGAGAACATGTCGGGCGTCTCCTTGAGCCGCTTGCCCCGCCCGTCGCGCACCACGCCGACGAACTGCCGGTGCACGTCCTCGAGCAGCGCCTGCGCGTGCGCTTTCTGCGTCGGGTCGACCGGGAGGAACGGATCCAGGAACCCCTTGTTCTCGCCGGCCGTCAGCAGCCGCCGCTCGACGCCGAGCTTCTCCATCAGGCCGGTGACGCCGAAGCTGTCCATGCGCACGCCGATCGAGCCGACGATGCTCGAGCGGCCGACGTAGATGCGGTCCGCGCCCGCCGCCACGTAGTAGCCGCCGGAGGCGCCCAGGTCCTCGATCACCGCGTAGAGCGGCACCGCGGGATGCTTCTTGCGCAGGCGCCGCATTTCCTCGTAGATCGTGTTCGACTGCACCGGGCTGCCGCCGGGCGAGTTGATGCGCACGACGACGCCTTGCGTGTTCTCGTCCTTGAACGCGGCCTGCAATGCGGCCATGACGCGCTCCGCGCTGGCGTCGGTGCCGGGCGCGATCACGCCGCTGACCTCCACCAGCGCGGTGTGCTTGCCCGACGTCGCGCCGCGCGTTCCCCAGTCCACCGCCATCACGATGATCACCGTGACGTAGGCGAACGTCAGCAGCTTGAAGAAAATGCCCCAGCGGCGCGCGCGCCGCTGCTCCTGCAGCGCCGCGCCGGCGAGCCGCTCGATTGCGGCGCGCTCCCACTGCCCGTCGTTTTCAGCCATCGTCGACTCCCAGGTAATAGATGCTGCCGTCGCGCTCCTCGACTTGCAGGCGCACCAGCGGCGTGCCGCCGCACGGTCCGCCCAGGCAGCGGCCGCTCGCTGCGGCGTACACGGCGCCGTGCGTCGAGCATATCAAATCGCGACCCTCGAGATCGAAGAACTGTCCTTCGCGCCAGTCGAGCTCCATGGCGACGTGCGCACAGCGGTTGAGATAGGCGCGGACGCGGCCCGCGTAGCGCACCGCGAACGCCGGCGCGCGCTCGCCGCGGTACTCGATCTCGAAGCGCACGCCGTCGCCGGAATCGCGCAGCGCCGCTGAATCGCAGATCAGCCGTGGTGCAGCAGCCATTGCCTCAGGTCGGGCACGCTTGACAGGCAGGCGCGCGGCTGCAGGGCGCGCAGGTCCACCTCGGGGTGCGCGCCGTAGCACACCGCCACGCAGTCCACGCCCGCGGCCGCCGCCATGCGCACGTCGTGCGACGTGTCGCCCACCATCAACGCTTCGGCCGGGGCCGACGCCAGTTCCTGCAGCAGCTCGTGCAGCATCGCCGGATGCGGCTTGGGCTCGGTCTCGTCGGCACAGCGCGACGCGGCAAAGTACGGCCGCAGGCCGCAGGCGTCGAGCGAGCGCTCCAGGCCTCGCCGGCTCTTGCCGGTCGCCACCGCCAGCGCGTGGCCGCGCGCGCGCAGCGCCTCGAGCAGCTCGAGCATCCCCGGGAACAGGCGCATGTGGTCTTCGCGCGCCACGAACTCGCGCCGGTAGCGCTCGACGAACTCCATGATGCGCTCCGAAGGCAGGCCCGGGACCGCGTGGCGCAGCGAATCATGCAGGCCGAGGCCGATCACGTAGCGCGCGCGCTCGCGGTCAGGTACGTCCAGGCCCATGTCGCGCGCCGCCTGCTGGATGCATTCGGCGATCGCCCCCGTCGAGTCGATGAGCGTGCCGTCCCAGTCAAAGACAATCAGGCTGTAGCGCAAGCTGCGCCTCCGCATATCGCCGCATGTTGCCCGGCATCGGCGCCTCCAGCCGCAGGCGTGCGCCCGTCAAGGGATGCGCGAACACGAGGCGCCGCGCGTGCAGCATCAGGCGCTTCAGGCCCCGGCGCGCCAGCGCGTGGTTGAGGTCGAAGTCGCCGTATTTGTCGTCGCCCAGGACGGGGTGGCCGGCGTGCGCGAGATGTACCCGGATCTGGTGCGTCCTTCCCGTCATCAGGCGCAGCTCGAGCAGGCTGCATTCGTCCGAGGCCGCGACGGGGTTCACGCGGGTCAGCGCGGCGCGCCCGTCGCCGTGCACCGCCACCCGGCGCTCTCCGCTCGCGGTAACGTACCGGTGCAGTCGCTCGCTCAGGTCCCGCGGCCCGCCGGTCCAGCGTCCGTGAACCAGTGCCGCGTAAACCTTCTCCACCTCGCCTTCGCGTAGCATGCGGTGCAGCTCGACGAGCGCGCTGCGCTTCTTGGCGATGAGCAACAGCCCCGAGGTGTCGCGGTCCAGGCGATGCGCCAGCTCCAGGAGCTTGGCGCGCGGGCGCTCGGCGCGCAACGACTCGATGACGCCGTAGCTCACGCCGCTGCCGCCGTGCACGGCGATGCCGGAGGGCTTGTCCACCACCAGCAGCGCGTCGTCCTCGTAGACCACCGGCAGATCGAGCGGCCGCGGCGCCGGCTTCGGCTTGGGGTTCGCCAGGCGCACGGGCGGTACCCTCACCTTGTCGCCGATGCGCAGCCGGTGGTCGGGCTTGACCCGGCCGCTGTTCACCCGCACCTCGCCACTGCGCAGCACCCTGTAGACGTGGCTCTTCGGCACGCCCTTCAGGCGACGCAGGAGGAAATTGTCGATGCGCTGCGCGTCGCCTTCCTCTCCGACTTCGAGTAGGGTCGCGCGAGCCTTGCTCAAGTCTTTCATTTTCCGTATGATCCGCGCGTTGCTTCGAGATGCGAGGCACAGGTTCGCGAGGCGCGTAGGGGAGGATTCCCGGCGCCGGAGCCTGCAACCCGCCTCCCGTTTGGCCACAGCCGGACCTGAAGCAGTGGTGACTATCGCTCACCGTAAGTAGCGATACTACTCAATAGCG
>Ga0214472_10004440_pt1 | contig 14801 bp, 13 predicted proteins | sample RVTome_6_FD_207662 | JGI IMG/M metagenome (GOLD analysis project Ga0214472, IMG submission 207662) | Soil microbial communities from uranium-contaminated site in the Upper Colorado River Basin, Wyoming, United States - RVT140D175 | ecosystem: Environmental > Terrestrial > Soil > Contaminated >...
CTTGAGATTCTCTTCATTGGTTTGCAGGAAACCGGGGCTTCGCTGGCCATGGCTTTGGCCGAGGCCAAGGTTGATGCCGAGTGCATTGGCTATGACCGCGACAAGCAGGCTGCCCGCGCCAGCCAGGAATCAGGCGCCGTCGGCCGGCTCGTCATCAATCCTTACAAGGCTGCCCGGACAGCCGACGTGATCCTGCTGACAGGGTCCCCGGCCGAAGCCGACAAGTTCCTCGATGACGTTGTCGGCAATCTGAAGCCCGGCGCCGCCATTATCGATTGCTCGCCCTTGCGGGCTTCCCGCTTCCGCTGGGCTACCGATGAGCTCGGCGAACGGGCGCACTATCTGGCGGCGATCCCCGTCACCGGGGTCGACGCGCTCTACGACCTCAAAACCGACTACACCAACGCCCGCAGCGACTTGTTTCACAACAGCCAATTGGCGCTTGTGATCCCGGTGTCAACGCCCGAGCAGATCGTCAACATCACCGTCAACCTGGCGCAGGCGATTGGCAGCGAACCATTCTTCCTCGACCAAGCCGAGGTCGAGGCCGTCACGACCTTACTCGATACGCTGCCGGCCTTACTGGGCGCCTGTTTGTTGCGGATGGCAGCGGCAGCCCGCGGCTGGCCGGACATCCAACGCATCGCCGGCCGTCCCTTCGCCACGACGACCCATCACGCCGGGGAGCAGGATTCCGCCCAACTCAGCCGCCAACTGGTTGACAACCGGCAGAGTCTGATTGCCCACGTCGATGGCTTGATCGCTGAGCTGTCTGAGTTCCGGCGACTGATGGATGAAGACGAAGCAGACGCCATCGAAGAGCGGCTTGAAGCGGCCCTGGCCGCCCACGAAACCTGGTTGGCCAAGCGGCGCCGGGCCGATTGGCGCGGCGATGAAATCGCCCGCGGCAAGATTAGCAGCACCGGCGTGATCGGCAACCTGTTTGGCTTTGATCCATCCCGCAAGCGGGGTTCCGACCGGCCCGAGTGAACGGTTCCCTCCAAACCTACTTCGAGCTTCCGGGGCACGAGCAAGAGCGCGCCCAGCTGCCGATCCTGGCCGAGCTGATCGACCGGTACCGGCAAGAGACGCCATTCCACGGCCAAACCGTGGTCTTTGGCCATGTGCTGGCGCGCAACAGCCTGGTGATGGTGGAGGCAATGGTCGCCGGCGGCGCCGAAGTTGTGTTGTCCGACGCACACGACGCCCCCGGCGCCCGCCAGGTCCGGGCCGACCTGGCGCAGTTGTCAATCCCGGTGCTGCCGGTTGACCAGGCAGTGCAGCAGGCCGGCCTGTACTTGGATGTAGCCGCCGTGTTGGCCCGAGCCAAAGCGCCGCTGGCCGCCGCCGAGGTAACACGGACCGGTGTGCTGCACTACCTCACCGTGGACGTGCCGGTCGTCAGCGCCGACGATGCCCGCAGTAAGCTTATCGAGGGCTTTTACGGCACCGGCGAGTCATTCCTGCGTGCCTGGCAGCTGCTGAGGCCGGAGGATCCGCTGCCTGGCAAGCGGCTGGTGACCTTTGGCTACGGCAAGATCGGCCGCGGTGTCGCCTTCCGGGCCCGGGCCGGCGGCCTGGCGGTGACGGTCTTCGACCGAGATGATGGCGCCCGGGCGCGGGCCCGCGGCGACGGTTTCGCCGCGCTGGCGCCGGGCCAGACCGAGGCGGTCGAGCTGGCCCTGGAACGGGCCGATATCGTCATTGCCGTCACCGGGGTGGCCGGCGCGGTGGGCAGCAGCGTCCCTGTCGAGTGGCTGCGCCAAGGTGCGGTACTGGTCAACCTGGGCGCCGACGATGAGTACGGGCCGGCGTTCGGCGACGATGAGGTGCTCGGCGGTAAGATCCCTCCGCTCAACTTTCACCTGCCCCAACCGACGCTCAACCGCTATGTCGACGCCCCGCTGTCGGCTCACTTGCTGGCGCTTGAGCATCTTGTCAAGCAGCGAGCCAGCCTGCCAGCCGGCGTCCATCCACTGCCGGCCGCGCTGGACCGCTGGGTGATCGAACGCTGGCGCATGCACCAGCCGACGGAAGACCTGACGGGCATCGGACCCGATCTCGGCCTGTCGGCCTGACCACGCCGTTTCGCCCAGGTTGCGGCCCGACCTATAATGGCGGCGTGGCCGAGTACTTCTGCTACATCCTTGAGTGCGCCGACGGCACGTTGTACACCGGTTGGACGACCGATCCCGATCGACGCCTGCATGAACACAATACCGGCCGCGGCGCCCACTACACGCGCGCCCGGCGGCCGCTGCGTCTGGTCTACCTTGAGGAACACCCCGACCGGCGCAGCGCCATGCAGCGCGAACTGCAAATCAAGCGACGTGGCCGCCGGCACAAGCTGGCGTTGATCGAACGCACCCCCGATGCCATGGATCCCGAGCTGAACGAGGCCTAACATGACCGAACCCGAAACAGGTCCTTCTCCCACCCAGTGGATCGCCGACGAACTGGACGAGCTGCGCCAGCAGGGTCTGTTCACGCAAATTCGCACGCTCAGTTCGCCGCAGGGCGCCTGGCTGACGGTCGACGGACGCCAGGTGCTCAATTTCTGTTCCAACAACTACTTAGGGCTGGCCAATCATCCCCGGCTGGTGGCGGCGGCGAAAAAGGCGATGGACGAGCTGGGTGTTGGACCGGCCGCCGTGCGCACCATCGCCGGCACCATGGCATTGCACACCCAGTTGGAGCAGCGGATGGCCGCCTTCAAGCGCGTTGAAGCCGCCATCACATTCCAGTCGGGCTTCAATGCCAACCTGGCGGCCATCCCGGCGTTGGTAGGCAAGGGCGACGTCATCTACTCGGACGCCCTCAATCACGCCAGCATTATCGACGGCTGCCGTCTGTCCGGAGCCCAGACCTTGCGCTTCGAACACGCAGACCCCGACGACCTGGCCAAGCAGGTCAAGGCCAGTCGCGGCGACTTCGGGCGGGCACTGGTGGTTACTGATGGCGTCTTCAGCATGGACGGCGACGTGGCACCCCTGGATGCCATACAGACTGTCGCCGCCGATCACGATTGCTTAATGATGGTGGATGATGCCCATGGCGAAGGCGTGCTGGGCGAAGGCGGCCGCGGCATCGTCGATCATTTCAAGCTCCACGGCAAGGTCGATGTGGAAGTTGGCACGATGTCGAAGGCATTCGGCGTTGTCGGCGGCGTGGTCGCCGGCTCGCAGCGCGTCGTCGACTGGCTGCGGCAACGCGGCCGGCCTTTCCTCTTTTCATCAGCCATGACCGTGCCCGACACCGCCGCCTGCCTGGCGGCGCTTGACGTGCTCGAGGAATCGACCGAGCTGGTCGACAAGCTGTGGTCCAACACGGAGTACTTCAAGACCCGAATGGCCGAGGCCGGCTTCGACACGGGCCGGAGCACGACCCCCATCACGCCAATCATGTTGGGCGAGGCGCCCCTGGCTCAGGAGTTCAGCCGCCAACTGTTCGACGAGGGCGTGTTCGCCATGGCGATCGGTTACCCGACGGTTGCGCAAGGCAAGGCCCGCATCCGGGTCATGATCTCAGCCGCGCACAGTCAAGAGGATTTGGAGCGCGGCCTGTCGGCGTTTCAGCAGGTGGGCCGGGCGTTAGGCGTCATCTAACCCGCGGCTCCATCCCGAAACAAAAAAAGCCCTGACGAGGGCACGGTGTTCGTCAAGGGCGATGAAACGGCGATGTTCGGTGCGTCAGGGCACCCTAACTATAGCACAAATTGTGAAACTTGTCACGTGCGGGGGTGAGGGCTAGAACTGAAACCGTTCGCGAACGGGCACGATCTTGCGTTGGTAGTTGGTGACGAATTCCTTGAGACGGTCTTCCAACTCCTGGAAGGCTTCGGAGGCCAGCACCTGTTCCATGCTGATTTCGTCGGGTGCGGTGAAAGCGGATAAGCGCAGCGGATACTCGCCGTAGGCCGTATGCCAGGCCTCGCACATCGTCAACCCCAGATGCTCCAACGCCGGCACGAATTCGCCGAGCATGTAGCGGAAATAGGCTTCCCAGCGCTCGGGAATGGGGTCGTAGGTGATCAGGAGCTTGACCGCGTCCTGCTGCGGATTCATCGCGCCGTTGCGCTCCTAGCGTGACCGTGTCGAGGACTGCCTGGCCGATATTTAGCCTTGGGCGTAGGGCGGATTATAACACCCAGGGTCCAACCGTGCCCCAGCCGCCGATTCCAAGATGAGGCACATGATGGTTTTTGACATACAGCATTGGCGCAGCTTGTTCCCGGCGCTCACCTCGGGCCAGGTCTTTCTGGACAACCCGGGCGGCACGCAGATCGCCCGACCTGCGCTCGATCGCATGCAGCGCTACCTGGTGGAAACCAATGCCAACCGGGGCGGCGCCTTTCCCACCAGCCGCCAAACGGACGCCGTACTCGACAGCGCCCGGCAAGCCATGGCCACCTTCGTCAACGCCTCCCGCCCCGACGAAATCGTCTTCGGCCCCAACATGACCAGCCTGACGCTGGCGGCCAGCCGCTCGCTGGCCACCCGACTTATCCCTGACGATGAGATTGTGGTTACGCGGCTGGACCACGACGCCAACGTCAGCCCGTGGCTGCAGGCAGCCGAGGCGAGCGGAGCTCGAGTGCGCTGGGCCGATTTCGATGTTGAGGACTGCCGTCTGCGCATGGACGACTTGCTGGCGCTGATTGGCCCGCGGACCCGCCTGGTGGCGGTTGGCTTCGCCTCCAATGCCGTCGGCACCATCAACGATGTCGCCCGCGTGGCGGCAGCCGCCCACCAGGTCGGCGCACTGTGTTACGTCGATGCCGTCCAGCTGGCGCCCCATCGCGCCATCGATGTACAGGCCCTTGACTGTGATTTTCTGGCATTGTCGGTCTACAAGCTCTTCGGGCCGCATGCTGGTGCCCTGTACGGCCGCTTCGAACTACTGGATGAACTGCCGGCCTTCAACGTCCGCCCGGCTTCTCAGCGGGCCCCGCGCAAATTCGAAACCGGCACGCAAAACCACGAGGGAATCGCCGGCACGCTGGGCGCACTCGAATATATTGCCCAGATCGGCCACAGCCACGAGCCCACCCGGGCGATCGAGGCGACCGGCGCCGACGACAACTTGCGGCCCGCCCTAAAGCACGGCATGCGTGCGATCGAGACCTACGAGCGGCCGTTGACAGCCAGGTTGGTCGAAGGACTGCAGGCCTTGCCTGGCGTCCGAATCTTTGGGCTGACCGAACCCGAGGATCTGGCGGAGCGGGTGCCCACCGTGTCCATTCGCATCGAAGGCCATGCCCCACAGCGGGTAGCCCATCAATTGGGTGAGCGAGGCATCTACGTGTGGGACGGCAACTTTTACGCGCCGTCGGTCACCGAACGGCTGGGTCTCGAGCAATCCGGAGGCCTGATCCGCCTGGGTCTGGCCCACTACAACACGGCAGAAGAGGTCGACTTCTTACTCGAAAACCTCGAGCACATAGCGAAACAGGGGGCTTAAAGCACAGTCAGACATTCAGGTGAGGGGGGCACCCAAATGTCTGACTGTGTGTTCTGAGTATACCAACATCAGGAGGGTCGTCAAGGGGCGGGACGGTACCCGCAGTCTGTCGATAGAACCACACCTAGTTGGAGGGAGAATGATGAATCTGTACATACTCTTGCTGCGAGTGTTGCATATCGGCGCCGGAGTTTTCTGGGCTGGCGCCAGTTGGACGGTCGCCGGATTCTTGACGCCGGCCGTCAAGGCAACCGGCCAGAGTGGTCAGCAGGTGATGGGGTATGTCAACAACCAACGCCGGCTAACTGGGATCTTCACGCTGGCGGCCGTGGTCAATATCCTCAGCGGCCTGCTCCTGCTCTGGAATAGTTCGGCCGGCTTGAATCCAAACTGGTTCCGGACTGGTCCGGGCATTGCACTGTCTCTGGGCGCGCTGGCCGGCATCGTGGTCTTTGCCTTGGGCTTCTTCGTCCACCGTCCGGTTGGGGCCCGCCTTGGCGCTATCGGCGCACAGCTGGCCGCCGGCCCGCCCGAGCCCGAGCTGGTGCAGGAGGCCGGCACGCTCCAGGCCCGCCTGGAATCCGCCGGTGTGTGGTCGTCCATCCTGCTGGCAATTGCCGTGATCCTGATGGCCGCCGCCGAGCAGGTGTACTAATCGGATGAGCGAGTCCATCGGACTCTGGCACACGGACCGACGCCCATTCGCCTCGTGTAGGGACGTTGTATACAACGCCCCTACGGATTTCATACAGATGAACCTGCCCGAGCCCGCCGCAGGCGGCGTGGGTGGTGATACGTGATAGGGATTCGGGATTGGTGATTGGGGATCAGGTCTCCTCGTGCGCTTCCTCAATGCTCATAAGCGCGCTTCAACGGGTTCAGCGCGCAGAATGCGGGGATCCCACCCCAAACAGATCAGCCTCCCTGAACTTGACGAAGGGGGCGTTGGTGGTGATAGGCAATACGGGATCCGGAATGCCGGATTCGCGTTACCTACCGCCTGATTCCTTCCCGTAGGGGCAAACGCCGGCTGCCCCTGAGAAGAGCGGCTAGATTGCACATCAATTCGGTACACGAAACATAGATGTAGGGACGTTGCCTACAACGTCCCTACATCATTTCTAGAGGAGCCTCCCCTGGCCATCCACAGGCGGCCCTCAGCCCTTCGACGAGCTCTGGACGGGCTTTGTGTCGAAGGCTTGCCGACCTGCACACCAGGGCCCCCGGGTGGCGAATGGGGTAGCCCTTCTCCTGCCTGGTTGGATGGGCGCATTTGATCCTTTGGCCGCAGGCCAACAAAAAAACTCCCTTGCCTTTGTGGCAAGGGAGTCTTGGTCTCAACCCGACGATCCATGTGACTATCTGGATCCCAAGCCCGGCTCAGGCCGCGGGGCTCTCCCTGTCTGCAGCCTCGACCGGACCGGCGTCGGCCGTGATAACCAATCCCGAATTGGCGAGATAGGCGATCACCTGGCGCGCGTTCTCCTCCGAAGTTCGATCCGTTGTTGTCAGCCGAATCTCGGGATTGAGTGGCTCCTCATACGGATCGTCTATTCCGGTGAAACCCTTCAGGTCACCCCTGCGGGCGCTGGCGTACAGGCCTTTAGTGTCTCGCGCTTCGCAGATCTCAATCGGCGTATCGACATAGACTTCAATAAAGCGACCCCCGCCGACCATGCTGCGGACATCGTTGCGCGTCGCCAGATAGGGGCTAATGGCGGCACAGATCGCTATCCCCCCATGGCGCGCAATCTCGCTGGCGACGAATCCGATGCGCCGGATGTTGGTGTCCCGGTCTTCCTTGCTGAACCCCAGGCCATTCGATAGGTGGGTCCGGATAACGTCTCCATCTAGCAGAGTGACGGTGCGCCCATGTTCCTGCAAAAGCACCGCCAGCACTTCGGCAGTGGTGGACTTCCCCGCCCCGCTTAAGCCCGTGAACCATATGCAGGCGCCTTGCTTATGGCGAGGCGGATAAGTGTCGCCAAGGATCTCCGCTACTTCCGGGCGAGTAAACCATTCCGGGAGCTTTCGCCCCTTGTTCAGGTACTGCTCGCGCACCTCCGTCCCAGAGATGCTAGCAGTCTTGCCGTTTCTGGACACCCGTGTGACCTCTTCGTATCGGCTCTCCTCTGGCAGGTAGACAAACTCTTGAAACGGTACCGGGACGACCCCGGTCTCGCCCGAGTAGCGCGCCACCATCTCCTGGGCCTCGTAGGGCCCATAAAAGGGCTTCCCTTGAGAATCATCACCGGGGCTGGCGTGATCCCTGCCAACAATCAGGTGGTTGGCCCCGTAGTTGCGGCGAATGATGGCGTGCCACAGGGCTTCCTTGGGTCCTGCCAACCTCATCGCCAGGGGCAGGAGCGCCAGCAACACCCGATCCTTATCGTAGTACTTCGAGGCGAGCGCCCGGTATGTGCGCACCCGAGTGTAATGGTCTACATCACCTGGCTTGGTCAGTCCAACAACTGGATGGAGGAGCAGCGTTCCATCGAGATCCTGGATAGCGCGCTTGGTGAGCTCTTCATGGACGCGATGAAGCGGGTTGCGTGTCTGAAAGGCCACAACATTGGTATGGCCCGTCTCCGCCAGGCGGCGTCGGGTGGCAGCCGGAGACAGTCGGAGTTCTTTGAAGTCGAAATGATGCGGCAGTTCAAGTACGTGCAGGGGGCCTGAGATGTACCGCCTCCCTTGACGATGCAAGGCGGCAATCCACGGGTGACGGGAGTCGCTGCTGCCGATCACCGAATGCGCTTCTTCCTCCAAGTCCCACTCATAAATCTCGTCGATCCGCATAATGGCCAGGAGCTCGTTCGTGGCGCTTCGTAACGCGATTTCGTGATCCAGCCTCACCCCCTCGGAGAGAGGAACGGGGAGGGTCACGGGAAGGGGAAACAGTGTGCCGTCTGCAAGGCGCATTTCTCCGAGGACTCGCTCATAGTCGGCACGACCCATGAACCGGTCCAGAGGCGAGAACCCTCCCTGGGCTAGCAGTTCTATGTCACAAACTGCCCTCTGTCCGAGTTGTAATGAGGGGAGGGCGTTTGCACGGGACCGATACGACTCCACCTCCTCGGAAATCAACAGGTCCACGAGCGTCCCCCCATAAGGAGGGATCAATTTGTCGGTGGCGGCAATCATCTGGTTGGCCAAGGAGGTCTCCTTCTGCCGGTCATGTCCGATGCGGGATGCCGTTTCGCCGATCGGCTGGAACCCCGTACCGCACCGGTCAAGTCGGCTGCGCGTCGAAGCTGATCGAAAGTGAACGCGGTGCGGCGCTATCGCGGCCCGGAGGGAAGTTGGGATCGAGCCTGGGTAACGGGTAAAAGGTACGGCTGCAGCCTCCGCGTCGGCCGCGGCTTCACCATTGCACCCCGCAGCAAAACGCCCTCCCACCGATCCAAGAGGAGAGGCATGCCGCTACGGTGCTGTCGAGGGGTAAAGGGGTGAACAGCCGACGACGTGCGGGCAACCACACTAGGAACTAAGACGGGCTTGAGCCTGACGGGGGTTTGGCGGATGATGATACAACGACGGCATGAGCGACGCGGAAGAAACCATTGCGCATTTTGCTCCGCCTTCGTAACGAAGCAGTCGCCAGTTCGTTCTAATCTTATATACGGTTCAACCCACCGTGTCGGATTGGGCACGGGTGATCAACGCAATCGCTGAATTGAGTGAGGGATGCCAACCATGGTGGACGACGGGCTCAACGCCTCCATCCTAGTCGCCGACGATGACCCATTGGTTTGCGACCTGCTCCGCATCCGACTCCAGGCAGCCGGCTTCTCGGTCGTGAACGTGGTCACCGATGGCCGCTCCGCGATCGAAGCCGTGGCCTCGATGAGGCCGGACATCCTCCTCCTCGACATCAGCATGCCGGATTTGGACGGTTTGGAAGTACTCAATGTGGTCAAAGCGACTTCCCCTGTCACCCAGGTGCTCATGCTGACAGCCCGCGAGAATCCCGACTATGTCGCGCGGGCAATTGCGATGGGAGCAGCCGGCTATATTGTCAAACGCCCCGCCGCCATCGAGTCTCTGAGCGAGACGATCCGATTGGCCCTAGAGGGGGACGCAGTAGTCGTCGACCAAACGCTATTGCGGGAAGCCGCACTCCGAACAAGTCACTCCAATGGATCCGCCGAGCCTGAAATCCCCCCCAGCCTGGCAGCCCTGACTCCTCAGGAGACGGAGGTTCTGAAGCTCATTGCAGGCGGTCTGACGAATGAGGAGATCGGCGCATCGCTCCACGTCAGCTACAACACAGTTAAGAGCCATGTAAGCAGCATCTACGACAAGCTCCAGGTTTCGGATCGAACGCAGGCGGCCATCTTCGCCCTACGCCAGGGGATTGGGCCGAAGGAATAACCCCTGGCCCTCCCCGTTGCCGTAAGCAGCTAACTCGCTGGTCCATCAGCTGCCCACCCCAGGCAGCTCCTCCTCCACGTTTCCCAGCTCGCCGACCAACGCGAACAACTGCTCGCGATCGTCCAGTCTGAGTTTCTTGAGAATACCGGCAATATGCTCTTGGACATGCTCGGCGGTCAGTACCAATTCCTTGGCGATATCATCATCGATATAGCGCCGTGCAATAAGTCGGAGTACGCCGAACTCGCGAACAGTCAGGCTCTGCAAGGTCCCTGTCCGGAGCTCGTGAAAACGCGCCTGGAGCTGCAGCTTCACCATCGATGGAAAAAGCGTGGCCCGGATCGATTCGCCATCCACGATGGATTCGCGACCCACTTGCAGTCTCCGTATCATTTCCGGAAGCTGCGCCATCCTCAAGTTCTGTTTGGTCAGGAAACCTGAAGCGCCACGAACCAATGCGCCCGCCACGTGGACAGGTGAGCTATGAGCGCTAATGATCAGGATCCTCATCTCAGGATGGGCGTCCACGAGGCTTGAAAGGACCTCGAGCCCGTTCATATCTGGCATCAAGAGATCCAGGAGAACGACATCGGGCAGCAGGTCCTCAGCCATCGCCAAAGTCTGATGCCCGTCAAAGGCCAAGGCAACGACGTCCATTCCCGATTCCAGCAGGTGCAGCCGAAGCGCTTCACAAGCAAGCGGGTCATCATCAGCGATCAGCACTCGTACCGCGGATCCGGTCATGAGTCGTCCTTTCCGAAGTGAGCTCCCATTGGGTTCAGGGACCCCCGCGGGCTGCCCCACGGTGTGCCGAGAGGGAAATGTAGGGGAGAACCCATACAGCGGTCCCGATCGATGACTAAAACTGCCTGCGTCGGGTCGAAGGCGAATTGTTCTTTGCCTGAGATCCGCGGTGCCCTCGGTCGCCGCCGATCAGGTCGATGAGTGGGAGGTCGGCCGGCCTTCGATAGAGCCAAAGCAATCGGGCGAGCCATATGGACGGGCTGGGCGGATCGGATTTCGGTGCCGGGCACAGATATGCCGCCCTTGGGTTGGCACGAATATGGGCGCCTTTGTTAGGCAAGTTCCCACAACGTGATTTGCGGGCGACACAGGAAGCGTACGCGCGGGGCACTGGCGCCCTCCATTCCAAGCCCCCGCGTCACAAAGAGAGTCATCCCCCCCACTTTCATGCGGCCGACCTCCATAGCCTTGCCGTAAAGCGAGGAGGTGTAGATCGCCCCCAGCACTGGCAGCCGAACCTGGCCCCCGTGGGTGTGCCCGGAGAACTGGAGATCGATCCCGATGGTGGCGGCATGCGGCGCCAAGTCAGGAGAGTGATAGAGAAGCAAGCGGAACCCTCCGCTTGATTCGGACACCAGTTGCTCGAGAGTCTTTGCATCCAGGAAGGGCCTGTGAGAACAGGCCACGCCGATGAGTTCGATTTCGCCGCCGTGGGCCCGTATCGTGATCCGCTCGTCATTGAGCAGACGAACTGGCGTGCCCTCGAAGACCTCGCTCAATACGTCGGGGCGATCCACTGGGGGGCTTCCGGGGACAGCGTAAACACCCAGAGAAGCATCAAGCCGCTGGAAGACGCGGCGCGCCGCCATCCAGGCTTCCGGATCATCAACGCAGGAGTAGCTGATCGCATCGCCCGAGAACAGGATGAGATCAGGCCGCAGTCTTGAGATCTCAGCCACGACCTGGTCATCCAGCCGACAAGGACGGTGCATGTGCAAATCGCCGAAGTGGACGATCCTGATCGGTCGCCGCAGCCCCAGTCGCTCGCTGGCCAGCTGCTCGTGGGTAACCTCCAGCCAAGTGGGCTCCAGTCCGAACCCGTACACGACCAGCGCGGTCCCTAATCCTTGGACAGCCGGCGCCCAAACGCCGGGAAGGAGGGCGGCCGGTATACGCATCAGGGCCAACGCTAGCGATTGCGGCTGCGGGTGCCCATATGAGATCCTGAATCGGGGGAGCAGGGCCAGGATGATCCAGTCAAACAAGAAGATCAGCCACAGACTCAGCGCCGGGCCCCATTGACCGCCGCTGGGGATCAGGCTCAGGAGAAGCAGAACGACAGCGTAAGCGGTGGGCGGAATTCGCTCGATCCACACCCCCGAACGAACGAGGATCTCGAATGGACCGCCAATCGTCCCCGGAAAGCTCTTCCGACGAGAGAAATCGCGGATCGGGACTGACGTCGGAGGTTGGCTTGTCATAGGCAGTCGTGATTCAGCAGTCGACGGAACGAGGGGTCGGTTGAGATCCGGCTGCCTGAATGGCCCAACTCAGCCGGGGGGGCCGGGCGTCTCTCCCACCAAGTGCAGCGCCAATTCAATCGCTTCATACAACCCCGGGACCGTCCCCTCTCGAGCAAGTCCTGCCTTCAGCGCCAATGGTGCCTCTGCTCGACCACGGCCCGTCTCCACCAAGATGGAATGTGGGATGCCGGCCGCCTGGGCCGCCTGCAGATCACTCAACGCGTCCCCAATGAGGATCGACCGCTTCGGGTCGATTCCGAGCTGCTTGGCCGCCCTCTGGATCAGGCCCGGCTTGGGCTTCCGGCACTCACAGCCATCGAGCGGTGCGTGGGGGCACATGAACAACCCATCGATCCTCCCGCCCGCCTTCCGGATCGTCTCGACGATGCGGCGATTGATCGCCTCCGCCCGCTGACGGCTGATAATTCCCCTGCCAACCGCGGACTGATTTGTCACAACTACTACCTTGGCCTGGATCATGGCCGCCAGCCGGAGCGCCTCCAGGGAACGGGGGAGGAAGGCGACCTCCGACCACTGCTGGACATAGGTCGCCCGATTCTCAATAATGACGCCGTCACGATCCAGATAGATCGCCGGCACGAGATCAGTGAGCCCCATGCACCTGTTCTCTCTCCGCCATGGCCCTCCGCAAAGCCTCCAATGGGGGAAGGCGGAGTCCGAATGTGTTTTCAAACCGGCTGCAGTCCAACGATGAGCAGCTTGGACGTTCTGCCCGACCAGCGAAGTCGGAGGTCTAGGCCGCGACCAGTACTTTGGGCCGGATGTTCCTTGCCTCGGCGTTGAGCGCCACAATTCGCCCGGCTCAGACCAGTCTAGTAGTATGCCCGTCTCCGGCAAGTAGATACACGCCCAATCGCTCGGCCAACCAGTCGAGTCCATAAGCATGGCCCCGCGCGAGCAGTTGGCCCGCTGCCTCGGCGGGCGACCGGGTCCAGTCCGGGATGTCGACCTGATCGTCTACGACTTTCATCACCCCATGGTAACGGGCCCAGCGAAGGACCTTAGTAGGAAAGCTTGTCCTGCGGAAACTGTACACCCAGCTCGACCGGATGATCAGGTATTGGCGAGCCGAGTTTTGCACCGCCCGCTCGCCTTCGAGCTTGGTGCGCCCATTCGCATTGAGCGGATTCGGGGAGTCAGACTCGACGTAGGGGAACCCTTCCTCTCGTCGAACACGTAGTCAGTTGAGTAGTAGACCAGACGCGCCTTGCTGGAGCACGCCTCGGCGATTATGGCAGGCGCATGGGCGATTGGCGGCCGCCGCTCGATCCTGTTCGGTTCCTGCCCTGTCTACTACGGTGGACGCGGAGTTGTTCACCACGATCTGGGGTGGGGTGATTCTCACCAGTGTGCGGAGCTTCTTGTGTGTATCACTTGCCAGGTCAAAATCCTCCCGGCCAGCGGCGACCACGCGTGCTAGCGGGGACAGGCAGCCGTCAAACTACACGAGCTGCCCGCTCTTGCCGAAGACGAACAGGGTCTCCCGATTCAAGGCCGGGATGCGACGGCCTCGCGCTCGCTCAAGACGCCAATCAGGTACTCGCGGTATCCGTTGTCGCTCATCAGCTCCGCCTCCGCCCTTAACTGGTCGTTGCTAATGTAGCCCATTCTCCAAGCGATTTCTTCGGGACAGGCGATCATCATCCCTTGCCGCTCCTGCACCGCGTGCACGAAGCTGGCCGCCTGCAACAACGCCTCGTGCGTCCCGGCATCCAACCATGCGGTGCCCCGTCCCAAGACCTCGACGTGCAGGCTGCCCCGTTCCAGGTAATGTCGCTGCACATCGGTGATCTCAAGCTCTCCCCGCTCCGATGGCACCAGCCTTGATGCGACATTGACAACATCAGAATCGAAGAAGTAGATGCCCGGAACGGCGTAGCGGGACCGCGGCTTGTCCGGCTTCTCGACGATGCTCAGAGCTCGGCCTTCTTCGTCGAACCCCACCACCCCATAGCGCTCCGGGTCATTCACCGGATACGCAAAAACGATTCCCCCCGATTCCAACTCCGCCGCGCGGCGCAGGGCACTGCCCAACCCGTGCCCGAAGAGCACGTTGTCGCCAAGAACAAGGCAAACGCTGTTATCGCCTATGAAATCCCGTCCCACGTCGAATGCATCCGCCAAGCCCTTCGGCTCGGCTTAGCTGAATTCGAGTCTCAAACGACGGCCGTCTCCCAAGAGTGCGCGGCAGGATGCCAGGTGTTCTGGCGTCCTGACCACCAGGACCTCCCGAACCCCAGCCAACATCAGTATCGAAAGTGGGTAGTAGATCAGTGGCTTATCATAGAGCGGCAGAAGCTGCTTACTCGTCGGAATGGTGAGCGGGTGAAGTCGTGTCCCCCGGCCGCCAGCCAAGCCAAAATGATACCCCTCATGCAACCTCCTGCCGTTCCCGGTAGTTCAGGGTAAGCCACTCCTCGTAAGACGGTCTGGCCTCGATCGCCTCAATCCATGATTGGTTCGCAAGATACCAGTCAATCGTCAGACGGAGCCCGTCCTTCAAGGAATGACGTGGACTCCAGCCGAGCTCGGCCTGGATCTTGCCGATGTTCATGGCGTAGCGTCGATCATGACCCGGCCGATCCCTGACTCTGGTGATCAGAGACCGATGGGGGTAGCAGGCTGCGTCTGGGAAGCGTTCATCCAATTCGGCGCAGATGAGCTCGACGATCTCTAAGT
>Ga0214472_10004441_pt1 | contig 14800 bp, 17 predicted proteins | sample RVTome_6_FD_207662 | JGI IMG/M metagenome (GOLD analysis project Ga0214472, IMG submission 207662) | Soil microbial communities from uranium-contaminated site in the Upper Colorado River Basin, Wyoming, United States - RVT140D175 | ecosystem: Environmental > Terrestrial > Soil > Contaminated >...
CAGAGCAGGGCCACGCCGCCCGGCTCCAGGTGGTGCCGGGCAGTGGCCATCGCCGCCCGGAGGTCGTCCAGCGTGGTCATGTAGTCGATCGCGTCATGGATGAACACGGCGTCGAACCGCTGGTCCAGCCGCAGGGTCCGCATGTCGCCGGCCAGGTGACGGCACTCGGGGTTCAGGGCCCGGCTGAGATCCAGCATGGCCTCGGACGGGTCGACCAGGGTCATCTCGGAGTGCGCTTTGAGGTGGGAGGCGTTGTTCCCGCCCCCGCTCCCCAGCTCCAGCACCGTGCGGACCGGGCCCAGCAGGCTCCGGTAGATCGCCGCCTCCTCCTCGTACTCCGAGGGCGGCGTGAGGAGGTGGAACCAGGACGCCAGCTCCCCGTACAGCCTCGGCCCCTGGGTCATGATGGACAGCGTATGAGCGTGCCGGCGATCGTGCATCGATGAAGCGCCGCCCGGTCTTCGCGCGCTTCTACGAGTGGCTGTCCCGGGGCGAGGACGTGATGATCCGCCGGTTCCGGGCCGAGGCGGCCGGGGGGGCGGAGGGCCTGATCCTGGAGGTCGGCGCGGGCAACGGCCTGAACTTCGCCCACTACCCGAAGGAGGCGACGGTGATCGCCGTGGAGCCACAGCCCGCCATGCTCGCCAGGGCCAGGCGGCGGGCGTCGGGGCGCGGAGTCCACCTGGTGCGGGCGGCCGCCGAGGCTCTGCCGTTCCGCGACGGGGCATTCGACACCGCGGTGGTCAGCCTGGTCATGTGCTCGGTGGCCGATCAGGCCCGGGCCGTGGGGGAGGTGGCCCGGACCCTCCGGCCCGGCGGCACCGTCCGTCTGTTCGAGCACGTCCGCTCCTCCGATCCGCGGACGGCCCGGTGGCAGGACCGGCTGAACCGCCCCTACGGTTGGTTCGCCGGCGGGTGCAACCTGAACCGCGACACGGTCGGGACCCTGCGGGCCGCGGGGTTCGGGGTCCGGTTCCGCCGGGTGTACGGCCCGGCCCTGGCCCCCCACCTCCTGGGCACGGCCCGGCGTCCGTGAGGGTCATCGGGGGATCGGCCAAGGGGACCCGGCTGGCCCGCCCGCCCGGCGGCACCCGCCCGGTGGCCGACCGGGTCCGTGAGGGCCTGTTCTCCAGCCTTGGCGAGACCATCCAGGGGGCCCGGTGCCTCGACCTGTACGCCGGGACCGGGGCGGTGGGGATCGAGGCCCTGTCCCGGGGCGCTGCGTCGTGCACGTTCGTGGACGCCACCCCGGCCGCGGTCCGGGTGATCCGTGACAACCTGGCCCGGACCCACCTGGAGGGGCGGGTTGTCCGGGCAGACGCTGGGCGGTTCCTGGCCCGTCCCTCGGGGCCCTACGACCTGGCGTTCGTCGACCCCCCCTACGGGGAGCCCGCCAACCGCCTGAAGGCCGTCCTGGCCCAGCTCCCTGACCGCCTTGCCCCCGATGCCCGGTTCGTCCTGACCCGCCCGGGCAAAGGTTCCACCGATGTAGTTCCTGTACACTTCCTGGTCGAACGGCGTCTCTCGTACGGAGACAGCCTCGTCGTGATCTGTCGGAGGGACCGGTGAGCATTGTCGCCCTGTGCCCGGGCACGTTCGACCCGGTCACCAACGGGCATCTCGACATCGTGGAGCGGGCCTCGCGCCTGTTCGACCGCGTGATCGTGGCCGTGGTGGAGAACCCCGCCAAGGAGCCGCTGTTCAGCGTGGAGGAGCGGGTGACCATGCTCAAGGAGGGCGTCTCCGGGCTGGACAACGTGGAGGTGGACTCGTTCTCGGGCCTGCTCGTGGACTACGCCCGGGGCAAGGGCACCACCCTGATCGTGAAGGGCCTGCGGGCGGTGAGCGACTTCGACTACGAGCTGCAGATGGCACAGATGAACGACCACCTGGCGGAGGTGGAGACGTGCTTCATCCCCACCAGCCCCAGCTGGTCCTACCTGTCCTCATCCCTGGTCAAGGACGTGGCCCGGTACGGCGGCGACGTCTCCCGGCTGGTCCCGCCCCACGTCCTGGACCGCCTGAAGGAGAAGCTGGACTGATGGACATCGCCGGGCGGATCCGTCAGCTCGAGGAGCTGGTCAACGAGGCCAAGTCCATGCCGCTGTCGGCCTCGATCCTGGTCAACAAGGACGAGATGCTGGAGCTGGTCGACGGCATGAAGAAGACCCTGCCCGAGGAGATCCGCCAGGCCCGGTGGGTGGTCAAGGACCGCGAGGAGCTCCTGGCCAAGGCCCGCCGGGACGCGGAGGGCGTCGTCGAGGAGGCCGGCCGGGAGCGGGCCCGGATGATCGCCGACCAGGAGATCGTGGCCGAGGCCAACCGGGAGGCCGACCGCCTGCTGGCCGAGGCCCGCGACCAGGCCCGGCAGATGAACCTGGAGGCCGAGGACTATGTGGACGCCAAGCTGGCCGCGTTCGAGGCCTCGGTGTCCCAGCTCCGGGACCAGGTGGTGGAGGCGTTCAACGTCCTCACCGACCGGATGTCCCGGGCCCTGGAGATCGTGGAGCGGGGCCGGGAGCGCCTGCGGGGCGGGACGATCGCCGAGGAGCACCTGGCCCCGGAGGACGAGGAGGCCGAGGAGGACGCCGATGGAGCCGGTTGACGTCCGGGACCTGGTGGACCGCCCCGGGACCTCCCGCCAGCTGAACAAGGCCGAGGAGATCGAAGGCCTGGCCACCGAGCTGGCCGAGGTCAGGGAGCGGGTTCGGCTGGACCTCCTGCTGGAGAGCGTGGTGGAGGGGATCCTGGTGTCGGGACCGCTGACCGGCTCGGTGGCCTACCGGTGCGCCCGGTGCCTGACCGATGCCTTCCAGCCGTTCACCGTCTCGGTGACCGAGCTGTACGCCCGCCACCCCGGCGAGGAGGAGTACCAGATCCACGACGGCGTGCTCGACCTGGAGCCCATGGTCCGGGACGCCGTGATCCTGTCCCTGCCGTTCTCCCCGCTGTGCCGGCCCGACTGCGCGGGCCTGTGCGAGCGGTGCGGCGGGAACCGCAACCATGACGAGTGCACGTGCCCGCCGCCGTCCGATCATCGGTGGGCCGCGCTGGACCTGCTGAACCTCGACTGAACCGAAAGGAGCATCATGGCCGTCCCCAAGAGGAAGACATCGAAGGCGAATCGCGACGCGCGCCGGGCCAACTGGAAGGGCCGGGCGCCGACGTACAGCGAGTGCCCCCAGTGCCGGCAGCCCAAGCTGCCCCACCGGGTGTGCGGCAACTGCGGCTTCTACGACGGGCGGCAGGCCGTCGAGGTGGAGTAGCCGGCTTGCGGAAGCGGACCCCTCTGGAACGCGCCCTGGACATCCGGTTCCGGGACGCCGCTCTGCGAACCGCCTCGCTGACCCATCGCTCCTACGCGTTCGAGCGGGGGAGCCGGGAGAACAACGAGCGGTTGGAGTTCCTGGGCGACGCGGTCCTGGGCCTGGTGGTCACGAACCTGGCCTACCGCCGGTTCCCCGACCTGCCGGAGGGCGAGCTGGCCAAGCTGCGGGCGGCCCTGGTCAACATGACCACGCTGGCCGACGTGGCCCGGGACATCGGCCTGGGCGACGAGGTCCTGCTGGGCAAGGGCGAGGAGCTCTCGGGCGGCCGGGGCAAGCCCAGCATCCTGGCCGACGCCCTGGAGGCCGTCCTGGGCGCCATCTACCTGGACCGGGGGCTGGAGGCGGCCACCCGGGTCATCGAGAGGCTGTTCTGGCCGCGGATGCAGACCTACGCCAGCGGCGGAGGCGAGCGCGACTACAAGACCGGGCTCCAGGAGCTGGCCGCCCAGACCGAGGGCACCGTGCCCCAGTACAGGGTCACCGAGCGAGGCCCCGACCACGCCAAGCGGTTCACGGCCACCGTGCTGATCCACGGCAAGGAGTTCGGCACCGGCACCGGCACCTCCAAGAAGGAGGCCGAGCAGCAGGCCGCCCGCCAGGCGTACCAGCGCATGGCGCGGGAGCAGCGGCCGGTGGCCTCGGGGGAGGGGTGATGGAGCTCCCCGAGGTGGAGGTGATGCGCCGCGACCTGGAGAAGGACGTGGTCGGCCGGAAGATCGGGACGGTGGACGTCCGCCGAACCAAGAACGCCAAGCGCATCATCAAGCGGAACAAGCAGGCCAAGGACTTCCGGGACCGGCTGAAGGACCGCAAGATCTCGCGGGCCGGTCGCCGGGGGAAGTACCTCCTCCTGGGCCTGGACAACGACGATGTCCTGGTCGTGCACTTCGGGATGAGCGGCCAGCTCCTGCGGGGGACCAAGCGGACCGCCGTGCCCGAGCACACCCACGTGGTGCTCTCGTTCTCCACGGGCGGTGACCTCCGGTACGTGGACCCCCGGGCCTTCGGGGAGATGTTCGTCACCGCCTCGGACGACCTGGGCAAGGTCAAGGAGCTGGCCCACATCGCCATCGATCCGCTGGAGCACACCTTCACCTGGCAGCAGTTCTCGAGCCTCCTGGAAGCGCGGAAGACGAAGCTCAAGCCCCTCCTCATGGATCAGGCGTTCATCTCCGGGCTGGGCAACATCTACTCGGACGAGATCCTGTTCGCGGCCGGCCTCCGTTGGGACCGTGTGTCCAGCGAGCTGTCGTCGCAGGAGGTCAGGCGTCTGTACCGGGCCATCCAGGAGATCGTGCAGGACGCCATCCGGTTCCGGGGCACCACCCTCGCTGACCAGGCCTACGTGGACCTGTACGGCAAGCCGGGCGAGTACCTGCCGGAGCTCAAGGTGTACGGCCGGAAGGGCGAACCGTGCCGCCGGTGCCGCACGCCCCTGGAGACCGTGAAGGTCGGGAACCGCAACTCGTTCTACTGCCCCCAGTGCCAGAGTTGAGCGCCGCCCGCGGGATCACCTGGATGCTTTCCGGACGACCTTCGCCACCGGGAGGGGTCTCGTGAGGCGGCCGGGCCCCTCGATGAGCAGCACGAGGAAGATGCCGTAGATCGGAAGGTGGCCGAGCAGCTCCGTCCAGCCGAACACCAGGAGCGTCAGGTTGAACGGGATCACGGCCACGAGCACCGCCAGCCGGGTTCCCACACCGGAGAGCAGGATCAGCCCGAGGGCCAGCTCCACCGCCCCGGCCACCTGCACGAAGGCCGCATCCGACATCCCGAGACCACGGACCACGTTGAGCGCCGGATGCTCCGCGAGCAGGTCGAGGGACACCCCTGGTGCGAGCAGCTTCTCGGTCAGCGCGCTGAAGGCCACGGCCACGCCGGCGCACATCCGAAGCAGGGCCACGGCCCAGGGATTCAGGGCCTCCGGGGCTTCGGATCGCCACCGGGACTCGATGGCGAACCGCCGCCGCCCGACCAGGGCGAGGTACAGGGCGATGCCCAGGAGCTCGGCTCGTTCCACGACCGGCACCACGCCGTAGAACAGCATCCCGACCGGGCCCGACAGCACCAGGAGGCCGGCCGCGGCCCGGGTGAACAGGCCGAGAACGATCAGCGCCGCGACCAGCAGCTGGAGGCCGGCCAGCAGCGTGCCGGTCTTCCCCCCGGGCAGGGGCAGGCTGGGGGACAGGTACCGCCCGGTCAGCGCGTACGCGGCCAGGGCGATCCCCAGGTGCACCGAGAGGATCAGCGGCAGGTACGGCCGGAGCACCCGGCGGAACCATCGCGTGAGGCGCTCGTCGTCCACCCGGCGGGCCACCCACCACAGGACGCCCGCGCCGGCCACGGCCAGGGCCACCCCGGCCAGGATGCCCGCCGACAGCAGACGGGACCCGTCGAGGGCCACCCGCTCTTCGGTGAACCACTTCACGTGAGCCAGCACGCCTTCATCCTGCCACGCGCGGGTATCCTCGAACCGTGCGGGTCCGGGTCATGATCTCGGGGCAGGTGCAGGGCGTGTTCTTCCGGCAGTCCGCCCACCAGGTGGCCGCCGACCTCGGCCTGGGCGGCTGGGTCCGCAACCTCCCCGACGGCCGGGTCGAGGCGGTTTTCGAGGGGAACCGGGGAGCGGTGGACAAGGCCGTGGCCTGGTGCCGCGAGGGCCCGCCGTGGGCCGCCGTGGACCGCTTCGAGGTCTCGGAGGAGCCAGAGGAAGGGCTCGATGGGTTCAAGATCCGCTGAGCGGGCGCGCTTCCGGGCATCCGAACTACATCGCTGGTAGCATCGGCGGGACGTGTTCCTGCGCTCCCTCACCCTCCGCGGCTTCAAGTCGTTCGCCACGAAGACGACCCTGGAGTTCGCCCCCGGCATCAGCGCCATCGTGGGGCCGAACGGCTCGGGGAAGTCCAACACGGTGGACGCCATCGCCTGGGTCCTGGGCGAGCAGGGCCCCCGGGCCCTCCGCGGCGGCCAGATGGCGGACGTGATCTTCGCCGGGAGCCCGGACCGTCCCTCGCTGGGGATGGCCGAGGTCACCCTGGTCATCGACAACACCGCGGGACTGATCCCGGTGGACGTGTCGGAGATCGAGATCTCGCGTCTGGTGTACCGCTCCGGGGAGAGCCAGTACCGGATCGGCGGCAAGCCGGTGCGGCTGATGGACATCCAGGAGCTCCTGTCGGACAGCGGCATCGGCCGGGCCCTGCACACCGTGGTGGGCCAGGGCCAGCTGGAGGAGGTCCTGACCGCCCGTCCCGAGGAGCGGCGGGCGTTCATCGAGGAGGCCGCCGGCATCGCCAAGCACCGCAAGCGCAAGGAGCGGGCCCAGCGGAAGCTGGTCGGCCTGGAGCAGGACCTCCTCCGCCTCCAGGACGTGATGGCCGAGCTCCGCCGCCAGCTCAAGCCGCTCCGCCAGCAGGCCGCCTCGGCCGAGAAGCACCGGTCGCTGACCGAGCAGGCCGACGAGCTGTCCTGGCGGATGGCCGCGGCCCGTCTCCGGGACCTGCACCGGTTCCGCGATGCGCGCAGGTCCGGCTGGGAGGAGGGCCGGTCCCGCCGTCAGGAGGCCGAGGACCGCCTGAAGTCCCTGGACCGGGACATCGCCACCCTGGGGGAGCGCCTTGCCGCCACCGAACGGGCCCTCCGGGAGGCCGAGCAGCAGGAGGCGGAGGCCATCGAGGCCCGCTCGCAGGCCGAGCACGCCCTGCGCGAAGCCGTCCGGGCCGAGGGCGAGGCCCGGGCCCGGCTGGCCGCGGAGTCGGGACGCTCCGGCCGGCTGTTCTCGCTGGAGGAGGAGGCCCGGACCACCCGTGACGCCCTGGAGCAGACGGCCGCCACGCTGACGGAGAAGGAGGCCGCTCTGGCCGAGGCCGAGCGGGCCCACGCCGCCGCCGAGCAGGCCCGCCGGGACGCGGAGGAGGAGCGGCGGGTGGCCCGCGAGTCCACGGCCCGGATCCAGGCGGAAGCCGACAGCCTCCGGCGCACGCTCTCCGCGGCGGAGGGGGAGCACGAGCGCCTGTCCGCCGCCCTCGAGGAGGCCGCCGTCCGGCTGGACGACGCGGTGGCCCACCGCGAGGGGCTGCGCGCCGAGACCGACCGGCTCCAGGCCGACGACGCACCGATCCGACAGCTGGCCGAGGCCCGGTCCCAGGCCGACGCCGTCCTAGCCGAGATCCGGGACCTGGAGGCCGCGGAGACCAGGACCGAGGCCCGCCTGGAGGCGCTTGCCGCCCGCCGAGCGGAGGCGGGCCTGACCCCCGGCAGGCGGTTCCTGGGGCGCCGGCGCTCGGCGATGGGCCTGCTCGGGGAGCTGGTCCGGGTGAAGGGCGGGATGGAGGCCGCGGTGGCCGCGGCCCTCGGCTCCCTGGCCGACGCCGTGGTGTACGAAGACCACCAGCGGGCCGTGGCCGAGGCCGAGGGCGCGGATGGCGCCACGCTTGTCGTGGCCACGTCCGACACGGTGTCCCGCCACGAGCCGCTGACCGGTGAGCGCCGCCTCCTGGACGCCGTGGACCCGGAGCCCCGCGTGGCCCGCCTGGTGGAGACGGCCCTGCGGCACGTGTACCTGGCCACCGACCCCGACGACGCCCTGCGCAGGCATCGCGCCCACCCGGAGGCCTCGTTCGTCACGCCCGAGGGGATCCTGGTCGGCCGTCGCGTGGTCCGGACCGCGCCGGCCCCGGGCCGTGCCGCGGAGGCCCTGCGCCGCGAGGAGGAGGAGCTGGACCGGGAGCGGAGCAGGGTGCGGTCCCGCCTGTCCGAGCGCCGCCGGGAGCTCAAGGCGGCCCAGGCCCGCGTCGAGGCGGCCGAGCAGTCCCTCCGGGGAGCGGAGGGGGAGCGCAGCGGCTCCGCCGAGCGCCTGGCCCGGGCCGAGGCCGAGGCCGCCGCCGCCGAGCGGGAGCGGGACCTGGTCGCCGACCGCCTGTCCCGGGCCGACGACACCCTCCGGGCCACCCGGGACGCCATGGCCCGCCTTCCTCAGGACACCGGGGACCTCCCGCCGGTCCCGCCCGCCCCCGAGCCGCCCATGGACGTCCGGGTGGAGGTCGAGGCCCTCCGCCGCGAGCGGTCGCGGCTGGAGACCGGCCTGTCCCGGGCCACCGCCGAGCTGGAGCAGCTCCGGTCCGAGGACCCCGCGTCGCTCCAGGCCCGGGCCCAGGAGGCCGAGACCGTCCGCCGGGAGGCCGAGGCCGGCCTGACCGCGGCGGAGCAGGCCGTGACCGAGGCCGGGGCCCGGCGCGAGGAGGCCTCGGCCGCGGCCGCCGAGGCCCGGTCGGCCGAGGTGGGCACCAACGAGCGGTGGCGGGAGGCCGCCTCGCTCCTCCAGCACCTCCGCGACGAGTACGAGGAGGACGACCAGGCCCGGCGGGACGTGGAGCGGCGGATCGCCGAGGCGTCCCGGATCCTGTCCGAGGGGCACGGCCGGGACCCCGGGGAGGCCGTGGCCGCCCTGGCACAGGACGACACCGTGGACGCCCTCCAGAAGCGAGCCGACCTGGTTGCCCGCCGCCTGGCCCTGCTGGGCCGGGTGAACCTGGTGGCCGGTGAGGAGTTCCACGCCCTCCAGGAGCGCCACGACTTCCTCCAGCGGGAGATCGACGACGTGAAGGCGGCCCGCCGAGACCTCCAGCACGTGGTCCGGGAGGTCGACCGCAAGATCGTGGAGATCTACGAGGCCGCGTACCAGGACGTGGCCGCCGAGTTCGAGCGCATGTTCGCCACGGTGTTCCCCGGCGGTGAGGGGCGCCTGGTGCTGGTGGAGGGCGAGGACCCCATGACCAGCGGGGTGGACATCCAGGCCCGCCCCGGCCGGAAGAAGGTCAAGCGCCTGTCGTTGCTGTCCGGCGGCGAGCGCGCGCTGACCGCGCTGGCCTTCCTGTTCGCGATCTTCAAGGCCCGGCCGTCGCCGTTCTATCTCCTGGACGAGGTCGAGGCGGCCCTGGACGACGTGAACCTCCACCGGTTCATCCAGCTGATCCGGGACTTCGCCAGGGATGCCCAGGTCATCGTGGTCACCCACCAGAAGCGGACCATGGAGGCCGCCGACGTCCTGTACGGCGTGTCGATGGGCCGCGACGGCGTCTCGGCCGTGATCACCCAGCGCGTGTCCGAGGCCGTGCCGGCCACCCCCGCCGACGCGTAGCGGGCGTCAGTCCCCGAGCACCTCGTCCACGGAGACGGCGAACCCCGGGGCGGCGGCGGAGACGAGCCGGGCGCCTCGCTCGGCGACCTCCGGGTCGCCGTACGCGCCGCGATCCAGCCGGTAGGCGTCGATCCGGTCCCGCTCGAGGTCCACGAACCAGAACTCCGGAACGCCGTGCTCTTCGTACAGGCGCCGCTTGCGGACCAGGTCGTGCCGGCGCGTGGACGGTGAGGACACCTCGATCACCAGGTCGGAGGGTCCGGTGATCCGGGCCTCGTCGACCCGGTCGGCGTGCCGGGGACCCAGGTACAGGACGTCGGGTCCACGACGCTGGTGTGCGACAGGTAGACGTCGAGGGGCGCCGCGTGCGCCTCATCGCCGTGGCGATCGGCGTGGGCCAGGAGGAGCGCGCCCAGCCGGAGGACCACGCGCTGATGCCGGACCGTGGGCGAGGGCGTCACGAACAGCGCCCCGTTGATGAGGTCCCGGCGGATGTTGTCCTCGGCCATGGCCAGGAGGTCGTCGTAGGTGAGGCCGGTGGCGGTCGCTTCGATGTCCATGCATCACCTCCCATGCCCGGGGGAGCGTAGCCACAGGGTACGACACGGTCCGGCGGGCGGGTGATAATCCCACCCATGCCGACCGGGATCGGGCTCGAGGTGCTGGTGGTGGCCGGGCTGGTGGTCCTGCTGTTCGCCGGCCTGGTGGTGGGGCGCCTGCGGGCCCAGGAGCCGTCGCCCGACGAGACCGAGGCCCGCCTGGCCCGCCCGGCCCGCCCCAGGGCCGAGACCCTGGGCGGCCGGGTCCGGGAATGGCTGGGCTCGGGCAAGCCCACCGAAGACGATTGGAAGGCGCTGGAGGAGGCCCTGATCCAGGCTGACGCCGGGCCCACGGCCTCGTCCGAGATCGTGACCCGGGTCCGGGAGCGGTTCACCGCCGGGGACGACGCGGAGGCCCTCCTGGTCGAGGAGATCGCCGGCATGTTCGCGGGGGATCCGGAGCTCCGCCTGGAGGGCACGCCGTCGGTGATCCTGGTGGTCGGGGTGAACGGCACGGGCAAGACCACCACGATCGGCAAGCTGGCCCACCGGCTGGTCGGCCAGGGCCGGCTGGTGGCCCTGGCCGCCAGCGACACGTTCCGGGCTGCCGCCGTGCCCCAGCTGGCCGAGTGGGCGGCCCGGGCCGGCGCGGACCTGGTGGCCCAGGAGCGAGGCGCAGACCCAGGGGCGGTGGCCTTCGACGCCTACGAGGCGGCCAAGGCCCGGGGCCACGACGTCCTGATCGTGGACACGGCCGGGCGCCTGCATTCCCGGAAGCCGCTGATGGACGAGCTGGTCAAGGTGAAGCGGGTCTTGGACAAAGCGGCCGGCCACGTGGACGAGGTCCTGCTGGTGGTGGACGCCACCACCGGGCAGAACGGGCGGGCGCAGGCCAAGGCGTTCGCCGAGGCCGTGTCGGTGACCGGGCTGGCCCTGGTCAAGATGGACGGCTCGGCCCGGGGCGGCGTGGCCCTGGCCATCCGCGAGGAGCTGGGCCTGCCGGTCAAGCTGATCGGCACCGGCGAGGGCCTGGCCGACCTCCAGGGCTTCGACCCCCAGGGGTACGCCCGGTCCCTGGTCCAGGCCTGACCCGGGTGTCGCGGTCAGCCGTTCTCGGCTCGGGGGCGAGCGCCGACGGCGAGGGCCACTAGGGCCTCGAACCTGCCCCGCCCCAGCCATCCCAGGATCACGACCATACTGATCGTGACCACCGCGTTGATGACCGTGCCCGCTGCGTCCATCGGTAACCTCCCGCGCTCGCGGGGGAGGAGCTCGACCCGAGCGTAGCACCCGGGGGTGGCGGGGTCCTGCGGGTCAGCCGACCAGGCGCTCGATGTTGGCGGGCTGGGGGACCCGGAACCGGAACGTGGCCCCGTAGCCTTCCACGGAATCCACCTCGATCTGGCCGCCCATCTCGTCCACCAGGCGTTTGGTGATGTACAGACCCAGGCCCACGCCCTGCCGGGTGTCGTTGGCGACCTGGTGGAACCGCTCGAAGATGCTCTCCACCTCGCCTGCGGGGATGCCCTCTCCGCGGTCGGCCACCTCGAACTCGACGGAGGCGTCCAGGCCCCGGACCCGCACGTCGACGGGCTGCTCGGCCGGGGAGAATTTGAGCGCGTTGTGGATCAGGTTGCGGAGCATCTGCTCAACGCGGTCCGGATCCATCCGGACCCACCGGGGCTCGTCGGGGACGTCCACCGTCAGACGGAGGGCGTCCTCGGCGAACGAGGCCACCACGCCGTCCACGAACGGCCGGACCTCCACGTCCCTCGGCTTGAGCTTCAGCCGTCCGTCGTCCAGCCGCGACACCACCAGGAGGTCCTCCACCAGGCGCGACAGGCGCTGGCTCTGCTGGTCGATCACCTGGAGGTACTCCCGCTGGTCCTCTCGGGGGAGCGTGTCGAACTGGTTGTACAGGATCGAGGCGAACCCCCGGATGCCGGTCAGCGGCGTCCGGAGCTCGTGGCTGGTGATGGCCACGAAGTCGGACTTCAGCTGGGCCAGCTCCTCCAGCCGGCGCACGGTCTCGGCCCGCTCGGCGTGGAGCCGGACGTGGTAGGCGACCAGGGCCACCTGGTCGGCCAGCCGGCCCAGCACCTCGAGCTCCGCGTCGCCGAACGTGCCCTCCAGCGAGGCGCCCACGTGGATGGCCCCGATCACCTGGCCGGCGATGACCATGGGGGCGGCTATCTCCCGCCCGCCGTCGGCCAGCATGGGCCGCCGGACCACGGCCGAGCGGGCCACGGTGGATGCGGGGGGAGCGACCATGCCGGCCTGCTCGCCGTGCTCGCCGTAGATGGCCACGCACCGCAAGCGGGGAGCCTCACCGGACAGGATGCACAGACTCTCGTACCCCAGGCGGGCGCCGATCGAGTCGGCCATCGACTGCATGGCCTGCTCGGGCTCCTCGCTCTCGATGCCGGCCATGACCGCGGCGTGGAACGCGGCCAGCTCGCTCCGGGCTCTCGACTCCCGGCGGGCCAGGTCCTCGAACGCGTGAGCCCGGCGGTTGGCAGCGGCGGCCTGGCGGGCCAGGCTCCGGGCCATCATCCCGGCCACCAGGGCGATGATGGCCAGCACGCCCACCCGGAACGTGACCGAGGTCAGCACGAAGCTCACGTCGGGGAACAGGTACATGCGGTACAGCTCGCGTCCGGCCTCGGCCGCGAAGGCCACGGCCACCGAGGCCATCGCCCCCTGGAGCTGGTACCGCATGGCGCCCTCCAGCGGGAGGACGTACATCAGGACCCACGTGGCCCCGTACCGATCGAAGGAGTAGATCCAGCTGTTGCCGGCCACCACCACGATGTCCAGGGCGAAGGCGGCCACCCCGATCCACCGGAGGCGGGTCTGGGTGGGGGGGCGGCGGATGGCCATCCACACGGCGGCGTTGCCGACCGCCAGGAGGGCCACCAGGCCGTAGGCCGCGGCCAGCACCGAGGGCGGAGGGACGGGCGGGACCGAGGCGCCCTGCCACACCTGGAACAGGCCGAAGGCCACGCCGAACCATCGGATGTTGACCAGGCTCATCTCCAGCCGGAGGAGCTTCCCGGCCTGCCGCTCGGTTGAGGGCATCACAGCCTCCCAGGAGGGGGTCGTCCTCCTGTCCTAGGTTTCGGACCGATATGGGGTCACCTTGACCCCGGATGCCGGGAAGGCCCATGGTGGCCCCCCGTGAGCACCCCCGAGGCCTTCGATGATGCGTACTTCCGTCGTCTGTACGGGGACGTGCCCGAGCAGAGCCGGTGGGACCGGGGGCGGGATGCCCGGATCGAGAAGCTCGTGGTGGAACACGCCGATACGCCCGGAGGGTCCTTGCTGGACGTGGGATGCGGGTACGGCTACCTGCTGGCCCGGTTCCGGGGCCGGTACCGGACGTTCGGGGTGGAGGTGTCGGCCCACGCCGGCCAGCTGGCCCGGGCCGGTGCCGGTGCGCAGGTGGCCGTGGCCGACCTCCAGGGCGGCCTCCCGTTCCGGGACGCGACGTTCGACGTGGTGGTGGCCGTCAACGTGGTGGAGCACCTCCCCGATCCCGAGGCCGGGGTCCGGGCCATCCGCGAGGTCCTGCGGCCCGGCGGGCTGTGCGTGGTCCACCTGCCCACGATCAGCGGGCCGGTCAGCCGCCTGCTGTACCGGTTCTTCTACGCCGCCGACCCCACCCACGTGTACCGCCCTTCCGGCCGCCAGGTGCGGACCCAGTTCGAACGGCACGGCTTCCGAACGCTCCGGCACTCGCACGCGCCCCACGCCCCGGGCTGGCTGTGGCGCGCCGTGACCTGGAACCCCGCGTACCTGGCCGTGTTCCGGCTGGTACCGTGAGGGCGTGTTCGAGCAGCTGACCGATCGCCTGGAGGCGGTCTTCAAGAAGCTGAAGTCGCGGGGCAAGCTCCACCCCAAACAGGTGGACGCCGGCCTGGCCGACATCCGCACGGCGCTCCTGGAGGCCGACGTGGCCGTGGAGGTGGCCGACGACCTCCTGGCCGGCGTCCGGGAACGGGCCCTGGGCCAGGAGGTGATGAAGAGCATCACCCCCGGCCACCAGGTCGTGAACGTGGTCGACCAGGAGCTCACCAGGATCCTGGGCGGCACCCACCGGCCGTTCACGCTGCCGCGGGCCGAGCCGGCCGTGGTCATGATGGCCGGCGTGCAGGGCTCGGGCAAGACCACGGCCTGCGCCAAGCTGGCCCTGCACCTCAAGGAGCAGGGCCGCCGGCCGGTCATGGCCGCCGCCGACCTGGCCCGTCCCGCGGCCGTGGAGCAGCTGTTCACGCTGGGTGCGGAGATCGGCGTGCCGGTGGTGTCCGAGGGCCGGGACCCGGTGAAGGTGGCCAAGGCGGCGCTGAGGCAGGCCCGGCGCGACGGACGGGACGTGCTGATCGTGGACACCGCCGGGCGCCTGCACGTGGACCAGGAGATGATGCGCGAGGCCGCCCGGATCCGTGCGGTCCTCGACCCGCACCACGTCCTGATGGCCGCAGACGCGATGACCGGCCAGGATGCCCTCCGGCAGGCCCGGGCGTTCATGGACCGCGTCGACCTGACCGGGTTCATCCTGACCAAGCTGGACGGCGACGCCCGGGGCGGCGCCGCGCTGTCGGTCACCGGGGCCAGCGGCAAGCCCATCTACTTCGCCGGGGTGGGCGAGCGTCCCAAGGACCTCGAGGCCTTCCACCCCGACCGCATGGCCTCGCGGATCCTGGGCATGGGCGACGTGGTCACGCTGGTGGAGAAGGCCCAGCGGGACATGGACCAGGAGCAGGCCAAGGCCCGGGCCGAGAAGCTCCTGTCGG
>Ga0214472_10004443_pt1 | contig 14796 bp, 12 predicted proteins | sample RVTome_6_FD_207662 | JGI IMG/M metagenome (GOLD analysis project Ga0214472, IMG submission 207662) | Soil microbial communities from uranium-contaminated site in the Upper Colorado River Basin, Wyoming, United States - RVT140D175 | ecosystem: Environmental > Terrestrial > Soil > Contaminated >...
TCGCGGGCTGCGCGTCGAGCAGCTCGAACAGGCGCTCGGTGGCGCCGGCGGCGCGCTGCAGCTCGCCCCACACCTCGGACACCGTGCCGGCGCCGGTGGCGACCACGCCGGCGTAGAACACGAAGGCTGCCAGCTCGCCCGGGGTCAGGCGCCCGGCGAGCACGTCGCGCCCGCCCACCCACAGGATCACGCCCACCGCGCAGAACGCGATCAGCATCACCGTCGCGATCAGCGCCGCCTTCTGGCCGATGCTGGCGGCGGCGGCGGCGTACGCGGCCTCCGCGTGATGCGCGAATGCCGCGCGGTCCGCGTCCTCGTGCGCGTAGGCCTGCACCGTGCGCACTTCGTGCACCGCCTCGTCGACGTGCGCCGAGACGTCCGCCACGCGGTCCTGGCTCGCGCGCGACAGCCGCCGCACGCGCCGGCCGAGGATCAGGATCGGCACCAGCGTCGCCGGCACGCCGACGAGCACCAGCGCCGCGAGCTTCCAGCTGGTGAAAAAGAGCATGGCGGCGGCGCCCGCCATCATCAGCAGGTTCCTGACGAACATCGACAGGCCGTAGCCGATCACCTGCTGCACCACGGTGGTGTCGCTCGCCAGGCGCGAGATCACCTCGCCGGTGCGCGCGCTCTCGAAGAAACCGGGCGAAAGCGCGAGCAGGTGGTCGAACACCGCGCGGCGCAGGTCCGTGACGACGCGCTCGCCGGTGCTCATCATCAGGGTGAAGCGGAAGTAGGTGGCGACCGCGAGCGTTACCGCCACCGCCACCGCGGCGGCGAGCGCCTGGTCGAGGAGCCGCGGCTCGCCGCTGCCGAAGCCGGCGTCCACCACGTACTTGAGGCCCTGCCCCAGCGCCAGCACGCACGCCGCCGCCACCAGCAGCGCGGCGAGCGCCGCGCCGACGCGCCAGCGGTAGGGGGCGAGAAAGCGCGCCAGGCGCGCGAGCGAACCCATGCGCGCACTGTACCGCAGCGCGGCGCTAGGCGGCGGGCTCCACCTGCACCCGGCAGTCGTAGAACGTGGCGCCGCCGCCCAGGTCGGCGATGCGCTGCGCGGTGAGGTTGTTGGCGTTGCCGCCGTCGGGCGAATGCTTTTTCCACCACACCGAAGGCGCGACCACCACGCCGGGACGCGGGCGGTCGTTGACGCGCGCGCGCAGCCGCAGGCTGCCGCGCGCGTTGAACACGCGCACCGTGTCGCCATCGCGGATGGCGCGCGCCGCGGCGTCCGCGGCGTGCATCTCCAGGCGCGGCTCGCCTTCGAGCTCGCGGAAGCGCTTCAGGTGCGCGAAGCTCGAATTGAGGAAATTGCGCGCCGGCGGCGAAATGAACTGCAGCTCGCCCGACGCCGGGCCTTCCGCCGGCGGATTGTAGAACGGCAGCGGGTCGACGCCCTGGGCCTCGAGCGCGGCACTGTAGAACTCGCACTTGCCCGAGGGCGTGGGAAAGCCGCCCGCGGCGAAGGGCGCGAAGCGCGCCGGCACGTCGAGGCGCTGCCAGCCGCTCTTCTTCATCTCCTCCCAGTCGATGCCGCGCATGCGCGGCGCGGACGAGGCGAGCGCGGTGCGGCAGATGTCCTCGTCGCTGTCGCGAAAGCACGGCTCCGCGAAGCCCATGCGCGCGGCCAGGCGCCGGAACACTTCCGAGTTGGGCAGCGACTCGCCCACCGGCGCGATCGCCGGGTTGTTGGCCACCGCGTAGAGATGCCCGTAGGACTTGTGCACGTCGTAGTGCTCGAGCTGCGTGGTGGCCGGCAGCACGAGGTCGGCGTAGTCCGCAGTGTCGGTCATGAACGAGTCCAGCACCACGCAGTAGAGGTCCTCGCGGCGGAATCCCGCCAGCACCTTCTCTGAATCCGGGCACACCGCCACCGGATTGTTGTTGTAGACGATCACCGCCTTCACGGGCGGCAGCGCCGCCGTCAGCGCCTCGCCGATCGCGGCATGGTTGATCACGCGCGGCTTGCGGCCGCCGAGCAGGTCCGGGCGTTCGAGCGCCGCGTGGTCGAAGCCGTAGAAGTCCGCCGTGGTGAGCACGATGCCGCCGGCCGCGTCGCGCCAGGCGCCGGTGAGCGCGGGCAGGCAGGCGATGGTGCGCGCGGCGATGCCGCCGCCCGCGTGGCGCTGCATGCCGTAGTTGAGGCGGATCGCCGCAGGCTTCGTGGTGCCGTAGTCGCGCGCGAGCTGCACGATCTGCTCGACGCGCAGGCCGCAGACGCCCGCCGCCCATTGCGGCGTGTACTGCTTGACGCGCTCGGCCAGCGGCTCGAAGCCGAGCGTGTGCTGCGCGATGTAATCGCGGTCGAGCAATCCTTCCGCGATCAGCACGTGCATCAGGGCGAGCGCGAGCGCGCCGTCGGTGCCGGGCAGCAGCGCCACGTGCTGCGTGCATTTCTCCGCGCTAAGGCTGCGGTAGGGATCGATCGCCACGATCTTGGCGCCGCGGCGCTTCGCCTCCTGCACGCGCGACCACAGGTGCAGGTTCGACACCACGGGGTTCGCGCCCCAGAGCAGGATCAGCCGCGCCTCGTCGAAGCGCTCGGGGTCCATGCCCACCGAGCCGCCGAGCGTCGCCTTGATGCCGGCCTTGCCGGCCGAGGAGCACAGGGTACGATCGAGGATCGAGGCGCCCAGCCGATGGAAGAAGCGCCGGTCCATCGAGCTGTACTGCACCATGCCCATGGTGCCGGCGTAGCTCAACGGCAGGATCGTCTGCGGATCCTCCGCGGCGAGCGCCTTGAGCCGCGCGGTGATCTCATCGAGTGCCGCGTCCCACGAAATGCGCTCGAAACGGCCGCCGCCTTTCGGCCCCACCCGCTTCAGGGGGTGCAGCAGCCGCTCCGGGGCGTAGGTGCGCTCGAGGTAATGCGCGACCTTCGTGCACAGCGTGCCCTGCGTGAAGGGCATCGTGGGATCGCCCTGGATCTTGACCGCGACGCCGTCCTCGACGGTCACCAGCATGCCGCAGGTGTCGGGGCAGTCGTGCGGGCAGGCGGCGCGGACCAGCATGCGCCGGAGTTTACCCCTGCAACGCCTCGTCGAGCAGTTCCACCCAGTGTGCGACCGGCACGCCGGCGCCGGCCTGCAGATGCACGAGGCAGCCGATGTTGGCGGTGACGATGCCCACCGGCTGCCCGCTCTGCAGCGCGGCGAGCTTGCGGCTGCGCAGCTGCGCAGCGAGGACCGGCTGCAGGATCGAGTAGGTGCCCGCGGAGCCGCAGCACAGGTGCGCGTCCGGCACCGGGGCGAGCTCGAACCCGGCGCGCGCGAGGAGCCGCTCGGCGCCGCCGCGCAGCTGCTGCCCGTGCTGCAGCGAGCAGGGCGAGTGCAGCGCGATGCGCCCGAGGCCGGAACGCTCCGGGATGGCCTCGGGCGCGATCACCTCGCTCAGATCGCGGGTGAGCGCCGCGACGCGCGCCGCCTTGTCCCGATACGCGGGGTCGTGCGCGAGCAGAAGGCCGTACTCCTTCACGGTCACGCCGCAGCCGCTCGCCGTCATGACGATGGCCTCGATCTCGCCGCGCTCCACGCTCGGCCACCAGGCGTCGATCAGGGCGCGCATGTCGTTCAAGCCCGCGACCTGGTCGTTGAGATGAAAGCGCAGCGCACCGCAGCAGCCGGCGCCCGGCGCCTCGATGAGCGACACGCCCATGCGGTCCAGCACGCGCGCCGCCGCCGCGTTGATGCGCGGCGCGAGCGCCGGCTGCACGCAACCGGCGAGCGCGAGCATCCGGCGCGCGTGGCGCGGCGCCGGCCAGTCGCCGGCGGGCGCCGCCGGCGCGGGCACGAGCCGCGGCAGGAGGAAGCGGACCATGCGGCCCACGCCGAGCAGCGTGCCGAAGAGCCGCTCGCGCGGCAGCGTGAATGCAAGCGCGGCGCGCTTGGCGCGCTGCCAGGCCGAGCGCGGCACCCGCGCCTCGACGATGCCGCGGCCGATGTCGGCGAGCCGCCCGTACTGCACGCCCGACGGACAGGTCGTCTCGCACGAGCGGCAGGTGAGGCAGCGGTCCAGGTGCAGCTGCGTGCGCGCCGTGGGCGCCGCGCCCTCCAGCACCTGCTTGATGAGGTAGATGCGGCCGCGCGGCCCGTCGAGCTCGTCGCCGAGCAGCTGGTAGGTCGGGCAGGTGGCGGTGCAAAAGCCGCAGTGCACGCACTTGCGCAGGATGGCGTCGGCCTCCCGTCCCTCGGGCGTGTCGCGGATGAAAGCGGCCAGTTCGGTCTGCATCGGCGGGCCGCTATACTCGTCGCATGTGGACGTTCATCGTCCTCGCCGCCCTCGCCATGGCGGTCGGCGCCGTGGTCTGGGGGATCATCATCGTGCGCAAGTTCAAGGCGCGCAAGGCCTTCGAGCGCGAGCGCGAAGCCCGGTTCGTCGCCGAGATGCTGCGGGCGAAGGCGCAGGCAGTGAAGCCGGCCGCCGCAGCGCCGGCCGCTCTGGCTGCGCCGGCCACGCCCGCCGACCCGATCGCCGCCGCCGGCGAAGCGATTCGCGCCGCGCTGGCCGCCGGCCGCGGCGCGGACGCGGCGAAGGCGTTTCTGGCCGTAGTCGCCGAGCGCACCAAGCTCACGCTCGAGCCCGCGGCGTGGGAAGGTCTGGGCCGCGCGTTGCTCGCGCAAGGCACGTACCTGGAAGCGGCCTGGGCGCTGCACGCCGGCGCCGCGCTCGCCGGCGACGCCGCCGGCGCGCAGAAGCGCCTGGTCGAGGTCGCGGTGCGCGCCGGCGACGCCGGGCAGGCGCCGAACGCGCTCAAGCTGTACGCCACGCTGCTCGCCAAGTACCCGCAGTCGCAATACGCCGATTTCGTGCGCGCCAACATGAAGGAACAGGAAAAGAAGGTGCCCAAGGCGTAGGCACGCGGCTAGAAGTCCGGGTACAGGCGCCCGGGATTGAGTACGCCCGCCGGATCGAACGCCGCCTTGAGCTCGCGGTGCAGGCGCGCGAGCGCCGGCGCGAGCGGTGCGAACACCCCCGCGGCCTTGTCGCCGCCTCGAAACAGCGTCGCGTGGCCGCCCGCCGCCGCGGCGGCGGCGCGCACGGTGGCGGCGTCGGCGCGCGAGCGCAGCCAGCGCAGCGCGCCGCCCCACTCGATCAGCGGCGCGCCGGCGAGCTCGAGCGGCGCCGCGGCAGAGGGCAGCGACAGGCGCCAGAGCGGCACGTCGCCCGCGAACCACGGATCGGTCTGCTCGCGGATGCCCGACCAGAAGCGACCGGCATGCGCGCCCTCGAGCGCGTCGCCGCCCAGCTTCAGCGCCGCCGCGCGCACCACGCGCTCGGCGCCCGAAAGGCGCACCCAGAGCTCGCCGTCGCGCCAGGCGCTCGCCGACACCGGCAGCGGCGCACCCGCCCAGCGGTTCAGCGACTCGAGGGCCTTGTGCTGCGGCAATTCCAGCCGCAGCGTGTGCTCGGTCGCGGGCCGCGGCAGCACCTTGAACGAAACTTCCAGGATCAGGCCGAGCGTGCCGAGCGATCCCGCGAGCAAGCGCGAGACGTCGTAGCCGGCCACGTTCTTCATCACGCGCCCGCCGAAGGCGAGCTCGCGCGCGCGCCCGTCGATGAGGCGCGCGCCGAGGACGAAATCGCGCAGTGCGCCGGCCGCCGCGCGGCGCGGGCCCGAGAGCCCCGCCGCGACGCAGCCGCCGAGCGTCGCGCCGCTGCCGAAGTGCGGCGGCTCGAAGGCGAGCATCTGCCCCTGCGCCGCGAGCGCGCCTTCCAGCTCGGCGAGCGGCGTGCCGCAGCGCGCCGTCACCACCAGCTCGGTCGGCTCGTAGTCGACGATGCCGGCGTGCGCGCGCGTATCGAGCACCTCGCCGCGCAGCGTGCCGCCGTAGAAATCCTTGCTGCCCGCGCCGCGCAGGCGCAGCGGCGCAGCGCGGCCGGCCGCCTCGCGGATGCGCTCGCGCAAGCGCTCCGCCATCAGAAGCGCGGCAGCCGCGCGTGCGGCAGCGCGCCGGCGTGCACGTGCCGGCGGCCGAATTCCGCGCAGCGCGCGAGCGTCGGCACCGCCTTGCCGGGATTGAGCAGGCCCGCGGGATCGTAGGCGCGCTTCACGGCGTGGAACAGCTCCAGCTCCTCGCTGCCGAACTGCACGCACATCTCGTTTATCTTCTCCACGCCCACACCGTGCTCGCCGGTGATGGTGCCGCCCACCGCGACGCACTTTTCCAGCACTTCGGCGGCGAACGCCTCGGTGCGCTTGAGCTCGCCGGCGTCGTTGGCGTCGAACAGGATCAGCGGGTGCAGGTTGCCGTCGCCGGCGTGGAACACGTTCGGGCAGCGCAGGCCGTACTTCTTCTCCAGGTCGCCGATGAAGCCGAGCACCTCGCCCAGGCGCTTCCTCGGGATGGTGCCGTCCATGCAGTAGTAGTCGGGCGAGATGCGGCCCATGGCGGGGAACGCCGCCTTGCGGCCCGACCAGAAGCGCAGCCGCTCGGCCTCGTCGCGCGACACCGTGAGGCGCGTGGCGCCGGCGCGCGTGAGCACCTCCTTCACTTTCGCGATCTCGTCCTCGACTTCCTCGGGCAGGCCGTCGGCCTCGCACAAGAGGATCGCCGCCGCCTCGAGGTCGTAGCCGGCGCCGACGAACTCCTCGACGGCGCGCGTCGCCGGCCGGTCCATCATTTCCAGGCCCGCCGGGATGATGCCCGCGGCGATCACCGCGGCGACCGCGTCGCCCGCCTTCTGCAGGTCGTCGAACGAAGCCATGACGACGCGCGCCGCGGGCGGCTTCGGCAGCAGCTTCACCGTGATTTCGGTGGCCACCGCGAGCATGCCCTCGGAGCCGACGACCAGCGCGAGCAGGTCGAACCCGGGCGCATCGAGCGCTTCGGCGCCGAAATCGAGCGGCTCGCCGTCGGCGGCATAGCCGCGCACGCGCAAAACGTTGTGCACCGTGAGCCCGTACTTGAGGCAGTGCACGCCGCCGGAATTCTCGGCGACGTTGCCGCCGATGGTGCAGGCGATCTGGCTCGAAGGGTCCGGCGCGTAGTACAGGCCGTACGGCGCGGCGGCATCCGAAATGGCGAGATTCCTCACGCCCGGCTGCACCACCGCGATGCGCGCCACGGGATCGACGCGCACGATGCGCATGAACTTGGCGAGGGAGAGCAGCACGCCGTCGCCCGGCGGCAGCGCGCCGCCCGAGAGCCCGGTGCCGGCGCCGCGCGGCACCACCGGCACCTGCAGCGCGTGGCAGGCGCGCAGGATCTCCTGCACCTGCGCCTCGGTCTCCGGCAGCGCCACCACCATCGGCACCTGGCGGTACGCGGTGAGCCCGTCGCATTCGTAGGGCCGCGTGTCCTCCTCCTGCCACAGCACGGCGCGCTCGGGCAGGAACGCGCGCAGCGCCTGCGCCACGGCGCGCTGGCGCTCGCGTCCCGCTACAGGTAGCGCTTCGCCCATGCCAGCCCCGCGACCGTGTCGCCCCTCGGAACGTACTCGCAGCCCATCCATCCCTGGTAGCCCAGGCGGTCGATGTGCGCCAGCAGGAAATCGAAGTTGATCTCGCCCGTGCCCGGCTCGTGGCGATCGGGCACGTCGGCGAGCTGCATGTGGCCGATGCGCGGCAGCAGCCGCTCGATGGTCTTGGCGAGATCGCCTTCGACGATCTGCATGTGGAAGATGTCGTACTGCAGCTTCAGGTTGGCGCTGCCGGCGGCGTCGATCGCCTCGAGCGCCTGGCGCGAGGAGCTGAGGAAGAAATCCGGAATCGTGCGCCGGTTCGCGGGCTCGGTGAGCAGCGTGAGGCCCGCGCCCGCGAGCTTGCCCGCGGCATGGCGCAGGTTGTCCACCAGCGTCTCGAACAGGAGCTCCGGCGCGACGCCCGTGGGCGCGATGCCGGCGAGCGCGTTCAGGCGCGGGCAGCCGGCAGCCTGCGCGTACTCGATGGCGCGCTCCACGCCCTCGCGGAATTCGGCCACGCGCGCGGGCTGGCAGGCGATGCCGCGATCGCCCTTGGCCGCGTCGCCGCCCGGCAGGTTGTGCAGCACCACCTGCACGCCGGCGTCGCGCGCGCGCTGCGCCACTTCGGCGGCGCTGCCGGCGCCGTAGGGAAACTGGTACTCGACGTAGCGAAAGCCGGCGCGCGCCGCCGCCGCGAAGCGCTCGAGAAACGGCAACTCGGGAAAAAGCAGCGACAGATTCGCGGCCAGGCGGGGCATGCGCGGCTATGTTAGCTAAGATTGCGACAATACGAGAAGATTCCTCCCACCTTGACGCTGCCGCCCGCACTCGCACGCTTTCTGCCGTTTCTCGCCTGGTGGCCGCGCGTCACGCGCACCGCGCTGCGCGCCGACGCCGGCGCCGCGCTGATCGGCGCCATCGTCGTGTTGCCGCAAGGCGTGGCCTTCGCCACCCTCGCCGGCCTGCCGCCGGAGTTCGGCTTGTATTGCGCCATGGTGCCCGCCGTGGTGGCGGCGTTCTTCGGCTCGTCGTGGCACGCCGTCTCCGGCCCCACCAACGCCGTGTCGCTGTACGTGTTCGCCACGCTCGCGCCGCTCGCGGCGCCGGGCTCCGCGCAGTACATCAGCCTCGCGCTCACGCTCGCCTTCATGTCGGGCGTGATCATGCTGGCGATGGGCCTGCTGCGCCTGGGACGCCTGGTCAATTTCGTGTCGCACAGCGTGGTGGTGGGCTTCACCGCGGGCGCCGCGGTGCTCATTGTCGCCAGCCAGCTGCGAAACTTCTTTGGCCTCGAGTTGCCGGCGAGCAGCGCGTTCCTGACCACGCTGCGCGCGTTCCTCGGCCGGTTCCTCGAGCTCAATCCATGGGTGGTGCTGGTCGGCGCAGTCACGCTCGCCGCGGGGGTCCTCGCCCGGCGCTACGTGCGCAAGGTGCCGTTCATGATCGTGGCGCTCGCGGCCGGCGGGCTCGTCGGGTATGGACTCAACCTGTGGCTGGGCGCCGAGTATACGGGCATCCGCACCATCGGCCGGCTGGCGGGGGCGCTGCCGCCGCTCTCGGCGCCCGACCTCTCGGCCGAGACGCTCAAGGCCCTGATGGGCATCGCCGTGGGCGTCACGCTGCTCTCGCTCACCGAAGCCATGTCCATCGCGCGCGCGGTTGCGCTCAAGTCCGGGCAGCACATCGACGCCAACCAGGAATTCGTCGGCCAGGGCCTGTCGAACATGGCGGCGAGCTTTTTCTCCGGCTACCCGAGCTCGGCCTCCTTCAACCGCACCGGGCTGAACTACGAGGCCGGCGCGCGCACCCCGCTCGCCGCCGCGCTGTCGGCGCCGCTACTCATCGGGGTGACGTTCGCCGTGAGCCCGCTGCTCGCGCACCTGCCGCTCGCCTCGATGGCGGCGCTGCTGTTCATGGTGGCCTGGGGCCTGTTCGATTTTGCTTCGATCCGCGCCATCCTGCGCGCCAGCCGCAGCGAGTCGGCGGTGCTCGGCTTCACCTTCGCCGCCACGCTGCTCATGAACCTCGAGGCGGCGATCCTCGTCGGCGTGACGCTGTCGCTGCTCGTCTACCTCAATCGCACCTCGCGCCCGCAGATGCGCGCCGTCGCGCCCGACCCGCGGCACAGCGAGCGCCGCTTCGGCCCGGTGGCCCAGGGCGTGACCGAGTGCCCGCAGCTGAAGATCATGGCAGTGGAGGGCTCGGTCTATTTCGGCGCCGTCGACCACGTCGAGTCGCACCTGGAAACGCTGCGCGAGGTCGCGCGCGAGCAAAAGCACCTGCTGGTGGTGGCGCGCAACATCAACTTCATCGACATCGCCGGCGGCGAGGCACTGGCGCGCGAGGCGCGCGCGCGGCGCTGGATCGGCGGGCGGCTCTGGCTGCAGGGCCTGCGCCATCCGGTCGAAGACCTGCTGAAGAAGAGCGGCTTCATCGCCGACATCGGCGAGGACGCGTTGTTCCGCGACAAGCGCGAGGCGATCGCGCGCATCTTCGACAAGCTCGACCCCGCCATCTGTGCGCGCTGCCGCGCGCGCATCTTCGAGGAATGCGCCTCGCGGCCATTGCGCGAGCCGGCAGCGCCGGTCTAGACTGAGCCACTTGCCAACGGAGGAGGACCGTATGAAAGCCCGTCTCGCCATCGCCGCCTGCGCCGTCGCCGCACTGGCCAGCGGCAACCTGCACGCGCAGTCCACCCTGGACGCCGTCAAGTCCAAGGGCTACGTGCAGTGTGGGGTCAATACCGGCCTCGCCGGGTTCTCGCAGCCCGATTCGCGGGGCGTGTGGAAGGGCATCGACGTCGACGCCTGCCGCGCCGTGGCCGCGGCCGTCTTCGGCGACGCCTCCAAGGTGCGCTACACGCCGCTCACCGCGCAGCAGCGCTTCACCGCGTTGCAGTCGGGCGAGGTCGACGTGCTTTCGCGCAATACCACCTGGACCATCACACGCGACACCGGTCTCGGCCTGAACTTCGTCGGCACCAATTACTACGACGGCCAGGGCTTCATGGTGCCGAAGAAGCTCGGCGTGACCAGCGCGAAGCAGCTCAACGGCGCCACCATCTGCGTGCAGCCCGGCACCACCACCGAGCTCAACCTCGCCGACTACTTCCGCGCCAACCGGATGAGCTTCAAGCCGGTGGTGATCGAGAAGCTCGAGGAGGTGGTCAACGCCTACTTCGCCGGCCGCTGCGACGTGTACACCACGGACGTTTCCGGGCTGGTGTCGGTGCGCGCTTCGCGCGCGCAGAACGTTGCCGACCACGTCATCCTGCCCGAGGTGATCTCCAAGGAACCGCTGGGGCCGGTGGTGCGCCACGGCGACGACCGCTGGTTCGACGTGGTCAAGTGGTCGCTCATCGCCATGATCGAGGCCGAGGAAATGGGCCTCTCCTCCAAGAACATCGACCAGAATCTGTCGAGCACCAACCCCGCGGTCCAGCGGTTCGTCGGCGCCACCGGCGACATCGGCAAGCAGCTGGGCGTTGACAACCGCTGGGCCTACAACATCGTCAAGCAAGTCGGCAATTACGGCGAGTCCTTCTCGGCCAACCTGACGCCGCTCGGCTTCGACCGCGGCCTGAACCAGCTCTGGACCCAGGGCGGCCTGATGTACGCGCCGCCCGTTCGCTGACCGGTCCGGTGCGCGCGCGCGCCGTCGCCGCCCAGCTCGCGCTGCTGGCGGCGGTGGCGTTCGTCGTCTGGTACCTCGCCAGCAACACCGTCCAGAACCTCGAAGCGCGCAAGATCGCGAGTGGCTTCGGCTTCCTTTCGCGCGAGGCCGGCTTCGAGATCGGCGAGGCGCCGTTCCTCGCCTACAGCGCCGCCGACAGCTACGCGCGCGCCATCCTCATCGGGCTGATCAACACGTTCCGCGTGGCGCTGATCGGCGTCGTGCTCGCCACGGTCATCGGCACCGTCGTCGGCCTGGCGCGCCTGTCGCGCAACTGGCTGCTGGCGAAGCTCGCCGCCGGCTATGTCGAACTGCTGCGCAACGTGCCGCTGCTGGTGCAGCTCTTTTTTATCTACGCGGTGATCACCGAGAACCTGCCCGGCCCGCGGCAGGCACTCGAGCCGCTGCCGGGGGTGGTTCTCAGCAATCGCGGTATCGCGTTCCCGGTGCTGGAACCGCACGCCGTGCACGCCTGGATGGGCGCCGCGCTTGCCGCCGGCGCCGTCCTCGCTTGGCTCGCCGCGCGCTGGGGAAGCCGGCGCCAGGCGCGCACCGGGAAGCCGTTCCCGGCGCTGACCACGGGTGCGGCGCTCGTGCTCGGGCTGCCGCTCGCCGTGTTTCTCGCCGCCGGCGCGCCGCTTGCGCTGGCGCGGCCCGTGCTGCAGGGCTTCAACTTCGTCGGCGGCGCGGCGCTCACGCCCGAGTTCGCCGCGCTCACCGGCGGCCTCACGCTCTACACGGCGGCGTTCATCGCCGAAATCGTGCGCGCCGGCGTGCTGTCCGTGGACCGCGGCCAGTCGGAGGCGGCCTACTCGCTGGGGCTGTCGCGGCGTCGCACCACGCGGCTCGTGATACTGCCGCAGGCGCTGCGCGTCATCGTGCCGCCGCTCACCAGCCAGTACCTCAACCTCACCAAGAACAGCTCGCTCGCCGTGGCGATCGGCTACCCGGACCTGGTGTCGATCGCCAACACCACCATGAACCAGACCGGGCAGGCGATCGAGGGCATCGCCATCATCATGGCGGTGTACCTCACGATCAGCCTGTCGATCTCGGCACTCATGAACGGGTACAACAAGCGCATCGCGCTGAAGGGCGCGCGCCGATGAGCTGGCTGCGCGAGAATCTCTTCGGCAGCTGGCCGAGCGCGCTCGCCACGCTCGCCATCCTGTGGCTGGCCTGGATGCTGGTGCCGCCGCTCGTCGAGTGGGCCTTCATCGACGCCGTGTGGCGCGCGCCCGATTCGCGCCCCTGCCGCGCCGAAGGCGCCGGCGCCTGCTGGGCGCTGATCGCGGAGAAACACCGCTTCATCCTGTTCGGCACCTACCCGTATGAGCAGCACTGGCGCCCCGGGCTCGGCATCCTGGTGCTGCTCGCCCTGTACGTGGCGAGTGCGATGCGCCGCTTCTGGCGCGCGCGGCTCGCGCTTGCCTGGCTCGGCGGGCTCGCGCTCATCGGCTGGCTCATGTGGGGCGGCTTCGCCGGGCTGCCGTACGTCGAGAACGAGCGCTGGGGCGGGCTCATGCTGACGCTGCTGCTCGCCACCTTCGGCATCGCCTTCGCCTTCCCCATCTCGATCCTGCTGGCGCTCGGGCGGCGTTCGCGGCTGCCGGTAGTGCGCGCGCTCTCCGTCCTGTGGATCGAGCTGGTGCGCGGCGTGCCCCTCATCTCGCTGCTGTTCATGGCGTCGGTGATGCTGCCGCTGTTCCTGCCCGAGGGCGTCAGCATCGACAAGCTGCTGCGCGCGCTCCTCGCCATGATCGTGTTCGCCGCCGCCTACCTTGCCGAAGTGGTGCGCGGCGGTTTGCAGGCCATCCCGCACGGCCAGGAGGAAGCGGCCGACGCGCTCGGCCTGCCCTTCTGGCGCAAGACGCTGCTCGTCATCCTGCCGCAGGCGCTGCGCATCGCCATCCCGCCGCTGGTGAACACGTTCATCGCCTTTTTCAAGGATACTTCGCTGGTGGTGATCATCGGCCTGTTCGACCTCCTCACCTCCATCAAGGTGGCGTTGACGGAACCGGCGTGGAGCGGCTTCGGCGTCGAAGCCTACATCTTCGCGTCGCTGGTGTACTTCGCCTTCTGCTTCGCCATGTCGCGCTACAGCCAGAACCTGGAGCGCGAGCTGGAGCGCGACAGGACGCACGTGCTGCGGGAGAACTGAGATGGCCAATGCGTCGATGATCGAGATGCGCGGGGTGGGCAAATGGTTCGGGCGCTTCCAGGTGCTCAAGGACATCGACCTTGCCGTCGCCCAGGGAGAGAAGATCGTGCTGTGCGGCCCGTCGGGCTCGGGCAAGTCGACGCTGGTGCGGCTGGTGAACGGGCTCGAGCCCTACCAGGCCGGCCAGGTGACGGTGGACGGCATCGAACTGAAGAACGACGCCAAGGCGATCGAGGCCGTGCGCGGCGAGGTCGGCATGGTGTTCCAGAGCTTCAACCTGTTCCCGCACCTCACGGCGCTCGAGAACCTGACGCTCGCCCCGGTCTGGGTGCGGCGCATGCCGAAGAAGGATGCCGAGGCGCTCGCGCTGCAGCTGCTCGAGCGCGTGCGCATCGCCGAGCAGGCGCACAAGTACCCGGCGCAGCTCTCCGGCGGCCAGCAGCAGCGCGTGGCCATCGCGCGCGCGCTCGCCATGCGCCCGAAGATCATGCTGTTCGACGAGCCCACCTCGGCGCTCGATCCGGAGATGATCAAGGAGGTGCTCGACGTGATGGTCGAGCTCGCCGCCGAGGGCATGACCATGGTGGTGGTGACGCACGAGATGGGGTTCGCGCGCACCGTGGCCGACCGCGTGGTGTTCATGGACCAGGGCGAGATCGTCGAGTCGGCGCCGCCGAAGACCTTCTTCGAGGCGCCGCGCACCGAGCGCGCGCGGCTGTTCCTCAGCCAGATCCTCGGGCACTAGCTATGCTAGACTTTTTTCGCCCTTAACCATAAGCACGCAAAGGAGATTTCCATGGGCGCGATACTGCAATCCCTCAGCCGCACCGTCATCGCCGGCATCGTCGTTCTGGTCGTCATCCTGCTCATCGTCGGCCAGGCCACCGGCGCCTGGGTCAACTTGTCGAGCCACGCCTGGTGGACGTTCTTCATGCGCTGGCTGCACGTGCTCTCCGGCGTGATGTGGATCGGCCTGCTCTGGTACTTCAATTTCGTGCAGACGCCGTCGATGCCGAAGATCCCGGACGAGCACAAGCCCGCCATCAGCAAGGTGATCGCGCCCGAGGCGCTGTTCTGGTTCCGCTGGGCGGCGCTCGCCACGATCGTCACCGGGCTGCTCCTCGCCTCGATGAATCAGTACCTGGTGAGCGCGCTGTCGCTGCAGCGGCCGTTCACCGCCATCGGCATCGGCATGTGGCTCGGGCTGGTGATGGCGTTCAACGTCTGGTTCATCATCTGGCCGAACCAGAAGAAGGCGCTCGGCATGGTGCAGGTCGGCGCCGAAGAGAAGGCGGCCGCGGCGCGCAAGGCGGGGCTCACGTCCCGCCTCAACACGCTGCTGTCCATCCCCATGCTCTACTGCATGGTGGCGCAGCAGAACGGCGGCCTGTAAGCCGCGCTAGCGCGGCGCCAGCCGCTCCAGCCCGCGCAGGCGCGCGCCTGCGCGGATGCCGCGCTCGGCGAACCAGCCCTGCGCCATCTCCAGCGCGAAGCGCGCGGGCCGCGCCGCGCAGTGCGAGACCTCGGTGCGCGGCTGCATGTCGGCGATGTTGATGATGGCGCCG
>Ga0214472_10004445_pt1 | contig 14795 bp, 12 predicted proteins | sample RVTome_6_FD_207662 | JGI IMG/M metagenome (GOLD analysis project Ga0214472, IMG submission 207662) | Soil microbial communities from uranium-contaminated site in the Upper Colorado River Basin, Wyoming, United States - RVT140D175 | ecosystem: Environmental > Terrestrial > Soil > Contaminated >...
CCGGGGCCTCAAAGGCAGCAACCCAGGTTTGTCCTTTGGTTCCCCAACCCAGATCACCGCCACGCGAAGCGGAATTGTCCTTACTATGAAGCCTGGCCAGGATTTCAAAGTTCTCTCCATTTTGAAGTTGATTAAGAACATCCTGAGCTTCTTTTCTTGCTTTAGCTTTTTCTTCCGGACTTTCCTCCTCCCATTTAAACAAGATATGACTTACCCGTGCTTTAAAAGTTGTATCTTCACTTATGGATGTAATCTTAAACAATTTAAATGCCGTACCTTCGAATATAGGTCCGATCACCATTCTTTCCTCCAGTTCATCGAGCCTGGAGGCTACATTCCCGGGTAATTCATTAATTCTATACTCTCTGAATGGATTCAACCCATCAGAATTAATAATGGCAAAAACTGAATCGTCTTCAATATTCTTGATTTGACCAATTAATTCTTCAATCTCTTCTCTAAAATAAGTGGTGTCATCTGAAGAAGGTTCAATGGGTATTGTTACGTATTGAAATGAGCGGCTTTCCTGAGCCTGATACTGTGCTGAATGAGCACCAAGATAAGTTTCTAATTCCTTATCTGTTACAGAAACCAGTGAATCATTTACAGAGTAGTACGGAACGTAGAGATATCTTATTTCCGCCACAGCTGTTTGGTTTTCGTAATTCTTTTTGGCTTCTTCGGTTGTAATGTAGGTTGATTTCATTAATAAGTTCTCGTACTTCAATCTCAAACGGCTTGGTTTTAAATCTTTTTCAAAGAGATACCATGCATATTGCTGCTGTTGTGGAGCACCTTTAATCTGCTGAAGATATGCCAGCAGTCTTTGTTTATCAAAATCTCCGGTTTCCGGGTTCACAAACGCCTGCTGGATTGCAGGGCTAACATTCTTTCCCTGCACCATGTCGACAACTTCATCTTCATGCACATCAAGTCCGATTTTTTCATATTGTTTCTGGAAAGCATGCTTAACGATGAGCAACTCCCAGGCTTGATCCCGGAGCGTGGCCATTTCCTGCTCAGACGGATTTCTTCCCAAATTCATAGTATAATTAGCAACCAAGGCCTCTATTTCGGCTTGATATTCATCAAGCGTAATCGTTTCTCCTGCTATTTCCCCAATGTTTCTGTTATTTCCACCCATAATAAATGAGCTGGGTCCCATTAAATCTGCCAGTATAAATGAGAGAATTGCAAAACCGATGGCAAATGCCACCACTCTACCCATTTTCTCCCTCAACTTGTTGATTAAAGCCATGTTATTTACATATAAAGACCGCAAAATTACTTCTAAATCGTGGGAAAATCAAAATTCCAACTACTGGTTAAGACCCCTGTTTTAAGCCGCGCAATTTTTGGTCAATATGAAGCTTTACTGTGTCAATCCGGATATCCTGAACCGTAATTATAGTGAAACGAAAAGGGGCAATTACAACCTGCTCATCTTTCTTCGGTAAGTCCTCTTTGGCTGACAAAATTAATCCACCCAGAGTTTCATAATCACCTGTTGGTATTTCCCAACCATATTTATCATTCAGGTAATCAATCTCATGCCTTGCACTCAACAACCAGGTGTTAGCATCCAATTGCTGTTCTATCAAATCTTCATCGTCGTGTTCGTCTTGAATTTCTCCAAAAATTTCTTCAATAATATCCTCTATGCTAACCAAACCGGAGGTTCCACCAAACTCATCCACAACCAACGAAAGGCTTTTATGTTCTTTAATAAACCGTATCATCAATTCATTGGCCAACATTGTTTCAGGTACGATGATAATAGGAGTAATGATATCTTCCAGACTTTTTGGCTTTTTGAAAAGTTCAGATGAATGAATATATCCCAGCACTTCATCTATTGAGTCTCTGTAAACTATAACTTTGGAATGACCTGAATCAACAAAAGCTTTTTTTACAGTTTCCATGGCATCGTAAACTTCCACGGCTGTAATTTCTGTGCGTGGTATCATACATTCGCGCACCCTTACGGTTTTAAACTCCAGAGCATTATGGAAGATTTTTGTATCCAAGCCTACTTTCCCTTCATCGAGACCGCTCTCTTTCAATTGCTTTATGAATTGATTTAGATCAGTTAATCCAAATACTGGTCTGTCTTCATAATACTCTCTGCGGAAAACTTTTGTGATTATGAGTTTGGATAGCTTCACAATTGCAAATACTACAGGATACATTAAATAGTAAATGATCACCATTGGGAATGCAAGTAAAGAAAGCATCCGGTTGGGGTTGATCAGGAAAATACTTTTAGGAGTGAATTCGGCGGTTACAAGAACAATAATAGTGCTGACTATTGTTTGAACAACGAGAATCGAAGCCTGGTTCTGGAGTGCGGCGGGAAAATTGGCTGCAAATACCGGCTCTAATATTTTGGCCATAAAAATTCCATAGACCACCAGCGCCAGGGTATTCCCGACAAGGGTTGTGCCTATGAATTGGGATGGGTTATTTTGAAATACAGATATTACCCTGCCAATTAACGTATTTTGTTTCCCCAGTAATTCAAGAGCCAATTTATTACTTGTTACATAAGCAATTTCGAGCCCGGAGAAAAGTGCCGAAAAAATTAATGAAACAATTATAATGGGAAGCGGATCCAATAAATTATCTCTCCTTTTCTTTATTTGTTAGGACTTTCAAAATTAGCAGGAAAGAAACGGAGATCATAAAAATCCAATAGGAATAAGCCCAACCCACAGTTAGCCCCTGATGAATACCAATAGCAAAGATGCCGATTGATGCTGAGTACAGGAGTGTGTTTCTGATTTTCATTTTCTGGGATTTGCGGATGGCTCTCCGTCGAGATTAAATACGATCTCACCTGTAAGTTTGTGAATTTTGTAAGTTGTGAAGTCCTGGGATGCCGTTAAACCCTCGCCCAACAGAATTTGATCCTCCGATTCAATTCTAACAAATTTCTCTGTAAAAATTCTTTCTCCCGGTGGATCCCAAAAAAGCTCTTCCGTATTCAGCTTTTCTCCTGTTTTTATATTGTTCAATTCAACAGCTCCGGTTGCTTTCCATAAGTTCTTCTGTTTATCATTATAGGCGTAGTCTGCACGCAATGTTGCGTTTGGTTTTCCTTCACTATCAAAAAAAGTTATATGGAATCCCGATGGCATTTCCTGATCTCCATTTGTAAATTGAAGTAATTTGTCAGTAATTATTTTTGCTGTAATTATTGCTGAATCACTGTGCATAATTTCAGCGCCGTCCAGCGTTGTAACCGGCCCTTCGTATTCAACAAATTTTCCGGGATCTATTTTTTCCTCACATCCTGAACATAGCAGGAAGAAGCTTGTACTCCAAAAAATAAAAGTTAAAGATTTCACCTTTAAAATATTAATCCCTTGTTTGAAGTATAACTGTTTCATCAATCCAACAAGTTAGCTTCATGGACTGTCCGGCATTGTAGTTACGTTCAAATAATTCTTCTCTTGACGGAAATTGTTCTTTTGCAAATTTCATAGCTTCCACGTCCCCTGCTTTTTGAAACATCTGATAGGCGGCAATGAATACGAGCCGGTCTTTCACACGGTCAACTTCCTCTTTGCATCTTTCATAGCTGTCAGCATAAAGTTTTCCGATGAAGGAGTAAGCGTCTCTTCTTGAATGGTCTGTCTCTATAGTTTTGAAAGCCAATTCTCTTGCCTTCGGATAATCATCCTGCCTGAAGGCGACGTTAGCCAGCTTGTAGTACAAATCCGCTATTTTCTCCTTTTCATCGGTAAGAGTAATTGCCTGTTCGAAAAATTGGACGGCACAAGTAAAATTCTCGTTACCCAAACATCGATTTCCGATGGCCCAGGCTAATCCATAAGTTGGTTCCCTGGCCTGAACTTTCTTTGCTGCATCAATGAAAAAGTCTGTTTCGGTACATTTTGCAATAACAGAAAGCTGAACTATCTTTTTTGAAAGGTCAAAATCGTCAGGGTTGGCTTTTAATCTGGGCACAAGGTTTGAATCAATAAAATCGCAGTCGAGAGGAATAATAAGTAACAGAATCTGGAATAACATTTCCTGATATTTTTCATACTTTTCAAAACTTCCGCCTTCGTTAATATTATTCTCAATGATACCTGAAATTTCATCATAGACCTCAAGTACCATTTCATCAGAAATATTTCCACCGGCGGCCCTGTATCTCCTCACAACATCCAGGTAGGCAACAAGGATATTTTCCCAGACACTATTTTTGTTGAGGTCAAAAGTCTTTTTAAATAATTCATATAATTCTCCCAGGCGTTGTTTGTCATCTTTAAAAAAATGGTAAGCTGCCAGAGATTTTCTGTTTAAAACATTTTTCTCATCTCCACAAAATTGTATTCTAAGATCATAAATCAAAAGTGACGAATCCTTGTAGATTCTTTTCCGGAGGGGGTCGGTTTCCGCGTTTGCCAACTCTTCATAAATCTGAGAGCCATTCTGGTAAATTGATAAGTGGAGACCGGGTGCATTTACAAGCAACCAATTGAGATGTTTGGCTGATTCTTTAAAATTACCAAATCTTTTGTTATCGGAATAAAGAACTAATTTCTCCTCAACTGTTTTTTTATCCTCAGGGTAATTCCAATTATTGCAATTTTGGCCAAAGGATACGGTTGTTTCGGCGGCCAGCAAAACACAAAGTAATAATTTTTTCATTTTTAATTAATCATAAGCGGTTCTAAGGAACCAACGATCATTAAAAGTGAAGCCCAAATGCAGCTGAAAATAATTCTCCTTTATCAAATTGTTCCTGGTGGAGCCCCTTACTGCATATCGCATTCCGAAGTCAATATACGAAATTCTGCTCACAGGCATTGACCACCCAAAATTAACACCATACTCGGCAATATCCTTTCCGGAAATTGTGAATGGAAGTTTATCATAAGAAAGGCCGAGTCTATATGTAATCCGGTTGAGATAATTTTCAATGGCTATTGGATTTGGCACAATATCTCCACCTACCCTGATTGAAAATCCATCCTGGAAGTAATCGTTGTTGCCGGAAAAATCTTTAAACCTGCTCCACTGTTGGTATTCAACCTCCGCACCGAATGACCATTTAAACCCTTCATTGAAACTGATTCCGGCACCCCACTTTTGCGGCAATCTGAAACTGCCGGACAGGTTATTAGCGACCGTATCAATATCTAATACAGTACCTGCAGGAGTTCGTATATCAATCCGTTCAAATCTTTCCGCAGAAATTTTGGTTTCCGGATCGAAAGTGATTCCATAGTTTGCAGAGATGTCTTTGTTGATGTTGTGTTTGTATGAAATTCCGGTAGAAAAAATCACGTCCTTTGCATTAGTTCTCTGCAAAACTGAACGTGCTGATCGGGATGGATCCAGTGTGTCACCAATAATGGTTGTGCTTTCCTTGATTAAAGAACTGAATAAATATGATACTTTGATTCCTAAGGAAAGATTTTTCCAAATCTTGAATCCATTTGAGAAATATGCCTGATTAAATCCGCCAGAGCCCTGATTAGTTATTTCCGCGGTTACTCCGCTGCCGGGTATATCTATGCTGGTTGCAAAATTGTATAATACTCTGCTGTACGGTTGAACGCCAAAAGCAAATGTCCATTTCCCTGCCTTTGCCGGAATCGCCGTCCCCAGATAAAGCAAATTGAAAGAGCTGTAAGTATCCTGAAGATCATTTTGACTGACTGTCTTGGTTTCAAAACCCAAACCTGCCTGAAAGGTTGTGACCTGATTGTAAGGAAGCAGGGCCGGGTTCATCTGGTTCACAAACCAATATTCTCCTTTGCTTAATCCCAATCCGTTTCCAATATGATTTGAAAAAGCCGGCCTGATTATATCTCCCAATCCCAATCCTGAATATGTAGAAATTGTTTGCGCGGATATCAGCGAATGCGTGAGCAGGAATCCCACGAATAGTATTTTGAAGCTTCGCTTTCTAATTGTTGTGTTCCAGTATTCCATGTAATCCTTCTAAAACGAGATGGTTTGCCCAGATTGGCCTACTCTCCAACAAATTTTCTACCATCTTGAAGTCCCCACCGGTGAAAATAATTTGCAAATTTGCGACTTTGTCATGATATGAACGAATAAATCCCTCAATTTCTTGTTTAACGCCTATTATGACACCTGACAAAATGGATTCTTTGGTAGATTTTCCAGTTAAGGGAATTTTAGCATCCCATGCTTCAATTAAGGGCAGATTTGATGTTTGTTGATGCAGAGCATTCAATCGCATTCTTATCCCCGGGCTAATTGCTCCGCCATTAAAATTTCCCTTTTCGTCAAGAAAATCGTAGGTGATACAGGTTCCTAAATCAATTACAAGGCAATTCTTTTTTGGATATCGTAAAAATGCCCCCGTTGCAGCCGCGATTCGATCTGTCCCTAATGTGTCAGGTGTATCGTATACTATATTTATTGGCAGGGGTGTTTCGGGACCAAGAAATACTTTTTTTTCTCCCACCTTTAAATTGTTAATCCAATCATTTTCCTTCCTAACGGAACTTACAATCATTTTCTTGATTTCAATCTTTCCTAATAAAAGAGAAGCTTCATCTTCATTATTGGCCAGTTTACAGTCAATCATTTTCCCGTTTTGAAACAGGCCCAATTTGATTCTTGAATTACCAATGTCGATGACCGCGTTCACTTTATTAATTTTGGTGAAATTTGTTACTATATTACCAAAATAGTGCAATTCAATGAATAGTGTTTACAACGTTATCGGGCTGATGTCAGGAACTTCCCTTGATGGTCTGGACATAGCCGGGGTTATGCTCACTGATCACAACAATAATTGGTCATTTGAAATTCTCTGCTGTGAATCGATTGCTTATTCACAGACTATAAAAAATACACTGGCTAAAGCCACTCAATCTTCGGCCATTGATTTGGCAGAAATGGATTTAGCGCTAGGTGATTTTTTTGGTAATGCCGTTAATAGGTTCATCACTAAAAATAATTTTAAACCTGATTTTATCAGCAGTCATGGTCATACAGTTTTTCACCAACCTAAAAAAAGGCTAACCACACAAATCGGATCAGCCAATCGCGTTCATGCCCTTACCGGAGTTCCTGTAATTTATGATTTCCGGTCACTTGATGTACAGCTTGGAGGGCAAGGAGCGCCACTGGTTCCAGTGGGAGATGTGCTTTTGTTCAGCAGCTATGATGCGTGCCTAAACCTTGGGGGTATTTCTAACATTTCTTATGATTTCAATGGACAGAGAATCGCCTATGACGTTTGCGCCCTCAATATTATTTTTAATTATTATTCGAGAATATTAGGTTTTGAATTAGATGAGAGCGGGCAAATGGCTCGCGAAGGTTCTGTAAATCCTGAGTTGTCAAATTTTTTGACAAACCTCGACTACTATCAATTAAATGCTCCTAAGTCCCTGGGCTTTGAAGACATTGAAAAAGATATTTTGATTCCAGTGAAAGCATTTGAAGTTAGCGCAAATGATTGTCTGAGAACGTTTGCTGAACATTTTTCAGATATTCTGGCAGACTCTATATTTAGAGTTGAAAGAATAAAAAAAATCCTGGTTACCGGTGGCGGTGTCTTCAATTTATATTTTATTGAATTATTGAAAAAGAAGCTTGGCGGCATTGAAGTATGTATTCCTGACAGGAAGATCATAGAATTTAAAGAAGCTTTGGTCTTTGCGCTGATGGGAGCGCTGCGGTTAAGAGGAGAGGATAATGTTTTGGCTAGTGTTACCGGGGCTTCGCGTAATTCCTGCAGTGGAAGTATTATCGGAGTAGTAGGGTTATAACAACGTAACAACTGCATTCTATTTTCAGAACCACTGGAAAATTGTCCCCCTTGTTTTAAGGGGGACTACAGGGGGTTTAAATACCATATACAGCTAATGCATTTCTATTTTCAGAACCACTGGAAAATTATTAACCACCCCAAACCCCTCCTTAAAATAAGGAGGGGAAATTAAACCAGAATTGTCCCCCTTGTTTTAAGGGGGACTACAGGGGGTTTAAATACCATATACAGCTAATGCATTTCTATTTTCAGAACCACTGGAAAAATACAGGGGGTTTAAATACTTATTAAAATGAAAGGTATGGATTTCCCAAAAACTGGTAACCGTGTAACAATAGTCTTTATTCTTTCTTTTTCTTGCTCAGAACTGTAATTCCAAGCTCATCCAATTGACTTTTATGGATTTGTGAGGGTGTGTCAATCATTACATCTCTACCCGCGTTGTTCTTTGGAAAAGCAATATAATCCCTGATGCTTTCTGTACCTCCAAACAATGCACATAGTCTGTCAAATCCGAATGCGATACCTCCATGGGGCGGAGCACCGTAGGTAAAAGCTTCTAACAAAAAACCAAATTGCCTTTGCGCCTCTTCTTTCGAAAATCCAAGAATATTGAACATCCTCTGTTGAACAGAACGGTCATGAATTCTGATAGACCCACCTCCAATTTCGACTCCATTTATGACTAAATCATAAGCATTCGCATTAACAGAGCCTGGATCAGATTCCAGTTTTGCAAGGTCTTCCGGTTTGGGTGATGTAAACGGGTGATGCATGGCAAAATACCTGCCCGATTCTTCTTCCCATTCCAGCAAAGGAAAATCAAGCACCCACAATGGCTTGTAGGTGTTCGAATCTCTGAGATTGAGACGATTCCCCATTTCAAGCCGTAAGGTTGACAAGGCAGTTCTTGCGGTTTTTGCATCCCCGCTGATAATAAGTAACAAATCACCGTTCCCGGCAGAGCAATTTTTTTTCCAGTTTTGCAAATCCAATTCATTGTAGAATTTGTCTACAGATGATTTAATGGTTGAATCTTGCTGAAATTTGACATAAACCAGCCCTTTTGCTCCGACCTGGGGTTTTTTTACGAAGTCAGTTAGTTCATCCAATTGTTTCCTGCTGTATTCAGCGCATCCTTTTGCCAGGATACCCACCACCAATTCAGCATCATCGAAAACTTTAAACCCTTTTCCTTTTACCAGCGAATTCAACTCAATAAATGACATGTCAAATCTCAAGTCCGGTTTATCTGATCCATAATTAGCTATAGCGTCAGCGTAGGTCATTCGCCCAAAATCAGCAAGGTCTACTCCTTTTTCTTCCTTAAACAAGAACTTGATAAGACCTTCGAACATGCTTAGCACATCATCCCGGTGCACAAACGACATTTCACAATCAATTTGAGTGAATTCAGGTTGACGGTCTGCTCTAAGATCTTCGTCTCTAAAACATTTTACAATTTGAAAATATTTATCAAGACCGCCTACCATTAACAATTGCTTGAAAGTTTGGGGAGACTGGGGCAATGCATAGAATTCCCCCTGGTTAATCCGCGAGGGAACGATAAAATCCCTGGCACCTTCGGGGGTGCTTTTAATAAGAACCGGTGTCTCTACTTCAATGAATTGATTTCTTGTGAGATAATCTCGCGTGTAATTCATTAAACGGTGCCTCAAGCGCAAGTTTTCTTTCATGGGCCCGCGGCGAAGATCCAGGTACCGGTACTTCATTCTTAAATCCTCTCCACCATCTGTTTCATCTTCTATAATGAAAGGTGGAAGATTTGACTCATTTAGCATTTCCAGTTGTGATAATAAAACCTCTATCTCTCCTGTAGCCAGGTTTTGGTTTTTTGAATAACGTTCCTGAACAATTCCCGCTATTTTAATTACATCTTCACGCCCCAATTCTCTTGCCTGTTCAATAAGTTTATTGTCTGACTTACCCTCTTCCAGAATTAGCTGAGTAATCCCATAGCGATCCCTTAGATCAATCCAAATCATTCCCCCTTTATCTCTAATCTTCTGTACCCAGCCGGCTAAAGTTGTATTTATCCCCTTATGTGACACTCGTAATTCTCCGCAAGTATGTGTTCTGTACATTTCGCCTACTTAAAGTGTGGCAAAGTTATAAATTGTTTAATCATGTCACTGTTTTTCAGTTTTTTTTAACCCCAATCAGTGTTAATTTTGTCCAGAATAAGTCTAATGAAGTTAAGCCTTTTCATTTTCCTGTTATTCACTCCGTTCCCGGGAGAAAAGTTTGTGAAAGTAGAAGTTTCAGAAGGTATTACTGTAAAGATTCCTGAAAGTTATGCAGAAATGTCTTCCCAGGATTTAGAGCAGAGGTCTCAATCCTACCGGAGACCGGTTGCCATTTATACAGATCCATCGCGCACGGCTGAATTTGTTGTGAATTTTTCATTCAGTCTTTGGAATACGCAAGACCTGGAACTGCTGATGCGGTTTTACAAAGCCAGTTTGTATGAAATATATTCCGAGATAACTATGATTACGGAAGAAATTCAAACCATTAACAAAAGAGAGTTTGTTGTGCTGGAGTTTTACAGTGTAAGCAAAGAAGAGAAGGCTGAAAATCTGCGCCCGATAAGAAAGTATACTAATCTTCGATATACCCTTGACCAGGGTCGTACTATACTATTCAACTTCACTTGCCCTCAGAATCTTCAAAAAGACTTTGAGGATACTGCAAATCAAATTATGGAAAGTATCAGAATTAAGTAGGATGACCGTGCACCCTAAGACTGATGAGTTTTTCATGAAGGAAGCACTCAAGTTGGCTAAAGAAGCTTTCACTAAAAAGGAAATTCCGGTAGGTGCTGTCGTGGTAATGGATGGGAAAGTGATTGCAAAAGCTTATAACCAGACAGAACAATTGAATGATTCAACAGCTCATGCTGAGATGATTGCATTAACATCAGCGTTCAATCACATTGGCGCTAAGTACCTCAAGGAAGCAACGCTATATGTAACTCTGGAACCTTGCGTAATGTGCGGCGGTGCAATTTTTTGGTCGCAGTTAGGGAGGTTAGTATATGGGGCAACAGATGAACAAAAAGGGTATAGAAAAACCAGCAGCAAAATTCTTCATCCCAAGACCAAAATTAAAGGGGGAGTATTAGGCGAAGAGTGCAAATCACTTATTGATGCCTTTTTCCGGCAAATAAGAAATTAGTATATTCGCATTATAAGAATTGTTAAACATAAATGAATATAATTATGGCTTTCGAATTACCAAAATTACCATACTCATACGATGCTCTGGAGCCTCACATTGACGCGCAAACCATGGAGATCCATCACACCAAGCATCATAGTGCTTATGTCACTAAATTGAATGAAGCAATTGCCGGAACAGACAATGAGGGCAAGTCACTTGAAGAATTAATGAACAAGGTTAGCGGATTGTCGCCGGCGATCAGAAATAATGGCGGCGGGCATTATAACCATTCTTTATTCTGGACGGTTCTTTCAGGAAATGGAGGCGGAACACCTTCCGGTGAACTCAGTGATGCTATAAGTAAGGCTTTTGAAAGTTTCGACAAGTTTAAAGAGCAATTCAGCAATGCAGGAGCGACACGATTTGGCTCAGGCTGGGCCTGGCTTGGTATAAAAGCCAACGGTGGATTATGTGTTTGCTCAACTCCCAATCAGGACAACCCGTTGATGGATGTGGCGACTGATCCTTGCACACCAATTTTGGGACTTGATGTCTGGGAACATGCCTACTATCTCAAATACCAAAACAGAAGGCCGGAGTATATTGCTTCTTTCTGGAATATCGTGAATTGGGAAGAAGTAAGCCGGAGGTACAGCGAAGCAAAATAAATTAAATGCCTCCTTTACCGGAGGCTTTTTTTATTTGAAACCAAAAGTATTTTGATTTTCAGAATCCTACTAATAAAGATTTACCGGATAACATAAGAGAAGCCTACCCTGAAAGCAAATTCTGCAGAATCAAAATAAAAATCACCCAAACCATCAAGTTTGAAGCGCTCATTCAGCGGGTAAGAGTACCCGGCCCCTAAGGCTACCTGGTTAGCACCTATCAGTCCTCTGAATCTGGCAAAAATATTCCGGTGCGGATAATATCGCATTCCCAAAACCGCGCTTTCTCTCCCGGAACTCCAAAATTCAAAACCTGCAGTAACTGTAAAATTGCGAAGCAGGTAATAATTGAGTTCCGCTCCGGTCTGAACCTTATCTGCAAAGTTCTGAATGTCGGTTTTAATTACATCGCCGCCTACAGATATTACAAAGGATTTTGAACTTTGTGCAACACCCCATTGCGCAGTTAGTATGAATACGATGAGAAATAATTTATTTTTCATGACTTTTATTCTTTTTCTTCTCTTTGAAATCCTCCAGCTCATATAATTCATCTCTGTACCGGGCAGCTTCAAGAAAATCAAGATCCTTCGCTGCTAATTCCATTTTCTTCCGGGTATCTTTGATTAAGGTCTCTAATTTAGATTCGTCCAGGTATTTAATAATCGGGTCAGCAGCCACTGATTTGCTTTCCGGTTCAACATAGAATTTCTTTTTGTTTTTTAATGAATCAGCAACTCTTGTTTGGCCCATAATAGATTCCCGGGATCTTTTTATAGTCACCGGGGTTATGCCATGCATCCGGTTGTATTCTTGCTGAATATTTCTCCTCCTGTTTGTTTCATCAATGGCTACGCGCATAGAATCTGTCATAACATCCGCGTACATTATCACCTTGCCCCTTTCATTACGCGCGGCGCGTCCAATGGTTTGAACCAGGCTTCTTACATTTCTCAGAAATCCTTCTTTATCCGCGTCTAAAATAGCAACCAGTGACACTTCAGGCAAATCAAGGCCTTCCCTTAATAAATTAACGCCGACCAGTACGTCAAAGATACCAAGTCTCAGTTCACGAATTATTTCTACTCTATCCAGCGGCATAACCTCCGCATGGATGTACCGGGATTTTACACTTGCCTTGTCCAGATATTTGCTCAATTCCTCAGCCATTCTTTTGGTAAGCGTGGTAACCAGTATTCTTTCACTCACTTTAACTCTTTCATCGATTTCCTCCAGTAAATCATCGATTTGATTCGCGCTTGGTCTGACTTCGATTTGAGGATCAAGCAATCCGGTTGGTCTTATTATCTGTTCAACAATTACACCTTCCGATTTTCTTAACTCATAATCCGATGGGGTTGCACTGACAAAGACCACCTGATTGAGCATTGCTTCAAATTCATTAAAAGTCAGCGGTCTGTTATCCAGCGCAGATGGTAATCTGAATCCATAATCCACAAGGTTCACTTTCCTGGAGCGGTCACCACCCCACATGGCTCTTACCTGTGGGATAGTCGCATGGCTTTCATCAACTACTAAAAGAAAATCATCGGGAAAATAATCAATTAGACAAAAAGGTCTGGCTCCGGCTTTTCTTCGATCAAAATACCTGCTGTAATTCTCAACACCACTGCAATATCCCAACTCCCGAATCATTTCCAGGTCAAATTCAGTTCTATCCTTCAGCCGCTTAGCCTCACCAACTTTGCCTTCTTCTTCAAATAAATTTAGCTGCATCACTAAATCCTCCTGAATTTCTTTTATCGCTACATCAATTACATCCCGGCCTGTGACAAATAAATTGGCTGGAAAAATTGAAACCGATTTTTCCTCCGCAACTTTTTCGCCCGTTGCCGGGTCAATAACCTGAATATTTTCGATTTCATCGCCCCAGAAAAATATGCGAAAGGCAAAATCCGCATAGGCAACAAAAATATCCACAGTATCTCCTTTAACCCGGAAGGTTCCACGTTTGAAGTCAAGGTCCGACCGGCTATAAAGAATATCAACCAGGTTATACAACAATTTGCTTACAGGAATTCTTTCACCAACAGTTAATGAAATAACATTCTTTTCAAATTCATCAGGATTTCCAATCCCGTAAATGCAGGAGACTGAAGCAACCACAATTATATCGCGTCTGCCGGTAAGCAATGATGACGTTGCACTAAGGCGAAGTTTTTCAATCTCCTCATTGATGGACAGATCCTTTTCTATGTAAATGTTCGTTGAGGGCATATAGGCTTCAGGTTGATAATAGTCGTAATAAGATATGAAATACTCAACGGCATTATTTGGGAAAAACTGTCTGAACTCTCCGTATAATTGGGCCGCAAGGGTTTTATTATGACATAAAACCAATGTAGGTTTTTGAAGTTTTTGAATAACGTTGGCTATAGTGAATGTTTTACCAGAACCTGTTACACCCAGCAGAGTTTGAAAATTTTCACCCGAAGTGAGTCCGTTAACAAGGCCTTGAATAGCCTCCGGTTGATCACCTGTTGGTTCAAATTCACTTGTTAACTGAAAATTCACTTTAAATTATTTGTCCAGATTTTCCAGGATTGTTCAGCCTGAATATAAAGCATTTCAAGGCCATTTTTAATCCGCGCTCCTCTTTTTTCGCCTTCAAGGAGAAAGGCCGTTTTCTCAGGATTATAAACGAGATCGTACAAGATGTGTTTATCAGAAATTTGATTGTATTCAATAGCAGGTAAGGAATTAATATCAGGATGCATCCCCAAAGGAGTTGTGTTAATGATTAACCTGGAATCAGAAATAAAATTGCCGGAGTTCAGCTGGTCATAGGAAAGAGCGTCTTTAGATTCCTTTCTTGAGATCATTTGAAACTGGATTTCCATGTCAAGCAATACTTTGCTTACTGTCTTCGCTGATCCTCCACAGCCAAGGATTAGGGCATTGAGTTTCGACTCTGATCGGATTATTTTTTTTAAAGATTCCCTGAATCCAATATAATCCGTATTGTATCCTTTCCAGGTGTCGTTGTAAATCCTTATAGTATTAATAGCGCCAATTTTCTTAGCATTTTTATCAACCTGATCCAAATAAGGAATTATTTTTTCCTTAAATGGAATGGTAACATTCAATCCAAGTAAATCAGGATGAGTTGCAGCCCAGCGCCTTATATCCGAAATTTCAATAAAGTCAAAGAGCGC
>Ga0214472_10004446_pt1 | contig 14794 bp, 11 predicted proteins | sample RVTome_6_FD_207662 | JGI IMG/M metagenome (GOLD analysis project Ga0214472, IMG submission 207662) | Soil microbial communities from uranium-contaminated site in the Upper Colorado River Basin, Wyoming, United States - RVT140D175 | ecosystem: Environmental > Terrestrial > Soil > Contaminated >...
GGGCTCTTCCAAACACTGCGCGCGCATGGCGTCCGTCAACTGAATTTCGCCGCCACGGCCGGGACGGGTCCCCGAAATGTGTTCGAAAATGTCCGGCGTCAATACATACCGCCCGATGATGCACAGCTTGCTCGGCGCGTTGGCCTTGCCGGGCTTTTCCACCAAATCGGTGACCAGGTAGGCGTTGGGGTGATCAGGGTCGGGCACCGCATCGATCACGCCGTACTTGTTCAGCTCGTCGTCGCCCATCTCCATCACGGCGACCACGCTGCGCCCGGTCTGTTCCGACAGGTCCACCATCTGCCCGAGCAGACGTTCTTCCTCGCCGATCAAGTCGTCGCCCAGCAGCACCGCGAACGGTTCATCACCCACGTGATAACGCGCGCACCCCACAGCGTGGCCCAGTCCCAGCGGTTGGCCCTGGCGGATGTAGTGGACCAAGGCGAGCTGACTGACGGCACGCACGGCGGCCAGCAGATCTTCCTTGCCCGCCGCAGCCAGGTGCCGCTCCAACTCCACGGCATGATCAAAGTGGTCTTCCAAAGCGCGCTTGCCGCGTCCGGTGACCAACAGGATGTCTTCGAGCCCTGCCTTGACGGCCTCTTCCACCACATACTGAATGGCCGGCTTGTCCACCACTGGCAGCATCTCTTTGGGTTGGGCCTTCGTCGCCGGAAGGAAGCGTGTTCCCAATCCTGCAGCGGTGATCACGGCCTTGCGAGCGCGCAAACCATGCACCTTTCAGTCCATTGTCACGGTGTCGTAGCGCATCGTATCCGTCACGTTGTCGCTACGGGTCAGACGACGCGCAGCAGTCGACTAGAGCTCACGACCTAGGCCTTGCGTTTGCCGCGACCCTTGGGCTTTTCTCCCATGTCGCCCTTGGCGACCACCACACGATTGCGGCCACCACGCTTCGCGGCATACATCGCCGCGTCCGCGTTGCGCAGCAGTGCGGCGATGGACACCCCGTCAGCGGGATAGGTCGCCACACCGATGCTGCAACTCACGTCGATCTGGACCGGCTTGCCGTCGATACCGACACCGCTGCTGGCGATGGGCACTCCCGCGACGGCCGCACGGATGCGTTCCGCCGTGGCGGCCGCCCCTTCCGAATCGGTGCCGGGCAGCAACACCACGAACTCTTCACCGCCATAGCGCGCCACTACGTCAGGTACGCGCGTGGCATCGCGCAGACGAGCGGCCACTTCGATCAGCACGTCATCGCCCACCTGATGCCCGTAGTGGTCGTTGATGGCCTTGAACAGGTCGAGGTCGGCGATCATCAACGACATCGGCCGTTCGAAACGCTCGGCGCTCTCCAGTTCCCGCTCTGCCTGCAACTGCAGGTAGCGGAAGTTCCACAGTCCCGTGAGTGGGTCGGTGACCGACAGCCTGCGCGCCTCGTGATGCAGCATCACGTTCTCGATGGCACCGGAGGCCTGGCTACCGAACGTCTGGATCGCATCCAAGTCATCGGCGCTGAAGGGACGGCCAGCCTCTTCACGGGTCAGCGTCAACACGCCCATCACCCGACCGCGTCCCAACAGCGGCACCGTGATCTGTTGCGCTCCCGCCAACTCGCCGTCGATGGGATCTGGCACGGTGCCCGCATCAGCGGGCAGTCGGACCGGCTGCCCCGTCCGAGCGACGTGCCCCGCGAGGCCTTCGTCGTGACGCAAGCGGCGCAAGTTGTCGGGCACATTGCGCCCCACCTTCACATACAAGGCATCGCGTTCCGGCGTGAACAGCATCAGCACCGACGCCTCCGCCCCAAAGGTGTCCATGGCGGTCTCGACCACCACCGCCAACGTGCGGTTCAAGTCCAAGCTGGACGACAACGTCTGGCCTAGGCGCGACAGTGACTGGCGCAACTGGTCACGCGAACGTGCGAGCTCGTCCAGACGTGAGGCCAATTCGGCGGTCATGGTGTTCAACGAAATGGCCAGGTCTTCCAACTCGCGGCCACCCATGGGTTCCAGAGAGCGGCTGAGATCGCCTTCGGCCACGGCACGTGCCACGTCGGCGGCACGACGAATCGGACCCACGATGGCTGAAGCCAGCAACCACCCGAACACCGCGGCTGCGGCCATGGACGGCAGCAGGACCAGCAGTGCGATGCCCAGGGCCGACGAGTCCGCCGAGGGGTCTGCCCACACCACCAAACGAGCGGATCCGCGCTCGCCTTGCCCGTTCAAACTGGCGGCACTGAGCAAGACCTTCTCGCCGTTGATCTGCCCGACCTTGACCAGACCATCGGGCGGCAGCGACTCGAAGGGGAATTCTTCGGTGACGCCTCCCAAATGCGCCAACACGACTCCATCGCCCACCAGCGCCACGCCACTGCCAACCACCAAACGTTGGAGCAAGCTGGCGTCCAAGTTGATGCCCACCGCGACAAAGCCCAACAGCCGCTCATCGCCGCCACCGATGGAGCCACGCACTTCCCGTACTTCCATCAGGGCCGTGGGCAGCGGGGCGGAATTCACGACGGCCGCCGCCAGTTGCTCCGGCGTCGGCGACGATTCCGTGCGCCGAGCGGCCAACGCCCGCCCATCGGCAGAGATCAAGACGGCAAAGTCGGCGCGATCAGGGTCCAACTGCCCCACCGAACCTTCCAGCCACACCGCCGCCGCCGCAGGGTCGCCGTTCACCAGCACGGCGCCGACGTTGCGCATCACCATGTCGGTGGCCAGGTCCCCGGCGCGTGACCGTGCACTGGACACGATGTTCAAAGCGGCCTCGCGCACGCTGGACAGCTCAGCCGCAGCGCGATTCTCCAACTGGCGATCGATTTGCAGGCGCAGCGCAAAGACCGCCACGGCCAAGGGCACGACCGTGATGGCCACGAAGAACAGAGCTAAACGACCGCGCAGTCCCATACTGGGAAGCATCATGACAGCCGATTCCCCTGTGCGCCCGGAGCAATCCCGGCCAGACCCGCCCGAACTGCGCAAAGCGGAGCTGCGTTCGGCGCTGCGTGCAGCGCGCGCCGCGCTCACCGAGGCCACGCGCCGCCAAGCTTCCGCACAGATAGGTGGGCAGCTGTTGCAGTTGCCCGAACTCGCGGGACCAGGTCCGTTTCTGCTGTATGCCGCCAACGGCAACGAAGTTGACCTGGACGCGGCCATTGCCGAGTTGCTCCAACGCGACGCGGTGGTCGGCCTGCCGCGCGTGGCTGGCGATGCCCTGCACCCCTGTCGCATCACCGATCTGGCGCAGTTGACCGACGGGCACCGCGGCGTGCGCGAACCAGACGCTGCCGCAACCCCGCTCGACCTGTCGGCGTTGCACGTCGTGGTCACTCCTGGGGTGGGTTTTGACGCAGACGGCAATCGCCTCGGCTCGGGCGGCGGGCATTACGACCGCCTGCTGGCTACCACCACCGTCGCCGTGGTCATCGGCGTGTGCTTCGACGCGCAGGTGGTACCGGCACTGCCGGTCGAAGCCCACGACCGACCCGTGGACATCCTGATCACCGAATCGGGAATCCGCCGGCTGGGGTGAGCCGCCGGGAACCCGCAACGAAAGGGACCGGTTTGCCGTCCCTGACGGGTACGGCCACACTGGCCTTTGAGTCCTGCCTCGGTCTGACGCGGCCTGGCGGGCTCGAATTCGGTCGGCACCTGGTTGCGGAGGAACGATGCCCACGTACGAATACGCCTGTCAGGACTGCAACGAACACCTTGAGGTCGTGCAGTCATTCAAGGACGAGGCGTTGACGACCTGCGGAGCTTGCGGCGGCTCGCTGCGCAAGGTCTTCAGCGCGGCCGGAATCATCTTCAAAGGCTCCGGCTATTACGTGAATGACAGCCGCTCGAAGAAGGCCACCACGGCACCGGCCAGCGGGGCAAAGTCTGACGACGCGTCAGGCAGTTCGTCTGGTGACTCGTCTGGTGACTCCTCCGGGTCGTCGACTGCTGCGCCCAAAAAGACCCCTGACGCCGCTGCGGCGGCCACGACACCGAAATCCGAGTCTGCCTGATGACCACTCCCCCACAACCGTCCGAGCAGCGCATCCAGGTTGGCGTCTTCGGAGGGTCAGGCTTTTACGACTTCTTGACCGATACCGAAGAGATCGCGGTGTCCACGCCGTACGGCGACCCGTCTTCGCCAGTCATCGTGGGTGAGATCGAAAGGGTACGCGTCGGGTTTCTGCCACGCCACGGCAAAGACCACGCGCTGCCACCGCACAAGATCAACTACCGCGCCAACGCCTGGGCCATGAAGTCGCTGGGTGCGACCGACATGATCCTGCCCTGCGCGGCAGGCAGCTTGCAGGCCAATGTGGAACCCGGCCATTTCGTGATCTGCGATCAAGTGGTGGACCGCACCAGCGGACGCATCGACACGTTCTATGACGGTCCCGAAACCACCCACATCTCCTTCGCGGACCCCTATGACGACGAGATGCGCGCCACGGCCATTGCCAGCGCCAAGGAGTTGGGGATCCCCGTGCATGAGCGCGGCACCGTGGTGGTCATTCAAGGTCCGCGTTTCTCCACGCGCGCGGAATCCAAGTGGTTCGCCTCGGCGGGGTGGGAAGTCATCAACATGACCCAATACCCCGAGGTGATCTTGGTGCGCGAGATGGAGATGGCGGCACTCAACATCTCGCTGATCACCGACTATGACGTCGGCGTGGAAGGCCTCGACCACGAAGCGGTCAGCCACCATGCGGTGTTGGAGACGTTCAAGGCCAACAACGACAAGCTGCGCGATCTGTTGTTCCACCTGATCCCGCGGCTACCGCTGTCCGCAGACCGTCCGGCGCTGAACGCGCTCGACGGCGCCCGCATGTAGCCCGCCTGCCGGGGCCGGTTTCTCCACAGGCTGATTCGTCGATTTCTCTCCTGCCTTGCGGGAGTTCGTCACAGTGTGCAGATGGGTGTGCCTTCCGTGGTGTCCGACCTGCGCCAAGCTTTGCGCGGCCCGAGCCCCGCATTGCCGCGCTGGCTGGATCGCACCGCCGCCGCGTGGGCTGACCTGGACGGTCGCTCCCGCTTTGCCGTGCGCACCCTCGCCGTCGCGGTGGCATTGGTCTTGGCCGCGAACTGGTCGGCCGGAGTGAGAAACCAATGGGGTGGCGTCCCGGTCTCGGTCTGGGTGGCGTCTACCACGCTGTCTCCCGGTGAGCTGCCCACGGGACTGGTCCTGCGGCGCATGCCCCCCACGGTGATTCCCGCCGACGCCGTGCTCGAGGTGAGCGATCTGCCCTTGGCCTTTGTGTTGCCTGAGGGTGCGATTCTCACCTCGCGGCACCTGCAACCCCGAGGGCCAGCGGCGGGACTGCGCCCCGGCATTCGTGCGGTGCCCATTCCCGTCGAAGCAGGCTGGGGCGTGCAAGCAGGCGGCTGGGTCGACGTGTGGGTGCTGGGCACTACCGATGGCGCTGCGGACCTCGTAGCCAAGCGCTGCGCCGTGCTGGCGGTGAGCGCCGCGAACACGGCCTCGTCGGGGCCCTTGTCGGCGCTTGTGGCGATACCGGAACAGGCCGTTGCGGCGACCGCTCGGGGACTGGCGCTGGGCAGAGTGTTGTTGGCGCACGCGCCTCCGCCGCGCTAGCGGTTAGCATCGCGGCGGTCAGGTCACTCAACGCCAAAGTCCACTCGGAGCTCCACATGGCGAACTGGTTGCAATCACTCATTCTTGGCATCGTCCAAGGGGTAACCGAGTTCGTCCCCGTGTCCAGCTCCGGACACCTGGTACTGCTGCCCTACCTGGCTGGATGGGATGCCCCGGGCCTGGCCTTCGATGTGGCGCTGCACATGGGCACCGCCTTGGCCGTGATCGTCTATTTCCGCCGCGAGTTGGTGCGCATGGCGATTGCCGCCGTGCGTCCAAGTCGTGATCCCGAAAGCATGCTGTATCGCCGCCTGCTGGGCTTGCTCATCCTAGGGAGCATCCCCGTCGCAATCGCCGGGCTCACGCTCAAGTCGGTGTTTGAAGAAGCGTTCACCTCACCGCTGGTGGTGTCGGGTCTGCTGCTGGTGACCGCAGCGATCCTGACCCTGGGCGAGCGCGCCCGTATGCAGCGCGTGGCACGCGGTGCCGCGCAGGCCGCACCGCGCAACCAGGGTGACAACACCCGGGTCTGGGATGGCGACTGGATGGGACAGGCACAGCCGGTCACCGCCAGCGAAACGTTGCCCGATGTGGAAACCGGGTTCGATGCCGACGATCACCTAGGCGTGGATTTGCGTCAGATGAATGCGCGTCAGGCGGTGCTGATCGGGCTGGGACAGACCTTGGCATTGTTCCCCGGACTGTCCCGTTCCGGGGCGACCATCACCGCTGGCCTGTTCGCGGGTCTCACTCGTGCGGCCGCCACACGCTTTTCGTTCCTGTTGGCGCTGCCTGCGCTGGTGGGTGCCGCGATCGTGAGTCTGCCCGACCTCGCCGACCAGTCCAGCGGCTTTTCCGGGGGCGAGATCCTCGTCGGTGTCGTGGCCGCGTTCGTCTCCGGATACCTCACGGTGTCGTGGCTGGTGAAGTTGGTGTCGCGCGAAAGCCTCACGATGTTCGTGCGCTACCTCATCGCCGCCGCCATCATCGGCCTGTTCGGCTACCTGATGAACGGCCCCGTCAGCTCGGTCTGAGTGCCGTCTAGGTACCGGAGAGCTGGAAGCCGTCCACCAGGACGAGTGCGCCGCCCATGCCGCCGCCGAAGGGCAGGAAACGCAGTTCGCTGCCGACTTCGAGCACCCCCTGCAGCATCCCCGTCAGTGAGCCGCCAATGGTGGCCTCGCGCACCGGTTCGGCCAACTGCCCGTCACGGATCATCAGCCCAGCCACCCCCACGCTGATGTCCCCCGAGATGGGGTTCGCGCCGGAGTGCACGCCCATGATCTGTTGGCAGTAGAACGCGTTACCGGCGCGAGCGAGCAGGGCCGCTTCATCCAACGCCCCCGGCTGCAAGAACAGGTTGGTGGGTGCCAATCCGGGCGGAGACATGAACCCCGCACGGCTCGCGTTGCCGGTGCTGGCGGTGCCGCCACGTCTGCCGGTGTAGGTGTTGTGCAGGAAGCCTTGCAGCACGCCCGCGTTGATCAATTCCGTGCGTCCGGTCGGCACGCCTTCACCGTCCCACGGTGAGGCGGCCAGACCAGCCATCAGGCGTCCGTCGTCCACCAAAGTGACCTGCGCGCTGCCGACTTGCTCTCCCACTTTGTCCGCGAACAGGCTGCGGCCTTTCTGTGCCGCCTCGGCCGAGAGCGCGCCCGCCAACACGCCCAGCAGCGAGGCCGTGGCAAAGGGGTCTAGTACAACCAATAACTTCTGACTCTCCGGCTTGGTCGCGCCCAACAACCGCGTCGCACGCTGCACGCCTTCGGCAGCGGCGGCTTTTACGTCCAAGTCCGCAGGGTGGCGAGCGACATCCAGTCCGTAGGCCGCCGTCGTCGCGCCATCGCGTTCCGCCAACACCTCGGTGTACACGAACGCGTCAGTGCGCTGAAACGCGGCACGCACGCCATTGGTCGACGCAATGGCCGCCGTGGTGTCACCGTCGGAGTAGACCGCCGAGTCAACACCGCGCACATCGCCACCCACGGCCCGGACCGCCTGCTCCATCGTGATGGCCAACCTGACCTTGTCCTCCACCGCAAACTCGGCAAAGCCGTCTGCAGCCAGGCCCGGCAGGTCCTGCACCGAGGCAGCATCGGGAAGGCCATTGGCGTCATCAGGCGATGCCGCATCCGCGTTCTCGCGTGCCGCTTGCAATGCCGCGGCCAGCGCTGCCTCAGTCAGATCAGCGGTATAGGCGTAGCCCATGCGGTGATCACGCAGCACGCGAATGCCGACCCCACGCGTGCGGGCACTGGACAGTGACTCCACCTCGCCATCAAAGGCACGCACCGTGGTCTCGGTCTGGTCCAAGCCATAGGCCTCGACCCCTTCACCCGCCGTGGCCTGAGCCACGACGGCGTCGAGCAGTTCTTGCAGTTCGTGGCTCATCCCGTTCCTCCCACCGTGATCCGCGCGATGCGCACGGTCGGATTGCCCAGGCCGGCCGGAACGCTTTGACCGTCCTTGCCGCAGATTCCCTGGCGCACATCAAAGTCGGTGCCCAGCGCGTCGATTGCCGCTAACACGTTGGGCCCATCCCCCACCAAGTTGGCGCCACGCACCGGGTAGGCCAGCTCACCATCCTCGACCCAGTGGCCCACGGCGACGCCGAACACGAAGTCCCCTGAGGCCGGGTCCACTTGGCCGCCGCCCAACGACTCGCAATACACGCCGCGCTTCACGCCCTTGAGGATCTCGGCAGGGTCGTCGGTGCCGGGCAGGATGAAACTGTTGGTCATACGCGGAATGGGCAGGTGCGCGTAGCTTTGCCGACGGGCATTGCCGCTGCGCGGAATGCCGAGTTCAGCGGCACGGAGCCGATCGCTCATGTAGTCGGTGCAGACCCCGTTTTCGAACAGCACCGTTCGTTGCGCGGGCGTGCCTTCGTCATCGAAACCGAAACTGCCCCAGTGTCCCGCAACGGTGGCGTCATCCACGCCGGTCAGGATGCTCGTGCCGATGGTGTCGCCGCGCCGGCCTGCATAGACACTGGCGTTTTTTGCCACGATGTCGGCTTCCATGCCGTGACCGCAGGCCTCATGGAACAGCACGCCGCCACTGCCGGGGGCGAGTACGACCGTGAACTCACCACTGGGGGCCGGCCGTGCGTCCAACATGAGCACGGCACGTTCGGCAGCCAGGCGCCCAACTTGTTCGGGTGGGTGTGCATCAAACAGCTCGTGGCCTTGGGATGCGCCGGGGCCTTCGTAGCCGGTCTGGATGTTGTCCCCGCGCGCGGCGACCGCATTGGCCACCAAGCGGGTCCGCACACGCTCCTCATGCGAACGATGACCTTCGGAATTGGCCAGGAACACCGACTGGCGCACGTCGGCGTACATGACCGTGACCTGGCGTACCGCCGCGTCAACGCTACGAGCCGCATCTTCGGCGCGTCGCACGATGTCGACCAGCGCCGCACGATCAGCGGCAGCAGGATCAAGCCTGGGCAAGTGTCTGACCGGAGGTTGGCGCTCGGTGAGGTCTTGGACTTCAGCACCCGCAGCACCTGGAAGTCCCGCGGCTGCCGTGCGTGCCGCATCGATCAGCGCGTCGCGAGTGAGCACATTGGTGTAGGCGTAGGTGGTCCGTCGCCCCGCCACCACGCGAATGCCCGCGCCCCGATCCACGCCGCTGACCACGTCTTCGACACGGCCGTCATCCAGACGCATGTTGCGCGCCCGACGGTCCTCGGCGTAGATCTCCGCGAACTCACCACCAGTGGCAAGTGCAGCCTCGAGCACGGCACGAACGTCGCCATCGTCCAACGTAAAAGCAGTCATGCGGTGCAGCCTAGAAGACTGGCCTGCACGCTACGGCGTGGCGACGTCAACAGAGATGGTGTGCCACCCGGTAGCCCCGTCAGGACGCGGCGGCAACCGCCGTTCGGGCTGGGTGCGATCAAGCCCATCGGTCGCGCGCACGCTGATGCGGTGCCGCCCCGGCTCCGCGTCCCAGTCCACCATCCACTGTCGCCACGCGTTGGGGCCAAGCGGTTCGGACAGACGCGCCTCCCGCCACTCACCGTCGTCCACGCGGACCTCTACCGACATCACGCCGCGATTGGGTGCCCACGCCACGCCGGCGATGGGGCGAGAACCTGCGGCTACGCGCGCGCCTTGCCGCGGCACATCGATGCGCGACTGCGTCTTGACCGGTGCCTCTTTGGCCCAGCCACGCGGAATCCAGTACCCCTGAAAGTCAGGACCGTGGAGTTCGATGGACTGCAGCCACTTGGTGGCCGACACGTAGCCGTACAGCCCTGAGACCACCAGGCGTGCCGGGAAGCCGTGGCGGGCCGGAAGCGGATCACCATTCATGCCCACGGCCAACAGCGCAACGCGGTTATCGTCCAACGCCTCCACAGGGAAGGCTGCGGTGAAACCGTCGACCGAGCGGCCCACCACCTGTGCGCCGGACTGGCTCTTTGCCTGCTCCAAGGCCGGTGCCAACAACGTCGCCAGCGGCACTCCCAGCCAACGCGCGTTGCCGACCAAATCGCCGCCGACCTCATTGGAGACACAAGCAATGGTGATGTCCTGCTCCACCAGGTCCATGTTCAGCAGATCGTCCAACGAGTAGGTGATCGGATCGGCGACCAATGGTCCGCCCAACTCCAACGTCCACGCGTCGATGTCCACCCGTGGAACCCGCAAGGCGGTATCGATGCGATAGAAGCGTGAGTTGGGCACGTACAACGGCGTGAGTCCACGAACATCGAGCCCCGACGGCTTCGGCGGCAGGGTCTGTCGTGCGACGGGCAGCACCAACGCTTGGCGCTGTTCCTCCACCACCGTCGACCCCGCCGACAACGCGCGGCCAACGACCCCACCCAGCACGGTCAAAACCCCGGTGGCCCCGGCAGCACGCAGGAAGTCGCGGCGATACGCCTCGGGCGCCGACGGGGTGTCCCAAGCGTCGGCTCGCGTGGTCAAGCGACGCAGGACATACACGCCGACGGCGGTTGCCGTGATGGCACTCAACCAGGCAGCCAGCGCCGAGCTCAGCGGGTCGGCGGCACCTGCCAGTCCACCCAACAGCCCAAAGACGGCGATGCCCGCCATGCCGACCCACGGGCGGGTGCGCGAAGCGATGCCCAGGGCCGCACCGAAGAGCAGCGCGACGACGACGATGCCGGCGAGCAGAATGGGCTTGTCCGCAGTGCCGAAGGTGGTGACCGCAAAGTCCTTCAGGAAGGGTGGGGTCGCATCAATGGCGGCGTCGCCGATGGCGCGGATCAAGGATGGGGCGGACTCCACCAGTCCGGCGATGAGTTCAGCGAAAGCGAGTGCGGCGGCCGAAGCCAAAATTCCCGACAGGGCAAAGGGACGCGTGGAATGCGTCATGGACTTCGCCATCGCTCCTCCTGTCGCCAGTGCTGTGCCCCAGCCTAGGTCGTGGGCAGGTCGGACGAGCGGGAGGCTTGGACCACTCGGGAGGGCGCGGGGCGACCGAGTTGTTCGGCCATCCACTCGCTGGTCTGAATCAACTGCGCCAAGTCCACGCCCGTCGCAATGCCTAACCCATCAAGCATCCAGACCAAATCTTCGGTTGCGAGGTTGCCCGTCGCCGACTTGGCGTAGGGGCAGCCGCCCAAGCCTCCGGCGGAGGAGTCCACCACCGTCACCCCCCAGCGCAAGGCCTCCACGGTGTTGGCCAAGGCCATGCCATAGGTGTCATGGAAATGCACCGCGAGTCGTTCCGCGCCGACACCGCGTTCACCGAAGGCATCGAGCAAGGCCTTCACGTGGCCGGGAGTACCCACGCCGATCGTGTCGCCCAGCGACAGTTCGAAACAGCCCAGCTCAAGCAGCCGCATGCCCACGTCGACGACCTGCGCGACCGCGACGTCGCCTTCCCAAGGGTCACCAAAACACATCGACAAGTAGCCGCGTACCCGCGCGCCAGCCTCAAGCGCACGCGCCGCGACGGGACGAAACATCTCTACTGATTCGTCGATGCTGCGATTGAGGTTGCGTTGCGCAAAGCTTTCCGTCGCGCTGCCGAAGATGGCGACCTCGTCGACGCCGGTCTCGAGCGCCCGTGCCAGACCGCGTTCGTTGGGAACCAGCACGGGATAGCGCACACCCTCGCGACGATCCAACGTGGCCATCAGCACTTCCGCGTCGCCGAGCTGCGGCACCCAATCGGGATGGACAAAGCTGGTGGCTTCGATCACCGAAAGTCCCGCGTCGGCTAAGCGCGCGATGAACTCGCGCTTGATCTCGGTAGGCACCGCTTGCGCTTCGTTCTGCAAGCCATCCCGCGGGCCGACCTCATAGATCGTGACCCGCGCAGGCAACCCAGCCAATCCTCGCGTGGGTCGGCTCTGCGGCGCTCGACTGGGGCTGCTCACCCGTTCTCCGAGCCAGCCCCAGACGACTCGACTAGGGACGATGCGACCAGGGCCAGCTCCACCAGGGCGAGGGGCTGATCCATGTCCACGCGGTCACCGGCATTGACGTGCAGCTCGGTCACCACGCCGTCTGTCGCCGCTTTGATGGGGTGCTCCATCTTCATGGCCTCGACGACCAGCAGGGTCTGGCCCGCGGTGACGGCGTCGCCCTGGTCCACGTGCACCACCGTGACGGTGCCCGGCATGGGTGCCAGCAAAGGACCGCCGGAGCCTTCGGCTTCGCTATGACGCGCCGCCGTCAAGCGATCTTGTTCGCGTAGCGCCCACGTCTGCCCATCCAGTCCGAGCAATGCGGTCTCGCCACGTTCGGCGTAGTGGTAGCGGCGCGTCTCGCCGTGCATCGACACGACCAGCGCGTGGGCACCATCCCAAACCGCACTCGCGTCGACCGACTCAGCGTCGCCGACGGCCACCTGCGCGGCACTCGCCCGACCACGCACCCGCACTTCGATGGCCTCGCTGTCGCCACCCTCGGGTCGTAGACGCCACACCGCCCAACTCGCCTCACCGATGCGCCAACCACCCGGGATGGTGAACGGGTCCACGACACCGGGTGCAGGCTCTAAGTCCAACAGCCGCGCCAGCGCCGCAGCCGCCAAGACGTGATCGGCGACGACGTGCGGGGGCTGCGCTTCGGCGATGCGTTCGACCAACCCGGTGTCCAGCGCACCAGCGACCACGTCAGGGTCGGTGACCAAGACACGTAGGAACGCCGTGTTGGTGGCAGGGCCCAGCACGACCAGATCGCGCAGCGCCGCGTCCAGGCGCGCCAAGGCGGTGGTGCGGTCAGGCCCGTGAGCGATCACTTTGGCCAGCATGGGGTCGTACATGGACCCGACCTCGCTGCCCGCATCGATACCGCTATCGACACGCACGCCCTCACCGGTCGGCTCGGCATAGACCAACACCTTGCCGCCGGTGGGCAAAAAGCCACGCGCCGGGTCCTCGGCATAGATGCGCGCCTCGACTGCATGGCCGGTGAGGGTGACGTCGGCTTGGGTGATGCCCAGTTTCTCGCCGCAGGCCACCCGCAATTGCTGCTCGACGAGGTCCAAGCCGGTGATCAGTTCGGTCACCGGGTGCTCGACCTGCAAGCGCGTGTTCATTTCCAGAAAGAAGAACTCGGTGGGGGTCTGCCCCGCGGGGGTGTGCGGAACGATGAACTCCACCGTGCCCGCACCGGTGTAGCCGCACGCTCGCGCGGCCTCGACGGCGGCAGTGCCCATGCGGGTGCGCATCGCGGCGTCCAACACGGGTGAGGGCGCCTCTTCGATCACCTTTTGGTGACGACGCTGCAGGCTGCATTCGCGCTCACCCAGGTGGATGACCTGGCCGTGCGTATCGGCCAAGACTTGGATCTCGATGTGGCGTGGCCGTTCCAAGTAGCGCTCGAGCAGCAAGTCGTCATTGCCAAATGCGCCCAGCGCTTCACGGCGCGCAGCGGCCAATGCCTCGTCCAACTCCGCGGCCGTGTGCACGATGCGCATGCCTTTGCCGCCACCACCCGCCGCCGCTTTCACCATCAGTGGGTAACCCACGTCGGTCGCCGCCGCACGCAGCGCCGCGTCGTCCAGGCCCAGTTGATGGACACCCGGCACCACGGACACCCCGGCGGGTTCAACCGCCTGCTTGGCGCGGATCTTGTCGCCCATCGCCTCGATCGCGGCGGGGGGCGGCCCGATGAAGACCACACCAGCGGCCGCGCAGGCGCGCGCGAAGCCGGCGTTCTCGCTGAGGAAGCCGTAGCCGGGGTGGATGGCTTGCGCACCAGTCTCTGCAGCGGCCGCGAGCACGCGCGCGGTGTCCAGGTAACTGTCGATCGCAGGCGCCGGACCCAACCGCACCGCAGCGTCGGCAAGGCGAACGTGGGGGGCGTCGACATCCGCATCGCTGTAGACCGCAATCGCGCGCACGCCTAAGCGACGCAGCGTGCGAATGACGCGTACGGCGATCTCGCCGCGATTGGCGACCAACACAGACTCAAACATTGGGAAGAATCTTATGCGCCCTGCGACTGGCAGAACTCCACCAGCTCGACCGCCCCCGCGGGGCCGGGTCAGCCCACGTGCACCTGGTCCAGCAGCGCCAGCACGTCGGCGGCGAAGCGTTCCGGACGCTCCTCCGGCACGAAGTGCCCCACACCCGGGTAGACCTCGAACCGGGCGCCTGTCACCCCCTCGGCCGTGCGACGGCCCTGCTCCAGTGAGAAGAACAGATCTTTGTCGCCCCACACCACCAGCGTCGGCACGCGCAGCGCACGTAACGCCTCCTGCACCGGCGCGTACTGCATCGCCAGTTGCCGCAGCGCGCGGTGAAACAGCGTGGCCACGGCGGCCGACTGCGCTCGATCGCCCAGGATGAGCGCGGCGTCCGGCCGAAAGCCCGAGCCCGCACCGGCTCGCGCCGCGATGCGCAGCCCGGTGCGGGAGAACAGAGCGCGCTCAATCAGGCCGCCCACCACCGGAAGGAACATGGCGGACAGCGGAAACGGGATGGGTGCGTCTGGGAAAGCGTTGGTCGCCGTGAGGACCATCGCACTGACCCGCTCCGGGTGGGCGTGGCTCAACGTGAGCGCGACCGGGCCACCGTAGTCGTAACCGACGAATGCGGTGCGGCCGACGCCGATGGCGTCCAGTGCCTCGATGACTGCAACGGCCTGGTTCGGTGCCCACAGAGCCTCGGGGTCCGCAGGCCGATCGCTGTCGCCGAAGCCGAGCAGGTCGATGGCCACCACGCGGTGGCGGGCCGCGAGGGCGGGTGCCACCCCAGCCCAAACCGGCGACGCGCCGAACACCCCGTGCAGCAGGACCACTG
>Ga0214472_10004447_pt1 | contig 14793 bp, 9 predicted proteins | sample RVTome_6_FD_207662 | JGI IMG/M metagenome (GOLD analysis project Ga0214472, IMG submission 207662) | Soil microbial communities from uranium-contaminated site in the Upper Colorado River Basin, Wyoming, United States - RVT140D175 | ecosystem: Environmental > Terrestrial > Soil > Contaminated >...
CCAAGCGGACCTTTGGCGTCTCTGTGCTCGATCCGGCCAGACCGACACGCCTGCAACCGGTCTACGATGACCCGGACTGGCACGATGTCTACGCGCGGGCCATCGCGCCGCGCGTTGAGCCGGTGGGCCGGTCGAGCGTCGTGCAGCACCGCGATGGCTTCGGCGAGCTTTATTGCCTGGATGCCTACCGGACGGGCCTTGAAATCGGTCATGGTTCGGGCGCGAATCACATTTCGCACGTTCGTATCGAGCGTTTCGACAACGACGATGCGTTGCCTCTCGGTGAAGTGCCGGTGGAGTCGGACGGATCGTTTTTCGTTGAACTTCCTGCGGGTGTTCCGATTCGTCTGGCCACGCGGACGGATCAAGGCGACGTTCTGCAAGCGATGTCCAGTTGGTTTTGGGTGATGCCGGGCGAACGCCGCGGTTGCATCGGTTGCCATGAGGATCGTGAGCTTGCGCCTCCCAATGTTCATGCGTATGCGCTGCGCAAGCTGCCCCTCCGCATCGGGGGTGCAACCGACGCTGAGAAAGAAACGGGCCAACCGGGCGATGTCGGGGGACGATCAAAATGAACGATCTGTCGAGCGGTTTATCGATGTTGCTGGCGGGTGTTACCGTGGTTTTCGGACAATCGGCCGCCAATGGGGATCCAGCATCGCTATCGTACTACGTCGGCGCCGGTGCTTGCAAGCCGTGCCACGAGAGCTGCGCAACGGAACCGATCCCAACGCATCGCGACGCGTTCGACACCCTGAGCAAGACGGCGGCGAGATCCATCGCCCGCATCAGCGGCGTGGGCGAAACGCCGTCGAACAGTCTGTTCTGCCAGAGCTGTCACGCGGCGGGCGCCGACCTCGGGCCGCGCTGGTGGCGCGACTCCTTTCGAATCGAAGACGGCGTGCAATGTGAATCATGTCACGGAGCAGGCAGCTTGCATATTGACCACCGAAATACGCCGCCCGCCATGAACGGAACCGGCGGTGCCGATCCCATCATCCGTAGCGACCGCGAGTTTTGCGGGACATGCCATTTTGATCGACCCTCTCATCGCGCGGTGCTGCGCGAGGGATTTACGCTGGATACGGCGGATCGGCGGTACAAGACACCCGTGAACATGGCGGTCACACGCGATGGGCTTTGGCTCTACGTTGTCTGTGAGCACTCCGATAGCCTTATCGTCGTCAATACCGAAAAGCGAACCGTAACCAAGGAACTGAGCGTCGGACGTCGGCCACAGGATGTGACCATTGATGAAGCAACCGGTCGCATTTTTGTCACCAACAGAATGGCGGCGACCGTGTCGGTGGTCGATCCGGTATCTTTGACGGTGGTGAAGGAGCTACCCGTCGGCGCAGAACCACACGGCGTCGCCGTCGACACGAGGCGTCGCCGCCTCTATGTCTTGAGTACGGCCGACAATTGGGTTTCCGTAATAGATGCCGATACATTGGCACCTATTAAGCGGATCGTCGCCGGGTCGGGACCGTGGTCGATCGCCGTGGATGAGGGTCGTGGCCGTGCCCACGTCTCCAGCGTCCGCCCGCAGCCCGCATCGTTTCGAGATCCGCCCACCTCGGAGGTCACCGTGATCGATCTGGTGCGCGGGATAGCCGTCGCGCGGCCGGTCGCCGAGGAAGCCAATATGTTGCAGGGTGTCGCCATTGAGCCGCGAACCGGCGCAGCGCTGGTAACGCTCATGCGCTGCAAGAATCTGATTCCGGCAAGTCGACTCGCACAGGGGTGGGGTATCACCAACGGATTGGCCGTTGTATGGCCCGACGGACGCCTCGACCAGGTCCTTCTTGATGCGCCCTACTTCGCCTACCCGGACCTAATGGACATAGCGATCAGTCCGGACGGGAAGCGTGCGCTCGTCGTGGTGGGGGGCGCGGACGAGGCTGTGGTCCTCGAAGTGCCGACCCTGCTAAATGCGATCACATCGGCGACGGACCGCGAGCGAGCCGACATACTTCCGAATCATCTTGGCATGAGCAACCGGTTCATCGTCAAGCGAGTGACGGTCGGGGCCAACCCTCGAAGCGTCGTTTATGCTCCCAGCGGGGCGCTTGCCTACGTGGCCAACGCACTCGAAGACACCATTTCGGTGATCGAAACCGGTGGCTACTCAGTGGTAGCGACGATCTCGTTGGGTGGGCCTTCGGAAGTGACACGCTTGCGCCACGGTGAGCGGTTGTTCCACAACGCGTCGATCACGGCCGGTCGGCAGTTCTCCTGCCGCAGTTGCCATCCGGACGGGCACATCAACGGCCTGACGTTCGACATCGAGGCCGACGGCGCGGGCATGAACCCTGTAGACAATCGCACGCTACGAGGCATTATCGACACGCGACCGTTCAAATGGGAGGGCACCAACCCAACCCTGCACCGGCAATGCGGACCGCGATTGGCGGTTTTCTTCACCCGGCTTGCTCCCTACACGCCCGACGATCTGGACGCACTCGTTCGATACATTTGCACCATCGAACGCCCGCCAAACAGATACCGCGACCCTTCAGGTCTGAGCCTTAGCCAACGTCGGGGCAAAACGATCTTCGAACGAACCGCCCGAAACAACGGCATGCCGATTCCCAAGGCGAAACAATGCTCTTCCTGCCATAGCGGGGCGCACCATACCAATCGGGAGCGTGTCGCGGTGTCGACCACTATGTGGTTCGACGCGCCCGTGGACGTGGATTTGCGGAGTCTTTTCGACACCAACGAGTTTGGGGAGTTGGGAGCCTATTACTTCGTCGACGCCGGGCTCCATCCGAAAATACTCGATGTCCCGCACCTTCGGAACATTGTTGACAGTCCGCCGTTCTTACACAACGGCGCGGCGTCCACCTTGGAGGAAATCTGGACGCGATTCAATATGACGGATCGCCATGGGAGCACCGCTGACCTGACTAGAGAGCAACTCAATGACCTCATCTCGTACCTCAAGTCACTTTAGTATACGTGCTTGGTTTTGGCACGCTGCTTCGGTTGTGGGCATTATTGCGGCGCTGGTGGGCTCCGACCTCCGTGCCGACGATCAGGTTGGGCAATCCGAAACTGTCCGAGCCGTTTGCGCCGTCGGCGCAGAAGTCTGGATCGGTGACGACGATGGGCTTCATCATTACGATGGAAAAAAATGGCGCCGCTGGGCACGCGGAGAAAAGCTGCCGGACTACGCCGTGTCGGCCATCGATGTGGACCGCGACACCGGCGATGTATGGCTCGGACTTTGGGGCGGCGGACTGGCACGCCTGACAGCGGGTCGTGTAGATAGATTCACGGCATTCAATAGCGGACTCGCCGGTGACATCGTGTTCTCGGTAGCCTTCGCACGCGGGCGGGTCTGGGCGGCAACCGACGGAGGCGTAAACGCCCTCGAGCCTTGGCGTGAAGAGTGGAGCTTGTACGACCCTCGTCACGCCGGCGCCGTCACCGAATTCGTTACAGCGCTGGTTGCCAATGGAGATGAACTTTACGCTAAAACGTCGTCCGCGGCGACGCGGCGGTTCGATCCCGTCGCCAACGAATGGGTCGGTATCGACAAGCCATTTCCGGAATCTCGATCAGTCGGACCGACGCAATGCCGCCCCCCTTCCAAGCGTAGCGTGCCAGGGGTCGCACGCCAACCCGCGATCGCCGTATACGGACCTCGGCATCGGACCATTTCGTTGCCCGGCGAGTCACAGGCGATCCGTTCCGACCCGCGCGTACCGGATCAGGCAGCCATCGGACGGGCGCTCGAAGCGTGGCAACGCGAAAGGGCCGATGGCGAAAAGGCGATCGGCGTCTTGACTGTGGTCCCCGGTTATTCCCGGTACGGTTGGGGACTGCCCGAGGATGACATCATCACGCTCGCATCTAACCCCGAGGTTCTCGGCATCGTGGGAAACATGCACCACCGTGACGCGCTAACCGCCGAAGTCGTGAACGGTACGCGGATTCCGTGGATCAACGTTGATCGACTCGAACCACACGTGCATGCACCAAACCCAGCAGGCGCGCAGTCCGTTCACAATGACTGGACGTTTGAGTGTTTCGGAGATCTGCCTAGGCAACACCAGCGGCTCTTGGACCATCTCATTAAGGACCTGGGCGCGAAGCGAATCACGATTCTGCACGATCCAGGTCGCGACGACGAGCCGCCCTGGGTATGGTGGCAAGGGTATATCGAGCGGCGCCGCGGCGCGGTGGCAGACAAACAGATTTGGCCGAAAGATGTCGACCAGCGCCGCGCAATGCTTTCAAAATTGCATGCGGACAGCCCGGACGCCGTCATGACCTGGTCGGATCGCGCGACCAGCGAGGGGATCGTCGTCGGGCTCCGCAAGGCTTCGATCACTGGTTGGATCGTCACCGGTCCGGCGATCGTTACGGCCGACTTCGCCTCAACCGTTGGAACAGAACCCGGGCGCATTCTAGCCTTGATGCCCATGGACTACAGCCCGGAAGCCGGCCAGCTCGCGCAGTTCGTTTCAGGTGCCGAACCAGCGCCGACGTCCGCACCGCGAGGTGGCCGCAGCGACCCCGCTCATGAACGGCGGACCGAGTTGGCGACACAGCACTTGCTCGCTGCGATTGGTCGAGCGGGGCAAGAACGGACGAAGTTACAAGGTGCGCTTCGCGCGATGCGTCTAGACCCGTTCGGGGAGGCCCATGTCGATCAATCTGCCACCGAAATCAGCACGACAGTCGCCCATTTTGACCACGGCGTATGGCGCGTATCGAAAATCCCGAAACGCAACTGATCCATCAAAGTCGGTGGACGGGTGGCCCGTGGTTTTATCCGTGGGGGACACGATTCCGGCAAGGTGATTGTCACCGAGCTTGCGTCCGGTGCTCTGAAAACTGCACCATCTGTTTGTGTGATTCTCACCGACACTTAGTTCCTTAAATGAGCACGGAGAAACAGTGTTTCTCTTGGTGAATAGGTGTGATCTATCGTGTGTCATTCGGTGGGTCTTGCGAATGCGCTGTTCCGATAACTTGAACATAAAACTCCGGCGATGGGCAAAATAGCCCTGGTGCGACTCAAACGCCATTGAGTTGCTGCGGTGGATTGGGTAAGATACTTAGGCTACCTAATCTTGATGTGTTTGGAGTAACAGAATGGATTCTCAAGGGTTGATTTCGGCTGACACCGTCGATGAGTTCTATAAGTCCCTTTCGGTTCTTTCGCGAGCGGTCAACCATATCCTGCAGAATCGTGCGGTCGAAGAAACACTGGGAGCGGGAGTCTCGTACTCCAAGGTTCAGGTTCTTCGGCTCTTGAGCCGTCGAGGAGGCCAAACATCGAGCCAGATCGCGCGGTTCCTAGGTATCAGGAGGCCGTCCGTGAGCCAAATAACCGAGGCGCTCGAACGAATCGGTTGGATCACGAGTCGTGTCGGCGATCACGACGGTCGCGAGTCGATCCATGAACTGAGTGACGAAGGCCAGCGAAAGTTTTTCATGGTCCGAAGGCAACAGCGACATTTGCTGCGGAACACCATGATGCTGGCAGATGAGAGCGACGTTCAGGGGTGGTCGGGCACGTTGCACACGATCGCCGGTTTGCTGGCCCGATCCGACCGCGCATTCAAGGATTACTGCCTTCACTGCGGTGCTCATGCCGACGGAACCTGCGTCCTGATTGGTGGTGAGGCGGATTGCGCTTTCCTTCGACGCCGTGACGTCGGGAAACGGACAGTGATCCGCAAACGCGCTTGAAGGCTGGCGAACTCGGGCTTCCGGCACCCGCTGCTCTGGGAATTTCGCGCCCAACATGGCCCGTACGTCAGCCCAACGCCCGATAACTGACCAGGCCGCATGGTCCACTCGTATCCATGTTTGTACCCCATTTGCGGGAGCACTCGGGGGACGCTATCGGCCAATCAATCCGTTTCAGGGGTTGACAGCCGCCTTGGAATATGATTAGATAGACGAACTAACTTGAGGTTAGTGCGTCCGAAGGACATGGCACGGCAACCGGAGCAAGTGGTTCTCTTATCGCCGTGGATACAACAGGAATCGGAGTTATGGGAAAGCGGTTTCAGGTGGTCGGCATACCGGCGTGTCTTGTCGTGACCGCTGCCATGCTCGGGTCGGTCGCGGCGCCCGCTGCGGCTCAGCCCCATCCGTTGGCATTCGTCCAGGCTCCCCGTTCATCGTCACCCATCAACACCGACCTGGGGCGTTCGATCCTTGCGTCGCGGTATTCATCCGGCATGCGCATCGTTGCCGCTGAATTCGGTAACGTGGCTCGAACGTTACGCGTCTTGACCGAAGGGTTCGTGACGGCCACCGATCCTCGCTTTCGCCATGACGGATCAAGTCTGATATTCGTAGGACACCGCGCGGCGGACACACCACTTGAGGTATGGGAGTTCGATACGCTCTACGGCAAGCCCTCGAGAAGAGTCTCGATCGATATGGACTGCGTCAATCCGATCTACCTGCCGGGCGGCGGCATCGGTTTCGCTTCCCTCCTCGGTCGTGAGTATGAAGAGCACGGTGGAGTGTATTCATTCTCGCTCTTTGCGCAAAACCAGGGAAGCGAGATTCCGACCCGCCTTTCGTTCAATCCGAGCAGTGATTTCGATCCGTTGGTTTTGCCCGACGGACGCGTGCTCTATTCGTCCTGGCAGCACGTCGGGAATCATTATTGGCCGCAAGGAACGATGGCGTTGATGCTGATCAACGCCGACGGCACCGGCGTGTTCCCGGCTACCGGAAACCATCGTGGTCCCTGGCTCAAGCGCGGCGCGAAAGTCATCGGCAAAACCGGCGGCACAGACGAAATCGCATTCATCACCGCTGAAAACGTGACGGAGTTTGGCGCAGGTTCGCTCATGGTGACTTCCTTGAACGACCCGTTCGCGAGCTATCGCACGCTCGTTCCTGCCGACCAGTACGCCGTTGCCGATCTGGCACCCTTACCCGACGGGCGGCTGCTGATGTCGGCCAGGCCCTCGAATCAGCCGTCGACCACCTTCGGACTTTACATTTACAACGAGGGTGAGATCACGACATTCTACGACGATCCTGAGTTTCACGAGCTTTTGCCGACGATCGGCGCTCCGCAGTCGTCGCCCGAACGACGCATCAGTACGGTGGTGGCTGGTACGTCGTACGGGTACATAGCTATTCTGGATTGCCAAGAAACGGATCGAACCGATCAGCACGCACTGAAACCCGGCGCGGTTCGTTCCGTCCGCGTTATAGAGGGTCGTCCGGTTACGTACCGAGAAGGGCAAGTCACGTTTCTTTCGCCGCCCGGACGAGAAGGCGAGCCGCTGGTGCATTCGGCCTCGGCGACCGGATACATTCCGTCGAGGATTCTCGGGGAGATTCCGCCGGCGTCGGATGGATCGGTCTATCTGAAGGTGCCGGCGGACCGACCACTGCGTATTCAACTCATCGACGAGGAGGGGTTCGCCGCCAAGAACGAGCGGGCCTGGTTTTGGGTGCGTCCCAACGAACGCCGCGTGTGCATCGGTTGCCACGAAAACCGTGAGCTCTCTCCGCCGAACCGCGCTCCGCTGGCGACGCGGCGGGAGCCAACGGATCTGACCGATCCCACGCTTTGGCGAACGGTCACGTTTCGCGACGACATCATGCCGATCGTGAAAAAAACCTGCGCCACAACCGACTGTCATATTCCACCGTACCCCACGGCGGCCATGAACCTGACGCCGGATCACCTGAGTGGAAGGAAGAACTCGCCGTTGGCGGATCGGTTCGGACCTGCCTATGCCAACTTACTGGCACGATTCGAAAACAAGCCGATGTCCATCGGCGGGCGACGTGTGCATCCCGGAGACGCGCGGTCCAGCCCACTGCTTTGGATGCTCTATGGGCGGGCCCTCGCCAAGCAATACGCAGCGGCCCCTTTCGGCCGGCCGATGGTCGAGGCGCATCCCGGTCCCATGCTGCCTGCCGCGCAACTCGAACTCTTTAGAACCTGGGTGGATTTGGGGGCACCCTATGACGACGGCGCTGCGCCCGGCTCATGGCCTCATGACATTCCCAACGATGAAACGATTGCCCTGGAGCACAAACCGGATGGTCGCAGTGATGAATAGCTCAACCCATGCATCGATAGCGCTGAGAGGTGTATCCGCGCTCAGCGGCTGGATGTGGTTGGCGGTATGGACCGCGATGATGGTGTGCTTCGCGGTCCGGACGGGTCTCGCTGATCCCATAGAGAATGCGCCCATCGTGTTCACTGAGGTAACGACAGAGGCCGGCATTGAGTCTGTCGAGACCATCGGCGACCACGAAATGACCAACATCGTCGAATCGGCCGGAGCGGGCTGCGGTTTCTTGGATTACGACAACGATGGCTGGTTGGACATTTACCTCGTCAACGGCTGTTGGCAGAAGGGGCTTTCCGATCCGATGCTGGACCCCCAGGAACGGACCAAGCTGGCCTCGGTCACGGATCGGCTCTATCGAAATCGTGGGGACGGCACCTTCGAGGACGTGACCCGTCAGGCTGGATTGGCAAAACCGGCTTATGGCATGGGCGTGATCGCCGCCGACTACGACGGTGACGGCGACAAGGATCTTTACGTCACGAACTACGGTCCGAATTTCCTCTACCGCAACAATGGGGACGGCACGTTTACCGATGTCGCCGTGTCCGCCGGCGTGGATAGTCCTGGATTTAGTGTAGGCGCCGCCTTCTTCGACTACGACAACGACGGTCGACTTGATCTCTATGTCGGCCATTATGTCGACTATGATCCGGAGTATCAGCTTTTCTATGCCCCGGACGGCTTCCCCGGACCGCTTGCCTACGCGGGACAGCAGGACAGGTTGTTTCGCGGTAAGCCCGACGGCACTTTTACCGATGTGACGATGACATCGGGAATCGCTGTTGATCCGATCGGCCGTGCCATGGGGGTGGGTGCGTTCGACTACAACCGTGATGGCCACATCGATCTCTTCGTTTCCAACGATGCGATGGAGAACTTCCTGTTCCGCAACACCGGAGATGGTACATTCGTGAACGAGGCATGGGAGTCGGGCGTAGCGCTGGGTGAAAACGGCGAAGCGACGGCGGCCATGGGTGTCGAGATCGCCGATTACGACGGCGACTCCCTGCTCGACGTATTCGTGCCAGACATGACGTTCACTTGTCTCTATCGGGGCGTCAGTAAACAGGGCTTCGAAGATCGTGCTGGACGATCGGGTCTTTCGCCCGTGATGGGTCAATACGTCGGATGGGGGGGCGTGTTCGCGGATTTCAATATGGACGGCGTTCTTGATCTGTTCATCAGTAACGGTGATGTCGATCATCTCGAGCCGCACGAGGATGTCGTTTTTGCGGGTGATGCCGGTTCTGAAAACGGTCGATTCATCGATGTTTCGGAAACCGCGGGGGCCTACATGAAGAAGAAATATGTAGGACGTGGTGTGGCCGGTGGAGACTTCGATAACGATGGCGATATCGATATCCTGATCACCAACCTGAATGATCCACCAGTCCTGCTTCGCAATGACACACCGCGCCACAATAAGCATTGGTTGATCGTCGATCTGATCGGTCGTGGCGCGAATCGCGATGCCATCGGCGCCGTGGTTACGGTGCATGTAGGCGCACGGACGCTCACCAGTTTGCGCCGATCGGGTGGTGGCTATCTTTCACAACACGACTTACGTCTTCACTTCGGCCTCGGAGAACATGACAAGATCAAGATGCTTGAGGTTCTCTGGCCGGACGGCACTCGTCAAGACATTCCCAACGTCCGTGCTGACCAGACACTGGTGATTCGTCAGCAAACGAACGTGGGACGGGAAGCGAAAGGTAATGGGAAAGGGACAGATGAACGTCGGTAAGGTTACTTATAGAGCGCATCAGCGGATCAACGTGATCCTCTGCTTGGCGCTGACGACCCTCTGTGGGCAAACTACGTTTTCGCAGCAACCGGCGGGCGCATGCGGTCCCAAGTTCTTGATTGCCGAAGGCTACAGCGGCATGGCTTTGGTCCTGTGTGAAGAGCGAAATGCGATCCTTCGACTCGACATTCAAGGTGGCACCGTATTGTCGCAAGCTCTCACGGCCGAATCGCCGTTCGCGGCCTGTTTGCACCCGGACGGTCAACGAATATACGTTTCTTGCCGTCGCGGGCAACAGATTCTCGAGTTGGATGTCGAAAGCCTGGCCACGCTACGAAGCTTCGAGCTCCGCGGCGACCCGACCGGTCTAACCGTCTCGGCTGACGGAAAGCGGTTGTACGCGGGCGTGCATTCCCTCGACCAGATCGCCGTATGGGATATTGAATCCGGACGGGAGATCAAGCGGCTGGCGTCGGGCAACGGACCTGAATCGGTTTATCTTGAGCCGAAACAGGGACGTGTATATGTCACAAACCTGCTGTCCAACCCCGTTGCCCCGGACGAGCCGCCCCGCAACGAGATCACGGTTATCGATGATCAATCGGCACGAGTGATCGAGCGAATCATCCTCGAAGGTGCCAACGTCGGCAGGGGGATCGCGTTTGCGAAAGACGGTTCGCAAGGCATCGCGGCCATCAGCCGCCCCAAGAATCTCGTGCCGATGGTGCAGGTGGCACGTGGTTGGGTAGTTACCAACGGCTTCGTTGTGCTGTCGCCTGATCTCGATGCTCTGCCCGTGCAGCTTTTGGTGGATTTACCCAATCGGGGCTATTCCGATCCGCACGATGTGGCCATGACGCCCGACGGGCGCAAGTTTTATCTTTCGTGCGCGGGTGCGGATACGGTCATAGCCGTGGACATGGAGGAGCTGGGGAAGACCGTAAACGAGGCGCTTGCCGGACGGCTACCCGGCTTCGCCGATCATCTGGGTCTCTCCCGACGTTACGTGACTGTACGGATCAAGGTCGGTGCTAATCCGCAGGCACTCGCGATCGATCGAGCTGGACAGCGGTTGTTGGTGGCCAACCGGCTCGATGACACGATTACAGTTATCGACACCGTGTCGGATGAGGTCATTAAGACGATCGCGCTGAGTGAAAACGTAGTGCAAGACCGTGTGACCAGAGGTAAACGACTATTCCATAGCGCTGCGCGAACGTTTCAGGGGCAGTTCTCCTGTGCGAGTTGTCATCCGGACGACGGCTTTGATGGACTGCAATACGATCTTGAACCCGACGGACTCGGCAAGAATGTGCGCGACAACCGAAACCTGCGCGACGTAGCAGGGACCGCTCCCTTTAAGTGGACCGGTACCAACCCGGATATTACAACTCAATGCGGCACGCGGACGGCCAAGTGGATCGTACGCACGGGCTGGATTGGTTCGAGCCAGGTGGTGGATCTGGCGGCGTACATTCGATCCCTCAAGCCGGTTGTCAACCCATACCGATCGATCGACGGCCAACTGACGCCGGCGCAACTTCGCGGTAAGATGCTCTTCGAGCGAACCACCTTAAACGACGGCACACCGTTGTCGGACGAACAGCGCTGCAACTCTTGCCACGCGGGACCCAAGTTTTTCGACGGACGTCAATTCGATGTGGGCACCAAGGCGGCACGCGACACGAAGACAGAGTTCGACACCGCCCACCTGGTCAACATCTTTGAGTCGCCGCCCTACCTACACGATGGCCGATCGGCGACGCTTGAGGAGATGTGGACCGTTCACAATCCGTCCGACGAGCACGGAGTGTCAAGCGATTGGACCAAACGGCAACTCAACGATCTGGTGGAGTACCTGAAGAGTCTGTGAGTTAAGGTATCACGATATGAATCGACGAACAACGATAGCACTTTTACTTATGCTGGTATCCGGGACATTCGCACAAGCCGTTCCACCGTTCTATGATTCATGGGATACGTTCGACGCCAGTGACGGGCTGCCCAGCAACAAGGTTCTCAGCGTGTTCGCAACGTCCAACGCCGTTTGGGTCGGCACGGACAAGGGGCTCGCTCGGTGGAACGGAAAACGATGGAAAGCCTACACCACGAAGGACGGTCCGGCCCACTCCATGGTGCTGGCCATCGCACAGGATTCCGATACATCTGACATGTGGTTTGCTACGCTTGGCGGGCTTTCCAGATTCTCAGGCGGGCGATTCGATTCGTTCACGCAACTTGACAGCGGTCTGCCCAACGACGTCGTATATGGGGTGGCGGTCGTTGACGGCGATGTTTGGGCGGCGACAGCAGCCGGCACCGGTCGTTACGAGATCAGGAGCAAACGTTGGACGCTCTACGACGAAACCAACACCCCCATGCACGAGATATGGTGCTATTCCGCCGCCGGCTGTGGGGACAAAGTCTATCTGGCGGTCTGGGGCGGTGGGTTGTTGGAGTTTGACCGCCCCCGGAACCGCTGGAAGGACTATCGCGACCCAGACGGAGAGACGGAGATCGACCTGTTCCGCAACGACGGCCTCGTACACGATGTGGTGGCCGGAGTCGCCTGCGATGAATCGGGTGTCATTTGGATCGGAACCTACTTCGGCTTGAGCACCTACGACGGTCGCAAGTGGCTTAACTTCATGGATCACGATCCTCCGGTCGGAGGATTGGTCAGTAACTTCATCAATTACGTCACAACGTACGATGGAATGGGCTGGATCGCGACGGATAACGGTTTGAACGCCACGGATCGCAAGAGCTGGTGGACTTATCAGCGAGATCCGGCCACAGACGGCGGGCTGGTTCTCTACGCGCCGGCCGACGGGCCCGTGCAGCGTCTGCGCACCGAGACGATCTTTCCACACGATTATATTCTCGGCGTCAGTTTTCAAGGTGACGAGATTTGGCTCGCCACAGAGCAAGGTGTAGCCCGAGGGCGGCGCACAGCAGCGCGTGTCGCCGGCACGTCACTCGGTAACGAACGGAAGATGATATCAGTTGAAAAACCGATCGGTAACGAGGAACCGAAAGGTCATAGATAACATGAAACCATAACGGAGACCGAACCCATGATCTCAGCTTCGAAAAACAGAATCTCCAAAACGCCCATCGAGAACAAAGCCGCTCTCAACGAGGCGTATGATTATCCCAGCAAGGTGTCATTCTCCAGAGGGATGCGCGTCGAGCTGGACGGCTGCGTGATGCTGTTTATCTCGGGGACAGCCAGCGTCGATGAGCGCGGCGAATCCATTCACCCGGGCGATATTAAAGCTCAGACCCGCCGCGCGTTCGACAACATCGCTGCGTTGCTGGAGAGTGAGGGCGCAGACTGGCATGATATCGTTCGAACGACCTGTTACCTCGCGGACTTTCGCTACTACGACGAATTCAACGAGTCGCGAAACTTTTTTTTCGAGGAGCAAGAACTCGATCCGCTGCCGGCCAGCACGTGCATTGAGGCGCGTATCTGCAGGCCCGAGCTTCTGGTCGAGATCGAAGCCATCGCCATGATCCGAGGGAACAGCACGAAGTGAACGTCCGTCGCTCCAACTTGAAACGAGAGATGCCGCATCGGATCACTATGTCGCTGCTCTCACTAGCGTGGATCGGCTCTGCCGTTTTCGTGCCGCTTCATGTCTTGCGCGCCGAGGAGCCCGACACCAGCGTCAAGAAAACCACCCAAGGCAACTACGGCCGGACACCGGACACAGTGATACCCTATCGGGAATTCCACCAGCCCTACGTACGATTTTTCCAAGAGGTCACGGCGTTTCGCGGATACGGTCGAGATGCCCAGAACGCCGGTCTCCCGGAAACCGTACGCATCGGCGTATTGGCCCCGACCGGTTCGGCGCCGGACGCCGACTTGGGACAGGAAATGATCGACGGCATTACCCTGGCCATTGAGCAAGCGAATGCGGGTGGTGGATACCAAGGAATACCGTTCGAAACCGTGCTGCGGCGGGATGCAGGTTTGTGGGGTGGTACGGCCAATGAGATGGTCGCGTTCAAGTTCCATGACGACGTCGTTGGGGTTCTTGGCTCCATCGATGGGGCCAATACCCACATCGCCCTTCGCGTAGCGCTGAAGGCGCAGCTACCCATGTTAAATACCGCGACGACCGATCCGACCCTAACGGAGACGGCCATCCCCTGGCTTATGCGGTGCATGGCCGACGATCGCCAGCAGGGATACGCACTAGCGCATCACATTTTCAGCAAGTGCGAGATCAAGAAGGTCGCGGCGCTGCGGGTGAACGACCGTTACGGCCGAACGGGGATCGCCGAATTTCGCGACGCCGCCCGCCGGCTAAAGCATCCGCTGCGTTTGGAGTTGCGGTGGGACCGAGGAGACCGAGATTTCAGTAAGCGGCTTGACCGCATAGCGCAAACGGGTGCGGAGGCCGTCGTGCTGTGGGGCAACGCCGAGGACACCGCGGCCGTCGTTCAAGAAATGCGGCGGCGGAATATGCCCCAACTCATTTTCGGCTGCGACCGCTTGGTGAGCCGACGCTTCCTGGAAATTGCGGGAGAGGCTGCCGACGGTGTCGTGGCCGTGGCAACGTACAATCCCACGGAGCTTAATCCACGTTACACGGAATTCCTAAAGGCGTTCCAGAAACGCTTTGACCGAGAACCGGACAGCTTCGCGGCTCATGCGTACGACGGAGCGAATATCCTGATCGAATCCATTCGTAAGGGCGGTCTCAATCGCATTCGTGTTCGTGACGCGTTGCATGAATACGACCGCTACGCCGGTGTCACCGGGTTGATCGAGTTTGACACGACGCTCAATGATATCGGTTCCGTGTACATCGCCACGGTGACGGACGGGGACTATGTGTACGAGCGAGCCGATTTTTCTAAGAGCGCGCGGTCCGCACCAGGCGCCATTCCCTACCGAACGCTTGCCGACTCCCCCCCTGTCGCCCGGGTCGCGCAAGTGGCCGACAACGAGCGAATCCC
>Ga0214472_10004449_pt1 | contig 14791 bp, 12 predicted proteins | sample RVTome_6_FD_207662 | JGI IMG/M metagenome (GOLD analysis project Ga0214472, IMG submission 207662) | Soil microbial communities from uranium-contaminated site in the Upper Colorado River Basin, Wyoming, United States - RVT140D175 | ecosystem: Environmental > Terrestrial > Soil > Contaminated >...
TCTCGAGCGTGACGATGTCGTCGGGTCGGGTCAGCCAGAAGTCGGGCTCGAAGGGTTCCAAGAGGGCTCGCGCGATCGGCCCCCATAAGGCGGCGCCGGTCGAAACTCCCGCGGCACGCCCGGCGGCTAAATCGTGTGGCGAGTCCCCGATGAAGATGGTCTCCGCAGCGTCCGCACCGAGTCGCTCCAGAGCCAGCAGCACCGGGGCGGGATCGGGCTTGTGGCGTTCGACGTCTTCCATACCCACGACGACCGAGAACATCTCCTCCATGCCGCAGACTGCGAGACCCCGCCGCGCGCTACTCCCCAGCTTGCTGGTCACGACGCCCAGACTCACCCCCAGCCAATGCAACGACTCGACGACTCGACGAGCTCCTGGAAACTCCTTGACCAGAGCATCGTGATGTTCGCGGTTGTATTCCCGGTAGGTGTGGAGCATCGCTTCCACGACTGCCAGATCGTTGCTCAGCCCCTCCAACTGTCGGCGCAAGGGAGTTCCCATGCCCTCCAGCCAGACCTCGTCGGGCGGCACGAACCCGAGATGGACCTGCGCGGTGTGGCGGTAGCTGCGCAGAATCAAATCCACCGAGTCGATGAGCGTCCCGTCGAGATCGAAGAGGTACGTCTGGAAGGGTGGAGTCAACGGAGCTCCGCGCCGAGAGCTTTTTGCAGCGCGCCAACGATCCGCGCGCGAGCCTTCGCGACCTCTTTCTCGGTGAGCGTTCGGTCGAACGCCTGATAGGATACGGAAAAGGCCAGTGACTTCCTTCCCGACGGAACCGGATCCCCGACGTACTCGTCGAATAGCTCGACCGAGGACACCAGTGGGTGTTTGAGAATTTCCTTCCGGACCTGGGCCGCCGGCACGGACTGAGCAACGACAACCGCCAGATCTTCCACCACGGGTGGAAATCGAGAAACGGGCCGGTAGTGCCGCACGGAGGAGACGTAAGGCAGGAGCGCGTCGAGCGTCACCTCGAACAAATACACGTCTTGGTCGACTCCGAAGGCTCTTGCCGTGGATGGGTGAACCTGTCCCATGCAGCCGATCGGCGTGCCCTCGACCCGAAGCTCCGCCGTCCGTCCGGGAATCATGCCGAACTCTTCCAGGTCCTCGTAAGAAACGGAAACGCCCAACCGATCGAAGAGCCGCTCCAAGTAACCCTTGGCATCGAAGAAATCGACCCCCGCCTCGGTGGCGCGCCCCCACCGATCGATGCGCCGGCCGGTCACCGCGCCGACCAAATGCTCGACCTCTTCGGGAAGCTCGTCGCCGGGTAGGTAGACTCGTGAAGTCTCGAAAACCGAGAAGGCTTCCGGCTGCAGCCGTTGATTGGCCGCCACCGTGCTCAGCACCGAGCCTCGCAAGCTCGTGCGCAGGCATTCCTCGCCCACGTTGAGGGGATTCACGACCGCGAGAGGCTCGGCGCGACCGAGCCGCTCGGAAGGGACGACCCTCTCGAGAACCTGACGGCTGGTCAGCGGATAGGTGATGATCTCTTGCATCCCCGAAGCCGCCAGCACGTCGCGAACCGTCTCCCGTAGCTCCCGCCGAGGCTGCGGCACGCGAGGCGGAATGCTTCCCGTGAGCGGCTCGATGGGGATGAGCTCGTAGCCCACGATGCGGGCGACCTCCTCCGCCACGTCGTCGGGTATCCGCACGTCACGTCGCCAGTAAGGAGGCCGTACCTCCCATCCGTCGGGGGGCTTCACCGTAACGCCGAACCCGAGCGAGCGCAGCGTGCCCTCGACCCGATCGTCGGTGACCTCGATACCGAGAACTTGACCCAATCGCTTTCGCCGAACCTCGATGCGAGTCTCCGTCTGCTGAACCGGGTAGGCGTCGACGATACCGGAAGCGGCACGCCCCCCGCCGATCTCGACGAGGAGCTTGGTGGCGCGCCGAGACGCGATGGACGCCAGCTCCGCGGGGAGTCCCCAGGCGAAGCGTCGAGACGCCTCGCTCGGTACCTTGAGGGCGAGCGCCGTCCGCCGGATGCTGAGCGGGTCGAACGTGGCGACCTCCAAGAGAATCGTCTTCGTTTTCTCGGTGACCTCGGTAGCGCGACCACCCATCACGCCCGCCACCGCCACCGGCCCCTTGGGATCGGTGATGAGCAAATGCTCTGGTCCGAACACGCGGTCGACGCCATCGAGCGTGGTCATTTTCTCGCCGGATCGGGCGCGACGAACGATGATCGTGTGCTCGGCAAGCGTGTCGTAGTCGAACGCGTGAATCGGCTGGCCAAGCTCCAACATGACGTAGTTGGTAATGTCCACGACGTTGTTGATGGGTCGCATGCCCGCAGCGGTGAGCCGCGCTTGCATCCAGGGCGGGGACGGCTCGATCCGGACGTTCTCGATGACCGTGGCCGTGTAGCGGTGACAGAGGTCGGGATCTTCGATGATGACCCTGGCCAATCGGTCCACCGGGCTCCCGCTCGCGGTGTAATCGAGCTCCGGCTCACGCACCACCGTGCCGGTCAGTGCGGCGACGTCCCGGGCCACACCCAACACCGAGAGACCATCCGCGCGGTTGGGCTTCATATCGATTTCGAGCACCGTCTCGCCGTAGTAGTCCGCGAACAGGGTCCCTACCGGCGCATCCTCCGCGAGCACGAGAATCCCCTGGTGCTCCTCCGAAAGCCCCAGCTCCCTTTCCGAGCAGACCATGCCCGCCGACTCCACACCCCGGATCTTCGCCGCCTTCAACTTGGTCGGCTTTCCCGAGTGTCCATCGAGAATATCGGCACCCAGCGTGGCGAAGGCAATCTTTTGCCCGGCGGCGACGTTGGGAGCACCGCACACCACGGTGTGCTCTTCGCTTCCGAGCGAGACCGTCGCCAGGCGCAGTCGATCGGCGTTCGGATGAGGCGAGACGTTCGTGACCTGACCCACGAAGACGTTCTCCCAGGACGAGCCGGTCTTTTCGATCGCCGTCACCTCCAGCCCCGCCATCGTCAGTCGATGGGCGATTTCCTTCTCGGGCAGAGTCAAGGCCACGTAGTCTCGCAGCCACGTCAACGGAACGCGCATGACGCTAGAATTGCCTCAGGAACCGCAAATCATTCGCGTAGAAGTGTCGGATGTCGTCCACTCCGTGTCGCAGCATGGCGATACGCTCGACGCCCAGCCCGGCCGCGAAGCCCGTGTAGACATCGGTGTCGTAACCCATGTTGGCGAGGATTTCCGGATGCACCATCCCGGCGCCCAGGATCTCGATCCAACCTTCGTTCTTACACGTGCGACACCCTTCCCCCCCGCAAAGGAAGCAGTCGATCGCCATATCGACGCCGGGCTCGACGAACGGGAAGTAGTCGCACCGGAAGCGGATCTTTCGCTCCTGGCCGAAGAGCCGCTTGGCGAACTCGAAAAGCGTTCCCTTCAAATGCGCCAACGTGATTCCTCGATCCACAGCCAGGACTTCGACCTGTGTGATCATCCATTCATGAGTCGGATCGGTCGCTTCGTTGCGATAGGTCTTGCCCGGGACCACGATGCGGATCGGGGGTTGGTGTTTTTCCATGAAACGCACCTGATTGGGCGAGGTGTGCGTGCGGAGCAGGATCCGGCTGTCGGATTGATCCGAGCGATCGATATAGAACGTGTCCATGAGCTCCCGAGCGGGATGTTCCTTCGGGATGCGGAGGGCCTCGAAATTGTAATAGTCCCGCTCCACCTCCGGTCCCTCGACGACCGAGAAGCCCTGTGACTCGAAGGCGGCGAGGATCTCGCGCAGGGTCTGGGTGATCGGATGGAGGCGCCCCTGCTCGAGGCGCCGTCCCGGCAACGTGACATCGATGCGGCCCGTCTCGACGGTGCGCTCTAGTCGCTCGGCCTCGAGCCGTGAACGCCGCTCGACCAGCGCCTCCTCGAGCTCGGTCTTGAGCCGATTAGCATCAGCACCCGCTTGGCGTCGTTCCTCCGGAGCCAACTCTCCGAGCGAACGGAGGAAGGTCGTCAACGCTGCCTTCCGACCGAGATGAGCGATCCGCCATGCCTCCAGCGAGGCTTCGTCCCTCGCCGTCGCCAGCTCGCGTCGGGCAGACTCGGCGATTTCCTGAATCGTCTTGCCAGCACTCATACTGAAAATGAAAGACGGCCGGGCTCGTTCACCCCCGGCCGCAAAGAGGCATTATATAAGATAGGGTTGGGTCTTGCATTGCCGCGTCTGTGAGTTCCCGCACTGTCGTGGTGAGCCCGACCCATATAATTGCCGCCTTCTTCGGTTGCGGGGATTTGGGGGAGAATTATGCAATTAGGAATGATCGGCCTCGGCAGGATGGGCGCCGGGATGGTGCGTCGTCTCATGAAGGACGGGCACGAGTGCGTCGTCTGGGACCGAAACGCGGAAGCCGTCGAGAAGCTGGCGGCCGACGGAGCGGTGGGGGCGTCCACGCTCGAAGAGCTCGTGCACAAGATGGCCAAACCTCGCGCCGTCTGGATGATGGTGCCAGCCGGTGTCGTGGATCGGGTTCTGGAGGACCTGGCGCCCCTGCTCGACAGGGACGACGTCGCCATCGACGGTGGCAACTCCCACTATCATGATGACATCCGCCGCGGCCGCGACCTGCGCGCGAAAGGGATTCACTATGTCGACGTGGGAACGAGCGGAGGCGTTTGGGGTCTGGAACGGGGTTTTTGTCAGATGATTGGCGGAGAGGATGCGATCGTCCACCATCTGGACCCTATCTTTGATTCTCTCGCGCCCGGAATCGGCGCGGCGCTCCGGACTTCCGGCCGGGAGAGAGTCGGAAGTACGGCCGAGAAGGGCTACTTCCATTGCGGTCCGAGCGGTGCCGGACACTTCGTCAAGATGGTCCACAACGGAATCGAGTACGGCCTGATGGCGGCGTACGCGGAAGGTCTCAACATCTTGAAGCATGCAAACGTGGGCCGAACGCTCAAGGCCTCGGACGCAGAAACGACTCCCCTCAAGCGGCCCGAGCATTATCAATACGATTTCGATTTGGCCGAGATCTCGGAAGTGTGGCGGCGCGGAAGCGTCATCACGTCCTGGCTGCTGGATCTCACCGCCAGCGCGCTGCTCGAGGACCCCACGCTGTCGGACTATGCCGGGCGAGTCTCGGACTCGGGAGAGGGCCGGTGGACGATTCAAGCGGCCATCGACGAATCAGTCCCCGCTCATGTCCTCACCGCTTCCCTCTACGATCGGTTCAGCTCTCGCGGCAACGCCGAGTTCGCCAACAAGATTCTGTCCGCCATGCGGCATGGGTTTGGCGGACATACTGAGAAGGCCGAGAAGAAAGTCGATCACTGACCCGATGAAGCTCGATATCCTCCCGGACGTCAAGGCGGTGGCGGAACGAGGCGCCCAGGTCATCGCCGCCGAAGCTCGACGGGTCGTTTCCGAGCGCGAGCGTTTTACGCTCGCCCTGAGCGGCGGGAGCACTCCCTGGTTGATGATGCAGGCTCTCGCCGAGCAGGACATCCCTTGGGATCGAGTACACGTCCTTCAAGTCGACGAGCGAGTCGTCCCCGAGGGCCACACCGATCGCAACCTGACGCACCTCGTCGAGAAGCTCCTTTCCCGATCGCGGCTTCCAGACGATCACTTGCACGCGATGCCGGTCGGCGAGGAGAATCTCGATGAGGCCGCCGGGGCCTACGCACGCATCCTCGAGAAGCTGGCGGGCTCCCCTCCTGCCATCGACCTCGTCCACCTCGGCCTGGGCCTCGACGGGCATACGGCCTCGCTGGTGCCGAGAGATCCGGTGCTCCGCGTACGGGATGCCTACGTGTCGGTCACCGAGAGCTACCTGGGCCGCAGGCGCATGACCCTCACGTATCCCGCGCTCAATCGCGCGCGGCGAGTGCTCTGGCTGGTCACCGGCAAGAGCAAAGCGCAGATGGCCCGGCGACTGTGTGACGGGGATGAAAGTATCCCCGCGGGGCGCGTCGCCCGCGATCAGGCGTTCTTGATCGCAGATCGCGCCGCGGCCGCGGAGCTGGGCCGCTCTCGGCACGCCGAGCCCGCCCCCTGAGTGTTGACGGGATAACAGGTTTACACCCATCCGCGCGCTGTGACATCATCCTCGACCCGATGACCGCTCCACCCTCTATCCGCGTGCAAGGCCTGACCAAGAACTACGGCAGCTTCGCGGCCGTCCGCGGTATCGATTTTGAAGTACACGCCGGCGAAGTCTTCGGACTTCTCGGCCCCAACGGGGCTGGAAAAACGACCACCGTCGAAGTCTTGGAAGGTTTGCGTGCTCGCGACGGAGGTCAGGTCACGGTCCTGGGTTTCGATCCGGAGGTGCAAAGCCGCGAGCTCAAGGATCGGATCGGTGCTTGCCTCCAGTCGACGAACCTCCCCGACAAGCTCCGCGTCACCGAAGCGCTGACTCTCTTCTCCGATCTCTACTCGCGCCACCAGGACATCGACGTGCTCCTGAAGCGGCTCGAGCTCGAGGACAAGCGAAACTGTTATTACTCCGAGCTCTCCGGCGGCCAGAAACAGCGTTTGTCGCTCGCCCTCGCTCTCATCAACGATCCCCAGGTTCTGTTCCTGGATGAGCCCACCTCGGGCCTCGATCCACAGGCGCGGCACGAGATCCACGCCCTCATTCAGGACCTCCGCCGCGACAGCCGTACTATCTTGCTAACCACCCACTACATCGAAGAGGCGGAGAAGCTCTGCGACCGCGTCGCCATCATCGACGAAGGCCGCATCATTGCCATGGGCACACCCCAGGAGATCAGCGCCCGGACCGTGGGACGCTCCTTGATCGAGATCCATAGCGAAACGGGGCTTCCATCGGATCTGCCGGAGCTCGAGTCGACCGAACAGATCGCCGTCGCCCCCGACCGGCGGAGCCTCGTCGTCCACTCCTCTCATCCGGCGCGCACGCTCGTCGATCTCGTCAAATGGCTGGATCAGCACGGGGTGGAGCTCTCCGATGTGCGACTCAAGCGGCCCACGCTCGAAGACGTCTTCATCGAGATGACCGGCAGGAAGCTCAGAGATTGAAAACCTACCTCGCCCTCGCCAAGGTCGATCTCAAGCTCGCCCTCCGCAACAAGTCCGTCCTCTTCTTCAACTACCTGTTCCCCCTCATCTTTTTTTTCGCTTTCGCCCAGTTCCTGGGCGATGGTCTAGGGAGAATCTCCTACATCGTCAGTATGGTCCTGGTGTTGGGAATCCTCGGCAACGGCTTGTTCGGCGCGGGCATGAGAGCCGTACAGGAGCGAGAAGCCAACGTGCTGCGCCGCTTCAAAGTGACACCCATCTCTCCGCTACCGATCCTGGTCGCGTCCATGATCACCGGCTGGGTGCTCTACCTGCCTTCGGTCGCCTTGGTCCTGGGACTCGCCTATTTCCTGTACGGGATGGCGATGCCCGACCGCTTGTTCACGCTTCTCGCGCTCATTTCGATCGGCGTCGTCGCCTTCCGGGCCATCGGATTGATCCTGGCCGCGGTGGCGAACTCCGTCCAAGAGAGCAACATCCTGATTCAGTCCCTCTACATGCCGATGCTCTTTCTCAGCGGCGCGACCTTCCCGATGAGCATGTTGCCAGGGTGGGCTCAGATCACCGCGCAGTACCTTCCCGCCTCCTACCTCGTGACGGGCTTCCAGGGTGTCTTTTACCGCAATGAGTCGCTGATCGAGAACTGGCCCGCGATCCTTGCCTTGATGGCTACGGTTGTCCTGGCGACCTTCATTTCCGTGCAACTGTTCCGCTGGGAAAAAGACGAACGGATTCGTGGGTCGGCGAAGCTGTGGGTGCTGGCAGTCCTGGTGCCGTTCGTTGCTCTCGGCGCCTACCAGATGTGGAGCCGCGAGAATATCGACAAGGCGGAAGGGCTCTGGCGCGACCTGGATCGGGAGGAGCAGACCACCTCCCCTGATGGTGGAGGCTCTTCGATTGAGCGTTAGTGCATTCGTGCCGTGGGGCCCCCAGCCTTCGCTGAAAGCTTCGGCTGGTCCGCCGAAGTCTCTTAGTCTAGAGACGGACGAAGGCGGACGCGGCACTAATACACTAAATTTCCCGTAGGCGCTGCTCTAGCTCCTCGGCGAGTTGAAGGTGGTTGTGCGCCCGTGCCGCCTCGGCACCATGACGGAAAGCCCACCGCGCGTTCTTCTTCTTGCCCAGCTTGACGAGGGCGTCTCCCAATATCCGATAGGCCGCCCCCTCGTCTTCCTGCAGCTTCACGTAGGCTTCGAGCTGCTCGACCGCCCCGGTATAATCCCCCGCTTGGTACAGGTCCTCGGCCAGCATCCGACGGGCCAGCGCATCCCCGGGATCCTTCTCGATCATGTTGCGCAGCGCCGCAATGCGAGTGTCACTCATCGGGTCGATGGTAGCACCGTTTGCATTCGTTTCCGTATTCTTGTAGAATTCGAGCGCTCTCAAACCCCTGAACGTCCAAGAACCTGAACGACCGGTGTCGGCTCTCGACCGAGGGCGGATATTTGTGTCGCAACGAAACGGGAGAATTCATGTTTGGAAGACAACCTGGTAGACAGACGAAACCGGATTGGTCCGTCCTCGCCCTTTTTCTGACCGCTGGAGCCTGTGCTCTGGAGGAAGGAAGCACTCCGACCAGCAATACGCCACCGGTGGTGGCTAACGACGGCCCCCAACCGATCGCTCCCCCTGCCGACCCTGGCGCATTTCCCCCGTCTATCGTAAGCCCCGTTCCCGGAACCGAGGTCAAGAGCGCCTCGCCGACCTTGACAGTGAGCAACGCGTCCCTCGGGGGCAACACAAGCACGACGTACACGTTTCAGGTCGCCGACGATCAGGACTTTTCCGATATGGTCGCAAGACAACAAGATGTTCGCGAGGGCGACAACGGCCGCACGTCGTGGCAGGTCGACAAGAGCCTGGACCAGGGCCGATACTTCTGGCGCGCCTACGCACAGTCCGGCCCGACCCGACTCACCTCCAGGATCGCCGACTTCAGGGTCCCGAACCTCGAGCCCGACCCGGTCCAGGAACCGACCGGAGACCCCCTCCCGCCCACCGGGCCGGGCACGGTCCTCATCTCCGACCCCCTGACCAACTTCTCGTCGGCCGGGGCGGTCAGCGGAGGAGCCTTCACGTCCGGCGGTTGGGAGGTGCGCGACAAGCGCAACTACATTCGCTACCACGTCCCGACGCTGCGGAGCGGGTATGTCGAGTGGCAGAACCGCGGTTTCCGGCCCTTCAATCCCAGCTCCGATCAGTTCATGCTCTTCGGAATGTGGGATCCCAACCGCGGCGGCTACCGAGCCAACCCCTTCCGCGTCCACATCCAGAAGCTCGATCAGAACCACAACTCCCCGTATGTCCGGCTCCGCTGGATTGCGAACGGCGAGCAACACGATGTGGGCAACAATTTTCTGGGTTGGGATCCCGTCCAACTCTATCAGTGGCGCATCCAGTGGGGCCCGTCGGGAAGCGGGAACCAGGTGGACGTGTTTCTGAACGGCGCCCGCGTGATGAGCACGCAATATGGGCCTGCTTATAGCCCCGAAAGGCACTGGGTGGAGCTTGGCATCGCCGAGCGCGCCGAGTCCATCGTGGGTGTGCGTTACCTGAACGTCGAGATCGGATCTAATTAATAACTAGCCACCGACCTCTCCAGACTTGCTCCTGTGGCTTGCGAGCGCTAGGCTCGTAAGCCACAGGAGGAAGTTTCGTGTCTCGGGTTCTCTTTACTCTCGTCCTAGCCATCGTGTTAGGGCCCACACGTTCCACGGGCCAAGACATATCCGGAGAGCCGGACGCGCCGGTTGCCCCGCGTCTCCAAAACCTCGGCACGCTGCATCACCCGGTTACGACCGACGTCGAAGGCACCCAGCCCTTTTTCGACCAGGGCCTCCGACTCACGTACGCCTTCAATCACGCAGAAGCCATTCGCGCTTTCCGAGAAGCCTCCCGGCTCGATCCTGATTGCGCCATGGCGTATTGGGGTGAGGCCCTCGCCCTCGGCCCCAACATCAACGACCCAATGCCCCACGAGCGCGAGCTCGAGGCCTACGCGGCCATTCAAAAGGCCGTGCGCTTGAAATCACACGCCTCGGAACGCGAGCGGGCCTACATCGACGCTCTCGCCGCACGCTATTCCAACCGTGAAGACGCCGACCGGGCCGCCCTCGACGCGGCGTATGCCAGCGCGATGGGCGAGCTAGCCAAACGCTACCCAGACGATCCCGACGCGGTCACGCTCTACGGCGCGGCCATCATGGAAACAATGCCCTGGGACTATTGGACCGCCGATCACCAACCCAGGCCGGGGATCACCGACGCCATCGCCGCATTCGAGGCCGTCATCACGAGCCATCCCGATCACCCCGGCGCCCATCATTACTACATTCACGTGGTCGAAGCTTCACGGGATCCCGACCGCGGCGTGCCGAGCGCCGACAAGCTCGGTGGTCTCATGCCGGCCGCGGGACACCTCGTTCACATGCCGGCACACATCTATGTTCGGGTGGGCCGCTACGCGGACGCCTACGAGGCGAACGTGCGTGCGATCGCGGCCGACGAGGACTACCTCGCCCAGTGCCAGGCCCAGGGGCTATACCCCATCGGCTACTATCCCCACAACATTCACTTCCTCTGGACCGCCGCTACCTTCGAGGGACGAAGCGAGATCGCTATCGACTCCGCGCGCAAGCTCGCCGACAAAGTGCCTCACCACGCTCTCGCCGAGTTCCATGCCCTCGAGGATTTTCTGGTGACTCCCTACTACGCTTTCGTCCGGTTCGGACGATGGGGAGACATGCTGAGCGAGCCGCTGCCGGCGGACGACCTGGTGTTCACGCGAGGCATCTGGCACTATGGTCGGGGCATCGCCTTCACGGCCATCGGACAGTTATCGCGCGCCGCAGACGAGCTCTCCTCACTCGAGCAACTTTCGCGGGACCCATCGCTCGAAGACCTGGTCGTGAACCTCGCTCCGGCCGAGGAGATCCTCGCGATTGCCGCCAAGGTCCTGGCCGGGGAGCTGCACGCGAAGCAAGGACACTTCGACGAAGCGATTCGTGTTCTGGAAGAGGCCGTTGCTCTTGAGGACGGGCTCCCTTACTCGGAGCCCCCGCCCTGGCACCAGCCGGCGCGTCACGTGTTGGGAGCCGTTCTTCTCGAAGCCGCTCGCCCAGGCGAAGCAGAGGCAGCGTATCGCGCCGACCTGGAATGGAACCGCGACAACGGCTGGTCGCTCTATGGTCTCGTCCAAAGCCTCAGGATGCAGGGCAAGACCGTCGAGGCGGCGGAAGTCCAAGAGAAGTTCGAGCGGGCGTGGGCGAGAGCAGATGTTTCGCTCACATCGTCACGTTTCTGAGTCGTCTCACACTCAAATGATCCGCTTGCCGAGAGCCGAGCTGATGAGCTCGACCGCCACCTCGGCGGTGGAGTTTCGAACGTCCAGCACGGGGTTCACTTCCGCTACCTCGAACGAGCAGAGCCCGCCCCGCTCCGCCACCAGCTCCATCGCCGTGTGCGCCTCGCGGTAAGTGAGCCCTCCCCGAGACGGCGTCCCCACCCCCGCGGCGACGGCAGGGTCCAGCGCGTCGACGTCGAAGCTCACGTGAAACGCCTCCGTTCCCGAGGTCGCGACCTCAATCGCCTCTTGGGTCACGGCATGGATCCCTCTGCGATCGATATCCTCCATCGTAAAAACCGCCACGCCCAATTCCTTCAGAATGCTTCGCTCGTACTCGTCCACGCTCCGCACACCGACGAGCGCCACGCGGCCCGGATCGATCCGTGCCTCGTCGGCACCGAAGCCGCCGACCTCGACGAGCTCCCTCGCGCCTCGCCCAAGCACGACCGCCAGAGGCATGCCGTGTATGTTGCCGGATGGGGTCGTCTCCGGCGTGTTCGCGTCCCCGTGAGCATCGAACCATACCAAACCCAGCTTCTTTTTCTGCTCCCGGAAGTAGCCGCTCACCCCCGAGATCGTTCCTATCGCCATGGAGTGATCGCCGCCGAGCACGAGGGGAAGCTCCCCTTGCTCCATCGTCCGCTTGACCTTGTCACTGAGTAGCGTCACCGCGCGAACGATCTCCGGGAGGTACTTGAGCTTCGGATTCGAGATGCCCGCCACCTCGGGACCCACGACTGCAATATCGCCGTCGTCCACGACTTCATAGCCCAGCCGCTGGAGCGCGCTACTCACTCCCGCGATCCGCATCGCGGACGGCCCCATGTCCACGCCCCTTCGTCCCGCTCCCAGATCCAGAGGAACGCCGATGAGACGCACCCGCGTGGGGAAAGGCTTTGCCGTCATGCGGACCAGTATAGTTCATGCCGGGCTCATCGACGCTGTGCGCGCACAAGAACGTGCCGACTTTGTGATAAGCTCCGACCGATCGCGCCAAGACTCAGGAGGAACAAACGATGGGACCGACGAGAAGAACCCTCGCCATGGGCCTCCTTGGCGTGCTCGCGATTTCCTTCGCCATCCACGGGTTCGCGGCCCAAGATTGGGGCGACCCCGGCGCAGCCTCCCGGCCTCCCCTCGCCCTTCCCGGAGGGGCGAGCGTTCAGTTCCTGGATTTCGATAGCCGGGCCCTACAGGGTCGCGGGCAGTACTCTATTTTCTTGCCGCCTTCCTACCAAGGAAGCGACGAGACTTACCCGGTCATCTACTTCCTCCACGGGCTTTTCAACGATCACACGAGCTGGACGGACTCCGAATACGGCAACATACCCGCACAGGTCGAGCGGCTGATGGTCGACGGTACGATCCCGGAGATGATCCTGGTTCACCCCAATGGAGGCCGCAGCTTCTACACCAACTATCACGACGGTCGTCTCCGCTACGAGGACTTCGTGGTCGAGGAGTTGGTCGCACACGTGGAAGGCACGTACCGGGCGCGAGCGGGACGGAAGAACCGCGCCGTCGCGGGGACCTCGATGGGAGGTTACGGGGCGCTCAAGATCGCGATGAAACATCCCGACGTCTACGCGGCGGTGGTCGCCCAATCACCGATCGTCTTTCTCACCAAGAATCCCCTGGACGTCCCCCCCGCTCTCCAGTCGAGCCGCCGGTTTGCGTTTTTCAACGAGATCTTCTCCATGGTCTTCGGAGATCCGCTCGATCAAGCCCACTACGACGCAAACAATCCATTGCTCCTCGCGCGCTCACAGAACCTCGACGGCCTCGCCATCTATTTCGACTACGGAACCGCGGACCGATACAACGAGCTCATCCAGCTCGGGCGCGGGTTGCAGTCTCTGGATCGCATCCTGACCGAGGAGGGCGTTGCTCATGAATTCCACGAGCACCCCGGGGAGCCTCACGGGTGGGCGCTGGTGGCGGCCCACCTCCCGGAGTCCTTGGCGTTCGCTTCCCAGACGTTCGAGGGGCCCGCGGTCCGAGAATGAGAGAATGAGACGTCGCGCTCTTCTGCTGCTACTGGCGGTCCCGCTGCTGATCGCGCCTTCCGCCACGTCGTGCAATACCACCCGCACACCCCAACCGAAGACGGTCAGCGCCGCCGAGTTCGGCCGCCTCATCAATAGTCTCTCCGAAGAGGGCGGGTATTTTTGGAGCAACAACTTCATTTCGAACGAGACCTCTTACCTTCACGCTCTCCAGCCGCTCGACGCCATACGTTTGCGCGGGGGCGTCTATCTCGGAGTCGGCCCCAATCAGAACCTCACGTACATCGCTCAGGTCCGGCCCTCGATCGCGTTCATCATCGACATCCGAAGACAGAACCTGCTGGAACACTTGATATTCAAGTGGTTCACGCAGAAAGCGAGCACCCGCTTGGAGTATCTCTCCTTCCTGACCGGACGCCCCGTCCAGCAACCTCCGCTGACGAACGACCTTTCCATCGTGGAGCTCGTCGAGATCGTGGAAAACGCGGCACCCGATCCCGAGTTCGCCCGCCAGCTTCTTCAGGAGATGACCGGCGCTCTCCGAACGTGGCCGGAGCTAAACCTTTCCAGCGGCGATCTCCAGGATCTCGAGCGCATCTACTTCGAGTTCTCGAGGCAAGGTCTCGACATCAAGTACGACAGCTGGCGCTCGTTCTTCTTCCCGACCCTCAAGGAATTCTTGCTGGAGACCGACCTGGAGGGAGTTCAGCGCAACTGGTTGGCGACTTCCGAGAGCTATCAGTTCGTGCGGGACATGCAGCGCGACAACTTGATCGTGCCGCTCGTGGGCGACTTCGCCGGCGACGGTGTGTTCCGGCGCCTTGGTCGGCTGCTGCGGGCCGGCGGAGACACCGTCTCGGTCTTCTACGTATCCAACGTGGAGTTCTATTTGTTTCGCCAGCGCACGTGGCATCGGTTCGTCGACAACGTCCGAGAGCTACCCATCGATGATCGGAGTAGCTTCATCCGTGCCTACGCCAACCTGCACCGGCCGCACCCCCGGATGGTGGACGATCACATCACCGTTTCCTTGGTCCAGAACATGCGAGCCTTTCTGCACAACGCGGACGACGGGCGCTACCGCGACCTTTGGGACGTCGTGACCCTCGATTACGCGCATTAACCCCGATCCGACATTCTCGATCGCGACTCCAGTCGTGAAACCGAGAGAACGCACTGGGTTAGGGCCAAAGTCCACGTGTTTGCCAACCACACGTTCCGTAAGTCTGCGAACACAGCATCAAACTCGGATGCGATGCTCCCGGCGAGTGGTTTCGGCGATTCCCGACGAGTTTTTTGTCGGATCGGGGTTAACTGCATTAGTAGTGCTCTAACGCCGTCCTATTTTCGCGGACCCACGCGGCAAAGAGCTCTCGTAGGTACGTCTGCTTCGTTACCGGTGCCACGAGCTCGAGCTGCACGAGGCCATTTCCCACCACCACGAAGCTT
>Ga0214472_10004451_pt1 | contig 14790 bp, 15 predicted proteins | sample RVTome_6_FD_207662 | JGI IMG/M metagenome (GOLD analysis project Ga0214472, IMG submission 207662) | Soil microbial communities from uranium-contaminated site in the Upper Colorado River Basin, Wyoming, United States - RVT140D175 | ecosystem: Environmental > Terrestrial > Soil > Contaminated >...
CGAGCGGCGCCTCGAGCGGCTCGGCCGCGCCGTCGCGGCCGGCGCCACGGCGCGCCGCGGCGCGGTCGCGGCAGGGGCGATCGCCCTCGCCGCGCTCGCCCTCGCCGGGCTGCCGCGGCTCGGCGGCGAGAGCGACATCGCGCACGCTTTCGCTCCGGCGCATCCGGTGCGCCGCGCCATCGAGCGCGTCGAGGCGCGCGGCATCGGCATCGCCAGCGTCGAGCTCGACCTCCTCGCCGCGCCGGCCGCCGGCCGCTTCGACTCACCCGCCGCGCTCGCCCGGCTCGCCGAGCTCGTCGACCGCCTCTGCGCGGAGCCGGGCGTGCTCTCGGCGGCGAGCGCCGCCGAGCTTGCGCTGTCGGTGGGCGCCGCCTCGCCCTGGGCGGCGCTCGCGAGCGAAGACGAGCTGCGCGAGCAGGCGCTCGCGCTGCTCGCCGAGGAGCCCGCGGGCCGCGCCGCGCTCGCCCGCTTCCTCGCCGCCGACGGCGGCGCGGCGCGCGTCCTCGTCTTCGTCGGCTGGGGCGGCTTCGACGTGATCGATCCGCTCGCCGCGCGCGCCGAGGCGCTCGCGCGCGAGCTCTTCCCCGGCGCCGACGTCGCCGCCACGGGGTCGCTCCGCCTGCTCCTCGCCTTCCACCGCGCGCTGCTCTCGACGCTGGCGAGCTCGCTCGCGCTCGCCGCGCCGCTGCTCTTCGCGCTCTTCTGGCTCGCCCTCTCCCGGCCGTGGCCGGCGGCGAAGGCGCTGGTGCCGAACCTGTGGCCGGTGGTCGCGCTGCTGGGCGGCATGGGCTGGCTCGGCGTGCGGCTCGATCTCGCGACCGTGATGGTCGCCTCGATCGCGCTCGGCCTGGCGGTGGAGAACACGATGCACACGCTGGCGACGCACGCCAGAGACGTCGCCGAGCACGGCTCCCCGGCGGCCGCCGTCGTCGCCCGGCTCGAGCGCTCGGCGCCGGCCTACGTCCTCACCTTCACGATCCTCGCCGCCGGCTTCGGCGTCTGCGGCCTGTCGGATTTCGCGCCCATCGCGCGCTTCGGCGTCCTCTCCGCCATCGCCCTCGGCCTCGCCCTCGCCTGCGACCTGGTGCTCGTGCCCGCTCTCTTCGGCGGCGCCGGGCGCGCGCCTCGCGGCGGCGAGCCGCTCGACTAGTCTGCCGCGGCGTGCGCGACGGGGCCGCTCAGCCGGCAGCGCGCCCCCGCAGGAGGAGCCGGACGACCGTCTCGCGCTCCAGGCGCAGGAAGCGGTACATGCGCCGGCGCTTGCCGTCGCGCAGATCCGGATTCCAGAACTCCCAGACGATTCGACCCTCGCTGGTGACCTCGAGGGCGCGCCCGGTCTCCGACTCGCAGATCAGGGTGTTGCCGTTGGGCAGCCGCTGCGCCGAGCCCCGCCAGGCGCTGAAGAACTCGCCGGCGGGATCCGCCGGGTAGCTCCACACGATCCGCTCCCGCGCCGGATCGAGCTCGAGGACGCGCGAGAAGCGCCGCTTCACGCCGTTGTCGAAGACCAGGATGTTGCCGTTCGGCAGCATCCGCGGCATGTGCGGGAACTCGAGCTCACCGCCCCCCCAGCTCCAGGTCACCGCCATCGTGTCCTGGTCGAGGATCAGGATCGTGTCGACGTTGCGCAGGCAGAGGAGCAGGTTTCCGGCGCGAAACCGGCGATCGGCGGCGCCCAGGGGTGTCTCGGGAAGCGCCTGGACGCTGTTCAGGTGGTAGTAGTCGAATCTCCGCTCCGGGTCGGCTGCGGCCGCGGCCTCGTCCAGACGCGACGCAGGATGGTGTCGCCGCAGCTCGTCGAGCGCGTCGAAGCTCGACCACCGCTTGCGGATCTCGCCGTCCGGCGAGACCCAGAGCAGGCCGTCGAAGGTGACCCTCCGCCCGCGGTACTCCCGCGCCCCGGCGCCGAACGGCACGATCGCGGTGCCGTCGTCCATCACGTGCGCATCGTGATGCACCGACTGCTTCAGCAGCCATCGGACGTCCGAGTTCCAGCTCACCCGCGTGAGCCACTGGTAGACGCAGACGGCGAGCAGGTTTCCGCCGGCGAGCAGCTCGACGTGCTCGCAGTGCTTCGATCCCGCGGGCAGCTTCCACTCGTGGAGCCGTCGGCCGTCCATGTCGACGAGGTACGCGGCGTCGACATCGTTGGTGTAGAGATTGAGGCCGTCCCACGCGAGCTCCGGCAGGTGGCGGGTGACCCCGCGCACCGAGGGGTCCGCCCGCTCGTTCCAGGTCAGGTAGGGAAGCGCTTCGAGCGCCGCCAGCGCGTCGTTCTCGTCGCGGCTCTTCGCCTCGACGCCCTCGCGGCGGTCGGGAGCGGCTCGCGTCGCGCCCCCTCCTACCGCCTCCGGAGTCCCCGGCCCGCACGCGGAAAGAAGGCAGAGCCCGAGCGCGCAGAGAAAAGGCCTCCACGTGCACAGCGCGGTCGCGAAGCCGCAGCTCGCGCTTCCTCGCGGCGCTTCGCTCGCCCTCGTGGAGTCCGTCAGGTTGCCTCTCCTCACCGCCCGCGCGCGCGGCGCGGAAATCGAGGCGCAAACCTACTGCACTTGATGGCGAGAGGTGGTGGAGGCGGTGGGAATCGCCACTCGCGTGAGCGAGTCCGACTTCCCCCGGAAAACGGCGAAGTGAAACGAAGCATGGTGGAGGCGGTGGGAATCGAACCCACGTCCGGAGAGCACGCTCCGCGGCGTCTACGTGCGTAGCCTTCGTTTCAGGTCATCGCCCTCGCGGAATGGCAGAAGGCCGCCGCCGCGAGCGCCAGTCCCGTTTCGACGATCCAGACACGGTACGGGACCAACCGTGTCCTTCGATCCGTCTTGGCGTCGCCCCATCCCCCCGTCACGGATCAGACCGAGGAAGGGACGTCGCGGTCAATTAAGCCGCGAGTGCGAAGTTGTCGTTGGCAGCTGTCGCTGACCGTTTTGACGAGTGGTGAACCCGGCACGCGACCGGCGGTCCGTTGGAACCCCGTCGAACCCGGTACGCCCCCATTCAATGAGCCTCGGCCGGGAACCACCCGGCAGACTGGTCAACGTATCACGTCCGGCGCGGATTCCCCGCCGCCGCCCGCGGCGAGGCGCTCTGCGAGCGCGGCGAGAAACTCCTCCGGCCCGCGCGAGTGCAGCCGCGAGACGACCAGCCACCAGGCGACGAGCCCGGTCACCGCGGCGAACGGCACGAGCGGGAAGAGCGCCGGCCAGAACGGCCAGGCGACGGTGACGACGAGCGGGATGGCGGCGAAGGAGAGCACCGCCACCGCGGCGTGCTCGACCTCGAGCCGGCTCGACTCGGGAGTGAAGACGACGCGCGTGCGAGCCTCGCCGAGGCGGGCGAGCTCGACAGCGCCCGAGACGACGCCGCGCCGCAGCCCGAAGACCACCGGCAGCTCGAGGCGGCCGCCGTCGCCGCCGGGAGACCACGCCGCGTCCCAGGCCGCCGCGGTCTCGGCCACCGCCGCAGCCACCTCCGCCGCCGGCCGTGCGAGCTCGATCTCGCGCGGCGTCACGCCGGCACGTCCTCGGCGCCGCGTGCCTCGGCGCTCTCGGCGGCGGCGAGCAGGCGCGCGAAGCGGCGCGTCTCCGCGCCCACCGCACCGTCGCCCAGCGGCTCGCCGTCGAGCGCGACGAGACCGCGCACGCCGGTCGTCGTGCCGCAGAGGAACGCCTCGTGCCAGCCGGCGCGCCCGGCGAGCCGCGGCGTGCGCTCGGCGACCGCGATGCCGAAGCGCGCCGCCTCGGCGAGGAGCACGGCGCGGGTGACGCCGGCGAGGATCTCGGGGCCGAGCGGGTGGGTGTGCCAGCCCGCGCCGTCGCGCACGAACAGGTTCGTGTTGCCGCCCTCGCGCAGCGCGCCGTCGACGTCGACGTAGACGACCTCGACGGCGCCGGAGTCGGCGGCCGCGAGCTTGCCGAGCACGTTCGCCGCGAGCGCCGTCGTCTTGACGTCGGCGTGGCGCCAGCGGTCGTCGGCGCGGCTGATCGCGACGAGGCCGGGCTCGTTCTCCGGCCGTTCGGCGTAGGCGACCTCGCTCGTCATCGCGATCACCGTCGGCTCGAGGCCGGCCGGCGGCAGGTGGCTCCGGCGCGGCGCCACGCCGCGCGTCACCTGCAGGTAGACGACGCCGTCGCCGAGGTTGTTGGCGGCCACCAGCGCCGCGAGCTCCGGCGCGAGCTCGCCGGGCGACGCGATGCGCAGCGCCGCGAGGCTCGCCGCGAGCCGCTCGAGATGGCGGTCGAGGAAGAGCAGGCGGCCGCCGAGCACCTTGATCGCCTCGTAGACCGCGTCGCCGAAGAGGAACCCGCGGTCCAGCGGCGAGATGCGCGCCTCGCCGAACGGCACGATCTGCCCGTTCTGCAGGCAGTAGCGTCCGGGCTCGCCGCTCACGCCGCGGCGCGCTCGTCGAGGCGCGCGAAGAACTCCTCGACGGCGGCGAGGAAGGTCGGCACGTCGGGGAGCGACTGGATGCGCTGGCGGAGCTCGCGTCCGTGCGGCACCCCGTGGGTGTACCAGCCGGTGAACTTGCGCAGCTTGTGGAGCGCGAAGGCCGACGGCTCCCGCTCGGCCACCCGCCGGAAGTGCTCGAGGATGAGCTCGCGGCGGTCGCCGAGCGCGGCGGCGACCGGCGGCCGGCCGGCGAGGAGGTCGGCCGCCTGGCGGAAGATCCACGGATTCTTCGTCGCCGCGCGGCCGATGAGGACACCGTCGCAGCCCGTCTCGGCGAGCATCGCGAGCGCGTCCTCGGGCTCCTTGACGTCGCCGTTGCCGAAGACCGGGATCGCGAGCGCCGCTTTCAATCGCGAGATCTCGCCCCACTCGGCGCGGGCGTCGCCCGCGAACATCTGCTTCGCCGTGCGCGCGTGCAGCGCCACGCCGTCGGCGCCCTCGCCCGCGCAGATGTGCCCGAGCTCGAGGAAGTTGCGGCTCTCGCGGTCCCGCCCGAGCCGGAACTTGACGGTGAGCGGGATCGAGAGCGCGTGCCGACAGGCGGCGACGATCTGGCGCGCGAGCCCCGGGTCGCTCATCAGCGCGCAGCCGGAGCAGCCCTTCAAGACCTTGTTCGCCGGGCAGCCCATGTTGATGTCGCAGACGTCGGCGCCCATCGCCTCGACCCGGCGCGCGGCTTCCTGCATGGTGGGAGCATCTGCCCCGTAGATCTGGATCGAGATCGGCCGCTCCTCGTCGACGAAGTGCATGAGATCGAGCGTCCGGCCGACGCCGCGGACGAGCGCCCGGGACTGGATGAACTCCATCGTCACCAGGCCGACGCCGCCGATCCGCCGCACGAGCAGGCGGAAGTCGCGGTCGGTCACCCCCGCCATCGGGGCGAGGACGAACGGCGAGGCGAGCTGAAGCGGGCCGAGGCGCGGCATCGAGCCGCCGATTCTAGCGCCCGCGCGCGACGCGGCCGACGGCGAGGGTGAGCCCGGCGGCGACCGCCGCCCACCAGGCGCCGCCGATGGCGAGGCTCGCCGCGAGGAAGAGCCGGCCCTGGAGGCCGGCGTAGGCGAGCGAGAGCGGGAAGTCCATCCAGAAGAGCAGGCCACTGCGCACGCCGCCGCCCCAGCGCAGCCAGATCCAGGCGGCGACGAGGGCGTGCAAGCCGAAGGCCCAGAGCGCGGCCTCGCGCGCCGGCGAGCGGCCAGAAACGAGCGGCATGGGGCGAGTCTAGCCCGTGGGCGGGCTCCGATAGGATCGGGCGCCCGCCTCTCGCACCGATGAGCTCTCCCTCCGCCCTCGACGTCGACTGTCTCGCCGCCGGCCTGGTGCCGGGGCTGGCGGCGGAGCTCCTCGCCGGCCGCCACCACGATCTGCTGGCGCCGCTGCGCTTCCTCGCCCCCGGCGAGGCGCCGCACGGCGAGCCGCCGCGCCGCGACCGCCGCGAGCTCGTTGCGGCGCTCGGGACGGCCAACGCCGCTTACGGCCATCCGCGCGCCGCCGAGCTCGCCGCGCGGCTCGCCGATCCCGCGACGCGCGTCGTCGCCACCGGACAGCAGACGGGCCTGCTCGGCGGCCCGCTCTTGGGCTACGTCAAGGCGGCCGCCGCCGTGCGCTGGGCCGAGGCGCTCGAGGCGCGCGGCGAGCCGGCGGTGGCGATCTTCTGGATGGCGACCGAGGATCACGACTTCGCGGAGGTGGCGAGCGCCACCTTCCTCGGTCCCGACGGCCCCGTCGTGCTCGGGCTCGGCGACGACCCGCAGCCGCTCGCGCCGGTCGGCATGCGCACGCTCGGCGGGCGCGCCGAGGCCGTCCTCGCCGAGCTCGCCGAGCTCTACCCGCGCCCGTGGGCGGCCGCTTGGCGGGCGCGGCTCGGCGTCTGGTGGCGCCCCGAGGCGCGCTTCGGCGAGGCCTTCGCCCGCCAGCTGGTCGGCACTCTCGGTGCGCGCGCGCCGCTCGTCGTCGACGCCATGCTGCCCGAGCTCAAGCGCGCCGAGGCTCCCTATCTCGCCCGCCTGGTCGAGCGCCGGCGCGAGCTCGGCGAGGCGCTCGCCGCGCGCGAGCGCGCCCTCCGCGCCCGCGGCTTCCATCTCCAGATCGCGCCGCAGCCGGGCGCGAGCCCGCTCTTTCTCTTGCGCCACGGTGAGCGCCGGCGCATCGAGTGGCGCCCGCGCGAGCGCTTCGCCCTGCGCGGCGACGACGAGCCGCGGCCGGTCGACGAGCTCCTCGCGACGCTCGCCGGCAATCCGGCTGTCGTTTCGCCCGGCGCGCTGGCGCGGCCGGCGCTCCAGGACGCCGTTTTCGGCACTTTCCTCCAGGTGATGGGACCGGCCGAGCTCGCCTACCTCGGCCAGGCGGCGGCCGCCTACGAGACGCTCGAGCTCGCCGCGCCGTGGACTTCGCTCCGGCCCTCCGCTCTCGTCCTCGGCCGCCACGACCGCGAGCGGCTCGCGGCGCTCGGCATCGAGCTCGCCGCGCTCCTCGCCGACCCCGACGAGGTCGAGCGCCGGCTCGGCGAGCGTGTCGGCGGCGATTTCGTCGCGCCGGCGCGCGAGGCGATCGCGGCGCGCGTCGCGGCGCTCGCCGCGCCGGCGCTGGCGCTCGATGGCGGGCTCGCGCGGCCGCACACCAAGACCGCGCGCACCGTCGATCGTGCCCTCGCGCGCTTCGCCGCCAAGGCGGCGCGGGCGGCGGCGCGGCGCGACGAGGTGACCCGCGAGCGCTTCACCCGCCTGCTCGCCGCGACGCGGCCGGGCGGCGCGCCGCAGGAGCGCGTGCTCGCCGCCGCGCACTTCTCCCTGCGCTACGGCGACGGCTTCGGCGCCGCGCTCCTCGACGGCCTGGCGCTCGATCCCCGCCGGCTCTCGGTGGTCGATCCCGAGCCGGCGGCGGTGCTCGGATGACGGTCGCGGTCGACGTGCTCGCGGTCGGACCGCACCCGGACGACGTCGAGCTCGGCGCCGGCGGCACCGTCGCCAAGCTCGCCCGCGCCGGCCGTCGCGTCGCCATCCTGCACCTGACTTGCGGCGAGGCCGGCACGCGGGGCAGCGTCGCCGAGCGGCGCCGCGAGGCCGAGCGTGCGGCCGAGCGGCTCGGCGCCGCGAGCGTCGAGTTCTTGGCGCTCGGCGACGGCGGCCTGCGCATCGGGCGCGAGGAGGAAGAGCTCGTGATCGCGGCGCTCCGCCGCCTGCGCCCGGAGCTCGTGCTCGGCCCGGCGCCCGAGGACCGTCATCCCGACCACGGCCGCGCCCACCGCCTGCTGCGCGCGGCCTGCTTCTACGCGGGCCTCGCCAAGCGCGGCGCGGCGCCGCCGCACCGGCCGGCGGCGCTCTTCTCGTACCTCCAGCACGACGCGGTCTTCGCGCCGTCGTTCGTCGTCGACGTGACGGCCGACTGGGCGACGAAGCAGGCGGCGCTCGACGCCTACGAGAGCCAGATCCACCGCCTCGGCGCCGAGCCCAGCGCCGGTCCGTCGACGGTGACCGCGTCGCGCCGCTTCCGCCTCGCGGTCGAGGGCCGGGCGCGCCACTTCGGGCAGCTCGTCGGCGCCGAGCTCGGCGAGCCGTTCTGGAGCCCGACGCCGCTCGCCGTCCCCGATCCATGGCAACTTCTGCCCGCCGGCCTGCGTTAGAGAGAAGATGCGCGTCGGCATCAGCTGCTACCCGACCTTCGGCGGCTCCGGCATCGTCGCCACCGAGCTCGCCATGGCGCTCGCCGCCGGCGGCGACGAGGTGCACGTCATCAGCTACGCCGTGCCCTCGCGGTTGCATCTGGCGCGGCCGAACCTCTACTTCCACCAGGTGCTGGTGCCGAATTACCCGCTCTTCGAGTTCCCGCCCTACGAGCTGGCCCTGGCGGCGAAGATGGCGGAGGTGGCGCGCTACGCGCGGCTCGACCTGATGCACGTGCACTACGCGGTGCCGAACGCCGCCTCGGCGATCCTGGCGCGCCAGATCCTCTCGCCGCAGCCGCTGCCGGTGGTGACGACGCTGCACGGCACGGACGTGACGCTGGTCGGCAACGACCCGAGCTACCTCGAGACGACGCGCTGGGCGGTGCTCAACTCCGACGCGGTGACCGCCGTCTCCGACTGGCTGCGCCGCGCCACCGAGGAGCAGCTCTGCCTCGAGGACCACCCGATCGAGGTGATCCCCAACTTCGTCGACCCCGAGCGCTACGAGCGCGTCAAGGACACGCCCGGCGCCCGCCGCTGGGCCCGCTCGGGCGAGCGCATCCTGATCCACGTCTCGAACTTCCGGCCGGTCAAGCGCGTCATGGACGTGGTCGAGATCTTCCTGCGCGTCAAGCGCGAGATGCCGACGCGCCTGCTCCTCGTCGGCGACGGGCCCGACCGCGCCAGAGTCGAGAGCCGCTGCCGCGCCGAGGGCTGCTGCGACGCGGTCACTTTCTTGGGCCAGTTGCAGTCGGTCGAAGAGGTGATGGTCGGCGCCGATCTCTTCCTGCTTCCCAGCGAGAACGAGTCGTTCGGCTTGGCCGGGCTCGAGGCGCTCGCCTGCGCCGTGCCGGTGGTCGGCTCGCGCGTCGCCGGTATCCCCGAGGTGATCGAGGACGGCGTGACGGGGCTGCTCTTTCCGGTCGGCGACGTCGATGCCATGACCGCCGGCGCCCTCGCCCTGCTCGCCGACCCCGAGCGCCACGCGGCGATGGGCATGGCGGCGCGGCGGCGCGCCGTCGAGCGCTTCGCCGAGGCGACGATCGTCGCCCGCTACCGCGCGCTCTACGAGCGCACGCTCGGCGCGAGCGGGGACTCCTGAGCGACTACGCGGTCGCCACCGGCAGCGCCGAGGCGACCGTGCGCGAGCGCGGCTCGCGCTTCTTCGCCTTCGTCGCGCCCGCCATCGACGCCGACGCCGCCAAGCGTTTCGTCGCCGAGATCGCGCGGCGCTTCCCCGACGCCACCCACGTCTGCTTCGCCTGGCGCCTCGGCTGGCCGCCCGCCGAGCGCGCCGCCGACTCGGGCGAGCCGGCCGGCACGGCGGGTGCGCCGATCCTCCAGGCGCTGCGCGCCGCCGAGCTGACGGACACGGTCGCCGCCGTGGCGCGCTACTTCGGCGGCACCAAGCTCGGCAAGGGCGGTCTCGCCCGCGCCTACGGCGGCGTCGTGCGCGCGGCGCTCGCCGCGCTGCCGACGCGGCGCGAGCGGCCGCGCGCGCGGCTCGTCGTCGAGTGCGACTACGAGCGGCTCGGCGCCGTCCGGCGCCTGCTCCGCGCGGGCGAGGTCGACCTCGTCGGCGAGCGCTACGCCGAGCGCGCCGAGCTCACCCTGGCGGTCGCCCTCGACGCTCGCCGGGCGCTCACCGAAACGCTCGCCGAGCTCGGCCTCGCCGCCCGCGCCGCCCCGCGTTGAGGCCGCGCTCCCTTGGAGGCCCCGCCGCCGCGGTGTACACTCGCCGCCAGTCTCGCCGTCGCAGAGAACAGGCACGTCGCAGCTGACGTCATCGATCGTGAGAGGAGAACCGGACGATGAGCGAACCGACCGTCCCTCCGCCGCCGGCCGCCCCCGCGGGAGGCTCGAACGACAAGACGCTGATGCTGGTGCTCGCCTATCTCGGACTGCTGGCGCTCATCCCGCTCCTCACCGAGAAGGACGACGCCAACGTGCAGTGGCACGCCAAGCACGGTCTCGTGCAGTTCTTCTTCTTCGTCATCCTCTGGGTGGTGATCGGCATCATCACCTCGACCGGCATCGGCTGCGTCTTCGCCTTCCTCTATCCGATCGTCGGGCTGGCGTGGCTGATCGTCTGCGTGCTCTCGATCGTCAAGGCGACGAAGGGCGAGCGCTTCCTCATCCCGGGCGTCTCGGACTTCGCCAACAAGTTCTGATTCGGCGCGCCGCGCGAGCCCCGCGATGAGCGAGCCGGGTCCGCCTCCGCCGCCCGCCGCCGGCGAGCCGCCGGGGCTGCCCTGGGAGCGTCGCGCCGAGCACGGTGCGGTCGCGGGCTTCGTCGACACGCTGCGCCGACTCGTGCTCGAGCCGGCCGCCGCCTTCCGCGACGCCAAGCGCCGCGGCGAGCTCGTCTCGCCGCTCGCCTACGCCGTGCTCCTCGCCTGGCTAGGCGTCCTCGCCGAGCGCACGTGGAGCCTGCTCATCGGCTCGAGTCTCGTCGACCTCATGCCGCCCGAGATGCGCGACGCCGCGGCGCTCGGCTTCGCACTGTCGGGAATCGGCATCGCCATCGCGCTCGTCGTCGTGCCCGTGGTCGTGCTGCTCGGGCTCTTCGTCTACGGCGCCATCCTGCACCTCTTCTTGATGCTCTACGGCGCGACGCGGAATTCCGCGGCCGGCTTCGAGGGCACGCTGCGCGCTCTCGCCTGGTCGTCGACCGCGCAGCTCGGTCAGCTCGTGCCGTTCGCCGGCGGGCTCGTCGCCACCGTGTGGAGCGTCGTCCTGCAGACGATGGCGCTGGCGACGTTCCACCGCACGACTCAGGGGCGCGCGCTGGCGGCGGTGCTGACGCCGCTCCTGCTCTGCTGTGTCTGCTTCGCCGTCTTCTTCGCCAGCATCGTGGCGCTCGTCGTCGGCGGCCTGGCGTCGGCGGCGGGCGGCCCTTGAGCGCGCGGCGGTTCGCTCGACCGCTCGCGCTCGGCTGGGCGGCGATCGCCCTCGGCGGCGCGGCGCTCCTGCCCGTGCTCGCCGACGTTGCCGGCCGCTTGCCGCGCTGCCCTCTGCGCGCCGCCACCGGCTGGCCTTGTCCCACCTGCGGCAGCGGCCGCGCCCTCGCCGCGCTCGCCAGCGGCGAGCTCGGCGCCGCGCTCGCCGCCAACCCGCTCGTCGTCGCCGCCGGCTTCGCCTTCGTCGGCCTCGGTGCCGCCGCCGGCCTCGCCGAGCTCGGCGGGCGGCCGCTCGCCGAGCCGCGCGAGCTGCCGCGCTGGGCACGTCTCGCGCTGCCCGCGGCGCTCGTCGCCAATTGGCTTTATCTGGTGGGAGCCGGCCGCTGAGCCGACGCGCGCGCGCGGCCCGCGCACTGGTCGTCGCCGGCGCCGTGCTCGCGCTCTACGACTGGACGCGGCCGCCGGCGGCGCAGTGGAGCGCGCGCGCCGAGCTCGCCGCGCTCGCCGCCTATCGCCGCCACCTCTCGCCGCGCCTCGCCGCCGCCGGCGTCGGCTGCCGCTTCTCTCCGAGCTGCAGCCGCTACGCCGAGCAGGCGATCCGCCGCCGCGGCGCGCCCGCCGGCACGGCGCTCGCGCTCTGGCGCGTCGCGCGCTGCGGGCCGTGGACTCGCGCCGGCACCGTCGATCCGCCGCCGTGAGCGGGAGCTCGGCTGGGTTAGGATCGCGGCGGTTCCGGGAGGAGATCTGATCTCGACGCGGCAGACCGGCCCACGCCGCCGTCTCTGGGCGACCCTCGGCGTCGTGGTCGTCGCGGCGCTTCTGCTCGTGCTGCTGCGCGTCGGCCTCGATATCGCCGACCGCCGTATCGGCGTCAGCTACGACCCCACCGAGCTCGAGATCCGCATCCTCAGTGTCGTGCCCGACGGGCCCGCGGCGCGGGCCGGAGTCGCGGCGGGCGACGTGCTGCTCGCGATCGACGGCCAGCCGCTGCGCGAGAGCGCCGATTTCGATCGCATCGCCTACACCTTCGCGCGTGGGCGGCCGGTGGAGCTCGAGATCGCGCGCGATGACCGCCGGCTGCGCCTCGAGGTGGTGCCAGGAACGGATTACGACTGGGGGGAGTTCGCGCTCGGCGCGATCGCCTGCCTGCTCTACCTGGGCCTGGGGCTGATCGCCTCGTCCCAACGCGCCGACGACCTGCGCTCGACGCTGCTCGCCGGCTTCTGCTTCGCAGTCGCCTTCGAGCTCACGCTGCCGTGGAGCCTGCTCGGTCCCGAGACCGCGGGCGGGCTGGCCGCGAACATCGCGTTTCGGCTCGTCACCGGCCTGCAGTTCGGGCTCGAGCTGCACCTCGCCACCGTGCTGCCGACGACGCCCGCATGGCTCGCGCGCCATCGCTGGGTTGTCCCCGCCTACTACGCGACCGGCATCTCCATCGCCGCTGTCGCCGCCGCCTCGCTGGCCGCCGCGGCCCTCGGCGTCCAGTCGGTGGCGCCGCTCGCCGAGGCCTCCGACGAGCTCGTCTTCTCGTGGCTGCTGCCGGCGTGGGCGATCGCGGTGGCGGCGATCATCGGCCGCCGGGCCTTCTCCCATCCCGACCCCCGCGGTCGCCAGCAGGCTGGCCTGGTCCTGATCGGCGTCCTGCCGTGGGTCGTCGTCGTGCTCGTCGACACACTGCGGCCGCTCGTCGACGCCGCCGCCGTGCCCCTGCCCGACTCGGTCTGGAACTACGCCCTCCTCGCCTATCCGCTGGCGGTGCTCGCCGCCATCTTCCTCTACCAGCTCTTCGACCTCGAGCTGGTGGTGCGCAAGAGCCTCCTCTACGGCGGCCTGACTTCGCTCCTCGTGCTCGGCTTCTACGCCCTGGTCGGCGGCATCGGGGCGCTCTTCGCGCGCCAGTTCGGCGAGGAGGGCGTGCCTTTCTGGGTGCTGTCGAGCGCCGGCCTGACCATGGGGCTGCTCTTCAACCCCCTGCGCTCGCGGCTGCAGCGCGAGATCGACCGCCGGCTCTTCCCGGAGCGGCTGGCGCTGCGCTCGCGCCTCGTCGCTTTGGCCGGCGAGCTGCCGGCGCAGGGCAAGCTCCCGCGCATGGGCGAGCACCTGGCGCACGAGCTGGAGCGCATCTTCGCCGTTCGCTCCGTCACCGTTTGGCTCGCCTCGCCACCGCACGGCCAGCTGCTGCAGATCGCCGCGAGCGGCGTCGGCGAGCCCGACTTCGAGCAGACCGCGCTCGTCGGCGGCGACGACCCCGCGGTTCGCCAGCTGGCGGCGAGCCCGCGGCCGCTCCCCGCGGCCACGCTCGCGCAGGCGAGCCCGCCCATCGGCCAGCGCCTGCGCGCCGTCCAGGCCGAGCTCGTCGTACCGCTCAAGAAGCAGGAGATCCTCGTCGGCCTGCTGACGGTGGGCAGCAAGCGCGACGGGCAGCGCTGGGCGGCCGAGGAGCTCGACCTGCTGATGCTCGCCGGCCACCACGCGGCGACGGTGTTCGACAACGCGCGGCTGTTCGATTCGGCCACCTTCGAGGGGCTGACCGGCCTCTACCGCCGCGAGGCGCTGCTCGAGATCCTCGACCGCGAGTGGAGCCGTTCGCAGCGCTACGCGCGGCCGCTCGCCGTCGCACTGGTCGATCTCGACCACTTCAAAGAGGTCAATGACCGCTTCGGTCATCTGACCGGCGATCTGGTGTTGCAGCGCGTCGCCGCCGAGATGCGCAACCTCCTGCGCGAGACCGACTTCATCGGCCGCTACGGCGGCGAGGAGTTCCTCTACGTGCTGCCGGAGACGACCCTCGACGGCGCGCAGCTGTTCGCCGAGAAAGTGCGCCACAAAGTCGAGAGCCTCGAGATCGCGACCGAAGCGGGCAAGAGCGTGCGCGTCACCGCGTCGATCGGCGTCGCCGCCCGCGAGGGCGGGCGCGACGACGGCCGGGCCCGGGGCCGCGCTCTCGTCGCCGCCGCCGACGAAGCGCTCTACGGCGCCAAGCGCGAGGGCCGCAACCGGGTCGAGGTCGCCCCCGAGCGCGCCTGAGGCGCCGTCACCAGGCGAAGATCAGACCGACCGAGGCTTCGCCCTGCGACAGGTAGTCGCGATAGTCCTGGCAGCTGCCGCCGCCGGCGCTGGTCTCGCAGCCGATCTCGAAGTTGTCGAGCTCGGTCCAGAACCCGCGCGCCTCGAGGCGCATGCCGAACCACGGCGTGAAGAAGAGCTTGACGCCGCCGCCCAGCGACACCGAGAAGCGATCGTCGGCGCCGGCGCCCGGGAGATCGGGATCGATGTGCGTGACGCCCCCCGAAATCACGAAGTAGGGCGTCACTTCCGGCCGGCCGAATTGCGCCAGCAGCCCGAAGTGGGCGTAGGTGATGTCGGTCTCGATGGTCTTGATGTCGGGGCCGAAGATGCCGGCGTCGAAGAACAGGTCGCTCTCCTGGTGATTGAGCAGGAGCTCGAGCTGCAGCGTGCTCGTGATCGGGATGTCGAAGGTGACGCCGAGGGCCGGTCCCTGATCGAGCTCGAGATCGGCGCCGAGCGGCGAGCCCGACTCGGCGTCGAAGTGGCCGCCGAAGTGGTAGGAGATGTGTGGCGTGAGCTCCCACCGGTAGTCGCCGTCGGCAAGCGCCGCGGACGGCAGGGCGAGCAGGCAGAGGGCGAAGGCGAGTCTCTTCATCGACGAATCTCCTCTTCGATGCGGGCTTCCGGCAGCCCCGATATCCCGGACTTGGGCTCCGAGCATAACCCGGACGCGGCCCGCGGCGGGAGGGCGGATAGGATCGCCCCTTAAAG
>Ga0214472_10004453_pt1 | contig 14789 bp, 10 predicted proteins | sample RVTome_6_FD_207662 | JGI IMG/M metagenome (GOLD analysis project Ga0214472, IMG submission 207662) | Soil microbial communities from uranium-contaminated site in the Upper Colorado River Basin, Wyoming, United States - RVT140D175 | ecosystem: Environmental > Terrestrial > Soil > Contaminated >...
CCCTCGCGAGCAACGTACCTCGGACTTCCCTGGCTCCGCACTGGATATTCTGGCTCCGCACCTGACGGTGCTTCGCAACGTTCCCGGGACTTGCGGAGGCCGGCGGCCTCCGCCCTCGCGAGCAACGTACCTCGGACTTCCCTGGCTCCGCACTGGATATTCTGGCTCCGCACCTGACGGTGCTTCGCAACGTTCCCGGGACTTGCGGAGGCCGGCGGCCTCCGCCCTCGCGAGCAACGCGCCTCGAACTTCAATCTGCCGCAAGGCGGTGGAGGTCGAGACCGCCCTGGTCGTTCCTCGACAGATCGGCCTCGAGCCCTCCCCGGGCCCCCACGTAGAGCACGAGCGTCTGCCCGATGACTCCCGACCGATCCCGCTCTCCGGCCCCGTAAAGACGCGGGTCCGTCGACACGATGAGCAAGGGAGAGCAGCTCGCCACGACCCGGCGAACGTCGAGAGGCGAAAGCGCGCCCGCCACCACCACCCCATCCACGTCACTCGAGAGCCTGTCCACCACTCCGCGTACGGCAGCGGCCGGATCCACCACCCGGTAACGGGACCACAGCCCATCTTCCTCCCGAACGGAGAGGAGATCCGGCCCCTCGCCCGACACCCCGATCACCGCCACCTGGAGGCCTCCCCAGGACACCTCCAGGGAGGGAAGGAACAGGACCTCTCCTTCCCGGCCGGTGACGTTGCAGCACACGACCGGGGGGTCCCCTCGCTCCGAGAGAATCAAGAGATCCTCGCGGTGAACGAGATCGCTCGGGCCGGGCACCAGGGCCCGATAGCGAGCGCCCTGGATCGCCTCCCGGTCGGGGGTGGAGAGGAAGCCGCCCGGATGGAGCCGCAACAATCGAGATGGATCCCCCGGGTCTTCGAGACTCCTCGCCTGCCCCGAGGTCCTGGTCTGGAATGCGAGATCGCGCGCCGGATCGGCGCTTTCCGTCATGAGGATCGGCGCCGCCGGCTCGACGGAGGGAAGCATCGGCGGCTCGAGGCCCGAGACATGGGCCCGGTAGAAGGGCGCGAGATCGAGACTCCAACTCTCGCGGGCATGACGCAGAAGCCCCGACTCGACGGCAGCCACGGATCCCAGGAACGAGGTCAGCCACCCGGCTCCCACCTCTCGCTCGAGCAGCACATCCAGATCGCGAAGAAGGAGTGGCCCCACCACCTCCTCGAGAAAACGTCGCATGGGCGCCGGAGCCACCCGGTAGCCGGCAGGAAGAAAGGACTCGTCGTCCAGCCTCGACAGCTCGAAGCTCCGGAGGAGTGGTCGCCAGGGGTCGCTTTCCTCACGCTCCTCACCCCGGACGACCCTTCTCGCCAGGTAGATCGGCGCTGCCGCCCGCAGCCAGGCATCCTCGGGCCGGAACGCTGCCTCGTCCATCATTCCCGCGTCGAGCAGGAACCGTGCCGCGAGCTCGCGTCCCCAGGGACCGAGCCAGGGATCGACCGGAAGCACCAGGAGCCCTGTGTTCCGGACGGGAGCGAGAGGCGCGAAACCCTCCGGGGCCTCGATCAGGACGAGATCGAGGGGATCTTCGTCACGCGGCGAGACCCTGTCCTGAAGGCGGACGGCGAGAGAGCGAAGAGAGTCGACGATCTCCTCGCCGGCTCCCCGCGGAAGGTCCTGATCCCGATGAATCCACAGCGAGCACGGTGACTCGGGGAGGGGCACCCTCTCGAAGGAGCCCCGCACGAGAGTCGCCGACATCGCCCTTTCGAGACTGCTGGTGCCCCGCCCCGGTCTCAGGAGATCGGGCGGCGAGGCCAGGAGCTCGAAATCCTCGGCCCCCGCGGGGACCAGCAGCATTTCGCGTCCTGTGAGCACCGCCTTGCCCCTTTCCGTGAAGGCTCGTGCACGTCCCGCCGGGGAAAGCAGGATCACGGCCTCGAAGGCCACCTCGATCGCCCCGGCGTCCCCGCCCTCGATGAGGACATCCTCGTAGAGGAGAGGAACCGGGCGTCCTCCGGTGGAGAGGCCCGTCTCCTCCCGGATCACCGTGCGATGGGCGAGACGGTGGCCCCGGTCGTCGGTGACCCGGAGGCCACGCCGGACGAGCGGAGGCCCGGGGGAGAAGCTGCGCAGGACGAGATCTCCCTGGCCCGTCCGGCTCAGCGAGAGCTCGAGGAGCACGCCCTCGGCTTCGCCGGGAGAGGGTGCCACCACGAGCCGGACCGAAGGCGCCATGGCCCCGCCGTCCTCCCGGAGCAGCGTGAGAACGGCCAGGTAGCCGGCGATGGCGAGGGCCACCGTCCACGCCGAAAGGAGGAAGAGCTTCGACCTCGGTTGAAATGGCATCCTGGCCAACATAGCTTCTCCCGAGAAACATCTCCCTGGCCCGGAGGATCCGACACCATGTCTCGCATCAAGACCGTTCCGCCCCGAAGCAAGGTCAAGGTCACCGACTGCTGGGACCTCTCCAGCCTCTTCCCCAGCGACGCGGCCTGGGAGAAGGCTTTCAAACGGTGGGAGAAGAAGATCCCCCGGTTCACCACCTTTCGGGGAACCTTGAAGGCGAGCCCGGCGAAGCTGGCCACCTGCCTCAGGTTCGACCTCTCCTTCGACCGCGAGGGGGAACGGCTGGGCAGCTACGCGTTTCTCAGGACGGCCGAGGACATGTCGAGCAGCACCTACCAGGCCATGCTGTCGCGCTTCCAGAGCGCCGCCCGAAAGTCGGGCGAGCTTGGCAGCTACATCCGCCCCGAGATCCTCTCCCTCCCCGCCGCCCGCATGAAGACCTTTCTGGCCAGCAAGGAGCTCAAGCCCTTCAAGCTGCTCCTGGAGCGCCTCCTCCGGTACAAGCGACACACGCTGTCCAGCAAGGAGGAAAAGCTCCTCGCCATGCAGTCCCGCATGTCGGACACGGCGGGCAAGGTGTTCAGCCAGCTCAACGATTCGGATCTCCGGTTCGGAGTGGTGAGGAACGAACGAGGCGACCGGGTGGAGCTGAGCCACGGCAGCTACGCCTCACTCCTCCAGTCGCCGTCGCGCGCGGTGAGAAAGAAGGCATTCAAGACGTTCTACGAGGCCTACCAGTCTCACGAGAACACCCTCGCCGCCACCCTCAACGGGTCGATCCAGCGCGACGTGTACGGGGCGCAGATCCGCGGCTTCCCGGGGGCGCGACGCGCGGCGCTGTTCGCGGACAATGTTCCCGACTCCGTCTACGACAACCTCATCTCCGTGGTCCACGAAAACCTTCCCACCCTCCACCGCTACTACGACGTTCGACGGAAGGCGATGGGTCTTCGCGACATCCGCCAGTTCGACACCTACGTGCCCATCCTTTCCGACCGCAAGGTCAACATCAGCTTCGACAAGGCCTCCGACATGGTGGCGGAGGCTCTCGCTCCGCTGGGCGACGAGTACGTCAGCGTCCTCCACAAGGGTCTGCGCAAGAGATGGTGCGACCGGTACGAGAACAAGGGCAAGCAGAGCGGGGCCTTCAGCTGCGGAAGCTATGACGGAGACCCCTACATCCTGATGAACTATCAGCCCGACGTGCTCGATCACGTCTTCACGCTGGCTCACGAGGCGGGGCACTCCATGCACTCCTGGCTCTCCGCCAGAGCCCAGCCCTACCAGTACTACGACTACACCATCTTCGTGGCCGAGGTGGCGAGCACGTTCAACGAGCAGCTCCTCACCCATTACCTCCTCTCCCGGGCTCGTACCGACGAGGAGAGAGCCGACCTCATCAACCGGGAGATCGACGACGTGAGGGGGACGATCCTCCGCCAGACCATGTTCGCCGAGTTCGAGAAGGTCACTCACGAGCTTGCCGAGGCGAACGAGCCCCTCACGGTGGACAGGTTCAAGACCGAGTACAGGAAACTCCTCCAGAGCTACTTCGGAAAGGGGTTCGTCCTCGACGACGAGCTGTCCCTGGAGTGCTTCCGGATCCCCCACTTCTATCGCGCCTTCTACGTGTACAAGTACGCCACCGGAATGTCGGCCGCCATCGCACTGAGCCAGAGGGTCCTCGACGGCGGCAACCGCGAGCTCGATCAGTACCTCGGATTCCTCAAGGGAGGCTGCTCCAAGTTCCCGCTGGAGCTCCTCCGCGACGCCGGTGTCGACATGGAGAAGCCCGCGCCCGTTCAGGCAGCGCTCGATCACTTCCGTCGCCGCGTGGACGAGCTCGACGAGCTCCTCTCCCGACTCAAGAAGAAGCGACGCAAGGGCCCCCGGACCAAGGACCGGACATGACGTGCAACGCCACCTGGCAGATCTGATCCGCGGGACCGATCCCCGAAGACACCATCGGGTGGCGCTCACCCGCGAGGATCCCTCCAGCGCGGGCCCCGTCTCCTACCGTGACCTCGAGCAACGATTTCTGGCCTGCGCGGCCTCCCTCGTGGAGCTGGGGCTGAAGAAGGGCGACCGGGTGGCCCTCTACGCCGACAACTCGTCGCGCTGGCTCGTGGTGGATCTTGCCTGCCTGCGCCTGGGAGCAGTCGACGTGCCCCGCGGCTGCGACACGACCCCCGGGGAGATGGAGCTCATCCTCTCCCACTCGGGGAGTCGGGTCCTCTTCCTCCAGAAGGCCCGTGACCTGAGCTGGGCGGTCGAGATCAGGAGCAAGCTTCCCGACCTGGAGCACCTGGTGCTCATGGACCCATCGTTTGCCGAGGAGGATCCGGATCGCGGCGTCCACTCGCTCGCCACTCTCCTCGCCCGGGGAGTGGCCGGCGCCGCAGCGGTGAGGGAACGCCCTGGCCCCGAGCGCGACGACCTCGCCACCATCGTCTACACTTCGGGCACGACCGGCGACCCCAAGGGCGTGATGCTCACCCACGGCAACATCCTGCACAACGTCGAGTCGTTCCCGAGCCGGATCTTGGTCGTGCCCGAGGACTCCTACCTGTCGCTGCTCCCGAGCTGGCACATGTTCGAACGCACCGTCGAGTACTGCGTGCTCTCCGCCGGAGCCAGCATCATTTACACCGACGCCCGTCGGCTGCGCACCGATCTTCGCGACGTGGCTCCCACGCTGCTCGCCGGCGTACCGCGCGTCTGGGAGATCCTCGAGCAAGGGGTGCGGGGTGCTCTGCACACCCGCGGTGCGATGGCCCGGGCCGTCTTCGGAGCCGGACTCGGCATCGGCAGCCGCTACCGCCGGGCACGCCGCCGCGTCCACGGACAGCTTTCCTCCAGGGCCTCGGAGAAGGTGGCGGCGGCCCTGTCCCTGTGCTTCCTCGCGCCCGCTCACTCGGTGGTGGACCGTCTCCTCTTCCGGAAGATCCGGCAGGAGACGGGGGGGCGGCTCCGTGCCGCCATCAGCGGTGGGGGAGCCCTCTCCACGGACGTCGAGGAGTTCTTCGACACGATTGGCATCACCCTCCTCAACGGATACGGCCTCACCGAGACGGCTCCGATCATTTCCCTGAGGGGGCTGGACCAGAACGTCCTCGGCACCATCGGCCTCCCCCTGCCCGGGACCGAGATCCGGATCGAGGGCGAGGACGGAATCCCCACCCGGAAGGGAGAGGTGGGAGTTCTGCTCGTGCGGGGTCCCCAGGTCATGAAGGGCTACTACCGGGAGGCCGAGACCACACGCCAGGTCCTTACTCCCGAGGGCTGGCTCAACACCGGTGACCTCTGCTGCGTCTCCCCGGGTGGGCACCTCGTCTTCTCCGGCCGCAGCAAGGACGTGATCGTCCTGTCGACGGGCGAGAACGTGAACCCCGGCCCCATCGAGAAGGCCCTCGAGAGATCTCCCTTCATCACCCGGGCCGTGGTCGTGGGGCAAGACCGCCCTCGGCTCGGCGTTCTGATCGAGCCCGACCTCGCCGCAGTGCAGGAGTGGGCGAAGAGGTCCGGAATCCCCTCCGCCGCGGGCCGTGACCTGATGACCGACCCCCGGCTCCAAACTCTCCTCGAGAAGGAGGTGGGCAGCCTGTGCCATCTCGCGCGCGGCTTCCGATCCTGCGAAGTGGTGCGACGGCTCCGCATCTTGCCGGAGCCTCTGTCGGTGGAGAGAGGAACCCTCACACCCACCCAGAAGATCCGCCGGCTCAAGGTGCGCGAGCTTTACGGCGATCTCATCGACTCGATGTACCGGGCCGAGGACGTGAAGTGATCCTCCAGATGAAGACAGGGGAAGCGAATCTCACCATCGACGACGGGTGCCAGATCCTGCTCGACGGCGAGGGACGGATCACGGGCTACTACGAGGAGGCCCTCCGGATCAGGAGAGCCTACGACGATCGGTGGCTGCGTCTCCCTCGGCCCGAGCGCGGAGGGCGATCGGGCAATCAGCCCGAGGTGGTGCGGGAGCTGCCCGAAGGGGAGATCACCGGGGTCCTGGCAAGAATCCGCGGAAGGCTCGAAGCGGCCCTCGCCCCCGGATCCGCCCTGGAGATCGCGGCCTCGTCGCTTCCGAACAGCTCCCGCTCCGACGACGTCCCTCGAGACGAACAGGAGGAAGGAATCCGCCTTCTCCGGCAATCCCTCTCCACCACGCGCGAAGCCTATCGCACGGACGGGCAGCGGTTCCGTTCCCTGGTGGGACGGATCCCCGTTCTCCCCCCCGACCGCTATCGTTCCCTGTACCTCGTGGTCGCGCCGGGTTGTCGCTACAACCGCTGTCTCTTCTGCGAGCTCTACCGGGATCGTCCCTTTGCCACCTTTCCTCCTCTCGAGGTGCAGAGAAGAGCGCGCGAGCTCGTCTCCTTCTTCGGACGTGCCCTGCCCACGCGCACCTCCGTGTTCCTGGGAGACGCCTCCGGCCTCGCCGTACCTCAGGAGGATCTCGAGAGCATCCTGCGCTCTCTCCACGAGGTGCTTCCTCCCCGGGTCCTTCGGGATGGCATCCACACCTTCGTCGATGTGTTCGTGACCCGGTCCCGGCACGAACGTGAGCTGCGGCGCCTCTCCGAGCTCGGACTCCGTCGCCTCTACATCGGGCTCGAGTCGGCGTCACCAGAGGTCCTCTCCTTCTACCGGAAGCCTCACTCGCTGGAGATCCTCGCCGCCGAGGTGAGGAAGGCTCGCGCGGCAGGCATCGCCACCGCGCTCATGATCCTCGCAGGTGGGGCTCCCCGGGAGATGCAGGAGAGCCATCTCGAGGAGACCCTGCGTTTCCTTCGTTCCCTGGATCTCGAGGCGGAGGACCGCATCTTCCTCTCGCCTCTCGTGATTCCGGAGGCCACGGGATTCCGCGAGGAGGTGGAAAGACGTGGCCTCTCGCTTCTCGACGCGGAAGAGATCGTCGACGAGGTGGATCGGCTCACGGCAGGCCTCGCGGGGATCACGGCAAAAGTTTCGCGCTACCAGCTCAAGGGATTCCTGTATCGTTGATCTCGATTCCTGCATCCAAGAGTTCCCGAGCGTCAACCCTGGAGATGTGAGCCATGCCCACTGAATTCGACGCCATCATCATCGGAACGGGTCAGGCGGGGCCTCCCCTTGCCGGAGACCTCACCGCTGCCGGCCGACGGATCGCCATCGTGGAGAGAGCCCGCTTCGGGGGAACGTGTGTCAACTACGGATGCATCCCGACCAAGACCCTGGTGGCGAGCGCGCGCGCGGCCCGCTTCGCCCGACGCGCGGCGGAGTTCGGGGTGGTGCTCGACTCTCCCCCGCGCATGGACATGAAGAAGGTCAAGCAGAGGAAGGACGAGATCGTGCGCGGCTCCAGCCAGGGAGTCGAGAAGGGGCTCCGGGGAATGGAGAACTGCACGGTCTACACCGGCCACGCGCGCCTCGAAGGTCCGCGCATCGTTCGTGTCGGCGAGGACCTCCTCCAGGCGGAGCAGATCTTTCTCAACGTGGGCACACGCCCCTTCGTTCCCCCCCTCGGAGGAATCGAAGAGGTCCCGTTCCTCACCAACGGCGACATGATGAAGGTGGACTTCCTGCCCGAGCACCTCATCGTGGTGGGAGGGAGCTACATCGGTCTCGAGTTCGCCCAGATGTACCGCCGCTTCGGGAGCGAGGTGACGGTCGTGCAACGCGGCCCCCGCATCCTGGCCCGCGAGGACGAAATCGTCAGCGTGGCCGTGCAGGAGATTCTCGAGGCCGAAGGAGTCCAGGTGCGCACCGGTGCCGAGTGCATTGCCCTCGAGCGTCGCGAGAAAGGTGTCGCCCTCCGCCTCGACTGCATGGACGGCGGTCGGGAAGCCCTTGGCTCGCACGTGCTCCTCGCGGTGGGACGGACTCCCAACACCGATGACCTCGGCCTCGACGAGGCGGGGGTCGAGATCGACGGGAAGGGCTTCGTGGAGGTCGATGACCAGCTGCGCACCAACGTCCCCGGAATCTGGGCCCTGGGCGACTGCAACGGCAAGGGTGCCTTCACCCACACCTCCTACAACGACTACGAGATCGTGGCCGCCAACCTCCTCGAGAACGACTCCCGCAAGGTGAGTGACCGGATTCCCTGCTCGGCCGTGTACATCGACCCGCCGCTGGCGCGCATCGGCATGAACGACGCCCAGGCCCGGGCCTCTGGCCGCGAGATCCTGGTGGGCCACCGCCTCATGAAGCACGTGGGCCGGGCCAAGGAGATGAGCGAGACCCAGGGCTTCATGCGCTTTCTCGTGGACGGAAAGACCCGGCAGATCCTCGGTGCGACCATTCTCGGCATCGGCGGCGACGAGGTGATCCACTCCATCCTCGACGTGATGTACGCCAAAGCGCCCTATACCGTGATCTCGCGGGCCATGCACATCCACCCCACGGTGGCGGAGCTGGTGCCGACAACGCTGCAGAGCCTGGAGCCGCTGGAGTAGCACGAGCAGCGACCCGGCGAGGGAGCGGAGGATGGCCTCCCGCTTCAGTGATTCCTCCGCAACGTCCCCCTCCCCCACGCGTATGATCCCGGGTAGCCCGATCTCCAACGGAGGACTGCCCATGATCCATCGCCTTGCCATCCGCGTTCCCGCCCTGCTCGCCCTGGCCCTGGCCAGCCTCCTCGGACTCTCTGCCTTCCCGACCGTCGCCTCGGCGGACGAGACCTCCGGCCGGGAGACCATCGCCGACCCGGCCCTCCGCGAGCTCGTGGAGCTCCTCGAGAGCCGGGCGAGCAAGATCATGCCCCGGCGCCGCGTCCCGGGTGCCGGAGTGGCGATCCTCACCGGAGGCGAGATTGCCTGGGCGGGCGGGTTCGGATTCGCCGACGTCAAGACCGAGAGACCCGTCACCGGGGACACCGTGTTCAACATCGGGTCCATCTCCAAGACCGTTGCCGCCTGGGGCCTTCTCCGCCTCGTCGAGGCGGGAAAGCTCGACCTCGACACGCCGGTGGAGAAGGTCCTGACCCGCTGGAAGCTCCCCCCTTCCGCGTTCGACCACGACTTGGTCACCCTTCGCCGCCTGCTCAGCCACACCGCGGGCCTCTCGCTTCACGGTTACCCCGGCTTCCAGCCCGGTGAGAAGCTCCCGACGATCGAGGAGTCTCTCTCGGGTGCCACCAACGGACCGGGGGACGTGCGCGTGATCCTGGAGCCCGGAACCCTGTGGAAGTACTCGGGAGGCGGCTACACGATCTCCCAGCTCCTCCTCGAGGAGGTCTCGGGCAAGGCCTTCGCCGACTTCATGCGAGAAGAAGTACTCGTTCCCCTGGGCATGACCTCGAGCGACTACGTGTGGACCGAAGAGATCACGAGGCTGGCCGCCACGCCCTACGACCAGAGGGGGAATGCCATCCCCGGCCCGCGATTCACCGCCCTCGCGGCAGCCGGTCTCCAGACGACTCCTCGCGATCTCGCCCGCTTCGCCCGGGCCAGCATGGCGCCGCTCCGGCGGAAGGACGACCCCGCGACCTGGGTTCTGAAACCCGAGACCCTCGAGCTCATGCAGTCCTCCGCCCAGGCGTCGCCGAACTACGGCCTCGGCTACATGATCTCCGAGAATCGTGGCATCCGCGTGGTCGGCCACGGCGGCGCCAACGATGGCTGGATGGCCCGGCTCGACATCGTGCCCGACACCGGCGACGGGCTCGTCGTCCTCACCAACGGCACGAACGGCTCGGACGTGCACCAGATCCTGTTCCAGCTCTGGGTGGAATGGCTGGCGGAGAAGCAGGGACACTCGCGGTAGAAGTCAGCGAGAAAGAGCCGCTGCTCGCCCCAGCACGAGGAGGCTCGTCCTCGATGACCCCTGCTTGGTGGGCCAGGGGAGCTTTCCCAGCGGAACGGCGCACAGCCCGGGGCATTCCCTCTGTAGACGCTCGACGGCCAGCCACGGCCCGGGAATCACCTCCCCGTCCCGCCACAGCGGCTCGAGCCCCGGGAAGCAGTCGTGGAGGACGATGCAGCCTCCGGGTGCGAGACGGCGCGCGGCCAGCGTCACCTCGCGGTACACCGCCGCCGCGGAGTGATCGCCGTCCAGGAAGACGAGGTCGAAGGTCGACGTGCACTCCCTCAGGTACGCGGTGGCGTCCCCCATCACGAACGTCACGAGATCCTCGTCGTCCCCGGCAACGAGCAGCTCCCGGGGCGAGCGGCGAGATCCACTCTCGAGCCAGGGCCGGGTGGCCGGATCATTGACGTCCCGGAGATCGACGGTGACGAGACGGCCCGGACCTGCCGAGGGATCGCGCCGGCCATTCTCCCTCAGTGCCGCCGCCAGGGTGACCGTGGAGCTCCCGACATGAGTGCCGACCTCGAGAACCTGACGGGGGCGAAGCGCTCGGACGAGAGCGAAGAGCGCCTTGCGGTCGCCGGGATTGACTCCTCCGCCCCCCTCGCCCGCACAGGCCTCGCCGAGTATCCGCTCGGCGTCTTCCATGCCCAGGAGGGCCAAGGGGTCGTGAAAGAGCCGTGCGAGACTCGCCCCGCTCACGGACCCGAGGCGCGACACATCGAGCTCCTCACGAGGCATCGACGCGAGCTGCTTCCGGTTCCGGACGAGGAGCCGTCTTCTGCGCAAGCCCTTCGGTAGGAGCCTCGTCGCCGCACGCCCGAGCACGTTTCCCTCCCCTTCTCGATCGGTCAGAGCGACCGCTTCATGAGCTCGGAGATTCTCCTGGCGAGACGCGCCGGGTCCTTGAGCTTGCCCCCCTCGGCCAGCACGGCCTGATCCACGAGAAGCCAGGCCGACTCCTCGAGCTCCTCGCTGTGGGCATCCTTGTCGTAGAGCTGTTTGAGCCGCGGCAGCAGCGGGTGCTCGGGGTTGAGCTCGAGGACGCGCTTGGTCTCGGGCACCTCCTGGCCCATCTGTCGCAGCATGGCCTCGAGCTGGGGAGAGATCTCACCCTCCTCGCCCACCAGGCAGGCCGGAGACTCGGTGAGCCGCGACGACAGGCGCACCTCCTTGATCTCGTCCTGGAGAATCGCCCGCAGCCGGAAGAAGAGGTCTCCGTACTCGGTCTGGCTCTTGTCGACCTCTTCCTTGCGCTTCTTCTTCTCCTCGTCGGTACCGAGGCTGACCTCGCCCCGGGTCACGGATACGAGCTTGCGTTCCTGGAACTCGAAGCCTCCCCGCGACAACCAGACCTCGTCGACGCGGTCGGTGAAGAGAAGGACCTCGATCCCCTTCTGCCGGAACGCCTCGAGGTGCGGGGAGTGGAGGCCCGCAGCCAGATTCTCCGCGGTGAGGTAGTAGATGTCTTCCTGGCCCGGTTCGATGCGGTCCAGGTACTCCGCGAGCGAGGTCGGCTCCGCTCCCTCACTCCGGGTCGAGGACCCGACGAGGAGGGTCAGGAGTCGATCGTGATCGGCGGCGGGATCGAGGAACCCCTCCTTGAGCACGGGGCCGAGCTCCTTCCAGAAGGCCAGGTACTGCTCTCGATCCTCGTCCTTCATGGACCCGAGCTTGTCGAGGAGCTTCTTCACCAGGACCTTCCGGATGGCCCGGATCTGGCGGTCCTGCTGGAGCATCTCGCGCGAGACGTTGAGCGAGAGGTCCTCGGAGTCGACGACTCCCCGCACGAATCGCAGCCACTGGGGCAGGAGATCCTCGCAGTCGTCGAGGATGAACACTCGCTTGACGTACAGCTGGAGCCCCCGGTGGGCGCGATCGGGCATGTAGAGATCGAAGGGAGCCTTGGACGGGAGGAAAAGCAGCGCTCGTGCCTCGAACGCGCCCTCCACGTGGACGTGGAGATGGGTCAGGTAGTCGCTCCAGTCGTGGGAGACGTGGCGATAGAACTCCTTCAGATCGTCCTCGGTCACCTCTTCCTTCGGTCGCGTCCAGATCGCCTTGCCGGAGTTGAGGGGCTCGTCCTGGCCGATGTCGCCGCCCTTGTCGTCCGTACCCTGCACGCGGATCGGATAGGCGACGAAGTCGGAGTACTTCTTGACCACGGACCGGAGGACCTGCGCATCACAGTAGTCGTGGAGGCCATCGTCTTCGTCCTCGGCACGGAGGTGGAGGGTGACCGTGGTTCCGGCCTCGCTCCTCTGGCCTTTCTCGACCGTGAACGTGCCATCTCCCGTCGACTGCCACAGAGTGGCCTCATCCTCGCCTGCTCTCCGGGTGAGGAGCTCGACCCTGTCCGCCACCATGAACGAGGCGTAGAAGCCGACGCCGAACTGGCCGATGAGCTCCGGCGGAACGGATCCGTCCTTCTTCTTGGCCTTGGCAACGAGCTGGAGAAACTCCCGCGACCCGGACCGGGCAATGGTGCCGATGTTCTGGAGCACCTCCTCCCGGGACATGCCGACGCCGTTGTCCTCGACGGAGAGCGTGCGGGCCTTGCCGTCGAGGCGGAGGGTGATCGAAAGCTCCCTCTCGGGCAGAAGCCCCTCGCGGGTCAGCGACTCGAAGCGCAGCTTGTCGAGGGCATCGGAAGAGTTGGAAACGAGCTCCCGGAGGAAGACCTCCTTGTGGGAATACAGCGAATGGATCATCAGGTCGAGGAGCTGCTTGACCTCGGCCTGGAAGGAATGTTTCTCGGCGACCTGACTCATGGGACTCCCTGTCTGGAAAACGGGGCGAGGAGAAGCACCGGCTTCCCCTCGCCGGACCGGACTCGACAGGGAGTATAGCTCGACTCCTCCCTCAGAATAGATCCACCCTGGCCCGCCGACGCAGCTCGGCCGGCGTCAGCCGTCCCCGGGCGAAATCGTCGGCGTCGCAGCGCCGGATCCGCACCACGAGGTGGCAGTCGGGAGCACTCGCCCCGGCCAGGAGGCCGTGGGCGCCAGGGCCAGTCCGGTAGCGCCCCCCTCCCGAAGGAGGCACCGCCTCTCCACTGGGTGATTGCTCCAGGAGCTCCTGGTAGGCCACGAGCGAGCTCGCGTAAACGGCCGAGGCTCCCAACTTGATCTCCATGACCACGGCGAGGCTCTCCTCCGCGTCGAGCTCGGAGAAATTGGATCCGTGCTCGGCCAGTGCGAGGAGAGCGGCAGTGGACAGCCGATCGATGGCCTCGCGCGAGTGCTCGTACCGCACGTCCTCGCCGGAGGGATCGGAGTAGCGAAGAAGCCAGGACGCGGAGCCGCTCTGCCGGATCGAGCTTGCCGCTTTCTGCCACCGGTCGGAGGTCGGAAGGCTCTCCGGCTCGGGCCGGGTCTCGTCCGTCACCGCCTGCAGGGGAACCTGGAGATCGAACAGAAAGACGACCCCCATTTCCGGGACATAGAAAGCTCGCTCGCAGCCGGAACCGCTCACGAGGGCCCTCACGGCATCCTCTGGTGCCGCGCCCGTGGTCGGGCGGCACGCCACGCGGAGATCCTCGCTCAGGATGCGCTTCATGATCTCCATGGTCTCGCGCAACCTGGCGTGGTCCTTCCCCTCGCCATCGAGCTCCTTCTGGGCCAGGCAGGCCGGAGTGACGAGAGCAAGCAGGAGAGCCAGAGCGAGCCCACGCCGCACGACTCCCTTCGAAGTGAACCTCATCGCGATCCTCCTTGGTATTCGGAATCCTCGGGGACTCTTTCTCGAACCTCGATCCCGGCGGCGACGAACGACACCACGTCCTCGAGAGCGCGCCGGGTGACTCCCCTCGAGGGCGGACTCGCGGTACAGCGCATCGGTGAGGAGATGGAGGCGGGTCAGCTCGGCCCGGTAGATCTCTTCCCTTCCCAGCACCCAGGGCACCATGGATGCGCCGCAGCCCCCGGGCCATACGTGACTTGACCGTGGTCTCGGGCTCGCCCGTGACCTCGGCGATCTCCCCGAACGTCAGGTCGTGGTAGTGACGGAGGACGACCACCTCGCGTTCCTTGACCGGCAGCCGCCCGACGGCCTCGGAGACCAGATGTGCGGTCTCGCGACGCACCGACAGGGCACGAGGGTCCGCCAAGGGGGGGGTGCCGACCGCGGCCCTCCCTGCCCAGGCGTCCCGGGCCCGATCCGCCGAGACGAGCGAACGCAGGCGGTCCCGGCACACGTTGATGACGATGCGGGTGAACCAGGTCCCGAACCGCGCCCGGCCGTCGTAGGAAGGCAGGGCCGAGGTCGCCCGCAGGAGGGCCACCTGGCTCACGTCCCCGGCCTCCTCATCGTTGCCGAGAAGACGGTACGAGAGGCTGCGGGCCCTCTCGCCCCAGCGAGCGAGGATCTCGTCGAGAGCTCCTTTTCCCCCCTGACGGTGGGATACGATGAGGTCCTCGTCGGAACGGCCCATGCCACCTCTCGGTACGAAGGTCGCCCCCTTGGACGGAGCAAAGGACGGGATCGACGACGAAAAACTTGACCCTGTCTTCTGGTCCCCCGCCAAGCTCACCGCGGCAGCCGCTTCGGCCGGCGCGGTCTTCCTCTTCTTCCATCGCGGTAGGGACCCCGGTTTCCCGGGGCCCCCCGCACAGATCCGTACGTGAAGCATTACCTCATACGGCTCCTGCCTCAGGTCAGACGCGGAGGCGGTCATGCGGATAGGGATGCAGAA
>Ga0214472_10004457_pt1 | contig 14784 bp, 15 predicted proteins | sample RVTome_6_FD_207662 | JGI IMG/M metagenome (GOLD analysis project Ga0214472, IMG submission 207662) | Soil microbial communities from uranium-contaminated site in the Upper Colorado River Basin, Wyoming, United States - RVT140D175 | ecosystem: Environmental > Terrestrial > Soil > Contaminated >...
TGCCGGCGCACCGGGCGCGGGCGGCGCGGCGAGTACACTTCCCGGCGATGCGTCGTTGCCGGAGGTCATCATGCCGGCGCCCGACCTCCCGAACCTCGAGTTCGTCGACCAGGCCGGCGAGCCGGTCTTTCTCGAGGAGCTGCGCGGCAAGCCGACGCTGCTGACCTACATCTACGTCAACTGTCCGATGCCCGAGATGTGCCCGGCCACGACGCTGCGGTTCCAGGAGGTCCAGCGGGCGCTCGACGAACAGATGCGCGATCGGGTGCGGCTGATCTCGGTGAGCTTCGACCCCGCCGACACCCCGGATGTGCTCGCCGGGTACGCGGAGCTCTGGGAGGTCGACCCGCAGGTCTGGACGATGCTGACCGGCCCCGAGGAAAGCGTTCGCGCCCTCGGTGCCGCCTACGGCTTCTGGTTCGAGTCCCAGGAAGGCGCCACCTTCCGCCACGCGATGATCAGCGTGATCCTCCTGCCCGACGGTTCGATGCATCGCGTTCTGCTCGGATCGGTTTGGGACGGCGCCGAGGTGGCGGACAATCTCACGCGGCTGGCCGCCGCTCGAGGTGAGCCGGCCATGCATTGAGCCTCAACGCCGTCATCGTATTCATCGGCGGCCTGGCCCTGTTGCTGGTCGGCGCCGAGCTGCTGGTGCGCGGCGCCTCGCGCCTGGCGGTGGCTTTGGGAATCTCTCCGCTGGTCATCGGACTGACGGTAGTGGCCTGGGGCACCGGATCACCGGAGCTTGCCGTTGCCGTCAACGCCGCCATGGAGGGCCGCGCGGATCTCGCCGTCGGCAACGTCGTCGGCAGCAACATCGCCAACATCCTGCTGATTCTCGGCCTCGCCGCGGTGATCGCGCCGCTGAAGGTCTCGGCGAGGGTCGTGATCCTCGACGTCCCGGTGATGATCGGCGTCTCGTTCCTCACGCTGCTGCTCGCCTTCGACGGGGTGCTCGGCACCTTCGACGGTCTTCTGCTGCTGGCGGCGCTCGTCGTGTACACGGTCTGGACGGTGTGGGAATCGCGGCGCGTCCGACGCGCCCTCCGCCGGCAGCTCGAGCGCGAGCTGGCCGGCAAGCAGGCCGGCGAGCCGACACCGCGCTGGCAGTTGCTGGCCTACGCATTGGAGGCCGCCTGGATCGTCGTCGGGCTTTCGCTCCTCGTGAAGGGCTCCGACTGGCTCGTCGAGGGGGCCTCGACGCTGGCCATCTCGTTCGGCTTCAGCGAGCTGGTGATTGGCCTGACCATCGTCGCCGTCGGCACCTCGTTGCCGGAGCTCGCCACCTCGGCCGTCGCCGCTGCCCGCGGCGAGCGCGACCTGGCGGTGGGCAACGCCGTCGGCAGCAATATCTTCAATATCCTGGCGGTGCTCGGCATCACCGCGGTGATCGGCGTCGATGGCATCGCCATCGCCCCGGTGGCGCTGTCGTTCGACATCCCGATCATGATCGCGGTGGCGATCGCCTGCATCCCGGTCTTCTTCAGCGGCCACGCCATCGACCGCTGGCAGGGCGCCCTGTTCGTCGCCCTGTTCGCCGCCTACATGACGTACCTCGTCCTGGACGGCATCGGCCACGCCACGGTGCGCGGCTTCACCACGATCATGACGATGGTCATCCTGCCGCTGGTGGCGCTGACGCTCGCGCTGGTCCTGTACCGGGCCTGGAAAAACCCGGACGTAACGTGACCGCGGCGACCGAGCCCTGTTGCGTCCTCGCCGGCCTCCTGGCCGTCGCGGCGAGCGCGGCCGTCTCGCCTGACTCGGCGACGGCAGGCGCGGGCGCCTCGGCTCAACTGCCGCCCTGCGCCGCCGACGCAGTGACGATTCGCGCCGCGCGCCTGCTCGACGGCCGGGGTGGCGCGCCGGCTGACGCCGTCGTCACGTGCGCGGCGAGAAGATCGCCGCAGTCGGCCCTTGCGAGGGCGCCGTGACGCATGACCTCGGCGACGCCACGCTGTTGCCCGGACTCATCGACGTGCACGTGCACATCGACTGGCGCTTCCAGCCCACGGGCGCTTCCGCCGGCGCCCCGACGCTCCCGCCGAAACCCTGGCCGAAGCCGAAGCGGCGATCCTCGAGAACGCCCGCGTCACGCTCGCCGCCGGCTTCACCACCGTACAGTCGCTCGGCAGCCGGCTCGACGTGCCGCTGCGCGACGCCATCGCCGACGGCCTCGTCCCCGGCCCGCGGCTGCTCACCTCTGCGGGACAAATTCTGCCCGGCGACCGCAGCCGCGAGGAGCTGCGTTCGCTGGTGCGCGAGCACCAGGCGCGCGGCGCCGACGTGATCAAAGCCATCGCCCCCAATGTCATCCCCAGCAACTTGGCTCGGCGCATGGTCGAGGTCCAGCTCCAGACGATCTGCGGCGAGGCGCGGGCGCTGGGCCTGCGAGCGATCGTTCACACCCAGGATCGACACGGCGTGCTGGCGGCGGTGGGCGCCGGCTGCACCCAGGTCGAGCACGGCACCTTCGCCGACGATGAGGCCTTGCGCGCGATGGCCGCGGCCGGTGTCTACTTCGATCCCCACATCGGCTTGTCGCTACAGAACTATCTCGAGCACCGGGAGCGCTTCCTGGGCGCGCCCGGCTACACCGAGCAGGACCTCGCCGCAATGGAACGCACGATCCCGCTGCTCGCTCCGCTTTTTCGGTGGGCGCTCGGCGCCGGGGCGCGGATGCCGCTCGGTTCCGACGCCGTCGCCGGCGCGCACGGCCAGAACGCCCGTGAAATCGCGGCGCGGGTGGAGAGCGGCGGCCAGCGACCCATGGACGCGATCGTCAGCGCCACGTCGCTCGCCGCCGAATCGCTCGGCCTTTCCGACACGATCGGCGCGCTCGCGCCCGGTTACGCCGCCGACGTCATCGCCGTCGCCGGCGATCCCCTGCAGGACATTCGCGCCTTGCAGCGGGTGGCGTTTGTCATGAAGGGCGGGCAAGTGTACTGAAGACGCGCTCGGGTTGGGGCCTCGTCCGACCGGCGGTGAGCCGCTCTGCAGGCGTCGACGAGTGACTTCAGGGCAGAGCTCGAGTCCGCCAAAGCGCGAGCGCTCAAGGGAGGGGTCGCGGCCTGCGGCCACGCTTACGTCGGCTCTCCCTGGCGTGGTCCCGACTTCATCGGCTGACGCATGATCGCGGACCTACGCGCTCAGCGATTGCTTACCGCTACGGTGTTCCAGCGGGTAGCGCGCGGGATGAGCGGACGCTCGAGAAGGCAGAGCGCCGGGCTGCTGTTGAGGCGCGAGAGTGCGTCAACCGGGGATTGCTGGCCCCGGTCAGCACGGAGCTTGCCAGATCACGTTGCCGTCGGCGTCGAAGAGGACGACGGCAGCCGGGCAGGTCGTCTCAGCGCCCGTCGAAAGTGTATTGATGTCAACCCGACCGATGCTGGCCCGTGGCACGCCATCGTGGTCCTCGAATACAAGACGCGTCGGACCGAGAAGGGCTCCCGATGCTCCGTCGCCGAAAACGAGAAGGCCGCCTTCGTAGAGTTCGGCTTGCTTCGTTCCGTTCACATCCAGTAGAGCCAATGTGGCTACTCCGGTCGGCTCGCCTGTCGCGGTCTTCCGCTCTCCCAAGAAGCCGCGAGTTCTTCCCTCGGAATCCACCAACTCGAAGCTGCTGGCTCGGATCTGCGTTTGAATCTGCTGCGGTCGCAGGGCCCCGAGGAGAACCGTCCCGGACAAGGCGGTCAAGACTACGATGCCCGTCAGCCTAAGCCTTCGATTCTCCCGCTCCAGATTCTCGACCCGTTCTTCCAGATTCATCGCACCCCTCTTGTGGTTGTCCCGTTCGCCCACCTCAAGGGTTCCTACCACGCGAGGGCGGCGGCTCCAAGGGCAGTACGGGCGTCGGCTGGCGGCGCCCCGGCGCTCGATCGGCTAGGACACCTTCCTAACGAACTCCACCTCAACGCCACTCCTACAACCCTCCGCGGCACAAGTGTACGTCCATCTGCCGTTTGGCCAACCGGCACCGCCGGCCTCGGAGTAAAAAGCGAGATCGCCAGCGAAGTTCGACACCGGGCGCTTCTTACAATATGGACATTCTCGGACGCCGATGACGCGGTCGCCCGATTTCGCCAGCACCGTGACTGGTTCTGCCAGGTTCGGGTAACGGAAATTGTATTTTCGCACGCTCGATTCCTTCTTCTGCCCGCGCGGCACCCCTTCTAACACGCGGGGGCTGTGGGCTCCAACGGGGCGTGATGTCTGTAGCAAAGCACCCTAGCGGCGCTGTTCTAGCGCTTGTACACGCTCTTCGCCGACGAGGCGAACGAGGACTGCACGAAGCCCCCGGCATGTCTCTTGTACCAAGAGAACCAGATCCTCGTAGTACTGGAGGTAGTCTTGAGCGCTCTCGTGGCCCTGAAGGAAGATCTCTGGATCTTCGTAGTTGGACTTCGCCCTCAGTCGGTAGAGAAAGCGTGCGACACCGGTCTTTCCGATGCGATCTGCGATTTCCTGTTTCTCTTCAGCGCTCAGGTTCCGCCGGGTTGCGCGCGAGTTCTTGCGGGGCGTCTTCCTTGCCTCTGCGAAGTTCGCCTCGAGCCTCAAGTCGTGCGTGGTGAGGAGAGCCTTGCCGATCAGCGGCAGGTAGAAGGCTTGGTCCGGCGTAGTGAGGTTGTTCGTGTTCCGAATCGACTGGACACCCAAGCTCAACTCTGCCACCCGGATGTTCTCATCTTCTGGGCCGCCCGCGCACGTCGCAGCGAGTACGCCGGGGAAGTAAGTGCAGATGATGCCGGTGATCACATTGAGGAATCGGGAGTGTCTTGTGGGAAGGTTCCCATCCTCGCGGGCGTCCACCACGGCGAGCCCGAAACCGTGCACTGCGTAGTAGCCTTGTACGGGAAGCCAGAAGCTCGCTTCGGCAGCGAGATCTGGATCCCGAGACGTATCGATCCGATCCATGAGTCCGAGCGTCAGAGATCCGCGGAGAAATGCACGTTGACCGTGTTCTCCAAGCCTTTTGTTTGGCCGCAGCGTGGAGAAAGCCCGTCGTTGCTCCATACCAGCTAGAAGCCACTCCGGTCCGCGGGCGCGCTGACGGTGGCGTATCGCCGCGGCGTATGCCCCGACGTAGTTCCGGTACGTTTTCAAGGCGTTCAGGCTGTCGCTCGACATCGCAATCCCAGCGGTCGGTTACGAGTCCAAGAGTGGCGAGGCGCCGCTGCCGGCACGCCGGAAGTACGCCCCGACAAACCTGGGTGGAGCCTGTTCGTTGTCCAGCCTTATTCGATTCTGTATTGCGACACCACGACAGGGGGCGACCTTCTCACTTTAAAGGAAGATAATAACGCTCGTGCCCGAGAATTTCCGGACGTTGCCTGCCCTTTTTCTTGAAACGACCTCCAACTACGAAGCCGTCGTCGCGCCTTCGCTCTCTGCCGCTGCTCGAGACCGATAGAGATCGTCCAGCGCCCGTCTTGCGCGAACGGGAATGCACGAGGCCAGGCGCTGAGGAACACTTGCCGCCGAGTCCTTCGAAACGCATCGCGCTCGGGCAGGGGCTCGCCGCCGCGCCCGAGCTCGCGGGTCAAGCCCCTTTCACCCGCGTGCTCGTGGAGCGCCTCTCGCTCGTCGTTCGCGAGTACGGCGTAGAAGCGGTGAGCTCCGGCGCAACCGGGACGCCCGAGGGCTTTCGCAGGTGAGGAACTTGAGGAGGCCTGGCGCCGTTGACAGCCTGTAGCCCGTAACGTTACAGTTATCATATGAAGGTGCGGAGGTTTGCCCACAAAGGCCTGCGCCGCCTGTCCGAGGACAACGTCTCGAGGGGCCTGAGGCCCGAAATTGTGGACAAGCTCCGCAAGATGCTGGCGTTCCTCGATGCGATGCAGGACCCCGGGCAGCTACCCGCCCTTCCCACGTGGAAGGCGCATGTTCTGTCAGGCGACCGCAGGGGCACATGGAGCCTGCACGTCACCCGCAACCGGCGGCTGACGTTCCGGATTGAGGATGGCGAGATCGTCGACCTCAACCTCGAGGATTGCCATTGAAAGGGAGCACGAAGATGGCCATGGCGAATCCGGTTCATCCCGGCGACTTCATCAGGACCGAGATCATCGAGGCGCACGGGCTGTCTGTTACCGCCGCGGCGAAGGTTCTCGGCGTATCCCGCCCCGCGCTATCGAACCTCCTGAACCAGAATGCCGATCTGTCCGGCGAGATGGCGCTGCGCATCGAGAAGGCGTTCGGCGTGAACATGGACACGCTGATGCGCATGCAGGCTGCGTACGACATCGCTCAGGCCCGCAAGGAGGCGGGCAAGATCCGGGTCAGCCGGTACCAGCCCGAATCCGCGCGCCCGGCGGGCCAATAGGTCTGAGTGCCATCGCCAGCTTGGCACACCCTTCATGTCACTCCGCCCGCAAGGAGATCACCGGATCCACGCGCGCCGCCTGACGCGCAGGCCTCCAGGTGGCCAGGACGGCGGTGGCAACGACGGCGATCGTGACGAGCGCGTAGGTCGACGGATCGGTGGGCGTCACGCCGAACAGCCGCGCCTCCACCCACCGCGATGCGGCCAGCGCCGCCGCCACGCCGGCGACCGCACCCGCCAGCACCAGGCGCACCGACGAGCCCAGCACGAGGCGGCGGATGTCGCGGCGGTCAGCGCCCAACGCCAGGCGTATGCCGATCTCGCGCCGCCGGCCGGCGACCAGGAACGCCATCAGGCCGTAAACGCCGACGATCGCGACCAGAAACGAGAGCGACGCGAAAACCCCGATGATGCGCGTCGCGAGCAGCGTGTCGCCGAAGGCCTCGGCGTAGTCGTCCTCGACGAAGCTGAGGGTCACCCGGAAGCGAGGGTCGACGGATCGGGCGGCCTGCAGCACCGCCTCGGCGCGGGCGCGGCTCTCGAGGCGCGCGATGACGCTCACGAAGCCGTAGCTACCACCGGTCGCGGCGGCGCGAAGCTCGTCGGGAGTCAGGGGCTCCGGCGGCGGAGACGGCCGCGGGGGAAGGTACATGCTCAGGTACTCGCGGCCGGCAAACGGCGTCCCCTCGCCCTGGCGACGCGGACGGTGGATCACGCCAACGACCTCGTACTCGTCGACCGGGGAGACGTTCGCGGCCCGAAACCGCCGTCCGACCGGGTCGGTCCCCGGCCAGAGCCGGCGGGCGAGCTCCTCGGTAATGATGGCGCTACCCGGGGGCTCGTCGTCGCGGAAGAAGCGGCCGTCGAGTAGCCCGATGCGCAGGACGGAGAAATAGGCGGGTTTGACGGAACGCACCGCCAGCGGCAAGGTCAGATTTTCCGGCGGCCGATCGTCGACGGTGACCTCGACGCCCGCCCCGAAAACCGTGCCGGCAGACGGCGGCGCGCTGCCCTCCGTGGCGGCGATCACGCCGGGGACGGCGGCCACCCGCTGGGCCATGATGCTCCCCATCTCGGCCCGCTCGCCGCGGGAAAGCTGCGGCGGCAGGGCGACGTCGAGCGCGACGACGCCAGCGCCGTCGAACCCCTTGTCGATGGCCAGCAGCGACCGGTAGGTGCGCGTGAACAGCACCCCGCCGCTGATCAGCAACACGGCGAGCGCAACCTCCGCGACCGTCAGCAGGCGCCGCAATCGGGAGCGACCGGGCGACAGGGCCGAAGAAACCCCTTCTGTCTTCAGCAGGTCCAGCAGCCTCGAGCGCGACGCGAACAACACGACGGGCAGCGAGGAGAGCAACCAGGTGATCGCCGCGATCGCCGCCATGAAGGCGATCGCGCGCTCATCGAGATCGATCGGATTGACCGAGTCGGCCGCGATCCTCGCCGGCAGCGCGTCGACCAGGACCCGCAGGCCCACGGCCGCGAGGCCCGATCCGCCGAGCACCGCGGCGCCGATGAGGAGCCCGCCCTCCATCAAGGCAACCCGCCGCAGGGTGGCGGAGGAAGCCCCCAGGGCGAGCTGGATCGCGTAGGTCCGGGCCCGGTGGAAGGCGCCCGCGAGCTCGAGGCTGGCGGCGTTCGCGCAGGCGGTCAGAAGGAGGCAAAGCGCGGCCCCGAGAAGCGTGAAAAACAGAGTCCGCCGGTCGGCGCCGCCGGCCGCGACGTAGAAGGGCCCCGGGGTCGCGTCGTAGAAGTCCGGGTAGCCGGCGGCGGCACCGATGCCGGCGGCGCGCGCTGCCATCGCCCCGCGCAGCGCATCCGGGGAAAGCCCGGGTGCCATGCGAGCGATCGACATCACGCCCGCGAAGCGGTAGGTCAGCGGTCCCCGCGGGTCCATGGCACGCCAGAGCCGGATGCCCCCGTGGGGAAAGCGAAAGTCATCGGGCATCACGCCGACGACCACGAGGGGCTGGGCCGTCGTCTCGAGACGCTCGCCGAGCGCCGATTGCGGCCGGCCGAAGCGCTGGCGAGCCATCGCCTCGCCGATGAGCGTGGGGATCGCGCTGGTGGCGTCGGTGTCGCCGTCGACGAACGACCGCCCCCAGCGCGGCGCCACGCCGAGCAGTTCGAGCAACCCCGGCGTGATGTCGGCGGTCGCAACGATCTCCGTGGTGTCCTCGCCTACCAGAAAGACGCTCTTCGTCAGGTAACCCTGGACGCTCGCGAACAGGTCGGTTTGCGCCCGCCACTGGTCGAACAGGTCGAGAGTCAGCAGCCGCGAGCCGGGGCGCCCCTGCTGCCGGACCGACCGGACCGAGAGGATCTCGACGATGCGTTCGGCGTCGGGGTACGGAACCCGGCGCAAGAGGACGGAGTCCGCCACCGCGAACACCAGCGTGTTGGCGACGAGGGCGACCGCCAAGAGGGCCGCAACCAGAACGACGTGCCCGCCCCGCGCGCGCAGGCTCCGCAGCGCCCAGTGCAGCTCGATCCCGAGGCCGGGGCCGCCGCTAGGCCGCGCGGCTCGCGATGGGTCTGGGGTTGGGACACCGCGCCGGCCGAGCCGCTCGCGCACCGCGAAGCGCGCCATCCCGACCGTCTCCTTCATCCACAAGAGGCCGAGCCCCTTGAGGCCGGCGTCCCGACGCGCCGCGCGTGCAAGGTCGCCGAAGATGATCGCCATCTGGTCGCCGTCGCGATCCCGCCGGTCACCCGGCAACATGCGAAGCAGGACGCGGTACAGGCGCACGGGCTCACTTCCTCGCGCGTTTCGGCAGCAGCCGTCGTTCCCTCGCCGTCTGCAGCGCGCGTTCGAGGCGCCGCGCTTCCCGTCGCGCCACCTCGCGGCCCAGCTCGCTGAGCCGGTAGTAACGGCGCCGCGGGTCGTGATCGTCGGCGTCCGCAGGTTCCTGCACCTCCTCGATCCATCTCTGTTGATCCAGCCGCGCCAGCGCGTCGTACAGCGTGCTCGCGGTCAGCCTGATGGTGCCGTCGGTCCGCTCCTCGACGTCGCGGATGACCGCGTAACCGTGGCGGGGACCGTCGGCAAGCGACATCAAGATCTGAAACACGCGCGGCGAGAGGGGGAGGTGTCGGCTGACTTCGTCGGCGACATCGGGTACGGGCGTCATGAGCTCAGATCTTCCGTTCACCGTTATACCGCTCAACGGAGTATGCTGTCAAGCGGGCGAACCGCGTTGAAGATCGCGTCGCGCGCATCCCTCGGTCGCGAGCTGCCGGCACCGCCGTGAGATTACTCGGCCCGCAAGGTCACGAGCGGGTCGACCCGCACCGCTCGCCAGACGGGAACCATGCAGGCGACCAGGGCGACGAACAGCAGGAAGGCCGCCGATCCCAGGTGGGTGATCGGATCGCTCGGGCTCACGCCGTACAGGCGCTGGGCCAAAAGCCGGTTGCCGGCCAGTGAAGCGGCCAGGCCGATGAGCAGGCCGCCGCCGACGAGAAGCAGGCCGTGCACCAGGATCAACCGTGAGACCGCCACGGGGCGGGCGCCGAGCGCCATCCGCACGCCGATCTCCCGGCTGCGTTGGCTGACGTACTGCGCCAACACGCCGTACAGGCCAACGCCCGCGAGTCCCAGCGCCACCACCGCGAAAAGGCCAAGCGAGCGCGCCGCCAGCCGCGACTGGGCGACGGCCGGGGTACGGGCCATGATCGACGCCATCGTCTCGAGGTCCTGGTCCTGGACGGGAATGTCGGGATCGAGATCGACGATGGCGGCGCGCAGCGACGGGGCCACCGCGGTGGGCTCCACGGCGGTGCGCACGGCGAGCCGCATCGTGCGTTGCGGCGATTGTGCATAGGGACGGTAGAAGGCCGGATCGGCGCCATACGCGGGGCCGTCCATCAGCACGTCGTTGACCATCCCGACGACCTCGTGGGTGTCCGGGCTTTGGCCGATCCGAATCCGCTGGCCCAGCGGGCTCTCGCCCGCGAACAGACGCGAGGCCATCGTCTCGTTGATGACCACGACCGGAGGTGATCCCGCCGTGTCGCCGGCGCCAACGTCGCGGCCGGCCAGCAGCCGGATCCCCATCGTCTCGAAGTAGCCCGGGAAGACGACGCGCGAGTACGAGAGGGGCGCGTCGCCGGGCTCGATGGCCTCGATGCGCGCGTCGGAGACGCCGATGTTGTTGCCGGGATCGCGAACCGGGAGCTGGTTGACGAGGCCGGCGCCGACGACGCCCGGCAATGCCGCTACCCGCTCGAGCAGTGAGACAAAGAACGCCTCCTGCCGATCGCCCTCGTACTCGCCGGCCGGAAGGCGGACCTCCGCCGCCAGCAGCCGCTCGTCGTCGAACCCGAGGTCGACCGCCGAAAGGGTGAAGAAGCTGCGCACCAATAGCCCGGCGCCGATCAACAGCACGACCGACAGCGCCACCTGGGCAACGACGAGCGCGCCGCGCAACCGCCGGGCGCCGCGGCTCCCGCCGCCGCGGGCGCTGCCCTTGAGCTGGCCGGCGAGCTCGAAAGGCGTGGCGCTCAGCGCCGGGACGGTGCCGAACAGCAGGCTGGTGGTCACCGCGGCGAGCACCGCGAAGGCCAGCATCAAAGGGCTGAGGCCGGGCTCGGCGATGCCCAGGGCAGGCACCGGCACGACGTCGAGGATCACTCGTTGCAGCGCCACCGAGAGAACCGCCCCGACCAGACCGGCCAGCACCGCGATCACCAGGCTCTCGGTCAGAAGCTGGCGGACGAGCCGCGCCCGTCCCGCGCCGAGCGCCGCTCGCACGGCGAGCTCGGCGCCCCGCGGCGCCCCCTTGGCGAGCAGCAGGTTGGCGACGTTGGCGCAGGCGATCAGCAGCAGCAGGCCGACCGCAACGCCCAGCATCACCATGCTGTCGCTCGCTCCCGACACCATCGCCTCGTGCAGGGGGAGCAGCAGCAGCCCCTTGTTCTCGTTGGTCTCCGGGTACTCGGCCCGCAGGTTGGCGGCGATCGCGTCGACCTGCCCCTGCGCCTGCGCCATCATTACGCCGTCGGCCAGCCGGCCGATCGGCACGAAGTTGTGGAACTGGCGGCCCCGCGCGTAGGGCGACCCGAGGCGGTAGGTCAGCCAGACGTCGACATCGTGATAGAAGCGGAACCCCGGCGGCATGACGCCGACGACGGTGTGCGCCGTCCCGTCCAGCACCAGGGTCTCGCCGAGCGCGGTTTGACGCCCACCGAGCAATCGCTGCCAGAGCGCGTGACTGACGATGGCCACCTCCGGCGCCTCGAGCCGTTCCTCGTCGGCGCGAAAGTGCCGGCCGGCGATCGGATCGACGCCGAGCGTCCGGAACAGGTCGAACGACACCCACTGCGTCTTCACCCGCTGCGCCTCCTGCTGCCCGGTCAGCGTCATCGTCACCGGGAAATAAAACATGACGGCGAGCGAGTCGAACGCGTCGCTGCGCGCCCGGTAGTCCTCGTAGTCGGGTGCCGAGGTGGTGCTGTTGACGCGGCCGCCGAAGGTCGTCCGGGCGAGCACCAGCCTGCCCGGCTCCTCGTACGGAAGCGGCGCGATGAGCACCGCCTCGAGGGTGCCGAACATCGCGGTGCTGGTGCCGATGCCGATCGCCAGCGTCGCCACGGCCAGCGCCGTGAATCCCGACGACTTGGTCAACGACCGCGCCGCGAAGCGCAGATCCTGAAGGAACGATTGCATGAGCGAGTCTCCTCGACGGGGAGCCGGGGGTTGAACGGGTGGCGGTTTCAGGCGGGTGGTCAGGCGGTCGCGGCCATAGCGGAGGGCGACCCGAAGCGCCGCGCGCCAGTAGCGCAGGCGGGCGGCGAAGGGCGCGGCTTGCCGGCCTGCCCCGTGCTCTTCCTCGAGGTCGCCGATCAGCCCTTCGCGGGCGATCGGGTCGCGCACCGCGAGCCGCAGGAGCCATTCGGCGAGGCGCGTCACGAGTCCTCCAGGACGTCCTCGAGGCCGGCCCAGAGGCTGAACAAAGCCTCGCGGGTCGAGCGAAGCGCCTCGAGCCCGGCGGCCGTCAGCCGGAAGTACCGCTTGCGCCGGCCGCCGCGACCGGGGGTGGGATCGGCGAGCCACGACTCCACGAGCCCCTTGGCCTGCAACCGATCGAGGGTTACATAGGCGGCGCCGTGCGAGACCTCCCGCCCGGTGCGGGCGGCGAGCTCCTCGCGGATGGCCAGTCCGTAGGCCCCGTCGCCAAGGCGCAGAACGGCCAGCAGGATCGCCTGCTCGAGCTCACCGAGCTGTGGGGATGGAACCATTACTACAATGTAGCATTGAAGGATCGATGGTGGGGCAACTTTCTTCCGCGGCCGGAATCCGGTGGCCGGCGGCGGTCCAGTGGATGGCGGCGGTCCAGTGGATGGCGGCGGTCCAGTGGATGGCGCCGTCGCCGGCTGGGCGCTGGGCGAGTGGTTCCGCGACAACGGCAAGCACGCGCTGGCCCATCTACAAAGGGGGAAGACCCGCCAGCCCGGGGTCGAAGCGACCGCCATCGACCACGGCGGTGGCTCTTTTCGCCATGTTACTATGATCATGACTATGGTCATCTAAGCGCAGGCTGGGCGTTGCCGTCTCCGCACCTGAACCCCGGAGCAAACTGAATTGCGAACGATGAAGGCGTCCGAGTTCAAGGCGAAGTGTCTGAAGCTGATGGACGAGGTGGCGGCGACCGGCGAGTCGATCGTCATCACCAAGAACGGCGAGCCGGTCAGCCGGCTGGTGCCGTACCGGCAGCGGCCGGGGACCCTCTTCGGCGCGACGCGGGGAGCGATAAAGGTCGTCGGCGACATCGTCGAGCCGATCGACGTCGAGTGGGAGGCGAACGGTTGACCCTGCTCGACACGCATGCGCTGATCTGGCTGAGTGAAGGGTCCGCAAGGCTTGGTCCGCGGGCCAGGAGCCTGGCGGACCGTGCCCTCGCCGAGGGGACGCTGGCGGTCTCGGCGATCAGCTTCTGGGAGGTCGCCATGCTGCGCCGCGGGGGCCGCATCGAGCTGAATCAGCCCGTCGATGCCTGGCGCGCCGGGTTACTCGAGAAGGGACTGGTCGAGATCGGGATCGACGGGGAGTTGGCGGTCACCGCGGCCGAGCTCGCGGACTTCCACGATGACCCTGCCGACAGGCTCGTCGTCGCCACCGCTTCGCGCCTCGGCGCCACACTGGTCACCGCTGACGGCCGCATTCGAGACTGGCCGGGAGAGCTGCGACGCCACGACGCGCGTGCCTGAGGAGCGCTTTCACGCCGTCGCGCCGACCGGCGGGCGCCCGTGAGGCGGCGGTTTCCCGCATACAGGGCGAGGGAATCGAGCCGGCGCCTCGGCGTCGATCCGAGCTGCTGCTCGGACCGAGGCCGTTACGCAATGCACTCGAAGGCCGCGAAGCCGACGCTCTCCGGCTCGACGAGGAGCAAGCGGCGGCGCCATCCGCCGGCCGCCTCCAGGAGGGGGCGCAGGAGGTGCATCTTCTCGGTGTTCCAGTCATGGGCCATGAGGATGTCGCCGGGCCTCGAGTGGCCGTCGAAGAACCGGAACTGCTCCAGCGTTGCCCAGGGGTCGTCCGAGCCGTCGAGGAACACGCACCGGGGCGCATCGACCCCCAGGAGGTAGGGCTCGAACACCTGAAGATCGTTCCCGTGGATGAAGTCCACGAAGGGTACGAGGTGCGGGAGCCAGCGCCGGTAGGCGGCGACCGCGCCGCGGTGGAGCCCGGCGTCGGCCTCCAGCGTGACGAGCCTTCCCCGGCCAAGCTTGAAAAGGGCGGTGGATAGGAACAGCGTGCTGCCCCCGCCCGTGAACGTGCCCACCTCGAAACAGCACGTGGGACGAACGCTGAGCACGGTATCGTGGAGCGCTCGGCGGTCGGCGATGTAGGTCTGACCGGAGAGGGCACGGCAGCCCTCGAAAAAGAAGCGTTGCTCGTCGTCGAGACGGGGGCGGTCGATCAGGAGATAACGCCAGCGCTCGCCGCGACCAAGCTCGTGGTAGTTGTGCAGTCGCTTCTGCTGATAGCTGGCCAGAGAGCCTCCCGTGTCGGCGGATGTTCGCTTATTGACGCGGTCTTGAGGGCACCTTACCCTCCAAGCCTCTGGATTGTAGTCGACAAGGTGTGTCGTCCATGATGCGAGCACGGGCATGGAGTGGGTGATTTCTGCGCCGCCGGCCGCACGCCTGTTGGGCGGCTGGCTGGCGCGGCCCGTCCCCGTAAACCATCCGGCGCCTCAGCGTCTGGCGCCGCGCCGGGTCGCCGACATCCTCGTGCGCTCCTACCTCGCCGGGCTTCCCACCGCGGGCGATTTCGTCTCCGCGGAGGCCGCGGACCTCGAGCTTTTCCTGCGGATCGGCCCCCGCGACATCGAGGTCGCGCCCCTTGCCCTCAAGAGCCTCCGGCGATATCTGGTCAACCCGCTCGTCCGCACGGTCGTGGCCGTGCCGGCGAGCCACGTCGCGGATGTCCGGCAGGCCTTCGCTGGCGCCGAGATCGT
>Ga0214472_10004460_pt1 | contig 14781 bp, 11 predicted proteins | sample RVTome_6_FD_207662 | JGI IMG/M metagenome (GOLD analysis project Ga0214472, IMG submission 207662) | Soil microbial communities from uranium-contaminated site in the Upper Colorado River Basin, Wyoming, United States - RVT140D175 | ecosystem: Environmental > Terrestrial > Soil > Contaminated >...
TTCTCCTCCCAACCCAGCAGATCCTCGCCCATCAGCAGGCTGGCCTCGAAGGTCTCGTCGCCGCGCCGGGTGATGGCCCGGCCGAACTGCACATCCAGCCTTTCCAGGATCGACTCGTCGTCATAAGAGATTCCCAGCAGCCTGGTCAGAAAATCCCGGCCCAGATAGACGGCCATCTTGGTCCCCTGCTTGTAGCCGCCCGCCTGCAAAAAGGAACCGCTGGCCGGCGGCTTGCCGGTCAGGACCAGAAGCACCAGTTCGTCTTCCGGCAACGGCGGGATCGAGGAAAGGGAAACCACCGGCGCGTCGTAAGGCCCCTGGACCACGGCATCGACATCGTACCCCAGCATGGTGGACTCGGCAACGATGTCCAGGAGCGGCCGGTCCGGATCTTTTTCCAGAAAACGCACCAGCCCGGAGGTGGTCCGGAAGCGGCCGGCCGGCAAGCGCATGGTGGTGGGATCGAGGTAGATGGTGCCGGTCAAAAGCGGCAACTCGCCGGTGCCGCCCAGATGGAGATCCGGCCGAAACGAGCCGTTGACCAGGTTGTTGCGGATCGTGAAGGGAGAGAGGGCGGAGATCCGGATCGCCAGCCGGGCATCCCGCAACGGGGCATCGGTGAAGGAAAAGAGCTGCAACCCGGCCGTGGGAGTGGGCCGGGCCTCGCCCCGGATGGCCCGGAAGAGATCGAACTGCCTGGTATAGGCGCCATCGGTGATTTCGATGGCGCCCTCGATCATCAGGCTGCTTACCGGCCCGCTGGCCTGTAAATCCGCGTTCGCCCTGATCTTCAGCCCCTCGCTCCGGTAGAAGAGCAGATTACGGCCGCTGAAATGGGCATCCACTTCGTATCGGTCCCCCTGATTGCGCCAAAGGGCGCCCGTGAACCGGAAGGGGGCGCCACCGATATCGCCGCCGGCCTCGACCACTTCCAGCCGCTTAGGCGTCAATTCGGCCCGGAGATCGAGATTGCGGAACAGCGGCAGGTCGCGGCTCAACCTGGCCTCGCCCCCGGTGTAATGCAGGGTCCCGGCGAAGAGCGGCTCGGCCGGCGTGCCGGAAACGGTCACTTCGGCGGTCAGGGAGCCGCTCACCCTTTGCACCGCTTCGTAGCGATCCGCCAGCCATGCCAGGTTGGCGAGGGCGATGGCGGCCTCGCCCTGCACCCGGCCCCCCAGCCGCTGGCGAAAATCGGTCTCCCCTGCCGCGGCGGCGCGCCACGACGGTTGGCGCCAGTCTCCCGAACCGGTGAGGGTGAGATCAGCGCCGCGCAATTCCAGGGTATCGAACCTGATCCCCTCCCTGGTGCCGGAGAGATCGATCCGCAGGTCGAAGGGTCCGGCCGGCCCGGGTTGCAAGGCGGCCGGCAATTGCAGACCAACGGCATGCAGGGTGAGACGGCCGGCGGGCCGTTGCCAGGTGCCCTGAAGCGAGGCGGCCATTTCGACCTTGCCCCCCGCCGGCATGCCGGGCAGCAGGGCGGAGAGATCCGGGAGTTCCGGGATCCGCATCGAACCCTCCAGAACCAGATCCCCGGCCAGCAGTTTTCTTTCCGGCAGCAGAGCCACCGGCAGAAACCCTTGCAGATCGATGGCCAGACCATGGTCCCCGGTCCACTGAAACCGTTCGAGCCTTATACCGTCCCGGGCTACCGCCCCGGCGAAGGAGCCCGCCAGACTGTAACCGGGCAGGCTGTAGCCGGCCGGGGAATCGTCGACCGGAATGGTGCCCAATTGCGGTACCGTGCCGCTGAAGGTGATATCCGGACTCCCGGAAGGACCGGCAATCAGGATATCGAGGCCGAGATCATGGAAATAGAAGGGCCGGGCCGGCTCCGCGGGCAGCCATGACCGGCTGTCCAGATGGCTGGCCGTGATGGAGAGCCGTTGTTCGCCCGGCTCGTCCAGCCCCCCCACGATCATCAGGGAGCCGTCCGCGACCCGCAACCGCATCGCCGTCGGCAGGGTCAGACTTTTTCCCGGCCCCAGCAGAACGGTGACCGGTTCCAGCAGTTGCACTTCCCGGCCGTCCCGGTCACCGTGCAGCCGGTCGATGGCAATGGTCAGGACCATGTCCGGTGCGGACGGCAGGGTAACGATGGTCTCCAGTTCCAGGTTCCCCTGCGAGGTCTCGGCCCGCAGCGGCCGCACCCGGATTTTGTTTTCCCGCCAATCACCTTGGAGGGTCAGCCGGCGGATTTCGATATCATCGTAAGCCCCCTCTTCCATCCCCACCTCGAATACGGCCAGGGGGCCGGACCAGGGACCGGAGAGGACGACCCTGCCCTTGACCGGGCCGTCGAGCCTTTCCAGGGCCGGATGAAGGGGGCCGGCCAGGGACCCCGGCTCGGTCAGATCGACATCGATGGCCAGACGCTGGATGGTACGGCTCTCCGGCACCAGCACCCCGGCGGCGGAGAGATGGTTTTCCCCCTCCCGCACCGTGATTTCTTCCAGATTGATCAGCCCGGCCGCTGCCGTCGCCTTGAGGCTGAGGGAGGCGATTTCGAATTCCCGAAAACCGATGGCCTCGCCCCGCGCCACCAAGGTGCCTTCCGGGGCCTCCAGGGTGCCGGAGACCGCCACCTTCGCGGCCAGGGAACCGCGCCAGCCGGCGAGATTCAGGAGCGCGGCGGTCCGGTCCAGATGGGGCAGATCGACCAGGGCGTCAAGTCTTAGCGGCGCCCGGCGCCACCCGTCCGGCGCCAGAGGACCGTACGCCAACCGCTCGATTTCGATGCTCCCCTCTTCGGTACGGAGAAAACCGCTTTCCAGGCTCAGAAGGGACCGGTCGATACTGCCGGCCAGATGCACGGCATGGGGAGGAATAACGCCGATTCGCTCACTCTCCGAAGCAAATCCCAGGGCCGCAAGCAAGACCGGCAGCTCTTCCAGCTCGGCGCTGAAGAAGAGGCTGCTCTCCGCCGCCATCTTCCCGAGATCGGCAAAATCAAGATCCGCCAGACCGGGAAGGGTGACCCGGCTCAGGGTCAGGCGGTTGGCCCCGACCGAGGCGGTCATTTCCTCGATCCGCGGCTCGCCCTGTTCGACAGTCCCCCGCAGGGTCAGCCGGTCGAGGTGCATCGTGTCATAACCGGCCCCGTTCCAGACCAGTGAGGTCTCGGCCGTCAGGGCGGCCAAATCGCCGGCGGGCAACTCCATGACGATGGTGCCCCCAACCCGGCCGCGCGGTTCCGGGCCGGAGAGAGCCAGACCGCGGTACAGCTCCCCGAGATCCACCTCTTCCAGGGTAAGCCGTCCATGGATGGTCTCCGGGTTGACCTGGACCTCGGCATCGAGTTCGCCGCCGAAAAGGGAGGCCGAGGAGGTCAGGACGAGGCCGGCCGGGGTGTCGGGTCCGGCCGGGGCAATTTCGACCACGGTCGTGGCCCGCACCTCCCGGCCGGCCATGACCAGGGAATCGAGGATCAGCCGTTGCGGCTCCAGCCGCAGGGAACCGCGCGGCTCGACGATCCGGCGCGGCTCCGCCAGGCGGGGATGGTCCAGGGAAGTTTCCTGGGCCCCGAAATCGATTGTCCGGCCGGCAAGATCGGCCGAGGCGGCCGCCAAGATCAGATAGAGACCCGAACCTTGCAACCGGGTCCCGTTGCTCTTGAATTCCACCAGAGCTTCCCGCACCTCGACGGCCGGCAGAAAATCCAGCCAAGGCATTGAAAAAGGCAAGGGAACGGGCAGCCAGCCGGCCGGCCGCGGCTCCGGCCCTGCCGGAGACTCCACGGCCCCGGCATCCAGACGGAGTTCGATCCGGTCGATGCGGACCTCGGCCCCGGCCGCAAAGGCCTTGAGGCCGCGCCGCAGCAGAGGCAGACGATAATCGACCCGCACCTGGCCGATACGCACGGGCCGGGCCAGGGGAGAGGCGGCAGGCGGGGCAACGACTATACCGCGGACAATCAGATGATCGAAAAATTCAACCTGCAATTCCTCGATGGACAACTCCACCCCGAGCCGCCTATCCGCCTCGGCGATAAGCCGCGCCTTCAGCAAAGGGGCCAGGAGGACATTGCCGAAAAAATAGACCGCCACGCCAAGCAGCAGAAAGATTGCCGCAAGGCCGGCGGTCAACCGGAAAAAAAACCATCTCAATGAGTTTCAGATCCTTGAAAAGATTACGTTTCAGCGTTGCCACTGGACCCGGATTTTCTTGTCGCCTTCGGCATACTGAAAGGCGAAATCGCCCTGGTAGGAATTCGACAAGGCCTCGCCGATCCGGCGGGCCAGATGCACCCCGGTGGTGGTGATCAAGGTTCCGTCATCCCGATCGGTGGAGTCCATGATCCGTTCCAGGGGCCGTTCATCTTTTTCCTGTTTTTCAACGTTGTTGATCAGATTGGTGATCTGCAGGCGATGTTGGGTATAGAAATCGCCCCTGATCTCGATGGTGCCGGCCGGATATTTGTCCGCGATCCGCTTGCACGCCGGGCAAAGTACGTCATGGGTATCGGTTTCCGGAACATTCCAGGTCCAGCGACCGTTGACGAAAAGGGCCTTGCACTCGGAACACAAACTGGGCTCCGGCAATTTTTCCCTGTTCCTGTAGGCATCATGCCGCCATTCCTGGATGAGCCTGTCTTTACGTCCATAGGTGCCTTTATCCATATTCCATCCTCCCTTTTCAAAAGATCCGAGGGGACTTCGCAACCGAAAAGCACGAACCCCGCGCCGCCGGTTGCCGCTAGCTTCCTGATTTTAATATAATCATCCGATAGCCCCTGTTACATGGTGTCCATTACCCGGAAGGGAGTGCAACGGATCGCCAGACTCGCCTTCTTGACCCAGACTCGCACCATTTTGACCACCTCCCCATCCATGTTCACGATGTGGGGCAGTTCCTCGCAAAAGGAGACGTCAGTCACCCTGAATTCGTAATACACGGTGTTGCTGCTGTACGGATCGACCACCAAGATGAGGATATCCGGGTCAAAAGGGTGCTTCTGAAGCGATCCGGAAAAGGGCACATGGGTGGTGCGCAATTCCTCGATGCTCTTGGGTTCCACATAGGTCTGAATCTCGAATTTTTCCATCATATTCAAAAATTTCATCACCGCCATAACTTTGCCTCCCTGTCGCTTCCGCCAATCTTGATAATTTCACAAAAACATCTTTTCACCGCGAAGGCCGCGAAGAAAAGATAAAACAAATAAGGGTGTTAACTTCGCGCCCTTCGCGTTCTTCGCGGTTCATTACGATTTTTGCGAGTTCATCAATCTTCACCTTTCAGCCTACAGCCTTCACCCTTCAGCCTGATCTCACGAATCCCGCCAACCGACCGGGGGGGCGAGAATCTCGGACCAGACCACCGCCTGCCGCATTGCCTTCCTGGTCATCGGCGGGCGCCGGACCCGTTGCCCTCCTTCGGGTCGCGGCCGGTCCGGCGTTTTGCCCGGCAATTTCCTCCGGCCCCCGGCCACAGGCTCCATCCCCGGCCGGATTCGGGCTCGGGAGGCGACCTTTTGTCCGGTCCGCGCCCGGCCCGTCTGCGTCTGGATGGCCGGCGTCCGGATGACCTCATCATCTTCCCCGGAAGGGAATGGATACATCGGCTGCGGCTCGGGCAGGGGAAATTCCATGGGAGGCATGGGACTCTCCAAGTCGGCGTCGGACGACGGTTGCCCGGACCGCGATCGGCGTCGCGTCATGAGCTGCCAGATGATATACAAAACCGCCAGGGGAATTAGACGTTCGAGTTCCATAACCGGCTTGGTCTCCTGTCAAGGGTTGATGTTCGGGTTATTCGCCCGTCTCCTTCTCCTTGTCCGCGGCGCCGATGGAGGAACGCATCTGGGTGTCGGCCATGATGTTCTTCATCCGGTAATAATCCATGATGCCGAGATGTCCCTTGCGGAAGGCCTCGGCCATGGCCAGGGGCACCTGGGCCTCGGCCTCCACCACCTTGGCCCGCATCTCCTCGACCCGGGCCCGCATCTCCTGCTCGACCGCAAAGGCCATGGCCCGCCGCTCCTCGGCCTTGGCCTGGGCGATTTTCTTGTCCGCCTCGGCCCGGTCGGTTTCCAGTTCGGCGCCGATATTCTTGCCCACATCCACATCGGCGATATCGATGGAGAGAATCTCGTAGGCGGTGCCGGCATCGAGCCCCTTGTCCAAGACCCGTTTGGAAATGAGATCGGGATTTTCCAGGACATGTTTGTGGCTCTCCGCCGAACCGATGGTGGTGACGATGCCCTCGCCCACCCGGGCCAGGATGGTCTCCTCGCCGGCGCCGCCCACCAGCCGTTCGATGTTGGCCCGCACCGTCACCCTGGAGATGGCCTTCAACTGAATACCGTCCTTGGCCATGGCCGCCACCAGCGGCGTGGTGATCACCTTGGGATTGACGCTCATCTGCACCGCCTCCAGGACATTGCGGCCGGCCAGATCGATGGCCGCGGCCCGGTTGAAATCCAGGGGAATATTGGCCTTATCCGCGGCGATCAGGGCCTGGATGACCCTGAGGACGTTGCCGCCCGCCAGAAAATGGGATTCCAGATCATTGGTGCCGATCTCCAGGCCGGCCTTCACCGCCATGATCTTCGATTCCACCACCAGTTTGGTGGGCACCTTGCGGATGCGCATGAAAACGATGTTCAGCAGCCCCACCCGGGCCCCGGATACCAGGGCCTGCACCCAGAGGGAAATGGCGGAACCGACGAAATAAAAGAGGACGATTCCCGCCACGACGAGGATCAACAACACTATCTGATTGAATGGCATGCTTTCTCCTTTACGATTTTTAATTTTACCGTAGAGTGGGCACGGTGTTTGTGCCCACTCGGTTCTGCCGCCATGGGCAGGCACAGGGGCCTGCCCCTACCGATCACCGCCCACCGATTACCGATCACCATTCACCGATCACCGTTTCCCGCCGCGCCACGATCACCTGGTTGCCGGTGACATCGACCACCTGGACGGCCGACCCCTTTTCGATATATTCGCCGCGACTGACCACGTCCAGCCTCTGGCCCAAGATCAGCACCGTACCCGAAGGGTGCAGATTCGTGAGGGCACGCCCTTCCAGGTCCCGAAATTGCTCCAGTTCGGCGGACTGGGAGGTCACCCCGGCGGCGCTTGACAGGGTGCTGCGCAAGGTGGCCGGCGAACGGCCCAGCATTTTCAGACCGGCATAGATGAAGACCGGCAGCATCATGAGGTCGGCCAGCAGAAACGCCATGCCGGTGGCGGTCGAGATATCGTGAAAAACCAGGTAGAGCGAGTAGCCGAAGATGGCCGCGGCCAGGAGCGAAAGGAGCCCGCCGGACGGCAGCACGATCTCGGCGACGACCACCGCCACCCCCACCAGTTGCAGGATGACCGCCAGGGTGAATGCATTCATGCGCAAAACCGATTCAAGTATCGTTCGCCAACGGTCGCGGCGTCACCACGACCCGGTTGCCCTTGATCTCCGCGACCGTCACCTCCCGGCCCGGCTCCACGAACTCCCCCTGACTGATCACATCGACCACCGTCTCGCCCAGGCGCACCTTGCCGGCGGGCCGCAGATGGGTGACCGTCACCCCGGCATCCCCCACCCTGACCGAGGTCGCATCCCGGCTGGCGGCCCGCGATTCCCACAGGGTGGCGGACAGATAGGGTCCTTCCACCACTCGGCCCAAACGGGGGAAGAGATAGCGGAGAAAAAGCAGGCCGGCCAGAATCGCCACCATCCAGGAGGCCACCACCCTGGCGATGTTTTTTACCAGCAGTTCCTGCTGCCAGGGCATGGCCGGATCCGGGACGACGAAATCCTGAAAGGCAAGAATCATGCCGATGCCGATCAGGATGAAGCCGCCGATGCCGGCGATGCCGAAGCCGGGCAAGACAAAGACCTCGAAGGCGAGCAGGACCAGTCCGAGGACAATGAGCAGCAATTCGGTATACTCGGCCAGCCCCACCATGTATTGGTTCAGAAAAACCAGCCCCAGGCAGACGATGCCCACCAGGCCGGGCAGACCGAATCCCGGGGCCTTCATTTCCATGTACAGGGCCGCCAGACCGATCATCAGCAGAATCGGGGCGATGGAGCCCACGAACCGGCCGGCGACCTCGGACCAGTTGAGTGCCATCCGCTGCACCCGGTACGGTGCGATCTCCAGGCGGTCGAGCATCTCCTCCAGGGAATCCGCGGTCATGGTGGAAAAACCCAATTCCCGGGCCTCGACGTCGTCCATGGTCAAAAGCTCGCCCTTGGCCACCACCGTCTTGCTGGAGACCACGTTCCCCTGCTCCTCCTCCGACAATTCGGCGAAATCCCGTCCATCCATGTAAAGAGTTCGGCCGTCAACCATCTCCACCCGCAGGATCTCCAGATCGGCGGTGACCATGGCCTCGGCCAGGGCCGGGGGGTAGCCGTTGCGCCGCGCCAGGGTACGGAACTTGGCGCGCAGGGGGGATTGAAATTTCTCCCCCATCATCTCCACCCCTTCGCTGGTGTAGGTGATGGGCGCCACGTCGCCGATGGTGGTGCTCGGCCGCATGGCCAGTTGGTTGCAGGAAAGAGCGATGAGGGCCCCGGCGGAGATCGCCTTGCCCTTCACAAAGGCTATGGTGGTGCCGGAGTCCACCGCCAGGATGGTATCGACGATCTGCAGGGCCGAATCGACCCGGCCGCCGAAGGTATCCAGTTCGAACACATAAAGAATCTTCTCCGGGGGGGAGTCGGCGGCGTCATGGGCCGCGGCAATGTCGGCCAGGGCCCGGGCGATGAAGGCGGCCAGACCGGGATCGACCTCGCCGGCCACCGGAATGACGTAAACCGGCACTCCCGCCTCGACACCGGTAAGCGCGGGGAGCGGCAAGAGCCAGACGGTCAGGGCGAACAGGCAAAACAACAGGATTTTGAGTGGGGGCCGGACAGTCATGCCATCCCTCGCGACAGCCCTTCGGAAGATCTCCGAAAAGCCGGATAAAGAGCATTCCCCGACAGCCGGGGCACTGGTCTCTTTGAAACGGGAAAACAACAGTCGGCACAGCCGGGTGGTATTCGTTCGGCCGTGCCCCGGAGGCGCGCCAGCCGGACGGCGGGAGCGAAAAATTTTCCGCCCCGCCGCGACCCGACCCGGTCGCCCGGGCATGGGGTGCCCGTTTACCGAGGCCCTCTGACGAGCGCGATCCACCTGTATTTATTACACTGGCCACCCGGATAGGGCAATAGAAAACCCCGGACCGGTCGCCGCTGTTGCGGCATGTTTTTTCTTGACAAGGAGCTGGAACCGTTGTAGCCGATGGGGTATATATGATTTCCGTGCGACCTGAATCGTTCCGTGGCTCGGATGGATGTCCACTGCTCAAAATCAAGGAGGGTTAAGTATCATGTTTTCATCCTGGGAACAGTTCAGAGATTTTTTCACCAGCACGGAACTGGCCATACCCGCCATCCAGATGATTTCCTACGTGGTCATCATCAATTTGCTCATGCTGTTCAACCGCTACCGGTCCTGCTTCCTGATCAGCCTGAGTTTTTCCTTTTACTGGCTCTTCATCCTGAACAAAGAGATTTTCGTCAACACCGAAGGCGAACTGTCCGGAGGTGTCTACTACTATCTCGGGGCTGCGGCGGTTTTCCTGGTCGCCATCTTTTTCAGCCTTTCTTCCCTGGACAGCAAGCTTCGTTAAAGGAGAAGGTCATGAAAATAATCGTCAAATTGTTCGGTATCATGGTCGCGGTGGCCCTGCTGCTGGTGGTCGGCTTGACCCTTTTCGTCAAATATTATCTCACCGACGAGCGCATCCGGGAACTGGTGGTGCCCCGGGCCACCGAGGCCCTGAATCGGCAGGTCGGCATCGGTGCGATCGAGGTCGGCCTCTTCTCCGGCATTTCCATCCGGGATTTCGTGGTCAAGGAACGGGACGGCCGACAGGACTTCGTAAAAGCCGGGGCCTTTGTGTTGCGTTACGACCTGCTGCCGCTGTTCAGCGGCAAAGTAGTGGTACGGGAATTGCGTCTCGACGAACCGGTCATCCGGATCGTCAGGGATCGCGACGGCCTCTTCAACTTCAGCGACCTGACCACGGGGAAAAAGGGGGCGGAAAAAGCAACTCCGCCGCCATCCGCCGCTCCCGCCGGCCTGCCCATGGCTGTCACTATCGAGAGGCTGGTCCTGAACAAGGGCCGCCTCGCCTTTACCGACGAACTCGACCAAATACCCGGGATCGAGGCCCTGCTCAACCTCGATTTGGCGGTGCAACTGGGTCAGGAGCCGGCAACCATGCAATATGCCGGGAAAACCGATTTCACGGTCACGGCGGCCCGCGGCGACCTGCGCCCGAAACTAAGCGGCCGGGGCGACATCAGCCGCGAACGGCTCTCCTTGCGTCTCGATCTGGAACTGGATGAGGAAAAAATCGAAATCGACGCCACGGTGGATGATTATCTCGCCACCCCCGCTCTGGTCATGGAGCTGAGCAGTGCATCCCTGAACCTGGACAAGATCATGGCCACGACCAAAAGTCCGGCCGGGTCGGCAGAGCAGCCGACCGCGCCCCGACAGGCCGAGACCGGCAAGGAACAACCCCTGGCCGCACCCCTGCCTCCCGGCCTGACCGCGAAGGGCCGGGTGCGGCTGGCGAAAATCATTCACCGCCACGCCACCATCCGGGACTTCGGCCTGCAATATCAACTCGCCGACAACATTCTCACCATCAGCGATCTCACGGCCGACGGCTTTGGCGGACACCTCGCCTCCAGCCTGCGGGCCGACCTCTCCCAGCCGCGCCTCGTCTTTGACGGCGATCTGGCCGTCACCTCGATGCAGGCCTCGGAACTTCTCGCCCATCTCGCTCCCCAGGCCTCCGGAACGATTTCCGGAACCCTGGAATCTGGGGTTGCCTTTGCCGGCCAGGGCGCCGAGTGGCCGGTCATCCGCGACAATCTCACCGCCGACGGCACCTTTAAGCTGCAAAAAGGCGGCATCGAGCAGACTCCGGTCACCCGGGCCCTGGCCGCCCTGCTGGGGCTGCCGGAACTGGCCGATCTGACCTATGAGGATTTCAGCGGCTCCTTCACCGTGGTCAAGGGGGGCAAGGTCAACCTCGACACCACCATGCGCGGCGGACCGGTGGGGATGGACACCGCCGGCACGGTGGGACTCGACGGTTCCCTGGATATGCCACTCACCCTGCGTCTTTCCCCGGCCCTGGGCCAGAAGCTGGAAGAGCGCGTCGCCGTTGCCAGGTATCTGGCCAAGGAAGAGGGCGAAACCCTGGTCCGTCTTAAAATGACCGGCTCGGTTTCCAAACCGGTGCCCGCCTTTGACGAAGCGATGGTCAAGGAGCAGGTGGAGCGTCAGGTCAAGGAAAAGGCCCTGGAACTTCTGGATAAAGCCCGGCCCGCCACAACGCCGCCGGCGGGAGAGCCGGACCGGCAGGAAGCTCCGGCCTCCCGGATGTTGAGACAATTGCTGGGCAAATAGGGATTTTCCGAAAGATGGGGCAACCAGGGACTACCGCCGGCCGCGCCGGCCGCCTCGGCCGGCTCAGACAGGGCGGCAAGGGGCTGCTGGCCGATTTCACCGCCTGGGTGTGGCGCGAACCCGGACTCCTCCAGGGGCGGATGTGGCCGCCGGCCCAGAGCCTCTGCCGCATTCTGTTCATTGTCGCCCGTGAAACGAAAAGGGATAAGATTACCCTGCGGGCCAGCGCCCTCACCTTTACCGTGGTCATCTCCCTGGTCCCCATGCTGGCCCTGGGCACGGCCCTTCTCAAGGGGCTGGGGGCGGGCGATGAGATGCGCCAGGGGGTGCATCGCTTTGTCATGGAGCAACTCGCCGCGGAGCCCGAGGCCATGCCGGTATCCCCCGCCCCCTCCGGCTTGTCAGCCCCCTCCGACTCGTCCGGCCCGTCCGACTCGTCCGGGGGGCCGGCCGCGGCCCGGGAACCCGGAGAAGAAACATCGTCGGACGACCTCTCCGTCCATCTCGGCCGGGCCATCGATCAGGTGTTCGACTATGTGGACCGCACCGATTTCGCGGCCCTGGGGACCTTCGGCATCCTCGGCCTGGTGCTGGCGGCCCTTTCGGTGCTGGGCAGCATCGAACAATCGATGAACGCCATCTGGCAGGTTGATACCGGCCGGCCCCTGGGCCGCAAGATCATCGACTACATGGCCATGATGATCCTGCTGCCGATCACCGTGAACCTGGCCCTGGCCACCGAGGCGACCTTGCAGAGCCCGGCCCTGCTGACCCGGCTGCACGAATTCTTCCCCATGGTCCGGCTGGGCCAGTATCTGCTGCAATTGCTGCCCCTCCTGGCCCTGGTGCTCACCTTCACCCTGCTCTTCCGTTTTCTGCCCAATACCAGGGTCACCCTGCCGGCGGCCCTGGCGGGCGGTCTGGTGGGAGGCATCTGCTGGCTGCTGGCCCAGATGATCTATCTGAAACTGCAACTCGGCGTGGCCCGCTACAATGCCATCTACGGTTCGTTTGCCACCCTGCCCCTCTTTCTGTTCTGGATTTATATCGCCTGGATCGTTCTGCTGATGGGGGCGGAGGTGGCCTTTGCCACCCAGAAACGCCGCCAGTACGTGTGGCACGAGCTGCCCCTGACCCCGATCGTCAGGCTGTCGCTGGCCCTGGAGGTCATGGGAACGGCCCTGACCGATTTCCGCGCCCGGCGCATTACCACCCGGAGTTCCCTGGCCTTTCGGCTGGGACAACCGGAAACCACCCTCGCTCCGATCATAGGCGAACTGGTGCGGGGCGAAAAACTGCGCCTGATCACCGGCAAGGTGGAGGGCTACGGACCCGCGGCCCCGGAAGATGCCATCCGGCCGGCCGAATTGGTCGATCTGATCCTGGGGGAGGCGATACCGGAAGGAAATTGCTGCCAACTGGCCCGGCAGGCCCTGGAGGCGGCCCGTCAGGCCCTGGCGGACAAATCCATCGTCTGCCGGCCCGCCCCGCCATCACCCGCCGCGCCGCCCGAACCGCTGAGGCCGGGTGAGTGTTGAAATCGAAAAATCCAACCGGGAAAACGAAGAATATGGAAGCGAAACCTTACGGCCTGAATGTCAAACTGCTCCGGCGGCTGGTCATCATCGCCGACGACATCATCCACTTCCTGGTGGCCATCGTCCTGTTGCTGTGCAGTTTTCTCCTGCTTTTCAAGACCCTCCCCAACCTGCTGCACCCGCAAACCCTGTCGATTCTCCATGTCCTGAACGACGTCCTGCTGGTCCTCATCGTCATGGAACTCCTGTGGCCGGTGGTGCGTTTTCTGCGGCGCGACCCCTTCAGCCTCAACCCCTTTCTCTACATCGGCATGATCTCCAGCACCCGCCGCATCCTGCTGATCGAGGCGGAACATTCGATGTTGTCCCGGCTGAACGGCAGTGGCGACTGGACCACCCTCTGGCCGGTCCTGGCCGAACTCGGCGCCAACGTCCTGATCATCCTGGTCCTGGCCGTGGCCTTGCGCATCCTGCCCAAGGACCAGCCGGCCTCGAAAACCTGACCACCCACGGAAAACATTATGAAACTCGGTATCATCGGCCTGGACGGGGCCGGCAAATCCACGCTGTTCGAGGCCCTGACCAAGGTTCCCTCCGAGGGGATGGCCGCCAAGGCGGCGGACCGCTTCGGCACCATCCGCGTGCCGGACGGGCGCATCGACTGGTTGACCGATCTCTACCAGCCCCGCAAGACCACCTACGCCCAGATCGAATACTACCTGCCCGGCCTGGCGGGCTTCGGCCAGGGTAAACAGAAAGACGAGGCGGTGCTGACCCAGGTGCGATCCTGCGATGCCCTGGTGCACGTGGTGCGGAATTTCACGGCATACGGCCTGGAGCCGCCCGCTCCGGCCGGGGATTTCCAGCGGCTGGACCAGGAGATGATGTTCGCCGACCTGCTGGTGGTGGAAAAACGGCTGGAACGGCTGATCCTGGATAAAAAACGGGGCCGCGACCTCGCCCCGGACGAGGAAGCCTTGCTCACCCGGTGCAAGGAGATGCTGGAAAAGGAAATCCCCCTGCGCCGCCATCCCGAAGTGGCCGGCTCCAAGCTGCTGCGCGGCTTCACCCTCCTTTCCGCCAAACCGCAACTCGTCCTCTTCAACAACCACGAAGAGGATGCCGACCTGCCGGCCGCCGGGACGGTCCTGGAACAGGAGAAATGTCTGGCCGTCCGGGGCAAGGTGGAACAGGAACTGGCCTCCATGTCCGCGGAAGATGCCGCCGAGTTTCTGCGGGAATTCGGCATCGCCACCTCGGCCATGGACCGGGTGATCGCCGCCTCCTACGAACTGCTGGGGCTGATCTCCTTTTTCACCGTGGGTCTGGACGAGGTCAGGGCCTGGACCATCCGGCGCCACACCGCGGCCCTGGACGCCGCCGAGGTCATCCACTCCGATATCAAGAAAGGTTTCATCCGGGCCGAGGTCCTGGCCTACGACGATCTCGTGGCCGCCGGCTCCTACAAAGAGGCCAGAAACCGCGGCACCGTCCGGCTGGAAGGCAAGACCTACGAAGTGCGCGACGGCGACATCATCGAATTCCGCTTCAATGTGTGAAGGAAAGTTTGATTTTTGAAGTTGGATTTTTGAAGTTGCAAACCCGAAGATTCCGCAAAATCTTACTTTCTCGCCAAGACGCCAAGATCGCCAAGAAAAGACTTCAAATTCCTCTCTCCACGGCATAGCCGTCAGGCTAAACCGTTTTCGTCACCCCCGCGTGCTGTTGGCGGGGGTCCACAGCGTAATGGAACCGCCGAGATTCCCACTAAAAGCATGCGGGAATGACGGACAAAAAAGGCCTTACCGATAATTATCG
>Ga0214472_10004461_pt1 | contig 14780 bp, 12 predicted proteins | sample RVTome_6_FD_207662 | JGI IMG/M metagenome (GOLD analysis project Ga0214472, IMG submission 207662) | Soil microbial communities from uranium-contaminated site in the Upper Colorado River Basin, Wyoming, United States - RVT140D175 | ecosystem: Environmental > Terrestrial > Soil > Contaminated >...
CGGGCACCGAGACCAGAAAGGCGGCCGTCGCCCCCTTGCCCGCCCCCTGGCGGCGCAGCTCGAAGGCGGCGGGGATGACCCCGCAGGAGCACAGGGGCAGGGGGATGCCGAAGAAGGCGGCCTTGAGTACCGAGGCGGCGCTCCGGCCCCCCAGGTGCCGGGCCACCAGATTCCCCGGCAGGTAGGCCTTGAGCAGCCCGGCGGCGAAGAAACCGGCCAGCACGAAGGGGGCCGACTCCACCAGGATGCTCCAGCATTGGCGAAAAATTTCCGTCAGCGCCTCCATGCCTTACTCCTCCTTCTCGAGGGCGCGAAGCCCCGCCTCCAGCAGCTTGGAGACACCGCCTTTTCCCGGACGGTAAAAGGCCATCTTCCCCTCCCGGCGGAACCGCACCAGCCCCGCCCCCCGCAGCAGCCGCAGCTGGTGGGAGAGGGCCGAGGGGGTGGAACCCAGCAGCGCCGCCAGATCGCAGACGCAGAGCTCGCAGCGCTCCAGCGCCAGCAGGATGCGCAGGCGATGCGGGTCGCCCAGGAGCTTGTAGAGGGCGCTGAGGCGCTCCACGGCATCCGTTTCGGGCAGGGCGGCGCGGGCCTCTTCGAGGCGCTCTTCGTGAATGACGCTGACTTGACAAACATCCGAAGCCATGTAAACCCCATATGTGGTCATATGAACAATCGTTCAGGTGAAGTTCAGGCTAGGGATTTCCACAGGGCTTGTCAACCGTCTTCCACAGGCGAAGGCGGGCAGCGGCGAGGCGCGCAGAGAGGAAGAAGGGGATGAGAAAAATGCTTTGGCTGGCGGTGCTGTTGATGTTGCTGCTGTTCTCGGGGTGCGGGCCCTGGGGCTGCTGGGGGTTCCATGGTCACGGTCATGGTCACGGAGGGGGCGGCGGCCATGGGCAGCATCGGGGCCACGGGGGAGGTTGAAGGGTGCGTCTCAATCCCCGAACCTGATCCCCTGAGCCAGGGGCAGTTCCCCCGAGAAGTTGATGCAGTTGGTCTGGCGGCGCATGTAGTTCTTCCAGGCGTCCGAGCCCGACTCGCGGCCGCCGCCGGTGTCCTTCTCCCCGCCGAAGGCGCCGCCGATTTCGGCGCCGCTGGTTCCGATGTTCACGCCTGCGATGCCGCAGTCGCTGCCTGCGGCGCTCAGGAAGAGCTCGGCTTCGCGCAGATCGCTGGTGAAGATGCCGGAGGAGAGCCCCTGGGGCACGGCGTTGTGGATGGCGATGGCTTCCTCTAGTTCGCGGTAGGGCAGCAGGTAGAGCAGGGGGCCGAAGGTCTCGCGGCGGATGAGCTCCATCTCTTCCCGCGCCTCGGCGATGCAGGGGCGCATGTAGGCGCCCAGATCAAAGAGGCCGCCCGCGAGGGGCTCGCCGCCGTAGAGGACGCGCCCGCCCTGGCGCCTGAGCTCTTCGATGGCCTCAAGCACCCGCTGCCTGGCCTCGCGGCTGACAAGCGGCCCCATGAGGGTGGATTTCTGGCGCGGATCGCCGATGCGCACCTGGCGGTAGGCGTCGATGAGGCGGCCTGCGAGTTCGTCGAAGAGGGATTCGTGGACGATGACCCGGCGGGTGCTGGTGCAGCGCTGGCCGGCGGTGCCCACGGCGCCGAAGAGGATGGCCCGCACGGCCAGGGCCGGATCGGCTGCGGGGGTGAGGATGAGGGCGTTGTTGCCGCCCAGCTCCAGCAGGGTCCGGCCCAGTCGCCTTGCGACGGCTTCGGCCACGCGCCGCCCCATGGCCACGCTGCCCGTGGCGGAGATGAGGGGCAGGCGGGCATCGGCGGTGAGGCGCTCGCCGATCTCCTGCCGGTCGCCGATGAGCAGGTTGAAGATTCCTTCGGGCCGGCCGTTTTCCCTGAGCACCTCGCCGATGATGCGGGTCAGGGCCAGGGCGCACAGGGGCGTCTTGCCCGAGGGCTTCCACACCAGCGTGTCGCCGCAGACCAGGGCGAGCATGGCGTTCCAGGCGGGGACGGCGACGGGGAAGTTGAAGGCGGTGATGAGTCCCACCGGGCCCAGGGGATGCCACTGCTCGAAGAGGCGGTGGCCGGGGCGCTCGCTCTGGGTGGTCATCCCGTAGAGCATGCGGGACTGGCCCACCGCGAAGTCGCACACATCCAGCATCTCCTGCACCTCGCCTTGCGCCTCGGCGCGGATCTTCCCCGTCTCCAGGCAGATCAGCTCCCCCAGATCTTCCAGCCGCTCCCGCACCCGAAGGCCGATCCGGCGCACGATCTCTCCCCGGCGGGGGGCGGGAACCTGGCGCCAGTGGCGGAAGGCCGAAACCGCAGCCTTCATCACCCGCTCGTAATCCTCTTCCTGCGCCTTGCGCACCGAAGCCAGCAGGCTGCCGTCGATGGGGGAGCGCACCTCCAGGAGATCGCTGCCGGTTGCGAAGCTGACGGTGCCGGTGGAGGCGCCGGGGCTGATCTCCAGGATACCGAGGCGTTCGAAGAGCTCCTTCATGCCTTCCTCCTCTCATCCCTCTCCCCGAAGGCCGAGATGCCCGTGAGCGCCCGGCCCAGGGCGAGGGTATGCACCTCGTGGGTGCCCTCGTAGGTGTAGAGGCTCTCCAGGTTGCAGAGGTGGCGCATCACGTCGAATTCGAGGCTGACGCCGTTGCCGCCCAGGATGGAGCGGGCGCAGCGGGCGATCTTCAGGGCCTCGGAGACGTTGTTCATCTTGGCCAGGTTCACCATTTCCGCCGGGGCCTGGTCCCTGTCCCGCAGGCGGCTGATCTGCAGGGCCAGCAGCTGCCCCTTGCAGATTTCGGCGTACATCTTCACCAGCTTGCGCTGGGTGAGCTGGAAGGAGGCGATGGGGCGGCCGAACTGGATGCGTTTTTTGGAATACTCCAGCGCCCGCTCGAAGCAGGCCAGGGCCGCGCCCATGGCGCCCCAGGCGATGCCGAGCCGGGCCTCGTTCAGGCAGGCCAGGGCGCTCTTGAGTCCCCTGGCGCCCGGCAGCCGGTTGGATTCGGGAACCCGCACCTCCTGAAGCAGCAGGCTGGAGGTGACCGAGGCCCGCAGGGACATCATGCCCGGAATGGGGCGGGCGGAGAAACCGGGCGTTCCCTTCTCCACCAGGAAGCAGCCGATGCCCTCGTCGGTCCTGGCCCAGACCAGGGCCAGATCGGCGATGCCCCCGAAGGAGATCCAGCGCTTCATGCCGGAGAGGACCCAGGTGCCTCCTTCCCGGATGGCGCGGGTCTTCATGCTGCCCGGGTCCGAGCCCGCCTCGGGCTCCGTGAGGCCGAAGCAACCGACCTTCTCGCCCCTGGCGAGGGCGGGCAGCCAGCGGCTGCGCTGCGCCTCGGTGCCGAAGCGGTGGATGGGATACATGACCAGGGAGGAAGTGACGGAGAGGAAGCTGCGAAGCCCCGAGTCGCCCCGCTCCAGCTCCTGGCAGGCCAGGCCGTATTCCACGGAGCTTGCGCCGCGTCCGCCGTGCTCCGGAAGCTTCATGCCCAGCAGCCCCATGCGGGCCAGCTCGGGGACGACTTCCGCCGGGAAGCGCCCCTGCTCGAAGGCCTCGGCGATGCGGGGGAGAACCTCCCGGCGCACCAAGTCCCGGATCTGCCCGCGCAGGGCCTTTTCCTCCTCGCTCAGCAGTGCGTCCAGCTCCATGAAGTTTTTCACGGTTTCCTCCCTTGCGTTTATCCAATTGTACCGCCGCGGGGGATGGCCGTGCCGGGAGCCGAAACGCAACAGGGCGGGATTTCCCGGTGGAAATCCCGCCCTGCGATCGGATGCTTTTCTTTGCAGCTTTTTCGGCCTACTTCAGGTCCTTGCGCTCGATGCCCTCGAAACATTCCCTCAGGGTACAGACGCCGCAGGAGTGGAACATGTACAGGGGGATACCGGCCTTCTTGGCCGTGGCCACGGCTTCGTTTCTGGCCTGGTGGGAAACCTTGTTGGTGAAGAGCACCACCACATCGGCGTTGCGGATGCTGCCGCTCAGGCCGCTGCCGGCCTGGGAGAAGATTTTCAATTTGTGTCCGAAGCGCTTTGCTTCATCCTTATAGTGTTTATCCAGGCGATCCATGCCGCCTACCAGTGTGATACTCATGATGCCCTCCTATGGCGAAACGATGAACGGGATGTAGAAAAATATTATTGAAAACGGTTTTCATTGTCAAGCGCCTCTGTTTCCGGAGGCATGATTTCTTTAGGGTCTTTAAAAATAAATCCCCCCCGGCTATAGTGAGGCGCTTCGCGGAGCCCTTTTTTTCGGTTTGTTTGAATGGTTGTCAATGTTCGATAATGGAATCGGGAGTTTTCGGTGATGAGACGAATCGGATTTCTGGTGGGTTTGGTGTTGTTCCTGGCGCCCCTGACGGCCGGGGCGGAGGTGGGTTATGTCTCCGATCAGCTGGTGGTGACCCTTCGCGACGGAACGGGTTCGGAGTATCAGACGCTCGAATCCATGCGCACCGATACCAAGGTGGAGATTCTGGGGGAGGACGGCCGCTTCCTGCACGTGCGTTCCGAGAAGGGCAACGAGGGCTTCGTGTTGCGCCAGTACATCACCGGCGCGCCTCCCAAATCCCGCATCATTGAGGAGCTGCGGCAGCAGAAGGCCCGGCTCGAGCAGCAGCTCCGGGAGGCGACCGCGGATGAGACCGCCCTGGGCAGCCAGCGCAAGCTCAATGAGGAACTCTCCCGTAAATACGAAGAGCTCTCCGAGGAACATCGGCGGCTGGTGGAGGTTTCGGGGGATCCGGCACAGCTCAGCGCCGAGAGGGACCGTCTGGCGCAGGAGCTTGCAGCGGTGCAGCCCGAGATCGAGCGTCTTCGGGAGGAAAACAATCAGTTGCTGCGCAGTACGGGGATCTTCTGGTTCCTGGCCGGAGGAGGGGTCCTGCTGCTGGGCTGGTTTGTCGGAAAGGTTTCAAGGGGGAAGCGTACCCGCCGGTTCTGAGGCGGATGGGGGCGAACAAGAAAAGGCCTGCGGAACCTTGGTTCCGCAGGCCTTTTCTTGTTTGAAGCAGACGCCAGGCGAATCTCAGGCGACCATGCTCATGGCGTCCTCGATTTTCGATTCCAGCGCATCGAGATCGTTTTGCTGAACGCCCAGGCTGAGGGCCTCCTCGGAGATGCTCGGATCCAGCAGCGGTTCCCGGTGCATGCCCACGCCCAGCTTGCGGCAGAGCAGGTTGGCAAGGCGCACGGCGAGCAGCGTCCTGTTGCGGCTGTCGAATTCCTCCAGGTGATGCTCCCGCACCACGGCCTGATAGGGTTCGGGCATGTTCCACTGGGCCATCAGAAGCGAGCCCTGCTCCACGTGGAGTTCGTCGGCGATCTCCACGATCTGCTGGGGGGAGACCTCCAGCTCCGGACTTGCGGCCAGAACCTCGTCGCAGGCGCGAAGCACCAGCAGCTTGCCGATGTCGTGGAACAGCCCGCCCATGAAGGCTTCCTGCTCCAGCTCCCAATGGCCGCTCATGCCGGCCAGCAGGCGGGCTCCCGCGGCGCAACTCATGGCGTGCTTCCAGAGGCGGTACATCTGTCCGGCCACCAGGGGGTGGCGCGCCCGGTAATTTTTCTGTTGGGTGGTGAGCATGACCAGGTTGGTGACTTCGCGCGAACCCAGACGGATGGTGGCGTCCTGAATGGTGGCCACCTTGTTCAGGCCGCAGAACAGCGGCGAGTTGGCCACCTTGAGGATTTCACCGGCCAGGGCCTGATCGTTGGAGATGAGCCCCACCACATCGTCGATGTCGTAGTCGTCTTCCCGGAGCATTTCCTGAAGCCGCAGGGCCAGGGGATGGAAGGGGGGCAGATCGGGGCGGGAGCCTGCCAGATGATTCCCTACCGCTTCGATAAGAGGATTCGCTGTTGCCGCCAAAATCCGTTCTCCATGCTTTGATTATCGAAAATTAAAATGCTCGCCGATGATACAGGAAGTCGTCGGTGGCTGCAAAGGGAATCCGGGAAGAGGGATCTAAAAACATCTAATAATTCGAGGGTTTTTCTTTTCGCAGAGCCGAAAGCGGAGTGGAAAAGTCCTGAATCCGAACCGATTTCGGAGTATAATGGCAAGCAGATGGTCCGGTCGTGTCGGGGCGTATGGACGACCCGGCGATCGGGCGGAAGGAGATTGAGCCATGACGACCGAGAATTTCAAAGGCATGTGCCGGCTGGTCATGTCCGGCGAAGAAGCCGGCCAGAAGAAATTTGTGGAAAACATGGAAAATCACAAGGTAGCCAAGGTCGTCGCCTGCACCGAAGACTCCATCGAGGTGGAACTCAAGCCCGGGGGACGTCATGCCGTGTGGAAAGCCGACGATTGCAAGGAAAAGACCTACGGCTACAAGCCTGTTTATTGACGGTTTTTTTCAATGACAAAGCGGTAGGGACGGCTTGCGGAGCCTGATTCCGGCGGGCCTCCCTGAGGGCAGAGTCCTATGAGCGCCTCCTTAAGCCTTGGGCAGGAAGGCGCTTGTTTTATCCGGGGTGATTTGCCCTGGAGGGAAGAGAAGGGAGGGGCGAGGGCTCAGGCGGGTTCGTCCCGCCGATGCTGCGGGTTGTCCCCGGGCAGGAACAGCTTGAAGGTGCAGCCTCCCCCCGGGGTTTCCTCGACCCAGACCTTCCCCCGGCAGAGTCCGGTGATTTTTTTCACCGTGGCCAGCCCCACGCCGGTGCCCTGATGATGCCGGCCGGAGGAGCCCCGATAGAAAGGGTGGAAGATGAGTTCCCGCTCGGCCTTGGGGATGCCCGGCCCATGGTCCTCGACGCAGAATTCTACCCCCTCGGCCGTCTCGGTGGCGCCCAGCCGCACCGGCCCGCAGCTTCCGGCGTATTTCAGCGCGTTGCCCAGCAGATTGCCGAAGAGCTGCTCCAGCAATGTGGGGGCGATGCGCAGCTCGGGAAGCTTTTCCAGGAGGACGTCCGCGGAGAGTTCCGGGTTGCTGCTTCGCAGGTCCCGCAGGACCTTGTGCACCACGCCTTCGGTGCACACGGGGGTCTCGGGTTGTTTGACATGGCCGGTTCTGGAGAGCATCAGCAGATCCTCCAGCAGCTCTTCCATCCTCTCCGCCTGTTTTTCGATTTCCCTGAGCATGTCCATGCCCTGCTCGTCCAATCGGTCGCCATATTCCATTTGCAGGAATTCGGCATAGCCCATGATGGGCGTCAGGGGCTTGCGCAGATCGTGGGAGGCCATGGAGACGAATCCGTCCAGATCCCGGTTGAGCCGGACCAGTTCCTTCTGGACCCTTTTTCTTTGCCTGATTTCGTCGGTCAGGTCGAGGTGGGCCTGATGGAGCTCATCGATGTTGCGGCTTCGGTGGCGATCGAAGCGGTAGAAGGCGTAATTCATGACCAGGGTCAGGGCCAGGCAGAGGGGGATGAGGATGCCCTGAACCAGGCGGAAGCGGCCCAGATCCAGGGCGATCCGGTTTTGCAGCTCTCCGGACAGCTCGTTTGCGAGCTGCAAAAAGGCATCGAAGACGCTGTCGTAGTGCTGGTCGAGCGCGGTGCCCGCCGCAGACGCTTCCCGCATTTCCCATCGCTCCCGGGTGATGAGGCTCAGATCCGCCAGCGTCTCGCGCAGGGTGAGGACTCTTGCGCGCAAGGCTTCTTCCGCCAGGGCGGGGACGCTCATGCCCTGAATCTCACCGCCTTCGAGCATGGTTCGGGCGAGGCCGTCGGCTTTGCGAAGCTGACGCCAGACGGTTTCCATATCCGCGAAACGGTCGCCGGCCAGGATTTCCTCGAACCAGAGGTGGGCCAGGGCGACCTCGAGCTTGATGTCGGAGCTGGCGTCCACAAGGGGAACGTGGCTCTGGGAGATGCGGATGCCCCTGTGCAGGCTCAGGGCCACCATGAAAGTCACAAGCAGTCCCGCAAGGCCGATGAGGACGTGCATGAAACCGTGAGGGAATATGGTCGTAGATGATTTCCGCAAAGCAACCCCTCCGATTCCAACTATAGCCCAGATTTCCCGGGCGGCCTCCGGCTGGCCGCCCCTGTTTGCCGTCGGAACCGGTCCTGCCCGTTTAATTCGTTGCCCGGCGGGTTCTTTCCTCCTAGACTGTCCGGTGCCTTTTTTAGGGGCGTTGTTGTGACTTCATCCTCTTCATGGAGCCTTTTTCGTACGGTGACCGAACTGCTTTTCGTCAGCCTTCATGTGCGCCCAGGCCCCCAGGCGGTGCCCCTGGCCGCCGCCTGCCTGGCGGCCTGCCTGCCCGAGGCGGAGCGCGCCCGGGCGAGCCTGCTCGATCTCTTTGTGGAACAGTCCCTCGACGAGATGCTTGAGCGCATCTCGTCGATGCCCCCCCGGCTGCTGAGTCTCTCCCTCTACAACTGGAACCGTCGCAAGGCCCTGGAACTCTGCCGGCAGCTCAAGGGCAGGATGCCCGGACTCTTCATCGTGTTGGGGGGGCCGGAAGCCTGCGCCCGGCCTTCGGAGGTGCTCGAAGAATTCGGCGCCGACGCCCTGGTGCGCGGGGAGGGGGAGCAGAGTTTCGCCGAGCTGGTCGGGCTCTGGCGCAAGGGCAGCCCCGAGGCTTGCGCCGGGGTGCTGCGCCTTGCTGAGGGGCGTCTGCGGGACGGAGGCCCGAGGCCGGTGGCGGAGGATTTCGACGCCCTGCCCTCGCCCTGGCTGACGGGGGTGCTTGCACCGGCCGGCGGCGCGCTCTGGGAGATCTCCCGAGGCTGCCCCTTCGCCTGCGACTTCTGCTTCGATGCCCGGGGCGAGCGCGGCGTGCGGCCCATCGGGCAGGAGCGCCTGAAGCGGGAGCTGGAGCTCTTCGCCGCCTCCGGCGTCTCCCAGGTGTGGATCCTCGACTCCACCTTCAACGCCCGGCCCGAGGCCGCCAAGAACCTGCTGCGTCTCATAGCCAGGGTCGCCCCCCACATTCACTTTCACCTGGAGGCCAAGGCCGAATTTCTGGACGCGGAGATGGCCCGGCTGCTCTCGCGCATCCGCTGTTCTGTGCAGATCGGCCTGCAGTCCCTGCGGCCGGAGGTGCTGCAAAACGTCAACCGGCCCTTCGATCGGGCGCGCTTCGAGGAGAAGCTGGCGCTGCTGCGCAAGGAGGGCGTCAGCTTCGGGCTGGATCTGATCTACGGTCTTCCCGGCGACGATTTCGAGGGCTTCTGCGAGAGCCTGGACGGGGCGCTGCGCCTGGAGCCCAACCAGCTGGACATCTTCCCCCTCGCGTTGCTGCCGGGCACCGCCCTCTGGAAAAAAGCGGCGGATTTCGGCATCCTCGCCCAGGAGCAGGCACCCTACCGGGTGCTGCGAACGGGCAGCAGCAGTGAGGCCGCCATGCAACGCTGCGCCAGGCTGGCCTGCGCCGTCGATCTCTTTCACAAGACGGGCCGGGCTTCGGGGGTGTTTCCGGTGCTGCTGGGACTCTTCGGCCTGGGCCCCCTGGATTTCTGCCGGGAGTTTCTGGCCTGGCTGGAGGCCTCCCGTCCTTCCGTGCTTGCTCGCGCCCTTGGCGGCGAGATCCTCTCGGCAGCGCAGGCCCTGGAGCTGCAGCAGGGCTTTGTCGTCCATCTGCTGAGCAGGCGGGAAAAACAGGCGCTGGAGCCGGCGCTTCGCGATCTGCTCAACTACCATTACAGCTACGCCGAAGCCTTCATCGGCCCCGAGCCCCGGCCCGGCAAGGCCCCGCTCTCCCCGCAGAAGGCCGCATCCAGACCCCTGAGGCGCTCCGACCGGCTGCAGCTGGTGGAGTTTTCCTACTCGCCCGGGATCCTGCTTGCGGCAGGAGTCCATCTGGAGCGATTCCTGAGGAAGAACCGACCCGCCAAGACCCGGGCGCTCATCTGGCGCCGGGATTCCCGAGTCTTCTGCGAAGAGCTGGACGAGCTCTTCGCGGAGCTGCTTGCGAAAAGCGAGGGCCGTTTGAGCCCCAGGCAGATTCTCGGGGGCCGATTGCCCGAGGCGGAGCTGAGGGAGATCCTCGCCTTCGCCCTCTCCGAAGGATTTCTGGTTCCCTGCTGAGCGGTTGTGCCTCAAAAAAGCGCACAACTTCCCTCACTTTGGCCGGCTGTGTTATTCTTTGCACCCGATGAAGGAGTCATCCCTTGGTTTTTCCTCTCCAGTTCTGGCTGAAGGCGCTTTTCCTCGGCGCTCTGGGCGGTTTTTTCCTGTCGCGTCTGCTTGTTGCCGTCCCCGTCCTTTTTCTGGGAGCCGCGGCCCTGCTCAAGGGCTATGTCCAGTCCCCGGGCGACAGCAGCAGAGCGGCCCGTGTCGAGCCCCGGCTTGTGTTTTCGGCGCTGCTTCCGGCCCTCGTCTGGGCGGCGGTGGCCCTGTTCGGGCTGTACCAGCTCCAGCTGCCGGGAGCCGCCCGCTTGCTTTCGCCCGAGTCGGGTCCGCTTCGCTGGGGCTTTGCCGCAGCCCTGCTGCTGTCCCTTTTGCCGGGTCTTCCCCGGCTGCCCGGAAAGCTTCGCGAATACCGCAGGAAGTTTCTCGAGCCCGGCTACATCCAGAAGTGCCGCCGCACCCGGTTGCTCTCCAGCCTCTGATACCTCTTTTCTCTTCAGGATTGAATTCGTCATGATTATCAACTGGTTCCCCGGACACATGGCCACGGCCAGACGCAAACTGGTCGAGGCCATGCCCAAGGTGGATGTGGTCATCGAGGTGCTCGATGCCCGCCTGCCCCGTGCAAGCGCCAATCCCCTGCTGGATGAGCTGCGCCGGGACAAGCCCTGCCTGAAGCTGCTCAACAAGACGGATCTGGCCGATCCCGCAGCCACCAAGGATTGGATCAAGTATTTCAACGCCCAGAAAAACACCCGGGCCCTGGCCGTCAGTGCCAAGAAGGCAAGCGAGCTGATGCGCATCAAGAAAATCTGCCGGGAGCTGGCTCCCAAGCGCGGCACCCCGGGCAGGCCGGTGCGCGTGGTGGTGGTGGGCATCCCCAACGTGGGCAAGTCGACCCTCATCAACAGCCTGGCGGGGCGCAAAATCGCCAGGGTGGGCGACAAGCCCGCCATCACCACCTGTCAGCAGCAGGTGGATCTGCGCGACGGCATCATGCTCTACGATACGCCCGGCATGCTCTGGCCGGATCTGAGCGATCAGCAGGCGGCCTACCGTCTCGCCGCCGCGGGCTCCATCGGCGACAACGCCATGGATCCCTACATCGTGAGCCTTTTCGCCCTGGATTTTCTGCTCCAACGCTATCCCCGGCAGCTTCAATCGCGTTATAATCTTGAACGTCTCGAGGGTGGCCCCGAAGAACTGCTTCTGGATATCGGTCGCAGGCGGGGCTGTCTCATCGCCGGAGGCGAGGTGGACCCCCAGCGCGCCTCCGAGCTGGTGCTGCGCGAGCTTCGCGCGGGCAGTATCGGCGCCATCAGCCTGGAGCTGCCCCAGGACCCCGTGATTCGCAAGAAGGAAACCCAAGTCCAGGTCCCTTGAACCCCCATGCAGGAGAGAGCCCGGGCCTTCAGACGTCCGAGGCCATATCGATGATGAAAAGACTCTCAATCCGTACCTTCGTTTCTTTGCTCCTTGTGCTGCTTCTGGCCGCTCCGGCGGCTCTGGCCAAGGTCGAGATCGACGATCTCACCGAAAACCGCCTGCGCCTCATCAGCTACGCGCTTCGGGAGCAGCTCCAGGGCAGCCATTACAGCAAGAAGTCCCTGGACGATGCCCTCTCCAGGGACGCCTTCAAGCTGTATCTGGAGCAGCTCGACTACCAGAAGCGCTTCCTGCTGGAGAAGGACGTGAAGGTTCTTGAGGCCTACAGCGAGCGCATGGACGACGAGATGCGCCGGGGACGCCTCCAGCTTCCTCTGGTCGGGGCGGAGATTCTCGAACAGCGCATCGGCGAGGTGGAGGCCATGGTCGAGAAGCTTCTGGCCAAGGGCTTCGACTTCAAGAAGCGCGAGATGCTCGAAACCGACGCCGAGAAGCTCCCCTACGCCAGGACCCTGGATGAGCTGCAGGAACGCTGGCGCAAGAGCCTCAAATATCAGGTGATGAGCCGCTATCTGGGCCTGCTGGACGACGAGGGCATCGAAGAGCCTGCCGCGGCCGACAAGAAGACCCTGGAGACGCTGCGGGCCAAGGCCCTGGAGAAAGTGGCCAAGAGCTACGACACCTACTTCTCCCGGTTGCGCAAGGAGACCTACGCCGACCACGCCGACCGCTACTTCAACGCCGTGGCCCGGGCTTTCGATCCCCACACCGGCTATCTGCCCCCGGCCAAGCGTGAGGATTTCGACATCAGCATGCGCGGCTCCCTGGAGGGTATCGGAGCCACGCTGCGCGAGGAGGACGGCTACATCAAGGTGGTGGCCATCATCCCGGGAAGCCCCGCCGCCGCCCAGGGCCAGCTCCAGGCCGAGGACATCATCCTCAAGGTGGCCGAGGCCGGAGCCGAACCGGTGGACATCACCGACACCCGCATCCGCGACGCCGTCAGCTACATCCGGGGCCCCAAGGGCACCGAGGTGCGCCTCACGGTACGCAAGCCCGACGGCGCCCGCCTGGTGATCCCCATCGTGCGCGACGTGGTGCAGATCGAGGCCACCTTCGTCAAGTCCACGGTGCTCCAGGAGGGCGATCGCCGCTTCGGCTTCATCAGGATTCCCTCCTTTTATCGGGATTTCGAGGACGACCGCCACGACAGCACGGGGCGCAACGTCACCGACGACGTCAAGGCCGAGCTGGAGTCCCTCAAGCGTCAGGGCGTCACGGGCGTCATCCTGGATCTGCGCAACAACGGGGGAGGCTCCCTCTCCGACGCCGTCTCCGTCTCCGGCCTCTTCATCGAGAAGGGGCCCGTGGTGCAGGTCAAGGACAGCTTCGGTCGCTCCCGGGTGCTTCGGGACAAGGACAGCAGCGTCGCCTACGACGGGCCGCTGGTGGTGCTGGTCAATCAGTTCAGCGCCTCGGCCTCCGAGATCCTGGCCGGAGCCCTGCAGGATTACGGCCGCGCCCTGGTGGTGGGCGGGGAGCACACCCACGGCAAGGGCACGGTGCAGGCCATCCTGGATCTGGATCAGAGCCTGAACCTGCCGGGCATGGACAAGTACAAGCCCCTGGGAGCCCTCAAGCTCACCATCCAGAAGTTCTACCGGGTAAGCGGCGACTCCACCCAGTACCGGGGCGTGGTGCCCGACGTGGTGCTGCCCGATCGCCTCAGCCACATCAAGAGCGGCGAGCAGTTCCTCGACTTCTCCCTGCCCTGGGACCGCACGGAGAAAACCGACTACCAGCGCTGGGGAGGCACGCCGCTGGATCTTCCCCGCCTGATTTCTGGCAGCCGCAGCCGGATCTCCTCTTCGGAGGATTTCAGGGAAATTCTCACCGAGGCCACCGAAGCCAAGGCTCGCGCCGAGAAGACCCAGGTGGCCCTCGACATCGAGGAGATGCTCAGGGAGCGTCGGGAGCTCAAGGAGAAGGGCGCCGCCTCCCTGCACGGCGATATGGCCGAGGCGGCCGAGTTCGATGAGCCCGCCCTGGACGGCATGAGCGAGGAAGAAAATCAGAACGCCTGGATCGAGGAGACCGCCGAAGACCCCTACGTCCTGGAGGGCATGGCGCTGCTTTCGGATCTCATCGCTCAGGAAGGGGAGTTTGCGGGGGCTTCCAGGCCTGCCGTGGGCAAGACCAACTAAAACGGCTCCGGAGGCAGGGGGCAATGTTTCTTGTCCTGCGTGCCTACTTTCAGGAATGCTGTTGAGGAAAAAACGAAAAAGGTTGTCCGAAGGGCAGCCTTTTTCTGTCTGTGCCACACCCCCATCAGCCGTTTGTCCGGAGGTCTGCCATGTTCCGCATCCGCCGCATCTACGACAGCGTCCTCTCCGTAAACCAGCAGGCCATCACCCAGGTGCAGCAGATCCTGAAGGATCAGTTTCCGACCCTGGATCGCCGGGATCTGAAGAAACTCCCCGAGCAGCTGCGCAATCCCCTCAAGTACCGCTTCCGCTCCATCCTCTTCGTCGCCGAAAGCACCCCCGGCGAGGTCAGGGGCTTCGCCCTGCTCATGCATGCGCCGGATCTGAACTTCTGCTACCTCGAATACATCTCGGCGGCGGCCCGGATGACCGGCCGGGGCATCGGCGGCGCCCTCTACGAGCGGGTGCGCGCCGAAGCCCTGGCCCTGGGAACCCTGGGCATCTTCATGGAATGCCTGCCCGACGATCCCGGGCTCTGCCGGGACCCGTCCATCCTGGCCCAGAACCGCTCCCGGCTGAAATTCTACGAGCAGTATGCAGGGCGCCCCATCGCGGGCACGGCCTACGAGACGCCCCTCAAGCAGGGCGACGACAATCCGCCCTATCTGGTGTTCGACGATCTGGGGCAGGGCCTGCCCCTGGGGCTTGGGGCCGCTAAAGCCATCGTTCGGGCCATCCTGGAGCGTAAATACGCCCACCTCTGCCCCAAGTCCTACGTCGATATGGTGGTGGATTCCTTCCTGGAGGATCCGGTTCGGCTGAGGGAGCCGCGCTACCGCAAGGCCGAGCAGGCAAGGCGGGCCGTCCCCCCGGAGCAGCCCGCGGATCGCAGCATCGCCCTGGTCATCAACGATCGCCACGACATCCATCATGTGAAGGAGCGCGGCTACGTCCAGGCGCCGGTGCGCATCCGCTCCATCCTGCGGGAGATCGAGCCCACGGGCCTCTTTCTCAAGGAGAAGGTGCGGCGGTTCTCGGAAAAGCATCTCAAGCGGGTGCACGCGGGCGACTACGTCGACTACCTCAAGAGCACCTGCGCGGGCCTTCCTGCGGAAAAATCCATCTATCCCTACGTCTTCCCCCTGCGCAACCACGCCCGTCCGCCCAGGGAGAAGGCCATCAAGGCGGGC
>Ga0214472_10004462_pt1 | contig 14779 bp, 28 predicted proteins | sample RVTome_6_FD_207662 | JGI IMG/M metagenome (GOLD analysis project Ga0214472, IMG submission 207662) | Soil microbial communities from uranium-contaminated site in the Upper Colorado River Basin, Wyoming, United States - RVT140D175 | ecosystem: Environmental > Terrestrial > Soil > Contaminated >...
GCACTCCATCGTCATCGAGCACCCGGTCTCGGGCGATCTTGCCCTTTACCTCGGACGCCGGCGTAACGCCTACATCATGGGATTCGACCTGGCGGAATCGGAGCGCCTGCTGGACGAGATCTGGTCTTACGTGGAGACCGCCATCTACCGGCACCGGTGGGCGACAGGCGACCTCGTGCTTTGGGACAACCGCACCACCATGCATCGCCGCGATGCCTTCGAGGCTACGGCGCGCCGCGTCATGCACCGCACCCAGATCAAGGGCTCGGGCGCGCCCAGTCGGGCGGCCAGGTCGCGCGTTACAGCTTAGCTCGGCCGCTGCGCGCTTTGCGTCTGCGCACCCCTCAACGCCTCGATGGACTGCGCCACTAGATTGGCCGCGCTATCGAACTTGCGCTTCGCTTCGACATAGTTTCCGGCCTTGGCGGCACGCTCGATATCGGCGAACAGCTCGCCCAGCGCCCGGGCACCGAGCTGAAGGCACGACCCCTTGAGCGTGTGAGCCGCACGCTGGGCGGCGGCGGTATCGCCACGGGCGACGTGATCGCAGAACTCGGCGCCGAAGCCCGCGAGGCTGCCTTCCAGACTGCGCAGGAACCCGGAGAACACGTCGTCCCGTCCCAGCGTGCGCTCAAGCAGCTTGATTGCGGTGATGGGCTCCGGATCGATCAACACAAATTTAGCATCGCTTGTGTTCCCAGGCGGGCGCATGGGTCCGTATCCTGACCGACAAGGTCCTGCCCGACCAAGTGCATTTTTCACCGTAGCGGATTCGGTCTGCCGGTCCGGATCGCGTCCCTGGCTACTTTTTGCGCCTCCGCCCGTCGGAGTCGGTGAGAGGGCGATCAGGCGGCTCGGAACGAGCGGCCGCTTAGGCGGCCTTGTCCGCTTCTTCCTTCTTGGCGGGCTTCTTCTCGCCGGCCTTCTCCGCGGGCGCCGTGTCGGCAGTCGTGACCTCGACGCGGTCCATTAGGCTGACGAGCGCAAGCGGGGCGTTGTCGCCCTTGCGGATGCCGGTCTTGAGGATGCGGACGTAGCCGCCGTTCCTCTTGGCATAGCGCGGCCCGAGTTCGTCGAACAGCTTCTCAACCGTGCCGCGGTCGCGCAGCCGGTTGAACGCGAGGCGCCGGTTGGCGAGCGACGGCTTCTTGCCGAGCGTGATGATCGGCTCGACCACGCGCCGCAGTTCCTTCGCCTTGGGCAGCGTGGTCCTGATCTCCTCGTGGCGCAGCAGCGAGACCGTCATGTTGCGCAGCATCGCGAGGCGGTGGCTCGTGCTGCGACCGAGCTTGCGCAATCCATGGCCGTGGCGCATGTCAGACCCTGTGCTCGAGGCCCGCCGGGGGCCAGTTTTCCAGCTTCATGCCCAGCGTCAGGCCGCGCGAGGCAAGCACTTCCTTGATCTCGTTGAGCGACTTGCGGCCCAGGTTGGGCGTCTTGAGCAGCTCGGTTTCGGTGCGCTGGATGAGATCGCCGATGTAGTAGATGTTCTCGGCCTTGAGGCAGTTGGCCGAGCGCACGGTGAGCTCCAGGTCGTCGACCGGGCGCAGCAGGATCGGGTCGACGGCGGGCGACTTCGGCTGCTCGGCGGGCATCGCGGTGCCTTCGAGCTGGGCGAAAACCGAGAGCTGGTCGACGAGCACCCGGGCTGCATAGCGGATCGCCTCCTCGGGCTCGATCGCGCCGTTGGTCTCGATGTCCATGACCAGCTTGTCCAGATCGGTGCGCTGCTCGACGCGGGCCGACTCCACCGCGTACGACACGCGCCGCACCGGGCTGAACGAGGCGTCCAGAATGACGCGGCCGATGCCCTTGGTCTCCTCCGGCAGGTAGCGCATGTTGCCCGGCACATAGCCGCGGCCCGATTCCACCTTGATCTGCATCTCGAGCTTCCCGCCGGAGGCGAGATGGGCGACGACGTGGTCGGGGTTGACGATCTCGACGTCGTGCGCCGGCTCGATGTCGGCGGCGGTCACCGGCCCGTCGCCCTTCTTCTTCAGCGAAAGGATGGCCTCGGCCCGGTTGTGCAGGCGGAACACCACGCCCTTCAGGTTGAGCAGGATGTCGACGACATCCTCGCGCACCCCGTCGAGGGTGGAGTACTCGTGCACCACGCCCGCGATCTGCACCTCGGTGGGCGCGTACCCCGGCATCGAGGACAGGAGTACGCGACGCAGCGCGTTGCCCAGCGTGTGGCCGTAGCCCCGCTCGAACGGCTCCATGGTGACACGGGCGTGATTCGGCGAGAGGTTCTGTACGTCGACGATACGCGGCTTGAGAAATCCCGATTGCGGCATTGTTGGGTCCTGGTTCTACTTCGAGTACAGCTCGATGATGAGGCTTTCGTTGATGTTCGACGAAAGATCGGCTCGCGCCGGCAGGGCCTTGAAGGTGCCCTTGAGGCCCTTCGCGTCCACTTCCAGCCAGTCGGGAAAGCCCCGCGACTCCGCCGCCTCGGCGGCGGCCTTGACCCGCAGCTGCTCCTTCGCCTTCGGGGCGACTTCGATCAGGTCCCCGGGGCGCACCTGGTACGAGGGAATATTGACCCGCTTGCCGTTGACCAGGATGCCGTTGTGGCGCACGACTTGGCGCGCCTCGGTGCGCGATGCGCCGAAGCCCATGCGGTAGGCGACGGTGTCGAGCCGCGACTCGAGAAGCTGCAGCAGCCGCTCGCCGGTGACGCCCTTGGAGCGCGAGGCTTCCTGGTAGGTGCCCCGGAACTGGCGCTCGAGCACGCCGTAGGTGCGGCGCACTTTCTGCTTCTCGCGGAGCTGCTTGCCGTAATCGGAAAGCCGCGCGCCGCTCTTCTGGCCGTGCTGTCCCGGCGCATAGGCGCGCCGCTCAACCGCGCACTTGTCCGTGAAGCACTTCTCTCCCTTCAGGAAGAGCTTCTCGCCTTCACGGCGGCACTGCCGGCACTTGGGTTCCAGGTTCCTTGCCATGCGTTCTCCTGCTCCTCGTTATACGCGCCGGCGCTTTGGCGGACGGCACCCGTTGTGGGGGATCGGTGTCACGTCCGCGATGCTCGAGATCTTCAATCCGATCGCGTTCAGCGCGCGAACCGCGGATTCGCGGCCCGGGCCCGGGCCCTTGATGCGCACCTCGATGTTCTTCACGCCGCATTCCTGCGCGCCGCGCCCGGCGCGCTCCGCCGCGACCTGCGCGGCGAACGGCGTCGACTTGCGCGAGCCTTTGAATCCGGCATGCCCGGAGGTCGCCCATGCCAGCGCATTGCCCTGCCGGTCGGTGATGGTGACAATCGTGTTGTTGAAGGACGCGTGGATGTGCGCGATGCCCTCGGAAACGTTCTTCTTGGTCTTCTTGCGCGCGCGCGCCGACGCGGTCTGCTGCAGTTCCTGCCGGGTGGGGGTGTTCCTGCTCGCCATGGGTTAAGCCGCCTTCCCTGCCTGTACGTTGAGCTTGATCGCCGCCTTGCGGGGGCCTTTGCGCGTGCGCGCGTTGGTCCGCGTGCGCTGGCCGCGCACCGGCAGCCCCTTGCGGTGGCGAAAGCCGCGGTAGCAGCTGAGATCCATCAGCCGCTTGATCGACATCGAGACCTCGCGCCGCAGGTCGCCTTCCACGGTAAAGCGGCCGACGCTCTCGCGGATGCGGTCGAGCTCGGCATCGGTGAGATCCTTGATCTTGCGCGAGCGCTGCACGCCGGCCGCCGCGCAGATCGCCTGGGCGCGCGCGCGGCCGATGCCGAAGATCGCCGTCAGGGCGATATCCGCGTGCTGGTGGTTCGGAATGTTGATGCCTGCAATTCTGGCCATGGGCTTATCCGGCGAAACCTGAAATTATATCCAATTCGTCAAGGTCTTATCAACCCTGACGCTGCTTGTGGCGCGGATCCGGACAGATCACCCGCACCACCCCCTTGCGCCGCACGATCTTGCACTTGCGGCAGATTCTCTTGACTGAGGCCATCACTTTCACTGTCGTGCTCCTTGTCTACTTGGCCCGGAACGTGATGCGTCCCTTGGTCAGGTCGTAGGGCGTCATCTGCACCGTCACCTTGTCTCCCGGCAGGATGCGAATGTAGTGCATGCGCATCTTGCCCGAGATGAAGGCGTGGATCGTGTGACCGTTCTCCAGCCGCACCCGGAACGTCGCATTGGGCAGGTTTTCGAGCACCTCACCCTGCATTTCAATCACGTCTTCCTTCGCCATGCTCAGCGAACCGGCAACCCGCCCTTGAAGTTGGCCTTGCGCAGCAGGCTTTCGTACTGGTGCGTCATGACGTAGGCCTGCACCTGCGCCATGAAGTCCATTGTCACCACCACGATGATCAGGAGCGACGTGCCGCCGAAGTAGAACGGCACGTTCCATCTCAGGATCAGGAACTCCGGAAGCAGGCACACCAGCGTGACGTAGATCGCGCCGGCCAGCGTCAAACGGGTGAGGATCTTCTCCAGGTAGCGCGCCGTCTGCTCCCCCGGCCGGATCCCGGGCACGAACGCTCCGGACTTCTTGAGGTTGTCGGCGGTCTCCTTCGGATTGTACTGGAGCGCCGTATAAAAGAAGCAGAAGAAGATGATCAGCGCCGCGTACAGCAGCACGTAGATCGGCTGACCCGGCGTGAGCGTGCCGGAGATGTCGCGCAGCCAGACCATGCCTTCCGCCGAGCCGAACCAGCCGAGCACGGTAGCGGGGAACAGGATGAGTGAGCTCGCGAAGATCGGCGGGATGACACCGGCCATGTTGAGCTTGAAGGGCAGGTGCGAGCTCTGCCCGCCATAGACCCGGTTCCCGACCTGCCGCTTGGCATAGTTGACCAGGATCTTGCGCTGCCCGCGCTCGACGAAGCACACGAACGCGGTCACGGCCAGCACCGCAACCGCGATCAGCAGCGCGGTGAGCGGATGCATCGCGCCGGTGCGCACCAGCTCCAGGGTCCCCGCAATCGCCGAGGGAAGGCCGGCGGCGATGCCGGCGAAGATGATGAGCGAGATGCCGTTGCCGATGCCGCGCTCGGTGATCTGCTCGCCGAGCCACATGATGAACATCGTCCCGGTCACGAGCGTCGTGATCGTGGTGACCCTGAACATGAGCCCCGGGTCGAGTACCAGTCCGGGCTGCGACTCGAGCGCGATCGAGATCCCGGTGGCCTGGAACAGCGCGAGGAACACCGTGCCGTAGCGCGTGTACTGAGTGATCTTGCGACGCCCGCTCTCGCCTTCCTTGCGCAGCTGATCGAGGTGCGGGCTCACCGCGGTCATCAGCTGCATGATGATCGAGGCCGAGATGTACGGCATGATGCCCAGGGCGAAGATGGTGAAGCGCGACAGGGCGCCGCCCGAGAACATGTTGAACATCCCCAGGATGCCGCCCTGCTGGCCCTGGAACAGCTCCGCCAGGACGTTCGGGTCGATGCCCGGCACCGGAATGTGCGCGCCGATGCGGAACACGACCAGCGCCCCGAGCAGGAACAGCAGCCGCCGCTTCAGGTCGCCGTAGCGCCCCGCCTTGCCGACATTGGGGAGCGTCGCCATCTAGGCCTTGGCCGCGGCTTCGGCCTTGGGGGCCTCCACGATGCTTCCGCCCGCCGCCTCGATCATCGAGCGCGCGCCCTTGCTCGCTTTTATGCCCTTCAGCGTCAGCTTGCGCGCCAGCTTGCCGGAAGCGATCACTTTCGCAGACAGGGCCACCCGCGGCACGATTCCTTCGGCCTTGAGGGCCGCTAGATCGACCTCGGTCGCCTGCATCTTCTCCAGCTCGCTGGTCCGCACCTCGGCGACGTCGTCGCGCGTAAGCGACGTGAAGCCGCGCTTGGGCAGGCGCCGGTGAAGCGGCATTTGCCCGCCCTCGAAGCCGACCTTGTGATAGCCGCCGGCGCGCGCTTTCTGGCCCTTGTGGCCGCGGCCCGCGGTCTTGCCCCAGCCGGAGCCGACGCCCCGGCCGACGCGATGCCGGGGCTGTTTCGCGCCGGGGGCAGGCTTCAGCGTGTTCAATTTCATGGTGTCAGCTTTCGATGCGGACGAGGTAGTTGACGCGGTTGATCATTCCACGGACCTCCGGCGAGTCTGCCAGTTCGACGACCTGGTTGATCTTTTTCAGCCCCAGGCCGCGCACCGTGTCGCGATGGCCCTGTTTGGTTCCCGCGAGCCCCCTGACGAGGCGTACCCGGACCTTGTTCATGCCGTGATCTCCTCCACCTTCTTGCCGCGCCGCGCCGCGATGTCTGCCGGGGTGTTCATCGCGCGCAGCCCGTTCAGGGTCGCGCGCACCACGTTGTAGGGATTGGTGGAGCCGAAGCACTTGGCAAGGACGTTGGTGATGCCCATGACCTCGAATACGGCGCGCATGGGCCCGCCCGCGATGATTCCGGTTCCCTCGGAGGCCGGCTGCATCAACACCTTGGCCGCGCCGTGACGCCCGGTCACGGCGTGGTGCAGCGTGCCGTTCTTCAGCTTGACCTTGAACAGCTTGCGCCGCGCCTCCTCCATCGCCTTCTGCACCGCGACCGGGACCTCCCGCGCCTTGCCCTTGCCCATGCCGATGCCGCCGTCGCCGTCGCCCACCACGGTGAGCGCCGCGAAGCCGAGCACGCGGCCGCCCTTCACCACCTTGGTGACGCGGTTTACCGCGACCATCTTCTCGCGAAGCCCGTCGCCCCGCTCCTCCGAATGCTGCATCCTGGGTTGGATCTTTGCCATATGTCCTCGTCAGAACTTCAGGCCGCCCGCGCGCGCGGCCTCGGCGAGCGCCTTGACGCGCCCGTGGTAGCGGTAGCCGGCCCGATCGAATGCGACCTCCTCGATTCCACGCTCCTTCGCCTTGGCGGCGATGCGCTGCCCGATGATCTCGGCGGCCTTGCGGTTACCCCCGGTCTTGAGCTGACCGCGCACTTCCTTCTCCAGCGTGGAAGCGCTCGCCAGCACCTTGTCGCCGGTCGACGAGGTGATCTGGGCGTAGATGTGGCCGTTGGTACGGTGCACCGTCAGGCGCACCGCGCCGACCTCGCGGATCTTGAGCCGGGTCTGCCGCGCGCGGCGCAGCCGCGCAGTGTTCTTGTCTCTCATGTCGGTCACTTCTTCTTCGTCTCTTTCAACACCACGACCTCGTCGGCGTAGCGCACGCCCTTGCCCTTGTAGGGCTCCGGCGGGCGGTAACCCCGCACTTCGGCGGCCACCTGGCCGACGAGCTGCTTGTCGATGCCGGTGAGGACGATCTCGGTCTGGGTGGGCGTCGCCACCTTGACGCCCTTCGGCATCTGGTGCACCACCGGATGCGAGTAGCCGAGAGACAGGTTGAGCTTGTCGCCCTGCGCCTGGGCGCGGAATCCGACGCCGACCAGGGCGAGCCGCTTCTCGAATCCCTTGGTCACGCCGGTAACCATGTTCGCCACCAGCGCGCGCATCGTGCCCGACATGGCATTGGCGTGACGCGAGTTGCCGAGCGGCTTGAAAAGCAGCTCGTCGCCGGATCTCTCCAGCGCCACGTTCGGGTCGGCGGCGCGCGCGATCGCGCCGAGCGGACCCTTGACCGAGATCTGCCCGGAGGCGAGATTCACGTCGACGCCCTTGGGTACGGGAATCGGATACTTGGCGATTCGGGACATGCGAGCGCTCCTACGCCACGAAGCAAAGCACTTCGCCGCCGACGCCGTCGGCCCGCGCCTTGCGGTCGGTCATCACCCCGCGCGAGGTCGACAGGATCGCCACGCCCAGCCCGTTCATCACTCGCGGGATGTCGTCACGCCCGCGGTAGACGCGCAGGCCCGGCTTCGACACGCGCTCGAGGCGCTCGATGACCGGACGGCCGGCGTAGTACTTCAGGCCGATGCGCAGCTCCTTGCCGGGACCGTTCTCGCGCACCGCGAAATCCTCGATGTAGCCCTCGTCCTTCAGCACCTTCGCGATCGACGCCTTCAGCCTCGACGCGGGCATCGCCACCTCCGTGTGCCCGACCATCTGGGCGTTGCGGATGCGGGTCAGCATGTCCGCGATCGGGTCGCTCATGCTCATCGGCTCTCTCCTTACCAGCTCGCCTTGATGACGCCGGGCACCTCGCCCTTGAGCGCCAGCTCGCGCAGCTTGTTGCGTCCCAGCCCGAACTTGCGGTACACCCCGCGCGGCCGGCCGGTCAGCGCGCAGCGGTTGCGCAGGCGGACCGGCGATGCATCGCGCGGCAGCTTCTGCAGCTTGGCGCGCGCCTCTTCCCTGGCCTCGTCGGAAGCGCGCGCGTCGTAGATCACCTCGAGCAGCTGGGCGCGCCTCGCCTTGAACTTCTCGACTGTCTTGCGGCGCTTCTCATCGCGCAGCTTCAGTGCCAGCTTGGCCATTCGGTTGCCTCTCTCAATGCTTGAAGGGGAAGCGGAACGCGGCGAGCAGGGCGCGCGCCTCGTCGTTCGTCTTCGCGGTGGTGGTAATGGCGATGTTCATGCCCCGCAGCGCGTCGATTTTGTCGTAATCGATCTCGGGGAAGATGATCTGCTCCCGCACGCCGAGGCTGTAGTTGCCACGCCCGTCGAAGGCCCGGTTCGACACGCCGCGGAAGTCGCGGATGCGCGGGATCGCGATGTTGACCAGCCGGTCCAGGAACTCGTACATGCGTGCGCCGCGCAGGGTCACCATGCAGCCGATCGGGAATCCTGCGCGGACCTTGAAGTTCGCGATCGAGCGCCGAGCTTTCGTGAGGACGGGCTTCTGGCCGGCGATCTTCGCCAAGTCGGCCACGGCGTTGTCGAGCATCTTCTTGTCGCTGGTGGCTTCTCCGACGCCCATGTTCAGCGTGATCTTGCGGATGCGCGGCACCTGCATGACCGTCTTGTAGCCGAACTTCTGCATCAGATCGGGCACCACCTTCTCGCGATAGTGCACCGCGAGCCGCGCCGGCGGCGCCGGAAGCTGCGGCCCCTCGGCGCGCGCAGGCGCCTCTTTCTTCGGCGCCTCTTTCTTGGGGGCAGCCGGCTTTTGCGCGGGCTTCTGCTCCTGCTTGGGCTTCGCCTGCTTTTCCTTTTCCTTTGCCATGATCAGACGTCCACTTGCTCGCCGTTCGCCTTGAACACCCGCACTTTGCGCCCGTCGTCGAGCGTCTTGATCCCGCTGCGATCGGCCTTCTTGGTGGCGGGATTGAACAGCGCGATGTTGGAGGCGTGGATCGGCATGTCCTTGTCGACGATGCCCCCGGTAAGCCCTTTCATCGGATTGGGCCGCTGGTGCTTCTTGACGCGGTTCACGCCCTCGACCACGAAATGCTGCGCGTCGACGCGGCGCAGCACGGTGCCCCGCTTGCCCTTGTCGCGACCGGCGAGCACCACGACCTCATCGCCTTTGCGAATGCGTTGCATCAGAGCACCTCGGGTGCAAGCGATACGATTTTCATGAAGCGCTCGGTCCTGAGTTCCCTCGTGACCGGCCCGAATATGCGCGTGCCGATGGGCTCCAGCTTCGGCGACAGCAGCACGGCGGCGTTGCGGTCGAACCGGATCAGCGAGCCGTCGGCACGGCGCACCCCCTTCGCGGTGCGCACCACCACGGCGTGGTAGACCTCTCCCTTCTTCACCCGCCCGCGCGGCGCGGCGTCCTTGACGCTCACCTTGATGACGTCGCCTATCGATGCATAGCGGCGCTTGGACCCGCCCAGCACCTTGATGCACATCACCGCCCGCGCGCCGGTGTTGTCGGCAACGTCCAGTACGGACTGCATCTGAATCATTTGCTTGTCTCTCCAATCCAACTTGCTCCGCTACCGCGCGGGCAGTCTTGGACCCCGTCCGGGGGTCGTGATTCTAAACGGCCTTGGACTTTTCCACAAGGCGGGTGACGCGCCAGGACTTGGTCCTGGAAATCGGTCGGCACTCGGCGATCTCGACCAGGTCGCCCTCGTGGAACTCGCCCTGCTCGACGTGCGCATGGTATTTCCGCGAACGCGTGATCGTCTTGCCCATCAGCCGGTCGCGCACCCGGCGCTCGACGCGCACCACCACCGTCTTCTGCATCTTATTGCTCGTCACCCGGCCCAGCAGCTTGCGCTGGTTCTTCGGCGCCGCGGGTGCCGTGGTCGCTTCTGCGTTCATTTCGCCGCCTTCTCTCTCATGACGGTGCGCACGCGCGCGATGTCGCGGCGCACCTTCTTCAGTTGGCTGGTATTGCTGAGCTGCTGGGTCGCCAGCTGCATGCGCAGGCCGAACTGCGCCCTGAGCAGCGCCTCAAGCTCCTTTTGCAGCTCTTCGCCGTTCTTGGCGCGGAGTTCGCTCGGTTCCATTGCGGCCCTCTATGCCTAGCCCAGCATCCGTTGCACGACGATGGTGCGAAACGGCAGCTTCGCCGACGCGAGCGCGAAGGCCTCTTTCGCGAGCCCTTCGATGACGCCGTCCATCTCGAACAGGATCTTGCCGGGCTGAATCTCGCACACGAAGTACTCGGGATTGCCCTTGCCGTTGCCCATGCGCACCTCGGCGGGCTTCTGCGAGACCGGCTTGTCGGGAAATACGCGGATCCATATGCGGCCGCCGCGCTTGATATGCCGCGACATGGCGCGGCGCGCCGCCTCCAGCTGGCGCGCCGTAAGGCGCCCGCGGGTGGTGGCCTTGAGGCCGTATTCGCCGAAGGACACCTTGTTTCCGCGCGTCGCCACGCCGGTATTGCGGCCCTTCTGCTGCTTGCGGTACTTGGTGCGTGCGGGTTGCAGCATGCTATGTCATTCCTTCTTTTCGCCTTCGTCCTTGACGACTTTCTTCGGGCGCTTGACCACCGCCTTGGGCGTAGGTGCTGCCTCCTTCTTGGCCGGCTTTCGGTCACCCTCGGCGCGCGGCTTGGCACTCGAGCGCTTGGCGCCGGCCCTGGGCGCGGGCTTCTTCGCGCGCTTGGGCTCCGCCGGGGCCTCCGGCGGCACGCCCGGCGCCGCCCCGGAGGGCAGCGCCGCCTGCGCCTCGCCCTTGGGCAGCACCTCGCCCTTGTAGACCCACACCTTGATGCCGATGACGCCGTAGGTCGTCTTCGCTTCGCCCAGCCCGTAGTCGATGTCGGCGCGCAGCGTATGCAGCGGAACCCGGCCCTCGCGATACCACTCGGTACGGGCGATCTCGATGCCGTTGAGGCGCCCGGCGCTCATGATCTTGATGCCCTGCGCGCCCAGGCGCATCGCGTTCTGCATCGCGCGCTTCATGGCGCGACGGAACATGATCCGCTTCTCGAGCTGCTGCGCGATCGAGTCGGCGATGAGCTGCGCGTCGATCTCCGGCTTGCGGATCTCCTCGATGTTCACGTGCACCTGCTGCACGCCCATGATGCGGCGCAGCTCGGCCTTGAGCGACTCGATCTCCTCGCCCTTCTTGCCGATCACGACCCCCGGGCGCGCCGAGAAAATCGTGATCCGCGCATCCTTCGCCGGCCGCTCGATCAGCACCCGGCCTACCGAGGCGTGCGCGAGCTTCCTCTTCAGGAAGTCGCGCACCTTGATGTCTTCGGCGAGCATCGGGGCGAACGAGCGGCTGTTGGCGTACCAGCGCGAGCTCCAGTTGCGATTCACCGCCAGACGGAAACCTACAGGATGAATTTTCTGGCCCATTTAGTCCCCGACGGTGATGAAGATATGACAGGTGTGCTTGAGCACGCGGTTACCGCGCCCCTTTGCGCGCGCCTGGAAGCGCTTCTGAAACATGCCGCGCTCGACGAAGATGGTCTTCACCTTGAGCGCGTCGATGTCGGCGCCGTCGTTGTGCTCGGCATTGGCGATCGCCGACTCCAGCACCTTGCGGATGATCGCCGCCGCCTTTTTCGGGGTGAAGGCGAGGATGTTCATCGCCTGATCGACCGGCTTGCCGCGGATGAGGTCTGCGACCAGACGTCCCTTCTGAGCCGAGAGACGCGCGCCGCGGAGGATTGCCCGGGTTTCCATGTCCTGCATCCTTTATTTCTTCGCCGCCGCAGCGGGCGCAGGCGCCGCTGCCGCTGCCGCTGCCGCTGCCGCTGCCGGCGCCGGTCCGCGGCCGACCGGTTCCTCGGTCCGCTTGCCGGCGGCCGAGTGGCTCTTGAAGATGCGCGTCAGCGCGAATTCGCCGAGCTTGTGTCCCACCATGTTCTCGGTGATGTACACCGGCACGTGCTGCTTGCCGTTATGCACCGCGATCGTCAGCCCGACGAAGTCGGGCACGATCGTCGAGCGGCGCGACCAGGTCTTGATCGGGCGCTTGTCGCTCGTGCCGCGCGCGGCGTCCACTTTCTTCATCAGGTGGTGGTCCACGAAGGGACCCTTCTTGATTGAACGCGCCATGTTTAGGCCCTTCTCCTGTCCCGTACGATCATGACCTGCGTTCGCTTGTTGCGGCGGGTCTTGAAGCCTTTGGTCTGCACACCCCACGGCGACACCGGCGGCTGCGCGGCGGCGGTTCGCCCTTCGCCGCCGCCGTGCGGATGATCGATCGGATTCATGGCCACGCCGCGCACCGTCGGCCGCACACCGCGCCAGCGCTTGCGCCCCGCCTTGCCGATCGACTCCAGGTTGTGCTCCTCGTTTCCGGCCTCGCCGATGGTGGCGCGGCAGTCGACGTGCACCTTGCGGATCTCGCCCGAGCGCAGGCGCAGCTGCGCATAGGAGCCTTCGCGCGCCAGGAGCTGCGCCGCGGCGCCCGCCGAGCGAGCGATCTGCGCGCCCTTGCCGGGCATCATTTCCACGCAATGCACCGTCGTACCGACCGGGATGTTCCTCAGCGGCAGCGCGTTGCCCACCTTGATCGGGGCCTCGGAGCCCGAAACGACCTGCGCGCCCACGCTGAGGCCCTTTGGGGCGATCACGTAGCGGCGCTCCCCGTCGGCGTAGAGCAGCAGCGCCAGATGTGCGCTGCGGTTCGGGTCGTATTCGAGCCGCTCGACCCGCGCGCTGATGCCGTCCTTGTTGCGGCGGAAGTCCACGAGGCGGTAATGCTGCTTGTGCCCGCCGCCCTTGTGCCGCATGGTGACGCGGCCGTGGTTGTTGCGGCCGTCAGTCTTCGACTGCTTTGCGGTCAGCGGCCAGTAGGGGTCGCCCTTGTGCAGCTCCGGCGTGACCACCTTCACCAGGGCGCGCCTGCCCGGCGAAGTGGGTTTGACTTTGATGAGTGGCATTGCCTATTCCGTGGCGGCGAAGTTGATTTCCTGGCCCGCGGAAAGCCTGACGTAGGCCTTCTTCCAGTTGCGGCGGCGGCCCATGAAGCGGCCGAAGCGACGCGGCTTGCCCTTCACGTTGGACACCGTGACCGAGTCCACCTTGGTCTTGAACATCAGCTCCACCGCGGCCTTGATCTCGGGCTTGGTGGCGCCGTCGGCGACGCGGAACACGTACTGCCGGTTCTTGTCGGCGACGAAAGTGCTCTTCTCCGAAACCACCGGCGCGAGCACCACGGTCATCAGGCGATCGGCCGCATATCTGCGCGTCGCGGTCACTTGAGAATCTCCTCGAGCTTGGCGAGCGCCGCCTTCGTCAGCAGAACCCTGGGATAGCGCACCAGGGCCACCGGGTTGGCGCGGCGCGCCGGGATTATCTCGACGTTGCGCAGGTTGCGCGACGAGAGCGCGAGGTTCTCGTCGATCTCGTCGATGATCACCAGCACCTCGTCGAGGCCCATGGACTTCAGCTTCTGCGCGAGCAGCTTGGTTTTGGGCTGCTCGATCTTGAGCTCGTCGACCACGCGGATCCGGTCCTCGCGGGCAAGCTGCGAAAGGATCGAGCAGATGCCCGCGCGGTACATCTTCCGGTTCACCTTGTGCGAGAAGTTCTCGTCGGGCGAGTTGGGAAAGATCTTGCCGCCGCCGCGCCACAGGGGGCTCGAGGTCATGCCGGCGCGCGCGCGTCCGGTTCCCTTCTGCCGCCACGGCTTTCGGGTCGAGTGGGCTACCGCGCCGCGATCCTTCTGCGCGCGAGTGCCGAGGCGGGCGTTCGCCTGGAAAGCCACGACCACCTGGTGCACCAGCGCCTCGTTGAAATCGCGCCCGAAGACCGCGTCCGCCGCCTGATGAGTCCCGCTGCCGATCATTTTCAGGTCCATGATCAGCCCTTCCTCGCCGGCGGCTGAGCCTTGACGGCCGGCTTGACCACCACATCGCGGCCGCTCGAGCCGGGAACCGAGCCCTTCACCAGAAGCAGCTGGCGCTCGGGGTCGATGCGCACGATCTCCAGGTTCGGGATGGTGCGGCGCACGTTGCCCAGGTGACCGGGCATGCGCTTGCCCGGGAATACGTGCCCCGGGCTCTGGTTCTGGCCGGTGGAGCCGGGGGTCTTGTGCGAGATCGAGTTGCCGTGGCTCGCGCGCTGCGAATGAAAGTGGTGGCGCTTGATGACGCCGGCGAACCCCTTGCCGACCGTCACGCCCTGCACGTCGACCTTCTGCCCGACCTTGAAGATCTCGACGCCGATCTTGCTGCCGACCTTCAGGCTGGCCAGCTCGTCGGCCTTGGCGTGGAACTCGCGCAGCGTGTGGCCCGCTTCCACCGCGGCTTTTGCCAGATGCCCGGCGAGCGGCTTGCTGACCCGGCTGGCGCGGCGCTTGCCGAATGCGACCTGCACGGCAGCATAGCCGTCCTTCTCTGCAGTCTTGATCTGCGTGACCCGGTTGTCCGAGACGTCGAGCACCGTGACGGGCAGCGCGCCCCCGTCATCGGTGAAGATGCGAGTCATGCCGACCTTGCGGCCGACGAGTCCTATGGTCATGTTTGTTAACCTCGGTTGAGGCGCCGGCTGCAATTGGCCGGCCGAATATCCGTCAATGCCTACTGAACCTTGATCTCCACGTCGACCCCCGCAGGCAGGTCGAGCTTCATCAGCGCGTCGACCGTCTTGTCGGTGGGATCGATGATGT
>Ga0214472_10004463_pt1 | contig 14777 bp, 13 predicted proteins | sample RVTome_6_FD_207662 | JGI IMG/M metagenome (GOLD analysis project Ga0214472, IMG submission 207662) | Soil microbial communities from uranium-contaminated site in the Upper Colorado River Basin, Wyoming, United States - RVT140D175 | ecosystem: Environmental > Terrestrial > Soil > Contaminated >...
GCGCCGATTCGCAGCGCAGCCTGGGGAACGATGGTGAAGGTGTTGGCGCTGACCGTGCAGCCGTGGGCGTCGCGTAGATCGATTCCGCCGCCGAAGTTGTGGGCGATCACGTTGGCCGACAACGTGATTCCGTAGCAGTCGCGGTCCAGGATGATGGCCGTCTGGCGGCACTCTTCGATCATGTTGCCCGATACGACCGAGCCGTACGTGTTTTCGATCACCACGCCGTGCCGCAGATGGTCGTCCAGGCAGTTGCCGGTCATGCACAGGTTGAAACTGTCGATGCACGTCAACGCGTCGGTATTCTCCTCGAACTGGTTCGAGGCCACCACGATGTCGTGGCAGCCGACCAGCGCCAGACCGGTGCCCTGGTTGTAAGTCATCAGCGAATCGCAAACTCTCGGATCCTCGTAACAATGATCCAACAACACGCCGTGGCCGCCGTGATTACTGACGGTCACGCCGTGGATGAAGACCTCATCTACCTTGCGGACGACGACCCCGTGGCCGCTGTTGTCGTTGCCCGTGACGCGGAAGTCGCTGAGCTTGACCCGCCAGATGAAATCAGTTCCCTCGGGCGGTTCGATGACGATGGCCGCCTCACCCTGGGTGTTGATGTTTTTGATGTGTGTGGCGGCGCCGCAGCCGACGAGCAACACGTCATCACGACTCACCCGCAGCGGCCGATCGATCTCGAACACCCCCGGCGGCAACCGCACCACCCCGCCCTCGGCCGGCAGCGCGTCGATGGCCGCTTGCAGACTGGCGAAATCGGCCGCGTGGATCTCCTGCCGGGCGCCGGCGAGCCCCTGCGCTTGTTCCGCGCCGCCTTGTACCCATGCGGTCGCGAAAAACCCGCACCACGCCAGGATCGCGGCGGATAACATCCATACCGAAAGCGTTTTGATTTGCACGGCGATTTCCAATTCTGCATTTGTTGAAGTTCGTTGTGGCTCACTGCACCGGTGTTTTGATGCTCAATCTTGCGGCCGTGGCCGCGGCTGCGCGAAAAACAGCGGTTGACCGAAGCGGTCCACGCCGAATTCTCCGATGATTGCTTGTGTTTCCGCAGAAAGCAAGAAATCAACCCAGCGCTGCGCCGCCGGGCGGTTTACTTCAGGGTGCCGACGGGCGGCGACGATGATCACCGAATACTGATTTCGCAGCAAGAGATCGCCCTCGCAAATGATGACCAAATCGAGCCGATCCCTCTGAGCCAGAAACGTGCCTCGGTCGCAAAGTGTGTAGGCCCGTTTTTCGCTGGCCATTCGCAGGGCCGCGGCCATGCCGGCACTGGCCTCGATGTACCAATCACCGCGCGGCTCGATTCCCGCTTGTTGCCAGATTTGCCGTTCTTTAACGTGCGTGCCCGATTCGTCCCCCCGGGATATGAACGCCGCGCCGCGGTGGGCGATGCGGCGAAACGCAGCGGTGATTGATTCTTGCCCGCCGGCTGCGGACGCTTCGGCCGGGGGCCCGACGAGCACGAAATCATTGTGCATGACAGCTCGACGCAGCTCCCCGTGTCCCTCGGCCATGAATTGTTCCTCGGCCGCGGGCGAATGCGTCAGCAACACGTCCGCGTCTCCCCGCTGTCCCAGTTGAAGGGCTTGCCCGCTGCCGACGGCAACGACCTTGACCTGGATGCCGGCCGCGGCCTCGAATCTCGGCACCAGCAAGTCCAGCAGTCCGCTATCCCGCGTGCTGGTGGTTGTCGCCAGTGTGAGCTTCGACTTTTCATCCGGCGTGGTTTGGCAGCCGAATAGTGCAATCGCAAGCGCGGCCAGTAATTTGTGCTTCATGAAACCCCCTTGCATCTTCAATAGACCATTCGCCCCTGAACAAAATCGGCGGTGCGCGGATCGGCAGGTCGCGTGAAAAACTCTTCCGTCGGAGCCGTTTCCACCAGAGCTCCGGACAGGATTAGCGCCGCGCGCGTCGCGACGCGCCGGGTCTGAAACAAGTTGTGTGTTGCCCAGACGATTGCCGTGCCGCGTTCCTGCTGAAGTTGGCGGATTGTCTCCTCGACCACCGCGACGTGAGCCGGGTCGAGGTGGGCCGTCGGCTCGTCCAGCAGCAGAACATCCGGTTCGATCACAAGTGCCCGCGCCAATGCGACAAGCTGACATTGACCGCCGGAAAGCGATCGCGCCGTCTGCGAGGCGATCTTGTTTAGTCCCAGCCGGTCGATCGTCCTTTCGACCTTTCGCTCAGCATCGCGCTGCCCCCGCAATTGCAGACCGTACCGGACATTCAGCCGCACGGTGCCGGTCAACAAGATCGGACTTTGATGGACCATCGTAAGGCGGCGGCGCGTCCCCAGCGGCAGGTCGCTGGCGACGAACGGAGCGTTGTCGAAACGAATGTCGCCGTCGTTCGGCGTGGTCAAACCGGCCAGCAGCCGCAGCAGCGTCGTCTTTCCGGCGCCCGTTGGACCCAACAGCCCCAGCACTTCCCCTCTCATGACATCCAACTGCGGAACACACAGACAAAAGTCCGTTCCGTGACTCTGCCGGATTCCCCGCAGCCGGTATAAAGGATCGTCCCTCACGACAACAGCCTGCTTCCTTGCAACCGAACGATGAGCAGGTTGATACTCAAAGCCAGCAGCAGTAACGCTCCGCCGAGGCTCAAGGCGAAGGCAAAATCTCCCTTGCCGGTTTCGAGCACCACGGCCGTGGTCAGTACGCGTGTGTGTCCCCGGATGTTCCCGCCCACGATCAGCACCGCCCCGACTTCAGAAATGCTGCGGCCAAATGCCGCCGCCACCGCCAATACGACGCCGTAGCGCGCTTCCCGCAGAATCGTCCAGCGGCACTGCCAGCCACTGGCGCCGAGGCTTCGAAGCTGGGCCGAAAGTTCGGCAGGTACGGCGGCAACGGACGACATCGTGATCCCGATCACAAACGGCAAGGCGAGGATCGTCTGGGCGGCGATCATCGCCTCAAGCGTAAACAGCCAGCCGAGAAACGCCAGCGGTCCGCTGCGCGACAATAAGATGTACAGTACCAGCCCGACGACAACAGGCGGCAGCGCCAGTCCGGTGTGGATGACCGCCGCCAGCAGTCGTTTTCCGCGAAAATGTGAGAGTCCCAGCCAAATACCGCACGGGATGCCGATGATCGAGCTGAGCAATACCGCCGCGCCCGACACCCACAGCGAGAGCATCAGGATCGGCCAGAATTCATTTACGGCCCAGGGCATCGCTCCCCCTTGTATTCATTCCCGTGAAGCGACAGGAACGAATATATCCTTTGGCGGCGCCAGAAAGCACTCGCCGGCCCGAATCGTTGGTGATCGCCAGAAAATAACATAAAATGCCGCCGTCCGCCGACGCGGCCGTTAAGCAACCTCGACGAGGCGCGTGAAAGTTGGATGGTCCTGGCGATGACCAAACGGCAAGTTTTTGGCCCCTTCATGTTTTTCCCCATCATGTTCATGTACCAATCGAACAAATCTCGTCTGCGGGTGGCAATCGCCCAAACCTTGTGCGCGGCCGCCGGTCTGTTGTCGGCCGCCACCGCAAACGCTCAACCGACCGACGTGTTTCCAGACGGCGCATGGCGGACGGCCACCCCCGCCGAAGCCGGTGTGGACGCCACCCTATTGGATAAAGCCAGGCAATACGCGCTTGCCGGCGGCGGATCGGGCATCGTCACGCGGCACGGCAAATCGGTCATCACCTGGGGCGATCAGGCGCGCCGCTACGATTTGAAGTCGACGACCAAGTCGATCGGCGTCACCGCCCTGGGGCTGGCGATCGGCGACGGAAAGCTGAAACTCGCGGACGCGGCCGCCGAATGTCACCCTGCGTTCGCTGTGCCGCCGGAGAACAACGCCCAGACCGGTTGGGTGAACGAGATCACGCTTTTGCACCTGGCCACGCAAACCGCGGGGTTTGAAAAGCCGGGCGGCTACACGAGGCTATTATTTCGGCCCGGCACGCGCTGGCATTACAGCGACGGGGGGCCCAACTGGCTGGCCGAATGCGTGACGCTGGCCTACCGGCAAGACGTGCGCGACTTGATGTTTAAGCGGGTGTTCACGCCCTTGGGCATTGCGGCTGAAGATTTGTCCTGGCGCGCCAACGCCTATCGCGAACACGCGATCGACGGGATTCCGCGCCGAGAGTTCGGATCGGGCATCAGCGCCAACGTCGAAGCGATGGCCCGGATCGGATATCTCTACCTGCGGCGCGGCCGCTGGAAAGACGAGCAGATCCTACCGGCCGCATTTGTCGATCAGGCGAGCACGACGGTCGACGTCGTCAAGGACGTGCCGGAGCACGACGCCGACCGTTTCGGCGACGCCTCGGCGCATTACGGATTGCTCTGGTGGAACAACACCGACGGCACGCTGCCGGGCGTGCCCCGTGACGCCTACTGGTCTTGGGGCCTCTATGACAGCCTGATTCTCGTGATCCCCAGTCTCGACCTCGTGGTCGCCAGGGCCGGCCAGTCGTGGCAACGTAACAGTGACGAGCACTACGACGTCCTGAAGCCATTTTTCGAGCCGATCGTGTCCGCCGCCACATCGACGTCAGCCAACCAAGCGGACGGCCGGCAACATTCCGATACGGCGCCATATCCTCGCAGCGCCGCCATCGCGAGTCTCCATTGGGCGCCGGCATCCTCGATCATCCGCCGCGCCGCCGGCAGCGACAACTGGCCCATCACCTGGATGGACAACGACGAGCTGTTCACGGCCTACGGCGACGGGCGAGGATTCAAGCCGTTCACCAACCGAAAACTAAGTCTCGGCCTGGCCCGCGTCATCGGCGGGCCGGCCAATTTCACCGGCGTCAACGTACGCTCGCCCAGTGGCGAACGCACCGGCGACGGCGCGGCCGGGCCCAAGGCCAGCGGCATGCTGATGGTCGACGGCGTGCTGTATATGTGGGTCCGCAACACCGGCAATTCACAATTGGCCACCAGCGCCGACCGCGGCCAAACGTGGCGCTGGGCCGATTGGCGATTGACCACCAGCTTCGGCTGCCCCACGTTTCTCAACTTCGGCCGCAATTATGCGGGCGCCCGCGACCGCTATGTGTACGTTTATTCGCACGATGCCGACAGCGCGTACGAGCCGTCCGATCGCATGGTCCTGGCCCGCGTCCCTGAGGAAAATATTCTCGATCGCGACGCGTATCAGTTTTTTGCCGGCATGGCAGCCGATGGCCGGGCGACTTGGACCGGCGACGTCACGAAGCGGGCGGCCGTGTTCGAGAGCCCCGGCCGCTGCTATCGATCGGGGATCACGTACAATGCCGGCTTGAAGCGTTACGTCTGGTGTCAGATCATTCCCGGCGACGACACCCGCTTCGCCGGCGGCTTCGGCGTCTACGACGCTCCGGAACCTTGGGGACCGTGGACGACTGTTTATCACACGTCGCGTGGGGACGTCGGGCCCGGTGAGACGGCCCACTTTCCCACCAAGTGGATGTCCCTCGACGGACTGACCATGCACCTGGTCTTCTCCGGCGACGATTGCTTCTCCGTCCGCCGGGCGTCGCTTGAATTGGCGGACTTCGGACGTTAGGAGGGGATGTATTCAATGCGATCCGTGAGACCGCGTGGTGCATAACGGAATCGGATCAGGGTGGACGATCACCGTTGACAGCGGCACGTGGAGAGACACCTGGCGCGATTCCCATTTGCAGCGCGGCCAGCAGCAGTCCTTCCGGCCGGGAAACGTGCAGTTTGCGCCGCATCGACGCCATGTGCGAACGAACCGTGGCCGCCATGATTCCCAGGGCCCGGGCAATCTCATGGTTGCTGGCGCCGCCGGCCACGAGGGATAGCACGGCGCGCTCCTGCGCCGTGAGGGTTTGACTAAAGCGACGGACCATCCGGCAGACGACCAGCTCATCGCCGGCTGGCTCCAGCCACGTTTCGTAATTGAACAACGTTTCATTGATGCGTAAAGAAACGGGGATCGCCGACTGCGGCCGCCGGAACATGCACGCCTCGATGAACGCTTCACGCCACCGCGCGCGATCCGCCGTACGCCAGCACCATTCCCACGGATACTCGCCGCAGGTTTCCGGGTGTTGCGGATTGTGAATCACGCGCCCATCTCGCTCGACGACGATCACGATGTAACCGGCGGCCAGGTCCATCCTGCTTCTCCCCACGGACGTTGAGCACAATCCGCAAAAAAGCCGTGGCGAATCCACGAGCGTGAATGGACGGGATTCGCGGAACACGGACAATTGCCAGCAGTATGCCAAAGATTTGGACGGATGTACAGTATACGAATCACCTGTGTTGGCATTTCCAGCGCCATGCCCGACCCTCTGCCCGATGACGCCAACTCTGTTGGCGCAACCCCGACGAGCCGGCAAGAAGAAATCGAGATCCAATTGGTTCGATCGCTGCTGAGGCTTACCGAAGGCAATCCGTCCGAATTTGCCGATCTCGCGCCGCACCCACGGAGCATTACCAAGTGGCTTCACCGGGCGGACATTCGCCAGGTGCGCGGCCTGCTGATTGCCACGCTAAGGCGCTGGCATCAGTGGCGGGACCGGCAGCCGAAAGACCCTTGAGCCGGCCTCGTGTGGGCGTCACATTTGTAGGTAGAGTTTGGTGTAGTTCATCCGAATGGACCAGATAGCTGAGATTTCACGACCGTTTACGGTCGTTGTCCGCCGTCAGGCGGTATTAGGCCCGGCATTTAGAGGCCGTCCAGCTTGTTGGTAGCCTAGGTAGTTTCGACGCATCAAGAAACGATATCAGACGTTATGGCATTTTTTTCGGTGGTATCCGCTCGTCGAGCCGCTAGCAACGATGGCGATGCCACGCACAATCAAGTCGAGAAATGGCGCAGGCAACTGCGGATCGCGAAAACGGTGTTTATCTATCTTCGCAATAAGCTGGACGTCCTCTAAGGCGAACGGCAGATGGGAATTTACCAGCATACAAGCACGACGCGCCAGCGAGTGAGCCGGAAACCCACTTGCTTGCGCTGCGTGCTGGTATGCGTTCAACTGCCGCTCGCCTAAATGCCGGGCCTAATACCGCCTGACGGCGGCCAACGACCGTAAACGGTCGTGAAATCTCAGCTATCTGGTCCATTCGGATGAACTACACCAAACTCTACCTACAAATGTGACGCCCACACTCCGGCGGGCGCAACGGCGGCATCTTCCGGAGGCTCGCTGCGCTGGACCTCAGCCACCCGGCCGCTTCGTGGCCTTCGTGCCCTTCATGGTAGGTTCTCGACTTTCGCACGCCGCATCGGCGTGACAACCAGGAACGGCATCCACGTCGATGATCGAGCCGGAGTGTGCCACCATGAAGGCCGTGAAGGACGTGAAGTTTTGCGTCGCCGGTCTTCAATCACACGCCATCGCCGTAACCTAGACTTGCGATAGTTGTGATTTCTTTGGTTTTGCGACAGCGGGGGCAAGGGCGATGGCGAGTTGGCTCAACTGGGGGCTGGTCTATTGCGTCATCTGTTGGCTGGCGAGCCTGGCGATTGTGGCGGCCGGACGCCGCTGGTGGGCTGAGGAGGGGGATGAGTGCCCGTCGTTCGACGCGTTGCTGCGGCAGTACGGACTGCGCGCCCGGCTGGCGATGACGGCGGCGGTGTTGTTCTTGGGGCCGCTGCTGCCGTTGATTGCGCTGTATTGCTCGATCGGGATGCTGCGCGAGCATATGTTTTGGGCCAACCTGGCCCGTACGCACCGCGAGTATGTCTTCGAAAGGATGCATCCGGCCAACCTGCCCCGGCCCGCGCGAAGGTACGTCGAAGAACACAAGCCGGCTCTGTTGGATCTTGGCTTCACCGAGTTGGGCACGTATCTGCTGAAACCCGAACCGGTCACAATCCACGGCAGTTGTCTGCGCAGCCGGCACGGGGAGACGATCGGCGAATTGTTGTTCATCTTGCAAGAGACGGCCTTCTCGTTCAACACGGTGTTCGAAGACGGCATGGTGCTGGAAACCAGTTCGGTCGAGCCGGTTGACGATCTGGAACGACTCACGGAAACGGGCAAGTACTATTGCCACTTCGTGCCAGGTTGTTCTCCGGCGGAAGGTTACCGGCGGCATTTAGAGTTGGCCGCCGAAATCGAGGGGGACACCGGCTGCCGGCCGATGGCCTTCCATCCGGAGCAATTGAAAGAGGTCCTGACGTACGGGAACCGCAGATTTGGCCACGTGTCGTTCGAGTTAGGCCAGATGAACGAGCCGCCACCGGCGGCGTGCCCCGCCGGCACGCCGATCTCGTGCGAGGAATTGCTCGACGGCCAGCGGCTGCCGGCAGTGTCTTCGGCTTGAGAGAGTAGGTGCGGTTAGTGACATGCGTGGCACGCCCAGTATGGGCGTGTCCAACGCGGGGGAAGCTACGCCCATACTGGGCGCGCCACCCTTGAGTCGGGTCGTGCCACCCGTCAGCGGCTACCGGCGGTCGGTGGCACGCATGATGAAGTACAGCAACGTCAGGATGGCTTGCAGCGTAGCGGCCACGTACGTCCAGGCGGCGGCGTTTAGCACACGGCGGACGTAGACCATGTCGTGTTCAGCCACGATTCCCAAGGCGACCAACTGCTGCTTGGCCCGCGTGCTGGCGTTGAACTCCACCGGCAGATTGATCACCTGGAAGAACACCACGCAGGAAAACAGGCCGATGCCAACCCACAGCAACGCGGGAAGATTGGCAATCAATCCAATGATCAAAAGAATGAAACTAAAATTCGTGCCGAAGTTCGCCGCCGGAACCGCCGCGTTGCGGATCACCAGCGGCGCATAGTTGCGGGCGTCCTGCAGCGCGTGCCCGGCCTCATGCGCGGCGATGCCCACGGCGGCCAAAGAGCGGCTCTGGTAGTTGGCCGTGCTGAGCCGCAATACCTTGTGCCGGGGGTCGTAGTGATCGCTCAAATGGCCCGGCACCTGTTCGATTTCGACGTCGTGCAAGCCCGCGGAGTCCAAAATATGACGTGCCGCCGCGGCGCCGCTCAGCGGCGCGGGCCTCTTTTGCGCGTCGGCGTACGTGGCCTTGATGCGGAACTGCGCCCACATGGCCAGCAGAAACGCCGGCGCGAGGAACAGGAAATAGACTGGGTCGAAGATCATGGTCGATCAACCTCTCCGTAGTTCGATATCCGCCTGCTGGATGTTGTGGTTCCCGACCGGTGCGTCCTGACAGGTTATTCGCCGCCGCGAGGGATTGCTTGTCATTCTACGCTGGCGGACCGGCGCGAGTTTCCCCCTGCGTGCTTGCCGGAAGACGCAATTGAAGCAAAACCGCGATTTTACGGCAAGATAGCAGCCCACGTCGATCCGGCAAGCGTTCGCGCCGGCGGCCGGCGGTTCACTGGACGTTTTGGCGGCCGGAGCGATCCTCCGGCAAGGCGGGCAGCGAAAACAGCATGGCGGTCCCACGGAGACAGTCTGGATCAACGCACGCCTGGCCGCCGAAATGTTCGACAATTTTTCGCACAATCGCCAATCCCATGCCGCTGCCGTCGGCTTGCGACGAAAGCCGGCTGCCGGGCAGGAAGACGTTCTCGCGCTCATGGACGGGAATGCCGGGACCGTTATCGTGGATACGAAACCAAAGCTGGCGGCCGACTGCTGCTGGTTGCGCTGTGCCGTAAATCGGTCGGGCCGGCGGATGGGAAATGTTGATCTCCGGCAGGTCGTCGTCGCAGCCATGTATGGCGGCGTTGCGGACCAGATTAGTGACGACCTGCTTCACCCGGCTCTCATTGCACCACACGTCGGGCAACGCGCCGGCCACGTGCACCCGCACGCCGCGTCGTTGGAACAGTTCCTCCTGTTCGTACATGACTTGCCGTACGAGGGCTTGCATCTTGACCTGTTGCGGCTCCATCTGCACGCTGCCGGTCGTGCCCAACGCGATCAGATCGTCCAGGAATCGCTTCGACTGTTTCAGGCACGCCTCCACATGCGCCAGGCCGGCCGCCAGTTCGCGGATGGGGTGACTACTGCAAGATTTTTTCACCTGCCGGAACGAGCTTTCCAGCAACATCAGATTGGCGCTCATGTCGTGCGACAGCGCCTTGACGAAATGGTGCATCTCTTCGCCCGCTGACGACGTGCGGCGGCGGCGGCGCGGCGTGGTCAAATGCGTGTGCTGGGTGGGGTTCATCACCGCGGGTCCTGGTTCTGAGGGGTTTCCGACGGCCGCCACGCGGGGCCGTCCGTGCAGCTTGCGGGCACACAACTTGTGCATCGGCAAATTGGCGGCCAAACTCAGCCCAGTCGGCGTTTTTTTGGGATCGTGACGCGCAGGACCTCGCGGCGGACGCCGGATTGACAGCCGGGGCCACGGCATATACACCGTGCTCGGCGACGGCGACGCTTGCGTTGACGGATTGCGTTGTGCGGAAAAAACGGACGGGGGAGTTTGTGGGGTTCGACAATTCGCTGGAATTCATTACGGTCCTGGCCGTGCTCGACGCCCTGGTCGTGATGGCCGTGATTCCCTGGATCCTCGCCATCAAGCACGACAGCACGGCCGCCGTCAGTTGGTGCCTGGCGGTGTTGTTGATGCCGCTGTTTGGCGCCTTGCTGTTTGTCGTGTTTGGTTACACCTACGTGCATCGTCCGCTGCGTCGCAAGCGGCGGCATCGCGAAGGTTTCCGTCAGCGCAGCGCGCCGCCTTTGTCTCCGCAAGAACGAAGAATCGCCGAAGCGGCCGAATACGGCTACCAGGGGCTGGGCAGCTTGGCGCTAAAGCTGGGGGCCTTCCCGGTGCGCAGCGGCAACGAAATCACCACCTTCCACGATACTCGCCAAGCGCACCAGACGATGATCGACGCCATCGACGCGGCCGAGCATCACGTCCACGTCCAGTTTTATATCGTGCAGTCCGACTCCACCGGCCGCGGCCTGATAGACCTGCTGGCCCGCAAAGCGCGCGACGGCGTCGAGGTCCGCCTGCTGTACGACGCCATCGGCTCCTGGACACTCAAAGGCCGCTTGCTGCGGCCGCTCGTGGAAGCCGGCGGCCGCTGTGCGGCGTTTCTGGGTTTGCATCCCTTGCGGCGGCCGGTGATCAATCTGCGCAATCACCGCAAGATTGTCGTGGTCGACGGCCGCGTGGCGTTCACCGGCGGCATGAACATCGGCGACGAATACCTGGGCAAGGTCCGCCGCTTCGGTCAATGGCGCGACACGCAACTGCGGCTGGCCGGACCGGCGGTGGCCGATTTGCAGCGGATCTTCATCGAGGATTGGGACTTCGCCTGCGCCGAATTCCTGGAGGACAAACGATACACCCCCAATGGCCAACCGGCCGGGGACGCGGTGGTGCAGATTGTCGATTCCGGGCCGGATCAAGAAATCAACTCGATCCGCGAACTGATCTTCGCCGCCATCACCTCGGCGCGCCAGTACCTGTGGATCTCCAGCCCGTACCTGGTGCCAGACCTGGGCATCCGCGACGCGCTGAACCTGGCCGCGCGGCGCGGCGTGGACGTGCGTTTGATTGGACCGTCGATCACCGATCATTTCCTCACCAAGTGGGCGTCGCGGTTTTATTGGACGGACCTGATGGCCGAAGGCGTGAAGCTCTTCCTGTACCAGGACGGGATGATGCACGCCAAGATGATGATCGTCGACGGCCGCTGGGGTTGGGCCGGCACGGCCAACCTGGATCCCCGCAGCCTGAAACTGAATTTTGAAAACATCTGCGTCTACCATTCGCGCGAGCACGTCGCCCAACTGCAGACCGCCTACGAGCGCGATCTGAGCGCTTCCAAGCGCGTCGAGCCCCGGCAGTTCGCCGCCCGTCCGGCTTGGGAAAAGCTGCTGGAAAACGGCTGCCGGCTGTTTTCTCCGGCGCTGTGAACTCCGCCGCGGGCGTGCAGTTTTTGGAAAGCACGGCGTGCATTGTTTCAGGCGACATCTCAGCGTGAGTTGCCCGCGACTGAAAACATCGCCCTCATTTATTCCACTCCGCAACACCGTTCCGCCGCCGACTCTAGACACTCCGCTCTCGACTCCGCTCTCGACTCTCAATCGTCAACTCGCCACCTCACCGGGCGGCCAGAACGGCGATGAGCAAAGCCAGGAGCATGAGCGACAGGCCGATTCCCAGGGCTGCGGCGATCTTGAACATGCTCACAGGCGCCGAACCGGTGGCTTTGCCCGACTGGCCGTTGGCGACGAAGCGGAACACCCGGCCGCGGTACCGATAGGCCATGATCCAGATGGGCAACAGCACCGGCTGGCTGGTGAGGCCTTCGATCCGTACGTTCACCTTCAGGTTGCGCGAGCGGTCGGGCACGTACTGGGCGTCGCATGTGTTGGCTTCGGCCGCTTCCAGACCCGCGCGGGCCAGCGGGCGGGCGTATTTGCGAGCCACGGCGAATTGTTCGACGGTGACGTTTTCCAGGTCGACTTGGTCAGGCGTGACTCCACGATCCAGATCGAAAGGGCACAAGGCGGCCGTCTCGCCGGGGGTGAGCGCTCCACTGGCGCCGACCAGCAGCCCTTCGTAGCGGCCGCGGTGCTCGCCGGTCAGCGGATACCAGTCGCCGCGCGCGCCGGACGGCGTGCGGCTGGTGTCGGCGGTCCAGTAGGTGTGCGTGGTGGCCTCGAAAACCCAATACGGCACGTAGACCGGCGTCATCGTCACCACCGCGGCCGACTCACTCAGGTCACCGGGGCGCCAGAAGCCGCGGCCGAGCCAGCGCCGCATGATTTGCACGGCTTCGTCGCGGTTCAACTGAAACGGCGCCACGCGCTGCGGCGCGAGCGCCTTGTGATCTGCCTGGGCCACCAGATCGACCGACGCGCAGAAAGGGCAGCGCAGGCTGCCGGCCGCCGCGTCGTAGCTCATCGAGGCCCCGCAGCCGGAACACTCGAACGCATGACGGGCCGTTTCACTGCGGTGCTGCCGGCTTTCGTCGCGCTTCGGCGCTTCGGCGCCACAATTGGCACAGAAAAGGTCCTCCTGGTCGATCAGTGCCTGGCAAACGGTACATTTCTCGATCAGGTCGGACATGCGTTTGACGCCAGCGACGATCGCTATTGGTGGGCCTAGAAAGAGGTTCGACGGCGGCTCAGGCAAGCGATGCACATGCAATTTGGATCATTCAGTTGCTTATGGGCAAGCCCATGCACGATGCCCTCGGCTGCGTCAAATTTTGGCGCCAATACGTCAAAATACTGCGCGTCGCTGGCGTTGTAACGCCGAAAAACGGCATAAGCGACGTGGTCCGCAACCTGAACGACGCTTGAAGCCTTCGAGTCAACAAAAAGCGGTGTATCCGCGAAATTGCGGATCACGCCCCATCTTGTACCAAGCGTGCGGAATTCTCTTGCCATCCGCTGAAGTGTCGTCTCGTGCGCACTTTCATCAAGTATCAACAATCCGCGTTGTCGGTCGCCGTCGCCACGGAGGCGCGAAAGGTAGATATCAAACCGACTGCAGATGTCCTCGAAAGCCAATTCCATTGGGTCGCGACCCGGAAATGAATCCTTGTGAACGGCGCAGGCAAACGCGCGAGCCGAGTCGTAAGACTTTCGCAGGACTTCGAGAACGGCTTTGATAACGCCTTGGGCCTCTTGCCGCGACATCCCGCGCCACGGCGCAATCCGCCTGGCGAATATCTCGGACGCATGGAATTCGACGTCGTGTGGGCGGGACGGATCAATGCTTTCGGCCAGGCTGTCAAGCTGCTGCGTGATCCAGTGAGCCTGCGACTCAAAAATGGAAACGCCGCCAAGGACAAGGTACTCCTCGTTGGCATTCTTCGCCGAACCAGCGTCGTCCAGGTAAAGAAGGTGCATGGCAAAAAAATTGCAGCCAGGCGGACGAAAGTCCAACGAACCGCAAGGGCGGCCCTCCCAACTGCACATTAATGATTGCGTAAAATCATCAAGAAGTCAAGCTCGTATGTTGTCGCCCCATCGGCGGAGGTGCTTGTTTTCGGTCACTCGCTCGTCGTGGCAATTCGCTTTTCGGCAAAAAAATGGGCTGGGTCCCCAGCGAGCTGAGAGCGCGCCAATGTTTGTGACTGGGCGGCGGCGACGTGGCGCAGTGATTTCAGCCCTTGGCCGGCGGCTGATCCATGCGAATTCGCGCGCCTACGGCGTGGGCGGAGACGGCGGTCGGAGTCGGGGTTTCCCTCGGCGGCCGGGACGGCGGCGTCGCTACTTCTCCGCCGCCGCGTTGGAAAAACCGGCCGACGCCGCTGACCAGCATCGCCGGAAGGATGATCAGATCGCCGACCAGCGCGGCGAACATCAGCGGCACCATCAGCATGCCGAAGCGTTGCGTGGGCGCGAACGTGCTAAAGGCGAAGACCAACATGCCGGCGCTGGCGATCAACGTCGTCTGCGTCATCGCCAAACCACAGCGACGATAGGCCATCATCGTGGCCTCGCGGCGGTTAAGTCCCTTGGCGATGCCGCGGCGAAACCAGGTGAGGAAATGGATCGTATCATCCACGGCCACGCCCAAGGCGACGCTGGCGGTCATCATCGTGCCAATGTCGACCAGCCGTCCGCCCCAGGCCATCGATCCGAAGACCACGGCCGTGGGAAAGAAATTCGGCAACATCAACAGCAGCCCCGCCGGCAGGCATTTCAGCGGTCCCGCGAACTGGAAAGCCAGCGTGACCATCACGAGGGCGATCAGCCCGAACGCCAGCGCGTAGCTTTCGAACAGACCCTTCAGCAACTCGTTCTGCGCCTTGTAAACCAGCGGCACGACGCCCGTGTAGGTGACTTGCACGCCGGGCTTTCCCGCGACGACGGGATCGACGGCGCCTTTGATTTCGCCGACGAACTGGCTGTAGTCGA
>Ga0214472_10004464_pt1 | contig 14776 bp, 11 predicted proteins | sample RVTome_6_FD_207662 | JGI IMG/M metagenome (GOLD analysis project Ga0214472, IMG submission 207662) | Soil microbial communities from uranium-contaminated site in the Upper Colorado River Basin, Wyoming, United States - RVT140D175 | ecosystem: Environmental > Terrestrial > Soil > Contaminated >...
ACGCGGTCGAAAGCGACGCGCGGGAGAAACAATCGCGCGCGCTTCACCGCGGACGTTAGAAGGCACTGAATGTCAGGGACCTCACCACGCACCGTGGCAGAAGTTGAGGGTTTCATTAATCTCCTCCGGGCTGCGTGCGATGACTCGAAGATCAATTCCACCCTCGAGCGGCTTCTTTCGACGCCGGACGAGAGGCGACGGGGTCTCGTCCATGCCTGGGTTACGGATCTATTGGTCGAGGAAGCGCCTCGCGACTTTGTTCAGGCGATCGCATGCCTGATGGATGACGCTATTGCCGAGAAGGCCTATGAGGTTATTTTCAAATGCAAACGCGGCGAGAAGATATAGTGACCAGCCGGGGAGATAGGTAACAAAAACGTCGGGGGACATGGGTTACATGTTCATGTGGTCATGTCGGTCGCTGGTTTTTTTGACCCTTTTCTTGTCTTGATTTTCTTGGCGTCCTTGGTGTTCCTTCGACGAGCTCAGGACAGGCTTGGCGGCTAATTCAGTTTTTGCATCCGCGGCTGCCGCGATTTCGTATCATGGGCGCGGGTGACGCATGACCCATCACCCATAACTCATCACGCAGGGGGGAAACATGGCCAAGCCAGCCGTGCGGCGCGAGAAGCAGTGGGCGCCGCTCACCAAGGAGCAGTTCCGCGAGCGTTTTTTCTCGAAATTTTACGACCCGGCTTTCGACGCGGTGCGTGGCGAGCTCGAGCGGGTGTGCGAGGTTGCCTGGGACGGCTACATCGTCTTTCGCAAGTCGCCCCGCACCCGGCCCGCCGGCAAGGGCTTCGCGGACCCGACTTTCCCGGTGGCCGTCGAGTGGCTCGAAACGCGCGCTCAGATCGAGAGGGCGGAAAAGCGCCAGAAGGACCCGAAATCGCCGTCCCGGATACTGATCGTCAACGGCTCGACCCGCAGCGAGCACACTTGCCCCGGGGAGATCTCGAAGACGCGGCGGCTGGCGCAACACGCGCAGAAGGCGGTCGAAGCGATTCGCGGCTTCGAGGCGGATTTCCTCGACATCTCGACGCTCGCCGACGAGCCGTGGAAAGTGATCCATCCGTGCAAGGCGTGCGTGTCCACGTCACAACCGCTCTGCCACTGGCCCTGCACCTGCTACCCGAACCATGCGCTCGGCCAGACCAATGACTGGATGAACGAGATTTACCCGCGCTGGGTGGCGGCGCACGGGGTCATGATCCTCTGCCCGGTGCACTGGTACCAGGTGCCCGCGAGCCTCAAGCTCATGATCGATCGGCTGGTGTGCGCGGACGGGGGCAATCCCGATCCGACCACGACGCGCGGCAAGGACCCGGCGCTGGCGAAGGCGCTGGAGCTGAAAGGCTGGAACTATCCCAAGCACCTCGAAGGGCGCGCCTATTCGATCGTCGTGCACGGCGACGCCGCGGGACCCGAAAACGTGCGCCGCATGCTGTCCGACTGGTTGAACGACATCGGCATGGTCTCGGCCGGGGCGACCGCGATGATGGACACCTGGATCGGGTGGTACCAACCCTACGCCACGAGCCACGAGGATCTCGACAAGGACAAGGACGTCTTTGCCGAGGTGAACAATGCCGCGGCTGCGCTCGCGAACATGGTGAAGCAGATCCGCTCCGGCCAGTACCGGGCGCCGGACGAGGATCTGCACGATCCCCGCGAAAAGTGACCGGCCGCGGAACGAGGCCGGTCATCCTCGCGAAGGCGGGGAACTAGGAACGTCACCCCCCATCCTGCCTGTCCGTCCCATCCCGCTGCATCGGGCTGGGCGCTCGGCGGCTCGGTGACATGCACCTCGAATTCCCGCCTCGCCCCCCGCAAGGGGGGAAGGGGATACCCGCCTGCGCGGGAACGACAGTTAGGGTATCGTCGGCAGCGGGCCGCTGCGCACGTTGCGCAGATGGTGCCGTCGCACCAGCGCCATGGTGCCCGCGACGAACAGGCCGAACAGCACGATCACCGCGTAGATCGAGAAATCAAGCCAGATGAGTAGCGCGTAGACCCCGAGCATGACGAGGATCGAAAGATTCTCGTTGAAGTTCTGGACCGCGATCGAGTGGCCGGCGCCCATCAGGATGTGGCCGCGGTGCTGCAAGAGCGCGTTCATCGGCACCACGAAGAACCCGGCGAGCACCCCGATCAGGACCATGAGCGGGATGGCGACGGCGACGTTGCGCGCGAAGACCATCGCGATCACGATCACGCCCATCGCGATGCCCACCGGGACCACGTTGACGGCACGGTTGAGGGGGATGAACCGGGCAGCCATCACGGCGCCCGCCGCGATGCCGAGGGCGCAGATGCCCTGCAATAGGGTGGCCTGCGAGAGCGTGTAGCCGAGGGCGACCTCAGCCCACTTGATGACGATGAACTGCAGCGTCGCGCCGGCGCCCCAGAACAGCGTCGTCGTGGCGAGCGAGATCTGGCCCAGCTTGTCGCTCCACAGCAGCCTCATGCAGTGCGCGAACTCGTGGACCAGGAACAGGGGGTTCCTGCTCGGCACGCGGTGATCGACCCCGGTCCTGGGGATGTAGAGGTTGAAGATCGCGGCGATCACGTAGAAAACGATGATCATCAGGATCGCCGCTTCCGGCGGGGAGTCGATGCCGGTCTCGATGCGCGGCAGGTCGATCGCGAGCAGGTGCGCGGACACCTCCGGGCCGATCAGCACGCCGCCGAGCACCGTGCCGAGTATGATCGAGGCGATCGTCAGCCCCTCGATCCAGCCGTTGGCGACGACCAGCTTCTGGTGCGGCAGATACTCGGTGAGAATGCCGTATTTGGCCGGCGAGTACGCCGCGGCTCCGAGCCCGACGACGCCGTATGCGATCAGCACGTGGCGGTAATACGACTCGCCGGGCGCCGGCAGCCAGGCGAAGAGGAAGAGCAGCACGCAGCCGGCGATCTTGACCAGATTGGTGAAGAACATTACGCGGCCCTTGGGCATCGAGTCCGCGAACGCGCCGACAAAAGCCGCGAACGCCACGTACGATACGGTGAAGAAGAACTTGAGCAGCGGCGTCATCCAGGCCGGGGCCGCAGTCTGGATCAGCACGGCGATCGCCGCGACCAGCAGCGCGTTGTCGGCGAGCGAGGAAAAGAACTGCGCCGCCATGATGATGTAGAAGCCGAAAGGCATGCGTGGCCCGCGCGGGGGTTATGCGGTTGTTTCCGGGGACGGGTGGGATGGCTGCCGACTTATATCACACATCATGAAAATGTGGTTGAATACTAACCCTTTTCCGGTTTCGATCGCCCGGCCATGGCCGACCGCCGACTCCAGGTCTTCTACACCGTCGCCAAGCAGCTGAGCTTCACCAAGGCGGCGGAGCAGCTGTTCATGACGCAGCCCGCGGTGACGTTCCAGGTGAAGCAGCTCGAGGAGCAGTTCAACACGCGCCTCTTCGAGCGCAGCCACGGCAAGATCTCCCTCACGCCGGCGGGGCGGTTGGTCATGGATTTCGCCGAGCGCATCCTCGCGCTGTCGGAGGAAATGGAGACGCGGGTCGGCGAGCTGACCGGCGCGATGAGCGGGCCGCTGCTGCTGGGGGCGAGCACGACCATCGCCGAATTCGTCCTGCCCCGTATCCTGGGCGAATTCAAGGTGGCGCATCCCCAGGTGCACACGCACCTTACGGTCGGCAATTCCGAGATGATCGAGAACCGCGTCGCCGATCACGCGCTCGACCTCGGCCTGATCGAGTCGCCGTCGCACCTCCCGGGTCTCGTCACCGAGGTCTGCTGCGAGGACGAGCTGGTGCTGATCTGCGCGCCCGGCCACAAGTTTGCAAAGGCCAGGAGCGTGAAGCCAGATGACCTCCCGGGCGAGTCGTTCGTGAGCCGGGAGCTCGGCTCGGGCACGCGCGAGTTCACCGACCAGTACCTGCGGCGCTGTCGGGTCGCGCCCGAGGATCTCAATATCGTGATGGAGCTGGGCAGCCCGGAGACGATCAAAGGGGTGGTCGAGACCGGCCTCGGCGTCTCCATCATGTCGCGCGCGCGGGTGATGAAGGAGCGCAAGCTGGGGATGCTGGTGGCGGTGCCGCTCGAGCCGCGTCTGATCCGCACCTTTTCCTTCGTGCATCCCCGGGAGAAGTTCCGCTCGAAGCTGCTGACGGCGTTCACCGAGTTCGCCACCACGCGGATGAAGCAGCTGGCGAACGAGGGGTGATGCGCCCCCTCTTTGCCACCATCGATAGCGCCGCGCTGAAGCACAACCTCGCGATCGTGCGCCGGCATGCCCCGCGCTCGCGCATCCTGGCGGTGGTCAAGGCTAACGCCTACGGACACGGGCTGATGCGCGCGGCCGCGGCGCTGTCGGATGCCGACGGCTTCGCGCTGCTCGAGCTGGAAGACGCCGTGCGGCTGCGCGAGGCCGGGTTCCGGAGCCGCATCGTGCTGCTCGAGGGCTTCTTCGAGCCGGGCGAGCTGCCGGTCCTGCTCAAGCACGGTCTCGCCACGGTCGTGCACAACATGGAGCAGGTCGCGGCACTCGAGGCGCTGCCCGACGGGGGAAAGCTCGACGTCCTGCTCAAGGCGAATACCGGCATGAACCGGCTCGGTCTCGCCGCCTCCGAGTATTCCGGGGCGCTCGACCGGCTACGGCGCAACGCGCGCGTCGGGAGCATCACGCTGCTCACGCATTTCGCGGACGCCGACGATGCGCGAGGAGTCGACTGGCAGCTCGAGCGCCTGCGGCGGCTGCCCGGCTACGGCTCGCTACAATGCAGCCTGGCCAACTCCGCCGCGATCCTGCGCTACCCCGAAACGCACGGCGACTGGGTGCGGCCCGGCATCATGCTCTACGGCTGCTCGCCGTTTCCCGAAGGCACGGGCGGCGAGGCGGGGCTGAAGCCGGTCATGACGCTCGAGAGCCGCATCATCGCGGTCCAGGAGCTCGAGCCCGGCGACGCGGTGGGCTATGGGGGCGCGTTCCGGGCCGAGCGCGGCATGCGCGTCGGCGTTGTCGCCTGCGGCTACGCGGACGGCTACCCGCGCCATGCGCCAACCGGCACGCCGATCATGGTTGCGGGCCGCATGACCGGCACGCTCGGCCGCGTTTCGATGGACATGCTGTGCGCGGACTTGACGGCGATACCAGGGGCGGGCGTCGGCTCGCGGGTGGTCCTGTGGGGCGAGGGCGCTCCCGTCGAGCGCGTCGCGGAGGCGGCGGGGACCGTGGGCTATCAGCTGCTGTGCGCGCTCGCGCCGCGCGTCCGGATCGTGGAAAAATAGTCCTGCATGGCGAAAGCCAAGTCCGTTTACAGCTGCACCGAATGCGGCGGCCAGGTCCTGCAATGGCAGGGCCAGTGCCCGCATTGCCAGGCGTGGAACACGCTGGTCGAAACCATTGCCGAGGCGGCGCCCGCCGGCGCGAACCGCTACGGACGGATCGCCGAAGCCGGCAAGCCGCAGCGCCTCTCGGAGGTCGAAGCGCGTGAGGAGCACCGCATGCCGAGCGGGCTGGAGGAGTTCGACCGCGTGCTGGGCGGCGGGCTCGTCCCGGGCAGCGTCGTGCTGATCGGCGGCGAGCCCGGCATCGGCAAGTCCACCCTCCTGCTCCAGTCCCTCGCCGAGGTCGGAAGATCGCGCCGGGTGCTCTACGTGACCGGCGAGGAGTCGCCGCAGCAGATCGCGCTGCGGGCGAAGCGCCTCGGCGTGGACGCCGGCGGCGTCATCATCCTCGCGGACACGAGCCTCCAGCGTATCGAGTCGGTCATCCGCTCCGAGAAACCGGAAGTGGCCGTGATCGACTCGATCCAGACGCTCTACTTCGACGAGCTGCAGTCGGCGCCGGGGTCGGTGGCGCAGGTGCGCGAATGCGCGGCGCGGCTGACCCGCCTCGCCAAGTCCGCCGGCGCCACGGTGGTGCTGATCGGGCACGTCACCAAGGAGGGCGCGATCGCCGGTCCGCGGGTGCTCGAGCACATGGTGGACACCGTGCTCTATTTCGACGGCGATCCGCATTCCCGCTACCGGCTGATCCGCGCCTTCAAGAACCGCTACGGCGCGGTGAACGAGCTGGGCGTGTTCGCGATGGAGGAGCGGGGGTTGAAAGGCGTCTCGAATCCCTCGGCCCTGTTCCTGTCCCAGCACGGCTCGGATGTCGCCGGCTCGTGCGTGATGGTGACGCAGGAAGGCACGCGCCCGATGCTGGTCGAGATCCAGGCACTGGTGGATGACGCGCGCGCGCCCAACCCGCGGCGGCTCTCGGTCGGGCTCGAGCAGGCCCGTCTTGCGCTGCTGCTTGCAGTGCTGCACCGCCACGCGGGGATCGCCTGCTTCGACCAGGATGTGTTCGTCAACGCCGTCGGCGGCGTCAAGATCGACGAGCCGGCCGCGGACCTGGCGGTCCTGCTGGCGATCGTGTCATCGCTCAAGAACACGCCACTGCCGGGAAAACTCGTCGTTTTCGGCGAGGTGGGCCTGGCGGGCGAAGTGCGCCCGGTGCAGCGCGGCCAGGAGCGGCTGCGCGAGGCCGCCAAGCTCGGCTTCACGCATGCACTGATTCCCCACGCCAACAAGCCGCGGCAGCCGGTCGCGGGGCTCGAGGTCATCGCCGTGCGGCGCGTCGACGAGGCGGTGGTGAAGGTGCGCGACCTGGTATCGAAGTGAGGGCGACGCGGAAGGAGGCAGGCATGGCGCGCATCAATCCCTATGACGTCGGGCTCGACAAGAACACGGCGAACTACACGCCGCTCACGCCACTCTCGCTGCTCGCGCGCACGGCTTACACCTATCCGCGCCGCGTTGCCGTGATCCATGGCGAGCGGCAGCTCGCCTGGGCGGAGGTTTACGCGCGTTGCCGGCGGCTCGCCTCCGCCCTCCAGCGCCGCGGCATCGGCGCCGGGGACACGGTGGCGACGGTGCTGCCCAACGTGCCGGCGATGGTCGAAGCGCACTTCGGCGTGCCGATGGCGGGCGCGGTGCTCAATACCATCAATACCCGGCTCGACGCCGCCACCATCGGCTTCATCCTGCAGCACGCCGAAGCGAAGGTGCTGCTCACCGACCGCGAGTTTTCCGCGGCGGTTGGGCAGGCGCTGGCGCAGCTGAAGGAGAAGCCGCTGGTCGTCGAGGTGGACGATCCCGCATTCGAGGGCGGCAGGCAGCTCGGCACGATGGACTACGAGGATTTCATCGCGCAGGGGGACCCGGACTTCGACTGGCACCTGCCCGCCGACGAGTGGAACGCGATCTCGCTCAACTACACCTCCGGCACCACCGGCGATCCCAAGGGCGTCGTCTACCACCACCGCGGCGCCTATCTCAATGCCATCAGCAATATCGTGTCCTGGGGCATGGCCCCGCACCCGGTCTACTTGTGGACGCTGCCGATGTTCCATTGCAACGGCTGGTGCTTTCCGTGGACGATCGCCGCCGCGGCCGGGACCAACGTGTGCCTGCGCCGGGTCGACGCAAGGGCGGTCTTCGATCTCATCCGCCGGCATCGCGTCACCCACTATTGCGGCGCGCCCATTGTGCACAACCTGCTGCTGAACGCCCCGGCGGAGTGGAAGGAGGGCATCGATCACACCGTCTTCGGCCTGGTCGCGGGCGCCGCGCCGCCGGTGGCGCTGATCGAGGGCATGGAGAAGATGGGCTTCAGCATCACCCATGTCTACGGGCTCACCGAGACCTACGGGCCCGCGGCGGTGTGCGCGAAGCACCCGGAATGGGACGCGCTTCCGCTGGAGAAGCGCGCGGAATTGAACGGCCGGCAGGGCGTGTGGTACCACATGCAGCAAGGCATGACGGTGATGGACCCGGCGACCATGAAGGCGGTGGCGTGGGACGGCGCGGCCATGGGCGAGATCATGTTCCGCGGAAATCTCACCATGAAGGGCTACCTCAAGAACGAGAAGGCCACGCGTGAGGCATTCGCCGGGGGCTGGTTCCACAGCGGCGACCTGGCGGTGATGCAGCCCGACGGCTACGTCAAGATCAAGGACCGCTCCAAGGACATCATCATCTCGGGCGGCGAGAACATTTCCTCGCTCGAGATCGAGGATGCGCTCTACCGGCACCCGGCGGTGATGGCGGCGGCGGTCGTCGCGCAGCCCGACCCGAAGTGGGGCGAGGTGCCGTGCGCCTTCGTCGAGCTGAAGGAGGATGCGCGGGCGACCGAGGCCGAGTTGATCGAGCACTGCCGCGCCCGCCTCGCGCATTTCAAGGCGCCGAAGCGCGTGGTGTTCGGGGAGCTCCCCAAGACCTCCACCGGCAAGATCCAGAAGTATGTACTGCGCGAGCGCGTGAAGTCGGCCTTCGCAATCGACACTTAGATCAGAGCAGCAGGCCCGGCGTCCTGCGCCGATCCGGCGCGGGAATGCATGTGCTTCAATAGGCGCGAGAATCCGGCGCCTATTGACATCGGACACCGTCAGGCGCGAAATGACCGGAAATCCTTCGGGGGAGGGACCGCTATGACAAACGCATCTGCTGCTTCGGGCGTGCCGGTGTTCGAGCGGATCGGCGCGCGCATCGCCGGGAACGTGCAGAAATGGCTTCCGGACCCGTTCCTGTTCGCGATCCTGCTCACCTTCATCGCTTTCGTGATGGGCATGGCCTTCGCCGGCAAGTCGGCGGAGCAAATGGTGCGGTTCTGGTACGGCGGGTTCTGGAACCTGCACACCTTCGCCATGCAGATGGTCCTGATCCTCGTCACCGGCTACGTGCTGGCCCACGCGCCCTTCGTGCGGCCGGCGCTGAACTGGCTCGCCGATCAGCCCAAGACCGGCACACAGGGGGTCCTGCTGGTCACGGTGCTGGCGCTCGTTGTGTCCTGGGTCAACTGGGGCTTCGGCCTCATCGTGGGCGCCATCATGGCGGTGGAGGTGGGTAAGCGCGCCCATGCGAAGGGCATCCCGGTCCACTATCCAGTGCTGTGCACCGCCGGCTATGCCGGGCTCGGCGTGAGCTGGCACTGGGGACTCTCGGGATCGGCGCCGCTCTTGAGCAACACCAAGGGACACATCTTCGAGAAATTGATCGGCATCGTGCCGACGTCGGACACCATCTTCTCCGGCTACGCGATCTGGCTGACGCTCCTGAGCTTGATCTACGTGCCGCTGATCCTGTACCTGATCTCGCCCAAGTCGGCCGACCGCTGCCGCGGCATCGAGCACTGGCTGCCCGAAGCCGTGAAGGGCGGCGCGGGCAAGGAAGCCGCGGCGGGCTCCAAGGGTGACGCGAGCTGGGCGGACCGTATCAACAACAGCCTGATCCTCGGCGGGCTCACCGTGCTGATGGGTCTCGTCTACATCGTGATGCACTTCCAGACCGGGCGCTGGTACGAGCGCCTCGATCTCAACATCGTCATCTTCATCTTCCTCATCGTGGGCCTCGCGTTCTACATGCGGCCTTATCAGTACCTGCTTGCCTTCTACGAGGCGGTCAAGGCCTCCGCCGGCGTCATCCTGCAGTTCCCGTTCTACGCCGGGATCATGGGCATGATCGGGCTCTCCGGGCTGGGCGTCATCATGGCGGGCTGGCTGATCAATATCGCCAACCCCACCACCTTCCCGATGATGGCGTGGCTTGCCTCGGGCTTCGTCAACCTGTTCGTGCCGTCAGGGGGCGGGGAGTGGGCCGTGCTCGGCGAGACGCTGCTGCGCGCCGGCCAGAACCTGGGCGTGCCGACCGGGAAGACGATCATTGCCTTCGCCACCGGCGATGCCTGGACCAACCTGTTCCAGCCGTTCTGGGCGATCGCGCTGCTCGGCCTCACCGGCATGCGCGCGCGCGACATGTTCGGCTATTGCATCGTCCTGATGTTCGCGTTGCTGCCGTTTTTCGCCATCCTGCTCACGTGGCTCCCGTACTGAGCTGTTAGAGCTGCTGCCGTTTTTTCCGGAATTTCTTCCGGCCGGCCGACCACAAGTGTGGTCGGCCGTTTCGTGTGCATCCGCCATGCGGTAAAATTCCACCACCATCCCGCGGCAATTCCGGAGCGAATTCATGAAGGTTCTGGTAACGGTCAAGCGTGTCGTCGATCCCCAGGTCAAGGTGCGGGTGAAATCCGACGGCAGCGGCGTTGAGACCGCCAACGTCAAGATGGCGATGAATCCCTTCTGCGAGATCGCGGTCGAGCAGGCGGTGCGCATGAAGGAGGCCGGGGTCGTCACCGAGATCGTCGCGGTCTCGATCGGCGTGCAGCAGTGCCAGGAGACGCTGCGCACCGCGATGGCGATGGGCGCCGACCGTGGCATTCTCGTCGAGACCGCGATCGAAGTGCAGCCGCTCGGGATCGCCAAGGTGCTGAAGGCAATCGTCGCGAAGGAGAACCCGCGTCTCGTCATCATGGGCAAACAGGGCGTGGACGACGACAACAACCAGTCGGGCCAGATGCTGGCCGCACTGCTCAACTGGCCGCAGGGCGCGTTCATCTCCGGGATCACGATCAACGGGGACAGCGCCGACTGCGTTCGGGAGGTGGACGCCGGGCTCGAGAAGCTGACGCTGAGGCTCCCCGCCGTCGTGACGACCGACCTGCGGCTGAACGAGCCGCGCTATGTCACGCTGCCCAACATCATGAAGGCCAAGAAGAAGCCGCTCGAAGTCGTGAAGCCGGAGGCGCTCGGCGTGGACGTCACGCCGCGGCTGAAGATCCTAAAGATGCAGGAGCCGCCCCGGCGCGGCGCCGGCGTGAAAGTCGCCGACGTGAAGGAATTGGTGGCGAAGCTCAGGAATGAAGCAAAGGTCATCTAGCGCAACAGGCTTCCTCCCCCCTTGTGGGGGAGGATTGACGTTAGCCTTCCCCCGCAAGGGGGGAAGGGACATTCTGCAAACGGATAGGACATGGCGGTCTTAGTCATCGCGGACCACGACAACGCCCATCTCAAGCCGGGGGTGACGAACGCGGTCACCGCGGCGGGCCGGATGGGAAGCCCGGTCACCGTGCTGGTTGCCGGTCACCAGTGCGGCGCCATGGCGCAGGCCGCGGCGAAGATCGCGGGTGTGGCCAAGGTGCTGCTGTGCGATGCGCCGCAGTACGAGGGACTGCTCGCGGAGAACCTCGCGGCGCTGATCGTGCCGCTCGCCGCGGGCTACACGCACATCGTCGCGCCCGCCACCGGCTTCGGCAAGAACCTGATGCCGCGGGTGGCCGCTCTGCTCGACGTGCAGCAGATTTCCGATATCAGCGCAGTCGAGTCGCCCGATACCTTCGTGCGGCCGATCTACGCCGGCAACGTGCTGGCGACGGTGCAGTCGGGCGACCGCGTCAAGGTCGTCACGGTGCGCGCGACCGGGTTCGACGCGGCGGGGGAGAGGGAATCGCCGGCGCCGGTCGAAAAGCTCGCGCCGGCCGCGGACGCCGGCCTGTCAAAATTCAACGGCCAGGAGGTGCACAAGTCCGACCGTCCCGAGCTGACCGCGGCGCGCATCATCGTCTCCGGCGGGCGCGGCATGGGCAGCGCGGAGAATTTCAGGATTCTGGAAGCGCTCGCCGACAAGCTGGGCGCGGCGGTCGGAGCCTCGCGCGCGGCGGTGGACTCGGGCTTCGTGCCGAACGACTACCAGGTGGGCCAGACCGGCAAGATCGTCGCCCCCGAGCTCTATATCGCGGTCGGCATCTCCGGCGCGATCCAGCACCTCGCCGGCATGAAGGACAGCAAGGTCATCGTCGCCATCAACAAGGACGCCGAGGCGCCGATTTTCGCCGTGGCGAACTATTGGCTGGTGGAAGACCTCTTCAAAGCGGTTCCCGAGCTTACCAAGGAGCTCTAGGATTTCCACCTACGCCGCCCCGCTGAAGGACATGCGCTTCGCGATCACGGAGCTCGCGGGGCTCTCCGAGGTTTCCGCGCTCCCGGGCCACGGCGAGGTCACTGCCGAGCTGGTGGACGCGGTGCTGGGTGAGGCGGCGAAGTTCGCGCAGGAGGTGCTCGATCCCCTGAACCGCCAGGGCGACAAGCAGGGCGCGCGGCTCGCCGACGGAAGCGTCACCGCGCCCGCCGGATTCAAGGAGGCCTACCGCAAGTTCATCGAGGCGGGCTGGAACGGCCTCGGCGGGGAGCCCCGGTACGGGGGGCAGGGATTGCCGCACCTCATCGCGACCCCGGTGCAGGAGATCTGGAAGAGCGCCAACATGGCGCTGTGCCTCGCCCCGATGCTCACCTCCGGGGTCCTCGAGGCGCTGAAGGTCCATGGTTCCGAGGAGCAGAAGGCAACCTACCTCGGCAAGCTCACTTCGGGCGTGTGGGCCGGCACCATGAATCTGACCGAGCCGCAGGCGGGCTCCGACCTCTCCGCGGTGCGCACCCGCGCGGTGCGCGAAGGCGGCCACTACCGCATCCGCGGCACCAAGATCTTCATCACCTGGGGCGAGCACGACATGACGGAGAACATCGTGCACCTCGTGCTCGCGCGCACCCCCGACGCGCCGGAAGGGGTGAGGGGCATCTCGCTCTTCATCGTACCGAAATTCTTGCCCGGGCCCGGCGGGACGCTCGGCGAGCGAAATGACATCAGGTGTGTCTCGATCGAGCACAAGCTCGGCATCCACGCGAGCCCGACCTGCGTGCTGGCGTACGGCGACGGGAAGGGCGCGGTCGGCTATCGGGTGGGCGAGGAGAACCGCGGCCTCGAGTACATGTTCACGATGATGAACCACGCGCGGCTCGCGGTCGGCGTGGAGGGCGTCGCCATCGGCGAGCGGGCCTACCAGCATGCGCTCGTATACGCGAGGACGCGCGTGCAGGGGCGGGAAATCGGCCAGAAGAGCGGGGACCGAGTCACCATCATCCACCATCCCGACGTGCGCAGGATGCTCATGTCCATGCGCGCGCAGAACGAGGCCATGCGCGCGCTCGCCTATTTCGCGGCGGCGACGCTCGACGAGTCGAAGCACCACCCCGACCCCGCGGAAAAGCGGCGCAGCCAGGCGCTGCTCGATCTGCTGACGCCCATCGTCAAGGGCTGGTGCACGGAGCAGGGTATCGAGGTCGCCTCGACCGGCATTCAGGTCCACGGCGGCATGGGATTCGTCGAGGAGACCGGCGCGGCGCAGTACCTGCGCGACGCGCGCATCACCACGATCTACGAGGGCACGACCGGCATCCAGGCGAACGACCTCATCGGCCGCAAGGTGGCGTTCGAGAAGGGCGCGACGGCGCTGGCGGTGATCGAGGCGATGCGCGGGCTCGACGCGCCGCTCGGCAGGGGCGGGAGCGACGACGCCGGCATGCGCGCAAACCTGAAGGAAGCGGTTGACGGGCTTGAAAGCGCGACGCGCTGGCTGGTCGAGACCTATCCGCGGAATGCCAACGCCGCTGCCGCGGTGGCGGTGCCCTATCTGAAGCTTTTCGGCACGGTGGCGGGCGGCTGGATGATGGCTCGCGCGGCGCGGGTGGCGCTCGAAAAAATCCGGCAACCCGGCGCGGATCGGGATTTTCTCGAGGCGAAGCTCGCGACCGCGCGCTTCTACGCCGAGCACGAGCTGCCGAGAGCGATCCCGCTCGCGCGCGAGGTGACTCGCGGCGCCGACAGCGTGCTCGCCCTCGACGCCGGCAGGTTTTGATGGCATCGAGTTCCGCCCCGTTGTTGTCGAATCCCCTGGCCGAGCGGCTGCGTAACGGCGAGCTTGGCTTGACGCTCATGATCCGGCAGGGGCGGAGCGCGTGAAGGCGCTGCGTTCGATTCCCGTGGGCTAGCCGCTTGTCCCGCGCGGGCGGTATCGGCAAAATAGCCGCGGGCCCCCCAACCGAATCTGACAGGAGACAGCGCGAAATGCCAGCGAAGACAGCGAAGCGAGCGAAGCGAGCGAAGGCAGCGAAGGCAAAGAAGTCAACCGCGAAGCCCGCGGCCGGTTTCGACCACGGATTCAAGGCAATCTACGACCGCGACATACCGTGGCAGAGCGACGACGTGCTGGGAATCCTGAAGCTGCCGCCCGGGGTTCAGGTCAAGGTGCTGAACTACGACCCGGTCATGAAGCGCATCGACATGAAGCACCGCTTTCCCCCGGGATACGTCGAGCCCGCGCACACGCACAAGAGCTGGCATTCGATCCTGGTGACCAAGGGCCGCATGTGCGTCGCCGGCAAGGACCTGCGCCCCGGCGACTACGTGTTCGGCTGGGACATTCCCCACGGGCCCTACGAGTACCCCGACGGCTGCGAAGTGTTCATCGTCTATATGGGGGATCCCACGCACAACTGGGACTCGACCGGCCTGCTGAAGCACCAGAACGTCTGGCAGGCGGAGACCGATGAAGGCAAGAAGGGCGTCGTGGCGCACATCGAGAAGCGCAAGGCCGGCAAGGTCTAGGACAGCAGGGCAAACACCTCGGCGCCGAAGTGCTTGCGCGCTTCGGCGTGCACGGGCTCCACGGCACGGGCGAACGCGGCGCGCTCGCCCGCCGTCAGCTCCACGAATTCACAGCTTTCCGCTTCGAGCGCCTTGCGGGCGGTTTCCTCTTCCGCGACGGCAAACTCCCGCTGCAGGGCGACCGCCTCGCGCGCTGCGCGCTGGATCGCCGCGCGCAGCCGCTCCGGCCAACCTTCGAACGCCGCCCGGCAGAGGTAGAGCCCGCGCGACATGTAGCAGTGATTCGTGAGCGTCACGTAGCGGTGGACCTTGTGGCAGCCGTAGGTCACGGTGTTCGCGAACGGATTTTCCTGAGCGTCCACAGCGCCCGTCCGGACCGCTTCCAGCCCCTCCTTGAGATCGCACGGGTACGGAATTGCGCCGAGCGCCGCGAAGGTCCGCGCATGCATCGGGCTCGGCATCAGGCGGATCTTCATGTGCGCCATGTCCGCCGGCG
>Ga0214472_10004465_pt1 | contig 14776 bp, 5 predicted proteins | sample RVTome_6_FD_207662 | JGI IMG/M metagenome (GOLD analysis project Ga0214472, IMG submission 207662) | Soil microbial communities from uranium-contaminated site in the Upper Colorado River Basin, Wyoming, United States - RVT140D175 | ecosystem: Environmental > Terrestrial > Soil > Contaminated >...
CAGCCCGCGGCCCACGAAGCGCGCGGTCACGACGAGATCGTTCCAGCGGGCGCCCTCGAAGCGTCCGCGGACGTCCGCGAGCACGAGGCTCCCGGAGAGCGCCGGGGACTCGAGCGTGCCCTCCACCTGGAGCTGCAGCTCGCCGTTGCCGCCCAGGGTCCTTCCGGGAAGCGCCGGGTCGAGCGCCGCGAAGTCCAGGTGACCCGCGAGCTGGAGATCGAAGGGGCTCGCGCGCCCGAGCGCGACATTGCCCTGCGCGGCCAGCCAGGCCGGCCCGGCCTCGAGCCGCAACCCTTGCACCTCGACAGCCGCTCGGTCGCCGCGCAGCGAGAACGGTGTCGTCCGCCACTCGAGACGCCGGACGCGACCCGAGAAGGCAAGGTCCGAGCTCGCGTAGCGCAGCCGCGACGGCTCCCGCAAGGGCAGCTCGACTGCGACGGTCCCGCTCGCCTGGAGCGTCGGGTGCGCCTCGGGCGCCAGCTTCAGGGCGTCCAGAAGCGGCTGCAGCGGCAGCGCCTGGGCGTCGATCTCGACCTGCAACGGCCACGCGCCCTCCAGCGGGGCGCGGCCAAACAGGAAGGGCGTCGGCCCCGTGCCGGTGACCTTCAGCTCGCGCCCGTCGGAACGCGCCGCGAGCGACAGCGGCGGCAGAGGCGCGCCGTCGAACGCCGCCTCTGTGAGCGTCAGCAGCAGGTCGCCCAAAGGCGCCGTCGTGCTCCCCGAAAGCGCCAGCCGGCCCCCGAGCGTTCCAGTGATCCGGCGGGCCGGCGTGGGGACGAGCGGCAGCTTGTCCCAGGCGAGGCTGCTCGCCTCCAGGGTCGCCGCGAGCGCGCCCGACGCCGGGTCGTAGTGCCCGGTCCCGGTGAGGCGTCCGCCGGCGAGGTCGGCCTGCAGACGCTCCACACGGACGTGGCGGCCCGTGCTCACGGCCTCCAGCTCCAGCATGACGCCGTCTTCCGCAGCCTCCGGCGCGGCCTCCGGCCGCCGCAGCCGCGCGTTGGCGCGCAGCGACGCGCGTCCCACCGGTTCGTCGCGGCGCCCGGTCACGCGAAAGGTGCCGCTGGTCGGGCCGCCGCCGTCGAGCCCGACGAGCGCCAGAGCCGGCTCCAGCTCGAGAGCGTCGATCTCGCCGGCGAGGTCCCAATCTCCTTCCGCCACGAGCGGGATCCCGCCGGCGAGCGTCGCCTGCCCGGAGCCCGAGCGCAGGACGAGCGGCGCCAGCGAGAGACGGCCCCGCTCGCATCGCGTCTCGGCCTCGAGGCCGAGCGCGTGGCCACGCAGGGCGACCCCCGTGCCGTGCACGCGCGCCGAGACGAGCGGGGCGGCGAGCAGCCCGGCGATGTCGCCCTCGGCCAGCAGCCGGCCTTCGAGCTCAGGCGTCCGCGAGGGTCGACCGAGATCCGCGAGGAGCGCGGGCAGCGACTCGATCGGCAACTCGGCGGTCCAACGACCAGCGACCTCCGCCGCCGCGGAGATCGTGGCGTCGGCCGTGACGCGCGCGCCGCGCGCCTCGACGTGCGCGCTCGAAAGCGCGAGCGTGAGGCCCCGCGTCCGCAGCGTGGCCGCTCCGGTCGGCTTCAGACCCGGCCCGTCACCGGCCTCGAGCGCGAGCCGTCCTTCGCCCCGCGCCGCCTCGACGTCCCAGCCCTGCGTCGTCCAGCGCAGCGAGCCGCTCACCCGCGCCGACAGGGGCAGCGCCACTCCCGACAACGCTAACGCGAGCGCCGCGGGATCCAGCGCGTGAGCGCGCACGCGCACGTCGGTGCCAGCCGAGGCGACGAGCGCCAGCGGACCCTGCGCTTCGAGCCGTCCGCCTAAGGCGTGCGCGCTGAACGCTTCGACCACGAGACGCGCGCCTTCGAAGCGGCCGCTGCCGGAGGCGCTCCAGGGCCCGACGCCCGCGACCGTGAGCGCACGCGAGGAAGCGTCGAGCCTGCCGGCGACGCGGTCGTCCACGACCTCGACGGCGGCGGCGGCTTCGATCCTTCCCTCGAGGCCGCTCCCAGGCGCGAGCACCTCGATGAGCGTGCCATCGAGCGCGGCACGGGCCGACGCCGTGGCGGTGATCGGGAGGAGGCGCTGCAAGCGGCCGCCGAGCTCGACCGAGGCCGCGCCGGCCGTGATCCGCGCCTGCTCCACGACGAGCACGCCGCCGTCGAGCGCGAGCGAGGCCTCCGCCCTCGCCGCCTTCACGCGCAGGCCGCCTTCCGGCCAGCCGATCGAGGCGTCGGCGATGCGGAGCGCCGTCCGCCGGCTCGCGCCCGCCATCTCCAGGTCGAGGCGTCCGAGCACCAGCCACGGCGCGCCGTCCACGTCGCGCAGCTCGAGCCGGCCGTCCACCACCTCGGCCCGCTCGAGCCGTTCCAGCACGCGCCACGGCTGCGCCGCGAGGCCTTTGGCCGCGGGTGGCGAGGCCTCGGGCTCGCCGCTGTCGGTCACGACGACATGCGGCCGGACGAGCCTCAGGTGCGGGCCCGAGGCGGGCGACCAGTCGACCGCGATCCGCTGCACCTCGATCCTGGTTCCTGGAAGGGCCAGGCTCCTGCGGTCGCGCCGGCGTGGCCCTTCCACAGCGCGAGCTGGAGCTGCCCGAGCCGCAGTGTTCCGCCCGTCGCGCGCGAGCCCCAGCTCTCGACGAAGACGCGCAGGGCAGTGCGACCGGGCGGCGTGTGCAGCAAAGCCAGCCCCAGCGCGGCCGTCAGGAGGGCGACGAGCGCGAGAACGGCGCTCGCTCGCAGCGCTCGACGCAAGCGAGAGCGTCTCGTGGGCGGTTCCGGCGCCGGAGGCGAAACGCCTTCGGCCTCCTGGTCACCGCTCGGCGCAGTCACTCTTTAGATTCTAAGCGACGCGCGGAACACTCCCGCTCGTGGGCGGCGCCCCGCACGCCATCCATCCGAGGGAAAGTTCGGCTAACCTCCAGCAATGGCCGAAGTCGTTCTCGTCGGCGTGCCGTGGGACGAGCACTCTTCGTTCCTCAGGGGCGCCGCAGGCGCCCCGCCCCTGATCCGGACGGCGATGCGCTCCGCTTCTTCGAATCTCTCCACAGAGTCGGGTCTCGACCTCGGCACGGACACGCGCTTCAAGGAAGCCGGCGACCTCGAGATCCCGCCGGGGGCGGGAGGGCTTCTGGCGATCGAGCGGGGCATTGCGGCGATCGTGGCGACGGGTGCGCGCGTCCTCGCGCTCGGCGGCGACCACGCGATCACGTATCCGGTCGTGCGCGCGCAGGCCTCGCGGCATCCCGGCCTCACGCTCGTCCACTTCGACGCCCATCCCGACCTCTACGACGAGTTCGAGGGCGACCGGCTGTCGCATGCCAGCCCGTTCGCGCGGATCATGGAGGAGAAGCTGGTGAGCCGGCTGGTGCAGATCGGCATTCGCACGCTGAACGCGCCGCAGCGGGCCCAGGTCGAGCGCTTCGGCGTCGAGCTCGTGGAGATGAAGGACTTCCGGCCCGACCTGGTCGTGGAGGCGGCCGGCCCGGTCTACGTCTCGGTCGACCTCGACGGCCTCGACCCGGCCTTTGCCCCCGGCGTGTCGCACCCGGAGCCGGGTGGGCTCTCGCCGCGCGACGTGATCGGCGTCGTGCAAAGGCTGCGGGGCCGGGTCGTGGCTGCCGACGTCGTGGAGCTCAATCCCGCGCGCGACACGGGCGGCCTCACCGCGGCCGTCGCGGCCAAGATCGCCAAAGAGCTCGCCGCGCGCATGCTCGCGGACTAGAGCCCGGATCATTCGCGAGGCCGCATGATGGACCGAGCGAATGATCCGTTCTGGAGCCGTCAGACGACCCGTGAGTGATGCCTGATGAGGCCCCACACGGTGCTGATTGGGGCATGTGGTGTGCACTCTGGTTGGTGCGCGCATCGCCCTTGCTTCTCGGCCAGATCGGACCATTCATGAAGCAGAGTCAGGCGGGCTTCATGAATGGTCCGGACTAGCGGAACGCCCGTTGCCGGGCGCCTTGCACTGGCGTACGCTCGGCTCCTCCAATGATCGGCCAGACGATCGGCCACTACGAGGTCGAAGAGCGCCTCGGCGGCGGCGGCATGGGCGTCGTCTACCGAGCCCGCGACCGCAAGCTGGGTCGCACGGTGGCGCTCAAGTTCCTGTCGGCCCACCTCGTGGCGAGCGAGCGCGCCAAGCAGCGCTTCATCGCCGAGGCGCGCGCCGCCTCCGCGCTCGACCACCCCTCGATCGCGACGATCCACGCGATCGAGGAGACGACGAACGGCGAGCTCTACATCGTGATGGCGTACTACGAGGGCGAGACGATCGCCGCGCGGCTCGCCCGCCGCGGCGCGATCCCGGTGGGCCAGGCGATCGAGCTCGCGCTGCAGGCGGCCGAGGGTCTCGGGCGCGCGCACGACAGCGGCATCGTTCATCGCGACGTGAAGCCCGCCAACCTGATGCTGACGCCCGAGGGCCGCGTGAAGGTGCTCGACTTCGGGCTCGCCAAGGTCGAGGACGTGCGGCTCACCGACGCGGGCACGACGCTCGGGACGCCCGCCTACATGTCGCCGGAGCAGGCGCGCGGCGCGCCCCTCGACCATCGCACCGACGTCTGGTCACTCGGCGTCGTGCTCTACGAGATGCTGACAGGGCGGCTGCCGTTCTCCGGCGAGCACCGCGAGCAGGTGCTCGACGCCGTGCGCAACGCCGACCCGACGCCCCCGAGCCGCTGGACCAGCGTTCCACCCGATCTCGAGGCCGTCGTCCTGCGCGCGCTCAGCCGGTCGCCCGGCGGGCGCCAGCCCAGCATGGCCGCGCTGCTGGCCGAGCTGCGCGCGGTGCGGGACTCTCGCCTCGGCGCCTCCAGCGCCGACACGCTCGTGCGACCCGGCGCCACGACGGAACGCGGCGCGCCCACGCCGGCTCCCGCGGATCGCTCCACGATGCCGTCCGGCGAGCGCCGCTTCGTGAGCGTCCTCGCTTGCGACGTGGCCGACATCCTCTCGCTCTCCGAGGACACGGACCCCGAGGAGCTGCGCGAGGTGCTCGCCCGCTGCCACGAGACCGGGGCCGCCGTCGTGCGGGGGCTCGAGGGGCACCTGGCCAAAGCCGAGGAGGGCCGCCTCGTGGCCTACTTCGGCTACCCCGTGGCGCACGAGGACGACGCGCAGCGCGCCGTGCGCGCCGCCATGGCGATCGTGGCCGAGCTGTCGCGGCCGGATTCGCCGCACGGCGCGGCGCGCACCCCGCTTCTCCCGAAAGCCGCCGTGCACACCGGTCTGATGGTCGCCGACGACGCCCGCGCGTCCGGAACGGGGCTCGTGGGCAACGCTCCAGCGATCGCCGCGCGCCTGCTCGAGCGCGCCCAGCCGGGCTCGGTGGTGGTGAGCTCCGACACTCGCCCTCTGGTCGAGCGGCTCTTCGAGCTCGAGGACGCGGGCGAGCTGTCGCTGCCCGGGCTCAGCCGCCCGCTGACGCTCGCGCGCGTGCTGCGCGAGAGCGCCGCGGAGTCGAGCGGGATCTCGCGTGCCGCGCTCACGCCCTTCGTGGGGCGCGAGGAAGACCTGGCACTCGTCGTCGCACGCTTCGAGCTCGCCCGCGAGGGGCACGGCCAGGCGGTGCTGGTCACCGGCGAGCCCGGCATCGGCAAGTCGCGCCTGCTCTTCGAGCTCGGCGAGCGCCTGCGCGACGAGCCCCACTTCCTGCTCGAGTGCCGTTCCTCGCCCTACCACACCAACCACGCGCTCCACCCCGTGATCGAGATGCTGTCCCGGCTCGCCCGGCTCGAGGAGTCGCACGCGCCGGGCGAGAAACGCGAGCGGCTGGCACGCGCGCTCGAGCCCGTGGGGGCGACACCCGAGACCGTGGCCCTCATGACGGACGCGCTGTCGTTGCCCCCGGACGAGGCGCGCTCGCCGCTCGAGCTCACGCCCCAGAAGCGCAAGCGGAAGACGCTCGAAGCGCTGCTGCAGCTGGTGCTGGCCGCCTCCGCGCGCAAGCCCGTGCTGCTCGTGGTCGAGGATCTGCACTGGCTCGACCCCTCGAGCGACGAGGTGCTCGACGCGCTCGTGCGCCAGGCGGCGGGGGCGCCCGTGCTCGTGATCGCGACCGCGCGGCCGGGCACGAGCCCGGCGTGGGCGGGAGCGGAGCACGTCACGCGTCTCGCCCTGCGCCGGCTCACCCGGCTGCAGACGGAGCGGCTCGTCGAGCGCGTGGCCGGCCGCGGCGGGCTGCCCGCCGCGATCGTCGAGCAGGTGCTCCGCCGGACGGACGGCATCCCGCTCTTCGCCGAAGAGCTCACCCGGGCGATCTGCGACGCCGCGGCGGCGGACGACGCCGGCCAGCGGCCCACGGCCGAGACGCTCGCCACGTTCGTGCCGGCGACGCTGCAGGAGTCGCTCGCCGCTCGCCTCGACCGGCTGGGCTCGGTGAAGGGCACGGCCCAGCTCGCCGCCGTGCTGGGTCGCGAGTTCCCGCTCCGCTGGCTGGAAGCCGTCTCGCCGCTCTCGGCCGACGCGCTCGGCGGCGAGCTCGAGCGCCTGGTCGACTCGGGCCTGCTGCAGCCGCGGGGGCCCGCACCGGCCTCCGCCTACCTGTTCAAGCACGGTCTCGTGCAGGAAGCGGCCTACGCGTCGCTGCTCAAGACCACGCGCCAGCAGTACCACGAGAGGGTGGCGCGCGCGCTCGAGGAGCGGTTTCCGGAGACGGCGAACGCGCAGCCGCACCTCGTGGCGCACCACCTCACGGAGGCCGGCCACGCCCCCGCCGCGATCGTGTGGTGGTCGCGGGCCGCGGGTCGGGCGGGCGAGCGCTTCGCGAGCCGCGAGGCCGTGGCCAACCTGCGGCGGGCGCTCGACCTGCTGCCGACGCTGCCCGAGGGTCGTGAGCGCGACGGATACGAGCTGGGACTGCAGATGGCTCTTTGCGCCCTGCTCCCGAGCGTCAGCGGATACACCTCGCCCGAGACCGAGCAGGCGTACCTGCGGGCGCAGGAGCTCGGCGACCGGGCCGGTCGCGTCGCGGACAACTTCTACATCCACCACGGACTCTGGGCTTTCCACCTGGTGTGCGGCCGGCTCGAGATCGCGCACGAGCGCGCGCGGGCGCTCCTCGACGCGGGGCTCGAGCGAGGCGACACGCTCTCGGTCCTCGACGGTCACTACGCGCTCGGCTGCACGCTCGCCGACATCGGAGAGACCGAGGCCGCGCTGCACCACCTCGAGCGGGGAACGGCCGTGGACGAAGCCGATCCCGGCCGGGCCCCGAGCTACCACGCAGGGATGGAGCTGGGCATCACCACGCCGGCGTTCGCGGTGATGCCGCTGTGGCTGCTCGGCCGCCCCGACGCCGCGCTCGAGCGCGCCCGGCGCACGGCCGGGAAGGCGCGGGCGCTCGGCCACCCGCTGAGCCTCGCCTTCGCGCTCTACTACGTCACCTGGGCCCACATGCACCGGGGCGAGGCGGCGCGTGCCGCGGAGAGCGCGCGCGAGATCCTGAAGCTGTCCGAGGAGCACGGGCTGTTCTTCGGGCCGCTCGGCGCGTGCCTGCTGGGCTGGGCGCTCGACCAGGAGGCTTCGCTCGTCGCGGCCTGGCGCGCCCCGCGGACGACGATGGAGGCCGAGGCATCTCCCGCGAGCGACGAGGACTTCGAGCGGGTCGCCTCGAGCCTGGCCGTCTACCGCGGATCCGGCTCGGTGTTGAACGTCCAGTTCATGCTCTGGCTGCTGGCGCTCGGACACGCGCGCCGTCGGCGCTTCGCCGAAGCCCGCGCGGCCGTGGACGAGGCCCTCGCGATCGTAGCCGAGACCAAGGAGGTCTGGTGGCAGGCGGAGCTGCTGCGCCTCTCGGGCGAGCTGGCGCTGGCCGCGGCCGGCGCGGGAGCGGGACGGAGGGCAGCGCGCGACGAAGCCGCGACGGCATTCGCGCGGGCGGGCGAGATCGCGGCGAGTCAGAAGGCGCTCGCGCTCGAGCTGCGCGCGCGGGCGAGCCTCGCCCGCCTGTGGAAGGACGAGGGCCGGCAGGAAGAGGCCCGCGCCCTTCTCGCTCCCGTGCTGGCCCGCTTCAGCGAAGGCCACGCCACCGGCGACCTCGTCGCCGCCCGCGCGCTCCTCGCCGAGCTGAAGTAGCCTCGGACGAGACGCCCCCAGGGGGCGCCGCACATGCCCAGGTTCCGAGGCTTCATCCTGCACCCGACCTACCGGGTCGAGGCGGGCACGCCGGTGCTGCACCTCCACGGGCGGCTCGACGACGGGCGCGCGTTTCTCGTGCGCGACCGGCGGCTGGTTCCGCGCTTCTATGTCGAGACGAAAGACGCGGAACGCGCACGGGCGAAAGGCGCCGTGCGGCAGTCTCCCACCGACCAAGTCACGCTCGTGGGACGGCCCGTCGTGCGCGTCGAGGTCGCCGAGCCCGCGGACACTCCGCCGCTACGCGATCGCCTCACGCGGGCGGGCATCGCGACCTACGAGGCCGACGTGCGCTTTGCGATGCGCCACCTGATCGACCGCGGCATCCGCGGCGCCGTCGAGATCCAGGGCGAAGGGCGCGACAGGCCGGGGCAGGGCGTCGTCTTCGAAGACCCGGAGCTCTTCCCCGCCGACTGGACGCCGCAGCTGCGCGTGCTCTCGATCGACATCGAGACCGACCCTCTGGCCCGCCGCCTGCTGGCGATCGGCCTTCACGGCTGCAAAGCCTCCGAGGTGCTGCTGCTGACCGCGGCAGGCCGCGAGTGCCCGGACGGCGCCCGGCCCTTCGCGACCCAGCGAGAGCTGCTCGCGGGCTTCTGCGCGCGCGTGCGGGAGCTCGACCCCGACGTGCTGACCGGCTGGAACGTCGTCGACTTCGACCTGGCCGTGCTCGACAGGATCGCGAGCGCGGAGCGCGTCCCGCTGCTGCTCGGCCGCGGCCCGGAGCCACTGCGCTTGCGCCCGATGGGCGGAGCGCGCGGCGCGCGGCTGGCGACGCTGCCCGGCCGGGTGGTGCTCGACGGGATCCACCTGCTGCGCGGCGCCTTCGTGCGGATGCACGACTACGGCCTCGACGCCGTCGCGCGCGCGGTGCTGGGCGAGGGCAAGACGCTCGCCGGCCACGGGCGCGCGGAGGAGATCCTGCGCCTGTTCGAGGAGGATCGCGAGCGGCTGGTGCTCTACAACCGCACCGACGCGCGCCTGGCCCTCGAGATCCTCGAGCGGCTGCGGCTCGTCGAGCTCGCGGTCGAGAGAAGCCGGCTCACCGGCCTGCCGCTCGACCGCGTCGCGTCGTCGATCGCGGCCTTCGACTTCCTCTATCTCTCCGCGCTCGGAAAGCGCGGCGTCGTGGCGCCGAGCCTTCGCTCGGCGGGCGAGGGCGTGGAGCCGCAGGCCGGCGGCCACGTGCTCGAGCCGCTCCCCGGCCTCTATACGAACGTCGTCGTGCTCGACTTCAAGAGCCTCTACCCGAGCCTGATCCGCAGCTTCGAGATCGACCCCATGAACCTGATCCGTCCCGAGGCCGGGCAGCGGGACGAGGACCCGATCGTGGCGCCGAACGGCGCCTCCTTCGCGCGCCGCAAGGGCCTGCTGAGCGAGATCCTCGACGAGCTGATGCCACGGCGCGAGGAGGCGCGCCGAGCCGGCGACATGGTCAAGAGCCACGCGATCAAGATCCTGATGAACTCCTTCTACGGCGTCCTCGGCACGCCGGCCTGCCGCTTCTACGACCCGCGTCTCGCGAACGCGATCACCGGCTTCGGACGCGAGCTCTTGCTCTGGTGCCAGGCGCGGATCGAGGCCGCGGGCCGGCGCGTGCTGTACGGCGACACCGACAGCCTGTTCGTGCTGACGGGCGCTCCGGACGCTGCCGCGGCTCGCGCCGTGGGCGAGGCGCTCGCCGCCTCGCTGAACCGCGACCTCGCCCGGCACGTCGAGGAGCGCTGGCGCGTGACGAGCCGCCTCGATCTCGTCTTCGACCGGCTCTATCTGCGGCTGTGCCTGCCGGCCGTGCGCCACGGCACCGCGGGAGCGCGCAAGCGCTACGCCGGCCTCGTCGAAGGTCCCGGCGGCGGGCGCGTCGTCTTCACGGGCATGGAGGCGGTCCGCGGCGACTGGACCGAGCTCGCCAAGCTCGCCCAGCGCGAGCTGTACGCGCGTCTCTTCAGCGACCAGCCCGTGCTCGAGTACCTGCGCGCGGTCATCGCGGAGCTGCGCGGCGGCAGGCACGACGCGCTCCTCGTCTACCGAAAGTCCCTGCGCAAGGCCCCGGAGGCGTACACGGCGACGACGCCACCGCACGTGGCGGCAGCGCGCAAGATCCCGGGCAAGACGCGCGGACGCGTGGCCTACGTCGTCACCAGCGACGGCCCCGAGCCCGCCTTTGACCGGCGCCACCCGATCGACCACGAGCACTACGTGGAGCGCCAGCTGCGCGCGGTCGCCGAGCCGGTGCTGCTGCTGCTCGGCCAGGACTTCGACGACGTCTCCGGGGCGAAGAAGCAGCTCTCGCTGTTCTGACGGGTCTCCTCGGCTAGAATCGCATTCACCGTCTCCTGCACGGCAGATATGAGCCTCGCCGTTGGCCATCGTCTCGGCGCGTACGAGATCCTGTCGCCTCTGGGCGCGGGTGGGATGGGCGAGGTTTACCGCGCGCGGGACACGCGGCTCGGCCGCGACGTCGCGATCAAGGTCCTTCCCGCCGACCGCCTGGCCGACGAGTCCCGCAGGCGCCGTTTTGCTCAGGAAGCCCGCGCCGCCTCCGCCCTCAACCATCCGAACATCGTCACGATCCACGAGATCGAGTCCGCGGACGGCGCGGATTTCATGGTCATGGAGTACGTTCCGGGCAAGACGCTGGACGCGCTCATGCGGCCCCGGATGCGGCTCTCCGAGGTGCTTCGCGTCGCCATTCCGATTGCTGACGCGCTCGCACGAGCGCACGCCGCCGGCATCGTCCACCGCGACCTCAAGCCCGCCAACGTCGTCGTGACTCCTGAAGGAGTCGTGAAGGTCCTCGACTTCGGTCTTGCCAAGCTCATAGCCATGGCAGAAGCGAGCGACGAGCAGGACATGCTGACGGAGGAGACATCCGAGCGCTTCCTGAGCGGACCCGGGACGATCGCAGGCACGCCGGGCTACATGTCCCCTGAGCAGGCCGCTGGAGGGAAGGTCGACGCCCGGAGCGACATCTTCGCCTTCGGAAGCCTGCTCTACGAGATGGTGACGGGGCGGCGGGCCTTCTCCGGGGGCTCCCGGTCCGAGACGCTCGGCGCCGTGCTCCACGTCCAGCCGCAGGCACCGACCGAGATCGTGGCGGACCTGCCGCAAGACCTGGCGAAGCTGATCCTGCGGTGCCTGCGGAAGGAGCCCGAGAAGCGCTTCCAGCACATGGCTGACGTGAAGGTCGAGCTGGAGGAGATCCAGGAAGGTTGGATCTCGTCCGCGACGGCCGGGGGACCCAGCGTGCGCGTGCGACGGCGAGGCAGAGCCTGGATGGCCGCGGCCGTCGCGCTCGCGGCAGCCGCGGGCGTGGGCTCCTGGCTTTTCCAGCGTTCCCGGCGGCCCACGCCGCCGGCCCCACAGGTCGTTCCCCTGAGCGCGTCGCAGGGTGACGAGGGATGGCCGACGTTCTCGCCGGACGGGGACCAGGTGGCGTTCTCCGCGTTCTCGTGGGGCGGGGAGAACGCGCCTGAATTCACGACGCGTAACTACGATATCTGGCTGAAGATGATCGGCTCTTCGGAGACGCGCCGGCTGACGACGGACCAGGCGTCCGACCTCTTCCCGAGCTGGTCCCCCGACGGCCGGCAGATCGCGTTTCTCAGATTCCGTCCGCCGGCCCCTTCCGCGACCATCCACGTCGTCTCGCCCCTGGGCGGTGCGGAGCGCAAGGTCGGGGATCTCCCGGCGGCGCGGTCCCAGATCGCGTGGTCGCCGGATGGACGGTGGCTGGCCGTCCGTCGCAATCGTCTGCCCGCCGAGACGACCCCGGAGGCCGGAGGCATCCACCTGATCCCCCTAGAAGATGGGGAGGCACGCGCCATTACCGCTCCGGAACCGCCCGCTCACGATGTTCATCCCGCCTTTTCGCCGGACGGGCGTCGCCTCGCCTATGCGTCCTGCGCCTTCCACACTTTCCCGCCGTGCGACGTCCAGGTCGTCGAGGTCGGCGCCGATTTCGAGCCGAAGGCACCGCCGCGGCGGCTGACACGGCAGCCCGGCGGGATCGTCGGCCTGGCCTGGAGTCGCGACGGAGGCTCGATCATCTACAGCACGGCTCAGGTCGGGCTGGACCGGGCCCGTCTGTGGCGCGTCGCCACCAAGGGGGACAGGCCCCCCGAGCTGCTGGAGCTGGCGCCACAGGGGGCCGTCGCACCCGCCACCGCCTGGTCACGGGACCGCCTCGCCTTCACCCACACGAGCAACGACGTCGACATCCATCGATTCGAGCCCGGTCGTCCCTCGACGCCGATCCTGGTCTCTTCCTTTGCGGACTACTCCCCGAGCTTCTCGCCGGATGGCCGGCGGATCGTCTTCGAGTCCGGACGGTCGGGCGAACGGGAGGAAATCTGGCTGGCCGACGCCGACGGCACGAACGCCACCCAGCTCACGCATGGGCCGGGACTGTGGCAGGGCACGCCACGCTTCTCGCCCGATGGCCGTCAGGTTATCTTCGATTCCCGTGGCGCGGACGGATTCGCAGACGTGTGGGTCATCGACGCCGAGGGCGGAGTGCCCCGTCGCATCACGGATGGCCGGTTCCACAACACCTTCGGGAGCTGGTCGCGCGACGGGCGGTGGATCTACTTCCGGGACGATCGCGCGGACGGCCGCGACATCAGCCGTGTACCCGCGGAGGGCGGAAAGCCACAACGCGTCACCCACAATGGCGGGTTGCTTGCCCGCGAGTCCCCGGACGGCAAGAGCCTTTTCTACACGCAGCGCGACCCCACGTCGCCTCTCTTCCGCCTCGAGCTCCCCGACGGTCCCGTGCGTCAGGTCGCGGACTGCGTGTACGGCCGGGGCCTGGCCGACGGTCCCGATGGGATCTACTTCGTGGGTTGTGGGCCGGATGGGGCCGAGGCCCCGCTTCATCGTCTCGATCCGGCCACTGGCCGGAGCATTCCGCTCGGTACGGTAACCGCAAGTGGCGGAATCGGCGGGATCGCGGTGTCGCCCGATGCGAAGACGATCCTCTTCGTGAAGACCGTGGACAGGGGCGCCGACCTGATGCTGATCGAGAACTTCCGGTAGGCCTCAGACCAGCGCAGCCAGAAACCGGCTGGCTGGAAGCACACGCACTCCGCCCTCGACGAAGTCGCGGGTGCCCTCGAGCACGACCTGGTAGGCCCATGGAATCCCCAGCCGCTCGCGGAAACGAACGAGCGTCGGGTCGATCCGCGTTTCACTCAGCTTGACCTCCACCGCGAACCACGGCTTGCGGGCCACTGAGACGAGGAAGTCGACCTCGCGGCCGTCCCGGTCGCGCAAGTAGTGGAGTGCGGCCGTGTGGCCTTCGGCGTCCTCGAGGTGGTGGCAGAGCTTCAGCAGGTGAGACGCCACGAGGTTTTCGAAGCGCGCCGCGCGCTCGGGCACGAGGCTCCAGTCCCACAAGTAGGCCTTGGGCATCTTCGTGAGCGACCGGCCGCGCGGGCCGCCGAAGGGCCGCACCCGGAACACGTGGTAGAGGCGCTCCAGCACGTCCATCCAGTGAGTGAGCGCGCGATGGCTCACTGCCAGGTCCTCGCGGAACGCGTTCAGCGACAGCAGCGAGCCGACACGCTCGGGCAAGAGCTCCGCGAGGAGCTGGAACGCTTGGAGCTCGCGGATCGGCTCCAGGTCCCGCACGTCCTCGCGGAAAAACCGGTCGAGTCTCTCTTTCTGCCACCGCCGCAGGGTGCGTGCGGACTGCGCCAGGAACGGCTCGGGGAAACCACCGTGCTCGAGCAGGGCCGAGACGAGGTCGCTCTGGCCCCCCTGACCAACGGTCAGCTCCTGCCCTGGAACGAGCCCGGAGGGGAGGAGTCCTCCCAGGGCTTCTGCGTAGGAGAACGGATGCAGGCGATGGTGATGGTACCGGCCCTGAAGCGAGTCTCCGCCACGGCGATAGACGTCGAGGCGAGCGCTCCCTGTGACGAGGAAACGCAGGTGCTCGCGGTGGCGGTCGAACTCACCCTTGAGCCAACCCTTCCACCCACGCCACTTGTGCAACTCGTCGAGGACCACGAGAGCCTTGCCACCCGGCCAGCGGGCCGCCTTGATCTCCCGGCGATCTTCGCGGCTGTCCCAGCTCATGTAGGAGCCTTCAATCCAGCTCTCGAGCACGCGACGGGCGAGAGTGGTCTTGCCGACCTGGCGCGGGCCAGCGAGGAAGACCATCTTGTCCACGAGATCCTGGCGGATCACGGGCTCGAGCGAGCGGGCCTGCATGACGGCTGATTTTGCCTCAAAGCAGAATTTGGAGCAACTTTTTCTGCTTTCAGGCAAATCCTGCCGAGGGGCACGACCTCGCTGGCCGCCTGCGGACTCTTCTGACGAGACCTTGGCCGGGCGCCACTTTCCAGCCCGGATTGACCCGTGTCCCGCCAGAGTCGCGGCCTCGATTCCGCCCGTTTCAGTGCTGGAATGCTCCGCGTGACGCAGCCGGAGATTGGACTTCACGAGCGAAGGCGTCGCAGAATCCACGCGGGTCGGCCGGGAACACGATCCTCGCGAGGGGAGGCAGCCATGAGGGTGCGAGCGCTCCTGGGAATGGCTTGGGTCGCCGCGGCGCCGCTGGCACAGGCCGAAGTGCCTCCGCCGACCATGCCACCGGCGCCGAGCCTCGACCGTACCTCGGTCCCCGCCCGCGGCCGGCA
>Ga0214472_10004466_pt1 | contig 14775 bp, 7 predicted proteins | sample RVTome_6_FD_207662 | JGI IMG/M metagenome (GOLD analysis project Ga0214472, IMG submission 207662) | Soil microbial communities from uranium-contaminated site in the Upper Colorado River Basin, Wyoming, United States - RVT140D175 | ecosystem: Environmental > Terrestrial > Soil > Contaminated >...
AGGAGCTGCGGGTTCACATTGCCCTGCGCGAGGTCACGCGCGTCCATCACCAGCGCGATCGCCTCGACCAGCTTGTCTGTATCGCCACCGCGCCTGACTTCACTGCGCAGCTTGTCGGCCAGGCCATCCAGCATATCGGTGAAGCCGCCGCGTGCCTGAAACGGCACCTGACCCAGCGCATACAGCAGCGGTGCTTCCCTGAACCGAGCTGCCTGGTCCGGTTGCCCGGAACGCGGCGTATCTGTTGCAAAGAGCTTGCCAATACACCCCTCAGCAGCCGTAACTCGTTGTGCCAGTTCAGCTTTATCGCGAATCGCGAGCGCTTGCTGCGCGAATGCTGTCACGGCACTGTCAGCGATTCGTGCCACACGAACGAGCACAACACGCGACAAAACTGTCGGAAGCAGGGCGTTGGGATCCGCGGCGGTAAGGATGAGGATCGAATCCGCCGGCGGCTCCTCGAGCGCCTTGAGTAGCGCGTTCGCGGCCACTTCCGTTCCCAGCTGCGGGATGAGGCGCTCCGCATCCCCAACAATGAAGACCTTGCGCCGGCTCATCGCCGGTGTGAGCGCCAGTCGCTTGAGCAACAGCCGCACGGCCGCCACGGGATGGCTCGCCAACCCGACGACGGGTGCATACATCGGCTGCTCTCGCCGGGCCGCCATTTCCTCTGCCAGCGCGTCCGCGACCAGATCGAGCTGCCTGTCGGCGTCCGTGCCGCCTGCTCCGCCTCGCTTACTGAGCTCTACCGGCACAAACCAGTGCACATCGGGGTGCTGCAGCGAGAGCACGAGGCGGCAGGGGCGGCAGTTGCCGCACGGTTCCTGTCCCGGCGCTTCGCAATGGATCAATTGAGCGAGCCACAGCGCGAGACGCTGTTTGCCGACTCCACGTGGTCCGGCAAGCAAGAGCGCTTGCGGCAGCTTTTCGGAGGCGTGGGCGCCCGCCAGTCTGGTCCTAACCCCTTCGTGCCCGATGAGGGGCGGTAAAGGCATGGGCGGAATCTAGCTGGGGGGTCAGTGCGCGGCGCCACTATCGAACATAAGTCATTGCAGCATAATCAAGTACGATTGTTATCCCGGACTTGCGCGCACTTAATGCCAAGAGCACCATACGCTTACTACGTGAAGTGAGCGCACACTCGCAAGATAGTGCAGGTTTTATCGATTTTTTTCGGTAGTTATTCGGGGTCGCGTCGACCGTTGAGGACGTCGCGGACCTTCTTGAGCAGCGCCAGGGGGCGGAAGGGCTTTTCGAGGTACGCGAGGCCCGGCTCCAGCATCCCGTGCCGGACGACGGCGTCATCGGTGTAGCCGGACATGAAAAGCACCACGAGGTCCGGCCGCCGGGCCTGCAGGCGATCGGCGAGCTCGCGCCCGCTCATTCCCGGCATGATGACGTCGGTCAGCAGGAGATTGAACGGCACGCCTCCGTTTTCCCCCCCAACCAGCGCGAGCGCGCCGGGTCCGTCGGGGGCCTCAAAGACGGTGTACCCATTGCGCTCGAGCAGCTGCCTGGTGACGGCGCGGACCGGCTCTTCGTCCTCGACGAGCAGGATCGTTTCGCCGCCCCGCAGGGTTTCAGGCGCGGATTCTTCCGGCCGCTCGATCGGGTCCGCCGGGACGTCGACGCGGGGCAGGTAGACCCGCATCGTCGTGCCGCACCCCGGCTCCGAGTACGGCCAGATGTGCCCGCCCGTCTGATTGACGATGCCGTAGACCGTCGCCAGGCCGAGTCCGGTCCCTTTGCCGCGCACCTTCGTCGTGAAAAACGGCTCGAAGATGCGTGCTTTCGTTTCTTCGTCCATGCCGACGCCGGTGTCCGAGACCGCGAGCAGCACATACGGTCCCGGCGCGACGGCGGGGTGCTCGGCGACATACGATGCGTCCAGCTCGACGTTGCGCGTTTCGATGGTGAGCCGTCCGCCGTCCGGCATCGCATCGCGTGCGTTCACGGCGAGGTTGACGATCACCTGCTCCAGCTTGCCGGGATCGGCGCGCACGTTGCCGACTCGCGGATGCAACACCGTCGCGAACAGGATATCCTCGCCGATGAGCCGGCGCAGCATCTTCTCGATGTCGGCGACGAGGGCGTTCAGATCGACGACTTTCGGCTGCATCACCTGGCGTCGGCTGAATGCCAGAAGCTGCTGGGTCAGTCCCGCCGCCCGCTGCGCCGCCTGATAGATCTCCTCGACGTCGTGGCGGCGGTGATCGTTCGCGGGCAGATCCGCCAGCAAGAGGTCGGTGTAGCCGCCGATCGCGGTGAGGATGTTGTTGAAGTCGTGAGCGACGCCACCCGCCAGGCGTCCAATCGCCTCCATTTTTTGGGCGAGGATCACCTGCTCCTCGAGACTGCGGCGTTCGGTTACATCGCGATAGTTGTTGACGATGGCCCCGACGCTCGGGTCGTCCAGCAGATTGGTCAAGACGCCCTCGAGGAAGCGCCACTGGCCGTTCTTGTGGCGCACGCGTGCCGCGACCCCGACCCTAGCCCGGGGCTGTGCCAGGGCCTCCGTCAGGCGGACCACGACGCCCTGTTGGTCATCGGGATGAATGAACTCAAACGCGTTGTGGCCGACGAACTCCGCGAGGTCGTAGCCCAGGAGCCGCGTCGTGGCGGGGCTGCCGTAGAGGATGGTGCCGTCGGCCGCGAACAGCGCGACCGCGTCAAAGCTCTGCTCGACGAGCGCCCGAAAGCGGCTCTCGCTGGTCCGCAACGCCGCTTCGGCGGCTTGTTTGTCCGTCTCGCTTTGCGCGAACGCGAGCGCGCCGCGGACCGCGGAGGGGAGGCGAACGAGATTCGTCTTGAGGACATAATCGGCGGCCCCGGCCTTGATGCACTTCGCGGCGGTTTCTTCGTCGAGGCTCCCCGTGACGACGATGAGCGGGATGTTCGGTACCTCGTGGCGCAGGATCTCCAACGCGGCCATGCCGCCGAATCCCGGTACGGTGTAATCGGCCAGGACGATGTCGGGGGAGAACTCGCGGAGCGCGCGCCGGAACTCGTCAGCCTGGTCGACCAGCCGTGTCTCGCAGGGGACCTCGCCGCGAACGAGCTCCCGGGTAGCAAGCTCCGCATCCTCCGCGCGGTCTTCCACGAAGAGCACGCGCAGGGACTTGGCGGTCACAGGTTACTGGGGTGGATGGTTGAGCAGCAGCCAGTAGAGGCCGACATCGGACACCGCGCGGGCGAACGCCTCGAAATCCACCGGCTTGACGATGTAGCTGTTCGCGCCCAGCTCATAGGCCTTTTCGATGTCCGGTTCTTCACGTGACGACGTCAGAATGACGACGGGAATGGATTTCGTTTTGGTGTCTTCCTTCAAGCGGCGCAGGACCTCGAGACCGTCCACTTTGGGGAGTTTGAGGTCGAGCAGGACGACCTTGGGAACGGGGCTGGTGCGCCGCGCGAAGAAGTCCATGGCTTCGGCGCCGTCGCGGCAGAGGAACACCTGGTTGGCGAGGTTGCGCTGCTTGAGGGCGCGCAGCGTGAGCTCCGCGTCGTTCGCGTTGTCCTCGACCAGCAGGATCTCCACTCCGTTGGACGGCATCAGTTCTCTCCATAGGGCAGCGAGAAGAAGAACGTGGCCCCTTCGTTGACCTTGCCCTCAGCCCAGACCCGCCCGCCGTGGCGCTGCACGATGCGCTTGACGATCGCCAGCCCGACCCCCGTGCCCTCGAACTCTTCGGTGCTGTGCAGGCGCTGGAACACGCCGAACAGCTTGTCGCTATACCGCGCGTCGAAGCCGGCCCCGTTGTCCTTCACATAATACACGGTTTGTTTGCCATCAGGCCGCGATCCGACCTCGATCCGCGCGTTGGGACGCCCGCGCGTGAATTTTACGGCGTTCTGCAGCAGGTTGCTGATCACCTGCCGCAGCAACGCGCGGTCGCCATGCGCGGGCGACAGCGACTCGATCGTGATCTCGACATGCCCGTTTCGCTCGCCCTCGGTGCGCCGGATCTCGTCGGCGACCAGCCGCGTGAGCTCGGTCATGTCCACGCGTGCGTCCGTGAGGTCCTGGCGGCCCAGGCGCGAGAAGGAAAGCAGGTCGTCGATCAGCCGCCCCATGCGGCGCGTGTTCTGATCGATGACACCCAGCAGGCGCTGCGCTTCAGGGTCCAGCTTGGCGTTGTGATCCTCGAGCAGGATACGCGCGAAGCCGTGGATGGCGCGAAGCGGCGCGCGCAAGTCGTGCGACACCGAATACGAGAACGACTCCAGCTCGGCGTTGGTCGCTTGCAGCGCTTCCGCGATGCGTTTGCGCTCGGTGATGTCGCGAATCACGCCGGTGAACGACATGCCGCCATCCACCGGGGCGGCGCCGAGGGACAGCTCGATGGGGAACTCGGTTCCGTCCTTGCGCCGGCCCTCCAGCTCGACCGTCTTTCCCACGACGCGCCCTTCCAGCGTCTCGACGTACCGGCGGATCCCGGCTAGGTGGGCTTCGTGAAACCGCTGCGGCATCAGCATGGTCAGTGGTTTGCCGAGGACTTCATCGACGGTGTACCCGAAAATGCGGGCGGCGCCGGGATTCCAGAACTGGATGATCCCTTCTCCATCCGCGGCGATGATCGCGTCATGCGCGGTCTCCGTGACGCCTCGCAGCATCGTTTCCTTCGTCTGCAGCGAGCGCGCGACTTTCTCAGCCATGGTGTTGAACGAGCGCGCTAACCGACCCAACTCGTCGTCACGCCGCACGGGCACGCTCGGCCCTGGCGTGCCCGCGGCGATCGCCTCCGCCGCGGTGGTCACGTCCTTCAACGGGATGGTGAGCCACCGGCTCCCCCACCAAGCGGCCAGCGCGCCTACCACGATGATGAGCGCGGCGATGGGGGCCATGTTGAGCAAGTAGGCGCGCGCTGGCTCGGCGATCACGCGCTTGGGAAGCTCCGCGACAACCATCCAGGGCGTCCCGGGCACGGCCTTGGCGCTGGCGCGCCGCGGTTCGCCGCCCCGCGTGTAACGCACCGGCGTGGGGCTCGTGCGGACCTCCTCAGGAGGAGCGGGCACGATGGCGGCGAAATCGGTCCAGGGGTCCCCATCCGCGTTGCCGAGCAGCAATCCCACGTCACCGCCGGCCAGGCCGGTCAGGCTCCGCCGCGTCCGCTCATTGAGCTGGAGGCGTGCCACCTGCTGCACGATGCCACCGCCGCGCTCGTCGGACCCGGCTGCAGCCGCGATCGCGAAGTACACGGTCGTGTCTTGACGCATCAATCGGCCAATGCGCGCGGTGTCCCTCCCCGGTGAAACGAGGACGCTGTCGGCGATCGTGAAGCGGCCGGTCCGCAGGAGTAGTTTGCCGCTGAAATCGCGCAGCTCGAGACCGTTGTTAAGCGCGGTGTCGTTCGTGATGCGACGCATCGCGGCAAGGGCAGCGTCCCTGCCCCGCTGTCTGCCCGTCCCAAGGAATGCGAGGATCGCGGAGTCCCTCGCCAGCGCGGTGAGGCGCGTCCGCGCCTGTGACGATACGAGCAGGTCAGCCAGCACACTCGTCGCCAGCGGCAAGCGCTTGTCGGCGAGGGCGCGCGAGGCTTTCCGCACCGAGAAGTATCCCACCGACAGCTGCGCGATCGCCACGGCGAGCAGCAGGATGGTCACGAACAGAGGGAGCTTGCGGGCGATGGACCAGTTCATGGAGCCTCCAAGACCTCGCGGACCTTGCGAACGACCGCTTCGGTGGTGAAGGGCTTTGCGAGATAGGCGACGCCCGGTTCCAGCATCCCATGATTCGCGATCGCGCCGTCGGGATACCCGGACATGTAGAGCACCCGCAGTCCCGGTCGTGCCGGCCGCAGCGTGTCGGCCAGCTTGCGGCCGTTGGTGTCGGGCATGATGACGTCGGTGAGCAGCAGATCGATGGCGCCTTTGTGCCGCCGAGCGACGTCCAGCGCGGTGCTGCCGCGATCGGCTTCCAGCACGGTGTATCCCTGGGTCGCCAGCGCCCGATGGGTCAGGCGGCGGAGTTGTTCGTCGTCCTCGACCACAAGCACCGTTCCGCCTCCGTGGCGGACCGCTTCGACCGGCGCGGGTTTGCCGATGTCCTCCGGCAAGGCCTGGATGGCCGGAAGATAGACCTTGAACGTCGTTCCTTGTCCCGGCTCGGAGTACAGCCAGATATTGCCGCCGCTCTGCTTCACGATGCCGTAGACCGTAGAAAGGCCCAAACCGGTTCCGCGCCCGGCGGGCTTCGTCGTGAAGAAGGGCTCGAAGATGCGCGCCTGCGTCTGCTGGTCCATGCCGCAGCCGGTATCGGTGACGGCGAGCATGACGTAGTCCCCCGGGATCACCGAGACGTGCTGGGCCGCGTAGGCATGATCCAGCGTCGCGTTGCCGGTTTCGATCGTCAGCGTCCCGCCGTCGGGCATCGCGTCTCGCGCGTTGATCGCCAGGTTCATGATCACCTGCTCGAGCTGATTCGGATCGGCGCGTGCCGCGTCGAGTTTCGGGGCGAGCGACGTCTTCAGCTCGATGTTTTCGGAGATCAGCGACCGCAGCATCTTGTCGAGATTCAGCACCACGTCATTCACGTCGATGACCCGCGGCTCGAGCACCTGTTTCCGGGAAAACGCGAGGAGCTGGCGGGTGAGGGCGGCCGCGCGCCGGGCCGCCTTGCGAATTTCTTCGAGGTCGTCCAGGTGCCGCGGGCTGCCGCTCAGCTCGGCGGCCAGGAGATCGCTGTAACCGACGATGGCGGTGAGAATGTTGTTGAAATCGTGCGCGACCCCGCCCGCGAGCTGACCCACCGCTTCCATCTTCTGCGACTGCATCAGTTGTTCTTCAAGCCGCTTGCGCTCCGTGATCTCGGTTGCCACGCCGAGCAGCGTCGAGGAGCCGTCCTCGCGCACGCGCAGCGGCACTTTGATGGTCTGAAACCAGCGAGTTTCTTGGCTGGACGGATTGGTGACGGGCTCTTCAGCGATCAACTTGGGGCGGCCGGACAGCATCACCTCTCGGTCGTCGCGCAGAAAGTGCGCGACCTCCTCGACGTTGGGATTGAAGTCGGCGTCGGTCTTCCCAACGAGCGACTCCACCGTGGTGCCGTAGACGTCGGCCGTGGCCTGGTTGACGAGCACAAAGCGGCCGTCCCAGTCCTTCACGAAAATGAGACTCGGATTCGCGTCGATGATTTGCCGGAGCAGCCGCTCGTGCCGCTGCAAGGCCTGGCGCTGCTGTGCCCGCTCCAGCGCTTCGAGCACCGCCGGACCCAGGCGGACCACGCGGTCCTTGAGGATGTAATCCGCGGCGCCGCTTTTTAGATAGGCGACGGCGGTCTCCTCATCGAGCGATCCCGTGACGAGGATGAAGGGCACATCCGGCAGGGCGCGGCGCGCCAGCTCGAGCGCATGCGGACCACCGAAGCCTGGAATGTTGTGATCGCAGAGGATGACGTCGGGGTTGAACGCCGTGAGCGCTGCCACGAAGCCCGATTCGTTGCGGACGTGTTGCACGTCGGGTGGCGGCGTCAGGCGCGTAAGCTCGCGGCGAACCAGAACGGCATCGTTGTCGTCGTCCTCGACCATCAGCACACGAAACCGTTCCATGTCAACAGTTTTGGATACGCCTCGATTTGTGTCTGTCGGCGGTTGGGAACTCTTTAGGTAGGGCTTCGCCTACTCGAATTCCCTACGAGGCTCCACGCAACGCGGCGGGACTGATGAGCCCATGCTGCGTCGCGTAAAACGTCAGTTCGGCGTTCGATTTCATGCGCAGTTTGTGGAGCAGGCGTGCCCGGTACGTCGTCACCGTCTTCGGCGACAGTCCCAGATGACGGCTGATCGCCGTGATCGGACGGCCGGCGGCGAGGAGCCGCAACACCTCCAGCTCGCGATCGGAGAGCTGCTCGTGCGGAGCGGGGGGCGGACCACCCAGCCCATCGGCTACCGCCTGCGCCATCGCGGGGCTCAGGTATTTGTGTCCGGCCATGACCCGCTCCAGCGCGCGCAGCAGCTCTTCGGGCGCGGATTCCTTGGTCAGATAGCCGGCCGCACCGACCTCGAGCATGCGGAGCGCGAGCTGATCCTCGGGAAACATCGTGAGGATGAGAATAGGCAGCTGCGGCTTCGCGGCATGCAGCTCGCGTAACACGTCGAGTCCGTGACGGTCGGGCAGCCCCAGATCGAGCAACACGACGTCCCAACGCTCTCCGAAGGCTAACGCCAGCGCTTCGGCGGCCGTGCCGGCCTCACCGAACTCGACGCCGTCGGGGAGCCCCTCGAGAATCTCGATGAGTCCCCGACGGACGAGCGCGTGATCATCCACGACGAGGATGCGATTCATCGGGCAGTCCGCGCGCTCATGACGGACGGCGGTGGGAACCAGGCGGCGACGCGGGTTCCGCCTCCGGGGCGCGGTGCAACCTCCAGGACGCCGCCGAGCGCCGACGCTCGCTCGCGCATTCCCAGGATGCCCAGCGATGCGGGACCCATCGTGCCGGCTTCGGTGATGCCGCTGCCATCGTCGTTGATCTCAAGGGCGACGCAGCCGCTTTTCATGCCCAGCTCGATATCGACGCGGGTCGCGCCGGCGTGGCGCAGCACGTTCGTGAGCGCTTCCTGCACGATGCGAAACAGCGCGGTTGCGAGCTCGTCCCCAATGGCGCCGTCGGTGGGAAGGATGGTGGTTGCGCAGCGGATCCCGGTGCGGCGGGAGAAATCCTGGGCCAGCCACTCGACGGCGGCCGGCAACCCCAATTGATCGAGGATGGGCGGGCGCAGATCGCTCGCGATGCGCCGCACGCTCTTCACGAGGTCGTCCACCATCGAGGTGGTTTCGTGCAGGCGGGTGCCGAGCGCCGGCGACTCCCGGGACGCCGCTTCCTGCGCCGCGGACAGCTGGAGCTTCAGCGCCGTCAGCGCCTGGCCGAGGCTGTCGTGAATCTCGCGGGCAATGCGCGTGCGCTCGTTTTCCCGGATGTCCTGTTCCCGAGTGGCAAGGTTGCGCAATGCCGCGCGGGAAGCGCGCAGCTGCTCTTCCGCCCGCTTTGCCTCGGTAATGTCGCGGTAGGTGCCCAACGTGCACTGCCTGCCGCCAATTTCGAGCTTCACGAGAGACAGCAGGACCGTGCGCGGACCGCGGTCGTCCGACGACAGCTCGAGCTCGATGTCACTGACGGTCCCGCGGCCGGCGAGCGTCTCAATAATGGAGGAGCGCCGTTCGGCATCGATGACCCCGAGAGACACGGTCGTTTGCCCCACGACGTCGTCGCGCGAGCGATTGACGAGGTGCAAGAACGCTTCATTGGCGTCCAGCACCTGTCCATCTTCCAGCCGCGTGATCAGCAACGGCAGCGCATTCGCGTGGAACGCCTTGGAAAACCGCTGTTCCGATTCGACGAGCGCTCGTTCGGCAACCTTGCGTCTCGATATGTCACGCGCGATTCCCAGGACGGCGCGGATTGTCCCCGACGCGTCCCGCAGCGGGACCGCGTGCGTCGCCAGCCAGCTCCGCTTGCCTTTCAGCCCGATCACCTCGAACTCGAGCGTGCCGGATTCGCCGGCGAACACGCGCCGATGCAGGTCCTGGAAGGCACCGCGGTGCTGGGGGGCCACGATGTCAATCACCGGCAACCCGCGTACCACGTCGATGCGGTCTGCCTGGATCATCGCCAGGCCGGCCGGATTCATGTCCAGGAGACGGCCTTGCTCATCCAGCAGCTTCACGCACTCGGGCTCGCTCTCGATGATCGTGCGAAGCCGGGCCTCGCTGTCGCGCAGGGCATTTTCCGCTCGGCGTGCATCCGTGACATCCACCGCGAAACCGACGACGCCCACAATGTCGCCGTTGGCATCGAGCAGTGGCTCGACCCGGGACGTGAAGGCTCTTCCGGAAAACCGCGTTTCGTACGATGACGATTCACCGCGCAACGCGGCTCGGTGAGCCGCCAGCACGGTGGACTGGTCGCTCGGATCCACGAACGCTGCGACGTCGCGCGGCGGGCCGTCCACGGCTCCGGAGGGCTGCCCAAAAGGTGCGAGACCACCGCCATAGCGCGACGTGATATGCAGCTCGGTATCGGTGGACCAGACGATGACCGGGAGCTGCGCCACCAGGCGAGTGAAGTGGTCCGGGGCGATTCCGATCGCGGTCTGGGTCATGTCGCTACGCTAGCGCGCCCGCGCTCACGCGTCCAGCACATCGCGCACCTTGCGCGCCAGCACGTCCGGCGAAAACGGCTTCTGGAGGAAGGCGCTCCCGGCCGGCAGGTCGCCATGCTGCACGACGGCGTCGCCCGGATACCCCGACATATACAGCACGCGAATGCCCGGGCGGCGCGCGGCAAGTTGGTCCGCGAGATCGCGGCCGGACATTCCCGGCATGACGACGTCAGTCAGCAACAGTTGAATAGTCCCGCCGTGGCGCTCGACGAGGCGCAGGGCGTCGGCGGCGTCGGCGGCCGCCAGCACGAGGTACCCTTGCGCCTCGAGCGCGCGCCTGCTGAGGGTGAGCACGGCCGGCTCGTCCTCGACGACGAGAATCGTCTCCGTGCCGCGACCGGGACCACTCTTCGCCGGAGCCGGCGCGGAGGCGGCGGGAGTCGCGATCCGCGGCAGATAGATCTTGAAGCTCGACCCGCGGCCCGGCTCGGAGTATACGGAGATGTAGCCGTCGCTCTGCTTCACGATGCCGTAGACCGTCGCCAGCCCGAGCCCCGTGCCTTTGCCCACCTCCTTTGTGGTGAAAAAGGGCTCGAACAAATGAGCCCGCACGGTGGCGTCCATGCCGACGCCCGTATCGCTGACCGCGAGCAGGGCGTAGGGACCGGGCACCGAGCCGAGGTGCGCCTGCGCAAAGGCTTCGTCGAGGTCCACGTTTGCCGTCTCGATCGTCAGGTCGCCGCCGTCCGCCATCGCGTCCCGCGCGTTGACGGCGAGATTGACGAGGACCTGTTCGATCTGATTCGGGTCGGCGCGAACGCGCCCCAGGTCCGGCGCCAGCACCGTCACGAGGGCGATGTGCTCACCGATGAGCCGGCGCAGCATCTTGTCCATTTCGGCGACGACGCCGTTGAGGTCGAGGACTTCCGGCTGGAGCATTTGCCGGCGGCTGTAGGCGAGGAGCTGGCGGGTGAGGGAGGCGGCCCGTTCCGACGCCTTGCGGATCTCCTCCACGTCGCCGCGCTTGGCGTCTCCCGGCGGCAAGTCCCGCAGCAGCAGCTGGGTGTTCCCCAGGATCGCCGTCAGCAGGTTGTTGAAGTCGTGCGCGATGCCGCCGGCGAGCTGACCCACGGCTTCCATCTTCTGCGCCTGGCGGAACTGCTCTTCCAGATGCCGCTGATCGCTGACGTCGCGCTGCGTTCCCCATACGCGCACGAGGTGCCCATTCTCGATGAAGCCGACGACGTTATTAAGGAAGACGCGCGGCTTGCCGTCTTTGGCGTGCTCACGCGTTTCAGAGTCGGACAGGCGGTATCCGGCGCGGATGAAGGCGCGGATCTGCTCGCGATTGGCCGGATCCCCGACGTTGTGCAGCTCGGCGAGCGGGCTGCCGATCAGTTCGCGCGCTTCCTTGTGTCCGTACATCCTCGCCATCGCGTCGTTGCATTCGGCAATGCGCGCTCCGCTGTAGAGCCGGTCGATTTGCTCATCCTCGGGAAGGGTGAGCGGCACCGGAGGGTCGATCTCGAGCCGGGACACCCCTTCGGAGCTTTGCGCGATGAAGGCGCGATACCGCTCTTCCGCGCGGCGCCGGTCCGAAACGTCCATGCCGATCGCCAGCCAGCCGCCGTCGCTCAGCGGCGCGTTCGCCCAGATCGTGTCGAGGATCGCCCCCTGGCGCGTGCGAGTGCGAAAGTCGGTCCACTGACCCACGGGTGCGCCCACGGACTCGCGCACGCGCTCGCGCTCCGCGGGAGCGGGATACAGCTCGGGAAAGATGTCGCGCTGGCGCGCTTCGGCGATCTCGTAGCCGAGCGTCCGCGTCCACTCCCGGTTCCCCCATTGGATGTTGCCCTGCTCGTCCAGGAACACGAGCATCACGGGAATGTTGTCCACGATCCGCTGCAGCAGCTCGCTTTGCTCCCGCCAGGCGTCCTCGACGCGCTTGCGCTCGATCGCCATCGCCATCTGTGAGGAGACGAACGTGAGGATGTCGAGCTCGCTCTGCCCGTAGCGCACGCCCTGGGAATACGTCTGCGTGACGACCACGCCGATGGTGCGATCCTTGACCTTGAGCGGGACCCCGAGCCAGTCGATCGAGGGCGCGCCGATCAGCTCCGCTTCTCCCGCGGCGACCAGGCCTTCATACACCTCGGGTGTGGCGAGCAGCGAGCGGCCCGTGCGGAGCACGTACTCCGTGAGACCTTTGCGAAGCTTGCGCGGCGGGATATCGCGCGCCGTGTCGAACTCGTCCACGAAGTAGGGGAACTCGAGCCGGTCGTGCTCCGCGTCGTAGAGCGACACGTAGAAGTTTTTGGCCGGCATCAGCTCGCCCACGATCTCGTGGATGGCGTGGAGGAGCTCCTCCAGATTGTCGGCGGTGTGCGCCGTGTGCGAGATGCGGTACACGGCTTCCTGCACGCACTCGGCGCGCCGGCGCGCCGTCACGTCACGGAAGCTCCACACCCGGCCCACCGCGCGAGCCTCGAGGCGCAGGGGAATCGAATAGCGCTCGACGACCCGGCCGTCCTTGAACGTCAACACGTCGAAGCTGTCGGCGTCGGCGTCGGCATACCGCTCGCGGATGCCGTCGACGAACAGCTGTGGGTTGACCAGCTGATTCCGGACCCGATCGATCAGCTCGGCGTCGTCATGAGAGGCGATGAGCGTCGGCGACAGGCCCCACATTTCCTCGAAACGCCGGTTGTGCGACACGATCTTCCCTTTGAGGTCGACGACCAGAATGCCGTCGGCCGTCGACTCCAGCGTCGACTGGAGCACCGAAACGGTGAGGGAATCGGCGACCCTACGGGGTTTCTTCGCCCTCGACTTTGGCGGCTTCTTGGTCGTCTGGGAACGGCGCGCCGTCATGGGCCACCAATGTAGGCGTCCGGGTGACTGCGGTCACGGGTACGGCTGTGGCCGGACCCTAGCTTGAGAGCCCTTCTCGCGGGGAGTCAGGTTGCGCCCCAAGCGATTCCGGTGGTTGGGCGTCGAGGAATCGAGCCGCGCCGAGCAGCAACTGCGCGCGGCGGCGCGCCAGCAGGAAGCCGTCGCCCATCTTGGCCAGCAGGCGCTGGCTGGGGCTGCGCGGACCGATCTATTTCACACCGCCGCCAAACTTCTCGCCCGCGGGCTCGACGTCGCTTTCAGCGATATCCTGGAGTTGAAGCCCGAGCATCGCAGTCTGTTGCTGCGCGCCGGCGAGGGCTGGCAGGACGGCTGTGTCGGCAAGACGCTCGTGACGGCCGACGCCGGCGCGCTCGCCGGCTACGCCCTCAGCGCCGCCGGTCCCGTCGTCATCGAGGATCTCGCCGCCGAAACACGGTTCAGCACGCCTCCCCATCTCGAAGAGCATGCGATCATCAGCGGTCTCAGCGTCGTCGTCCAAGGCCGCGAGCGTCCCTGGGGCGTGCTCGGTGCCTACTCGGCGCAGCCGCGAGAATTCAGCGGGCCCGACATTCTCTTCGTGCAGGCGCTCGCCCACGTCCTCGCTACGGCGATCGAGCGCGCGCGCGTCGAGGACGCACTGCGCAAGAGCGAGGAGCACTTCCGGTCGCTGACGGAAAACGCGTCGGACATCGTCACCATTCTGGGCGACGACGGGATTCTCCGGTACGTCAGCCCGTCGGTGCAGCGGCTGCTCGGCTATCAGACGAGTGAGCTGCTGGGCCGAAACGCGTTCGAGTTCATGCACCCGGACGATCTCGCCCCGGTTATGGAAGCGCTGGCCGACGCGATCGAGCGACCCGGCACGCCGCATAGCGCCCAGTTCCGCTTCAAACACGCGGATGGCACCTGGCGCGTGCTCGAATCGATCGGCCAGGCGAAGCGCGATCAGCCCAACGCCTACAGCGTCATCGTCAACTCGCGTGACGTCACCGAGCGCGTGACACAGCAGGAGATCCTCAACACCAGCAAACAGCGGTTGCGGACGGTCGTCGCCGGCTCACCCGTCATTCTCTTTTCACTCGATCCCAAGGGTGTGTTCACGCTCGCCGAAGGGAAGGGGCTCCATTCCCTGGGTGTCCGTCCGGGAATGCTGCTCGGCAAATCATTCTTCGAGCTGCTCGGGGACGTGCCGCAGGCAGTCGCGGACGTGCGGCGGGCCCTCGCGGGTGAGTCGGTCACCGCCAGGGTCGAGCTGTTCGGCTTCGAATTCGAGGCGCAGTATTCGCCCGTGAAAGAGCGCGACGGCGCTATTTCTGGTGTGGTGGGTGTGGCGACGGACATCACGGACCGGCGGCGCGCGGAAGAAGCGCTGCGACGCGCCGACGCCGCCAGCCGCACGCTCGTGCAGCAGGCCCCGTTCGGGATCTTCCGCGCCACGCCGGAGGGCTCGTTCCTCTCGGTGAACCCCGCGCTGGTCGACATGCTGGGATACGCAACGGAGGCCGAGCTGCTGGAGCGGCACCTCGAGCGCGACGTCTTCAAGGACCCCGGGGCCCGCGCGCGCTACCTCACTCAGATGAACGAGGCATCTGGTGCAGTGGAATCGCAGGCGCTGTGGCAACGCAAAGACGGTGAGACCATCACCGTCCGGTTATACGGCCGCTCCGTGAGACGTGAGGACGGCCGGGTGGAGTGCCACGAAGCCTTCGCGGAGGACGTCAGTGAGCGGCGCGGCCTCGAGGAACAGCTGCGCCAGGCCCAGAAGATGGAAGCGATCGGCCAG